>Ga0299906_10000011_pt1 | contig 183025 bp, 138 predicted proteins | sample RVTome_14_FD_200259 | JGI IMG/M metagenome (GOLD analysis project Ga0299906, IMG submission 200259) | Soil microbial communities from uranium-contaminated site in the Upper Colorado River Basin, Wyoming, United States - RVT145D125 (version 2) ...
CGTCTTCGCCGCCGTCACGCCGACCAGCAGCGAGCCGATCAGGCCCGGGCAGTGCGTCACCGCGATGGCATCGATGTCGTCGGGCGAGGCGCCGGCCTGCTGCATGGCCTCGTCGATGAGCGGATCGAGCCGTTCGATGTGGGCCCGCGAGGCGATCTCCGGCACGACGCCGCCGTACTTTTCGTGCAGGTCGAACTGCGTGGCGAGCAGGTGGCTGCGGACGACGCGCCCATCGTCGACGACCGCCGCGGCGGTTTCATCGCAGGAGGTTTCGATGCCCAGGATTGTGGTCATGACGCCGATTCGCGAGACTCACCCCCGACCGTGCTGTGATCACAAAGCTATTAAGTAAACGGCCATACGACTACCATGGGAATACGCGTACGATAACGGTGGCACAACACGCCCGTGGAATATTCCTGCGCCGATCGGCATCAACAAGAATGGTGTCCAGTTGACATCCCGACGGCTTTCGTTTCCACGCGCTACGAAATCGGTCATCGGGCAATTGTCATTGACATCACATGCCTCTCAGCGAATCAGAAGAAAGGTCGACGCCGGAATGGCCATCGCGTTATCACCGATGGATCCCTCAAATGATTGTGTTATCACGAGCCCGAAATCAGCTGCGTATGCCTTTTTTTGGCAAAATGCGTTGATCCCGACGAGGTCGCTGTCAATCGGATCGTCGTGCCGGTACTTTACCTCGACCGGTATGCGGCCCGTGCCGATTGTCAGAACGAGATCAACTTCCGGTTCCATTGGGCGCGTCGGAAACCAGGCCAACTCGACGCCCGGAATTCCCTTGAGAAAATAACCAAGAACGCTTTCGATCAAATGGCCGGCTTGGGCTGAAACCGACTCGTCGCATCCCCGGAGAACTTTGACGTCGAGCGGCACGGTCTCTTGAAGCACGCCGTTGCGCACAAACGGATCGCTTACGCAAAGCTTCGCCGGGTTTGCCTGCTTCTTGCCCAGCAGTTCCAAAGGCATGATTCGATACAGCAGCAACGAATCTGCGAGGAACTCAATCGCCTCCAGAATCTTCTTGTGAGGTAAGGGCGTTCCGAGCAGGGCCTGAATCTCCTCCGCGAAAATCTTCGGCCCGACCGCTTGACCCGCATATCGACAGACCATCCGATAGACTTCTCGAACGAAAGCGGCATCCAATGCCGGTGCGTGCGGTCTGTGCCAGGGATCGTGCTCGATGGTTTTCGTGATCACTTCCCGGATCACTTGTTGGCGGATTTTGTCCAAATCCCTCTCTTCAGTACTATGGCAGTGAGGATAGCCGCCAAGAGCCGAATAGAATCGAAATGCCTGATCGCGGATCGAGGCGTGCTTCTTGCCATGCGCGATCAGCCCGAGCCAGAAATCTCGCTTCTTCCAGTCTTCGAGCGGCGCTCTGCTCGCATAGGCAGGTAATACCCCCAGACCGCGGATTCCGGCGACCTCCGTCAACCTCAACGGGCCAAGCTCAATAGTGGTCATTCTCCCGGCGAGATTGTCCTGGCCCTTCGCGATTCGAAGTGCGGAGCTTCCCGTGATGAAAATCCTAGCATCTGTGTTGTCCGCGAGTATCTTCAGTTGCACGGACCACTTGGGCAGGTTCTGGACCTCATCGAACAGCAAGTACGCGGGTTGTCCCGACTTGGACGCCGCATTGAGGTTTCTCTTGAGAATATTGTCCTCATACCATCGGACAATTGTCTGGACGGGCTGAGCCAGTCCACCGAGACCAGGGGCGTCTTCAAAAACAACGCGAAGGATTCGCCTGGGATCGACAGGCCTACCGGTCAAATCGGACCTGCCGACCAGGAGCAGTTCCTCGATCAGTTGGTCCTGAAGCACGCTCTTGCCGACGCGGCGAGACCCGCGGACGGCCACGATCGGCGCGAGCTTCGTCCCAAGACGGTCGACAACTTCTGCAAAAGCCCAGCGCCGAAACGGCGGCACTGTCTTCGCCGGCTCGGCACGCCACCACGGATTGTTTTGTTCAAGGTATTGAATCAACTCGGGGTGCAGACCGCCAAGCGGCGCGGATTCATAGACGGGCTTCGGCTTGCGCGAGAGTTTTGCCACGCGCGAAAGACCGCGCCAGAATTCATGTTTCGTCAGATTCTTACCTGTGAGTCTGGCAAACCGCCTGTGCATTTCATCGAATTTGGCGGTATATGGCAAATGGTCTCGGTTTCCGATTCCATCAGGGAAAAGGCGCAGGATTTCCAACTGCTCGTCGGCGCTGAGCGTTGGCGTGCGCGGAGCGCGCTTTTTCGCCCCCTTTCTCCCGAGACCTCCGCTCTTGCCAACGTTCGACAACATTCGCCAGAACTCCACGTCACTGATGGAGGTTTTCTGACTTTTCTCAAAGCTCTTCTTGAGTTGTTTGATGTCGTCGGTATAGGGCAACGCGTCGCGCGGCAGCGGGCATTGATCCAACAGAGATTGAACGACAGACTTGATTTTCGGAGGGTCATTCGTGCGGGATTTGGTGTTCGTGAAAGCGACACTCCTCTTCTTGGACGTATGGCGAGCAACCGCCGGTTTCGTATGATCGGCCCGGTTTCCCTTCATGTCAAGATTTCATCTCAGACAAATCGACGACAAACCAGATCGGACTAAGATTCAGCAGTTCGCAACGAATCCTAGCACGCCCGGTAGCGCATGACAAATCTCGACCAGCCGGATGAGAATCCGGACACCTCAACCGAAACATGCGTTGCAGTCAAACGGCCGAACTGGTGATCGTCATCACCTCCGAACTCGACGACCGCCTCGGCTTGACCGGCTCTTGCCGTTGGAATTGTCGCCGTTCCCACCGTTCCTGGTCGCCGGGGCGCTGGTGAGCGGGTCTTCGGCGCCGTCGAGGGGATCGCCGGCGCGGGCGGACCTAAGGCGGGCCGTCGCCTGCTGGAAATACTGTTTCGAGAGCTCGAAGCCGATGCACTGGCGGCCGAGCTTTCTCGCCACGGCCAGCGTCGTGCCGCTGCCGGCGAAGGGGTCGAGCACGGTGTCGCCCTCGTTGGACGACGCGCGGATGATCCGCCCCAGCAACTGCTCCGGCATCTGACAGCCGTGCCAGCCCTCGCGCTCGGCAAACGTTCCCGCCACGCGCGAGAAAAACCAAGTGTTCGACTCCGGCGTGAACCCGTCGGGCAGGTCCTGCGGCCGCAGCACGAAGCCGCCGGCCGTCGGCGTTCCCCCGGGCATCAGCCAGGTGTCGTCGGGCATGCGGCCGGTGGGATTGGCCCGCTTGTCGTTGTAGACGAGCTGCCGGGCCGAGGGGACGCGAATGGCGTCGGCGTTGAAGGTGAAGCGCTTGGGGTGCTTGACGAAGTGGAACAGATGGGCGTGGCTGCGCGTGAACTTGCGCGTGCAGTGGACGCCGAAAGTGTAGTACCAGATCACCCAGCTTCGGCAGAAGAAGCCCGCGTCGCCCAGCGGAAGCGTCGAGTACTGATTCTGAGCGACGAGTTTCAACTCCGCGGCGTATTCGTCGCCGATCGCCAGCCAGAAGGCCCCATCGCTTTTCAGCACCCGATGGGCCGCGGCGATCCAGTCGCGCGACCATTCCAGATACGACTCGTGCTGCTTGCGGTCGTCGTACTCGTCGTAGTCGTAACCGATATTGAATGGCGGGTCGGCAAAGACCAGATCGACCGAACCGGCGGTCAACGCCTTCATTCCCTTGATACAATCGGCGTGATGAACGTTTCCGGGCCGGATTCGCACTTTCCTTACACTCCCTTGCTGTCGGCCCGGTTGGGCGGATCTCAGATTTGAAATCTCAGAATTGGAATCGTGAATCTCAAATCTCAGAATTCCCGACGGTGGGCCAATCCGTGACCTTGCGAAGAATAACATTCAGCGGCACGCGAGGCCAGCCGGATGCAAAGTTTGTCACGCATGATTCGCTTCGTCCCGATTCTCATCGCACTCGCTCATCGCCGTGAACCGCGGCGCGACCGCCACGTACGGCTTTCCCAGCCGGCGCTTGATGAGGATCACTTCCCCCATGTCGTTGCCCTCGATCACGTGGCCGAGCCATTGAAGAAGATACCCTGCCGCCAGAAGCGCCGCGGGCCGCCACCACAAGTCCCACCGCCACTGCGCCAACTGCACGGCCGCGAGCACGACCGCCGCGATCGTCAGCGGGATGCCGACGACGTGCAGCCCCAGCGACGCCCGGGTCTGATGACGCGCTCGCCAATTCTCCAGCCATCCCGGCATGCCCACAACATATCGCATTCCCGGCGCGCCGGGACCCGCGGGGTAGAGCGTCTAGCGGATGCGCACCAGCCGGTCGCGGGCGATGCCCAGCGAGGCGATGGTCGGGTCGATCTCGCCGAGAAAGCGGAGCCCGTCGCGGTAGTATCCCGCCGTCGGCCGGACCTTCGGCGCCTGCCGCCGCCAATAGTCGTTGAAACACGACATGAACAATTCGCGTAGGTACTTGCTGACGCAGCTGGCCAGGGCGACGGCCATGTGGTGCGACTCGCCGGATTGTCGGAAGCTGATCCGCCAGCCGCCGCGCTTGCCGAGAAGTTCGTAGGCGCTGTGGGTCGCGTCCTCGTGCAGGACCTTGAGCCGGCGGTCCTCGAACGATTTCATCAGGAGCGGACCGTAACGATCGCGCGCCCCCTGCTTGTCGATAAAAAAGCGGATCTCCCCGTCGGGATGCGCGTCGCTGATCTGCTGCACCAGCCGCATGGTCATGCCGAGCAGGACGACGGCCTTGTTTCGCGTCGCGCCGACGAGCCGGTTGTAATGCCCCTCCAGGAGCACCTCGGACCATACGCCCGCCATGCGGATCGATCGCGACTGCATGTCGCGCGCCGCGGTCGCGGCCGCCAGGTGGACGCCGCCCGAATCGGCCGAATGCGGCAGCGAGGGATTCGCGTCGCCGTACCAGGGATATTCGGTCATCTTGTCGATGGCCCCCGGACAGATCATTCCCAGCAGGCCGCGCAGGTGCGGCGGCGCCCCCCGCCAGGCGCCGATCATGGCCAGGACCGATCGCTCGATGCGGCCGAGGCCCTCACGTGATTTCGGCTTGAAGAGCTTTTTGCTGTCGGCGACGACGATCCGACGGTCGCGCGACACGGCCTTCTGCGTCACGCTTTCGCTTAATTGGCGCCAGAGGTCGGAATCGGCAAGGCGAACCGGCACTTCAAACGCCGTCGCGCTGACGACCAGCGGCCCGAGGATCGGTCCGTAGCCGGCCTCGTCGATTCCGACGAGCAGGGTTCGCGCAGTCGTGGCCATGGGCGCGTATGATGCACGATCCGCGGAGGAGGACCAGACAAAATATCGCGCACGACTTGCATTTCGGCTGTGATTTACGATCTCGATCGCGTCGCGAACGGCAGCGCGTCGATGCGCGTCGCGCGGATTTCGCGGCGGCCGGTCAGCGCGGCGTTTTCGCCGCCGCCAACCGCTTCCGTGTGATTTGAACCGCCTTCGCCGAGATATCACAACCGATCCATCGCCGGCCCAATTGCTTCGCCGCGACCAGCGTCGTGCCGCTGCCGCAAAAAAAGTCGGCCACGAGGTCGCCGCTGCGCGTGCCGGCGCGGATGATGCGATCGAGCAGAGCCAGGGGTTTTTGCGTCGGCCAGTCCGCGCGCTCCAGCGACACGGTGGACAGAAATGGGATGTCCCACACGTCGGTCAGGGCCGGGCCGGCGGCGTGAAAATACAACCGGCCTTTCGTCGTCTGCTTGTACGGCCGGCCGGACTCGTCGCGCTTGAGCCCGTCGGTGCGGAAGACCCCCTCGCGCAGAACGTTGAACCGATGTCGCCCGGCGCGTTTTGCATAGAACAGAATCGTGTCGTGCTTGCGGCCGAACCATCGCCGCGATACGCCGCCAGTGCGGTATTGCCAGACGATCTCGTTGAGGAAGTTGCCCTCGCCAAAGATCGTGTCGAGATGAATCCGCACGTAGGCCGCCGCCCGCCAGTCGAGATGGACGTACAGGCACCCACGATCGGCCAGCAGCCGCCGACACTCGACGAGCCGGGGGTGCAGAAACGCCAGGTACGACTTGAGCCCGCCGTCCCACCGGTCGGCGTACGACGACGTGCCCTTGCGCCGCGTCTTGCGGGTGCAGAACGGCGGATCGAGATAGATCAGGTCGCACGCACCGTCCGACAGGCGCTGCATCAGCGGCAGATTATCGCCGCACACGACCCGCGACGCGGCACCGCGCTGTTGATTCGGCGCCGTGTTCATCGTCCGGTCATGGCACTATCGACGCCCTTGGCATCGAGGCCGTTGACGACCAAGCGGCGGCGGTGTATGGGACAACCGCGGCGCAAGGCGAACGGGTGACAGTCTACTTGATCGCGCACGTGCCTGCGACCGTGACTCTGCAAGAACATCTGCAAACCTGCTTTCCTAGGCCGATGGCCACGGTCTTGCACGAGCCGTCCCCCATTCCGGCTGTCTTGTCATTGTCCAAAATGCATTCACAATTCTTGATTCTTGGACAATCTTTGTCGGCGGCGTGCCAGGCCCTCACCTTGGCTCCAAGGCAGATGGATTTCTCTTCGCCACCGGCGCACGCCCCTGGAAAATCGAGCGCGTAATCACCACTGTCTCCGTCGCAATTAACATTGCATTCTAGTTTCTTTCCTTGTTGACGTGTTGTCGGCCGCCAGCCGATCATGCCTTCCGTGGTCATCCATGGTGGTTGCGAACCCGGGGAATCAACCGTAGCAAAAACCGGGTAGCCGATCCTGCTTGAGGGATTGTTGAGCGCATAAGAGAATGCATTGCCCATCGCGGCGGCATTCGCCGCGGCAGTCGCCGAGATCGGACCTACACGACTGATGTAACGCCCCGATGCCGTCGCCAGATAACGGTCGTCGCACCAATACAGACCGGACTCGGCGTCGAAATAGTGGCCGTGGAAGAGGAACGGGTTGCCGGTATCCGGCGGATCGGCGTGCAGTTCGAAGGCCAGGTCGGCGGGCTGTTGGTTCCAAGGGCCAAACTGATCCGAACTCCAGAACGACTGGTTGTTTCCGGGACCGCCGCTTTCCCATTTCCACGGCGTGATGCCCGGCTGGGCCAGCGTGTTCTCGATGGAGAGCCAATAGGTAACGCCTGCCTGGGCCGGGAATTCGTTGGTCAGCGTGTATTCATAGATGCGCTCATCCTCACCACCGACGAACTGACCGGTAGACACGGCGGCGACGTTGTTTCCGGCCGACTCCTGAAAGATGGGATTGCCGGGAGCGCCGGAATTGTCGTCGAAGATGGTGATGTGGAAGTCGTTGGCATGGGCTTGGATCCCGGGATCGTACGCTCCCCACCAGCGCAGGCCGGTGATCGTCTCGGGCGCGGCCAGCGTGAAGTCGTCGGCGATGGCCTGCGGACCGGGCTCCTGATCGCTGAGGTCGGAGCGGTAGGCCTGCTGCTGGTCCGGCGGCTGGGTGTAGCTCGCGGAGGGCTGTGCGATCGGCTTGCCGTAATCTTCGTACTCCCAGCCGGCCAAGACGTTGCCGGTTTGGTCGGTCAGCTTGGCAACGCTGTTCTGATCGTCGGTGAGGAAGAAGCACTTCTGTCCGCTTTGCTCCATCTGAAGTGCTCCGGCCCAGCTAAAACCGCCGAATACAGCATGCCCATATTCCAGGTCGGAAGAATGCGGTCCGCCGATTAGCCCATCGTGCAGCGCCCCCATCAGCCCGTGGCAAAAGTCGGTTTTGCCCCCTCTGACGGGGTCAAAAATGCGGTTTTTTCGACTTTCACCACGGGCTGCCATGCCCTTCAAGGCCCTGCTTGCGTGGTACTCGATTGTGTAAAGGACAGGAGGACTAGTCCAGAAGGACAAGTCCTGCGCAGGGTCCACACGCATCGCCCCGTAGTCGCCCCATGGGTTCTGCACACCGCGGTCGCCTTCGCTCCAGACGTATGTGGCAGTGGTCGCCCCGGTGGAGTCAAGTTCAGCGATCTCGGCGGAGCCGTGGTACACGAAGCGCGTGGGGGCGGCGGTGCCGCCGCCGGAGGGGATGGTGACGTTGAACGACTGGAGACTCCCAATGGCATTGAAGTTGACGGCTCGCGGTTCGCCGAGGTTGTCGCCGCCGCCGATGCCGCCCAGCACCTGGTTGGAGAGGAAGTCATGGCCCACGGCGTTGACGAAGACGCATAGCTTGATTTCACCCGTCGGAGTCCCGATCGCGGCGAGCGGAATGGCCCATTCCACGCCGGTGTTCACGCCCGCGCCGGAATCAGGGCCGGTCCCGCCAGTGACCCCTGCGGTGTTGCCGTTGTGGATCGTCAGGCGGATGCCAAAGGGATTGGTGCCGCTCGCGTCCAACGTCCCATCGGAGACCGCCGTGCCTGCGCCGAGGTAGTATCCCAGTCCGCCCCCTGCATTGAGCAATTCGGCATAGTTGGCGAAGAGCGCGTAGGTTCCGCCGCCGCCGTCGCCGCCGTTCATGCCCAGCCAAAAGTCGGCCTCGAAGCCGGCGTCGAAGGTCAGCCCGTTGCCGCCGCCGTCGTCGCCCATGCGGTTGAGGCCGCCAAAGTCCACGTCGGAATTGTCGCCGCGGAGGTGGTTCTGACCCGCACCGGGGGTGCTGTCGATGAATATCTCGAGCTTGTTGAAGTTCGACTCGAGATTTCCGGCGAGCATAAGGTAGAGCACGCCGCCCTCGACCCGGGCGAACGCCGCGTCGAGTTCGGAGCCGTTGGCGAAGTCGATCTGTCCGGAGCTGCTGTCGCCGAACTGCGTCTGCACGTCCTGGGTGGAGAGGGCCGGTCCATAGAGCGCTTCGACCGTGCCATCGATCACCGGGACCGCCGCGATGGCCTTCGAGATCCGCCGCCCCAGGCAGTCGTATCGGTAGGTGGTCATCTGCCCGGCCAGCAGGTTGTCGAACCGCACCAGTTGGTTGCGGTAGTCGTAGTTGAAAGTTGTGAAGCCCGGCAGGCTCGAAAGGTTGCCGTTGTCGTCGTTGAGTCGCTGGGGGTTGAAGGGCGTCGTCGTGTACTGGTTCATCTGGAAATCGCCCGGGTCGCAGAGCGTCGGGTCCATCGTATACGGACCGGGATTGACCGGGCCATTGACCTGCGCGCGATTGCCAACGCCGTCGAGCGTGTATTCGACGGGCGGCGGCAGGGCCGGCGTCTGGTGGTCGGTCTGGATGAGCCGGTTCATGGCGTCGTAGGTGTACAGCTTGATGACCGGCGGCGCCGGCGCGGTCAAGAGTTCGGCCGAGAGACGGTTGTCATTCGGGTCCCAGGAGTAAACGCGATGATCGAGCATCACGGCGGCGCCGGCCGGGTCGCGCACGTGCTGAATCTCGCTCACGCGCCGGTCGCCGTCGTAGAGTCGGGTCATGCGCACCAGCTCGGCGGCGGCGCCATTGGGTTCATCGCGCTGCTGCAAGCGATAGGGGCCGAGGTAGCGATGGACCGCCAAGGTGGCGCCGGGCCCCGGCGGGTCATCGCGGACGACGAAGGGCCGATCGAGGGCATCGTAAGTTCGCACAATGACGCGTCCGCCGGGATAGGTCAGCCGGGTCTGGTTACCCTCACCGTCATAGACAGCCGCGATCAACTGCGGCGCGGACGGTGGGTTGGTGTGCTCCTGCGTCTCGCGGATGATTCGAGAGAGTGAGTTGTAGCCGCTGGTGAACGCCGAGCCGCGGATGACGAGCGAATCATCATCCTCGGCGCGAATGAGGCGCGACAGCCCGTCGTACTCGTAGTTCTCAAAGCTCGTGGCCAGCGGCGGGCCGGCGACGCCGGCGCCGAACGAAACGACCGATTTGGCCGTCAGGCGATTGAGCAGGTCGTACTGGCAGTCCACCTGCGTCAGGTTGGCGTCGATCACGGAGACGGCGTTGTCGTGGACATCGTAGGCCGTGCTGTCCGTCGAGCAATCGGCGAATATCGTGGCCTCGTGCCGGTCCAGAGAGTCGTACTGAAACGACGTCGCGTTGCCATTGTCGTCTGTCCGTGCGGTCAAGTGGGACGAATCATCCCACTGCCGGGTGATGACGATGTCGGGATCCCCGTCGCCGGGAAGTGCGTCGTCAGGTCCGTCGGCGTCCATGTCGTGAACGGTTCGGACGAGCCGGTTGAGTCCGTCGTAGTGGTTGCGGGTTTGGTTTCCGCGGGCATCGGTATGAAGCATCCGGTTATCGCGGGAGTCGTACGCGTGAAGCTGAGTATTGAGGAGATTGTCCGTGGTCCTGATCAGCCGGTCGAGATCGTCGTATTCGTATTCCGTGGTGAAGGATTCATCGAAGGCGGCGCCGAGGTCTGACTTGTCCAACTCCTCGACCTGCACGACGTTGGAGTTGGCGTCATAAGAATAGGTGACGGTGTTGTTCTTCGCGTCCCGTGCCACGGACTTCCGATTGGCTGTGTCGTAGGTGAAGTTCACCTGGTGCCCCGGCAGGTCGAAAAACACCTGCGTCAACTGGGAGTCATCGGCGTAAAACCACTGCGTCGTCGATTGGCCGTCGCCGATCGCCGCCTGCGTCTCGGTGTCGAAGAACGCTACGTCGCGCCGAATGCGTCGGTCCATCGCATCGTACTGATCGGCGGTCTCCGACAGGCGGATGTTTCCGGCGTCGCCTGGCAGGTCGAGAAATTCGCCGTTGAACTCCGTGCCCTCGCGATTGCCGTTGGCGTCGTAGTTGTAGGTGGCGACGTTACCCATTGGATCGGTCGTCGCCGTCAGGCGGTCGTACCCGTCGTAGGTGAAGACGGTGATGCGCGGCTCGGCCCCTTCCAGGCCCTGAGTGGAACTTTTCTCGTTGGCGTTGACGTCATAGTCGTATTGCGTCGACGATTGAATCCCGGTGCCGGGGGCGCGGATTTCCTGAAATCGCAGGTCGCGTTCGTCGTAGAGAACCTGGACCCGGTTGTCGGGATCGGCACCGCTGACCGCCATGCCCGACAGCACCATGGTGCGATTCCGATTGGCGTCGTAGCCGTATTCGGTGGTGACCGCCGTTCCGACGGGAAAGCTGGCGCAGGTCAAATCAACGTCTGTCAGCAAGACGTCGATCCTCTCCTGGCAGATTTGCGTCACCTGGTCTAGTTGTTCATGACTGTAGATCGACGTCCAGTGGCTGTTGGCCAGTACGGTCCCGTTCTCATCCACGTTTTCGGTGTCCGTGCGCATGACGTTGTCGTTCGCGTCGCGCCAAATCAGGGTCTCGTACCGATTGCCGCCGCCGGTCAGCGTTTCGCGGGAGAGTTTGACGACCGCCTGGTCCAGACTGTTGTACGCCCAAAGCGAATCCCCCCCGTCGGGATGAACCTGGCGCACGACGTTGCCGACGGCGTCGCATTCATACGAGGTTGTTAGGTTGAGACCGCCGGAGTCGATCACTTCCGATTGCAAATAGCCCATTTGCGGGCCGACGAGGAAATAGGAAAAAGTGTCCTCGCGGCGCGAGCCGCCGCCGTTTTCCGGAAGGGTGCGCATGGTCATCTGGCCGAAGGCGTTGTATTCGAAGTCTTCGACGATGGTCGGTATGCGATGGCTCGTGTGCAGACGATTGCCGGCGGCGTCGTAAGTGTGCAGCGATTCGTTGCCGCGGCCGTCCAGGTGGCGGGTGACGAAGTTCGTCCCGCAGCCGCAACCGCCGAAGTCGCTGTCATACTCGTAGAACTCGGAGATCATAGCCTGATCGCCGCCGAGCGGGCCGGGCAGCCGGTGAACCTCGCGGAGGTTGCCACGCATCCGCGGCGCCGCGGCGGGGTCCAACTCGACTTCGTAGACATTCTGGACCTCGTTCAGATTGGGAAATACGGCCCTTGTGAGCAGCGAGTCGGCGTTGAATTCGTAATTCGTCTCGAAGACGTCCGGATCGTCCGGACGAATCTTTCCGACCGGGAGATTCTGCGATCCGCTCGTGGGCCCATCCGGGTCCGGCGCCCGGCCGGTGAACTCGCGGGCGCGGACCATCCGATTCAGGGCGTCGTAGCTGTACTCGCTGACATTGCCCACCCGATCGTTGACGGTGACGATGATTCGATAGAGGCCGCTGCTGGCGAATCCGGTGACGGTCCAGTCGATGATGTCGCCCGGATCGCCCCAGACCTGGCGTATGGCCCGGTCGAAGCGAATGTCGTTTGGATTGGTGACGGCGGCGTATTCATATTGCAGATAGGTCTGGCCCTTCGGGTCGGTCATCGAAAGGAGATTGTGATTGAGTCGCGGGTCGGAGAAGCCGGTGCTGTACGTGTAGGTCGTGGTCTTTCCCCCGGGAAAGTCGTTGCCATTCGGCGTGCCGACCACGGGAGGACCGGTGGCTGATTTGAGATCGCCGAAATTTCCCCCGGGCTCGATTCCGTCATAGTACTGGTAGCTCACGCTGCGGCCGATGTAGTCGGTGACTGAGGCGATGAAGCCGTCGCCATTATAGCTGATCGTCATGTCGCGATCGTGGGAGGGCGTATCCAACGTATCGTGGATCGTGACGAGCCGGCCCTGGGCGTCATAGTCGAAGCTCATGGCGTTGCCGTTGCGGTCCACGATGGAACTGAGCCGACCCGGGGCTGTAGGGTGCGAGAATTCGTGGAAGTTCCACCGGCCTGTGTCGGCGAAGACGAGCGTGAAGCTGTCGTCGAGGTTCTGCTCAATCTCCCGAAAGAATTCTTCACGGGCCCACTTACTGTTGGGCTGAAGAACGTAAGTGTCCGTCCGGCTGTTGCCGTCGTGCAGCACAAGGTCCGCGCCGGAGGTTTCGAGGTAAATGTTGTAGGAAAAGTCCCAGCTATTGCCCTGGGCGCTATTCGGGCCGAAGCGCGATCGATACTTTCGCGCCCAGACAAAGTCGAATCCGCGCCCGCGAATGCGAAGGTCCTCGGCCGCGTGATAACTCTCTCCGGAGAACAGATAGATGCCGAGGCCGGCGTCTTCGTCGCCCCGTCGGCTGCAGTTCTTCTCGTCGCAAGGGCTGGCCGGCGGCATATGCCAGGTCCCCGGCTCCAGTTCACGCTCAAGGGTGTAGCACGATTGTTTTCCGAGCAGTGCGGTCACGAAACCCAGCACGTCGAGTTCGTCGACGGCGGTGTCGCAGTTCACGTCGGCACACTCACAGCCCGGGGCCACGGACGGGCCGCCCAGGAGGCACTCCACGAAGGGTTGCAAATCGAGGCCGTCCTGCAGGGCGTTGATGGTCAGGTCCCCGGGGCAAGAGCACACGTTTGCCCGGGCTTCGTGGGCGGCGCCAAGGAGCGCCCCCGCCGCCATCCCACAGAACAGTTGCAATGAAAGTCGGCGCGAGGGCTTGCCCCGCGCTTCCCGCGCAGACGATGCACGCGAAGTCATGGCCACTCTCCTTAATGTCGATCGAACGTACCGCCAGCACCTATGGCGGCGAGATGCTACCGAGGGGGTGATGCTGCCTGCACAGCACGGCCGTAACGGAAGACGTGCAGCCGCGGATTTGAATCCCGGACGATCGAAGGACCGCCGGGGATTCCGTCAGCACTCCTTCAGACGGACCGTTCAAAACTGACCGCCCCAAGTCGTACTCGCCACGACGAACGTAAATCATACCATCCGCTGTCGTAAATTCAAGTGCTCGACCATGCACACCGCTCGAAAATCCGGCGAATCGTCGCCCGGAAGGCCATTTCGCTCAAGAGGGCGTCGTGCCCGGTTTGGGGGGCGGGTCATCGTCGCGCCCGGTGCCGGAGAACCAGTAGTTCGTGGGGCGAAGATCGCCGCCGTCGGTGTCTGCATACGAACCGTCGCCGCGGATGCGATAGCCGAGCGAATAGGGCGCCTCCGTCTGACCGTGCCCGTCACAGAAGATCGCGTTGGCCTTGCCCAGATGCCGCGGATCGACGGCCGTTCGCGGGCTGCCGGGATCGCCGCTGCCGACGTCGGACAGGGCGGTCAGTCGCGGGGGATCGAGTGTCCAGCCGTGATTGCCGAGTTGGTCGAAACCCGTCGCGTCGTTGCCATAGGCCGCGCGCCGGTCGGCGGACAGACCCGCGGCGGTGCCCATGCAATCGGCCGCGAGTACCGTTCCGCCGAAGCTGGCGATCGACGAGCGATTGACGGGGAAATTGTGAAACTGCCCGGCCGTCTGCCGGCCGTTGCCGAGGAATTGGTGGTTGTAGCCGAAGGCGCCGTTGCGCTCGTCGACCCAGTCCGGCACGGCCGGACATTGATAGGCCTTGCTGTCGTAGTCCTGACGGTCGTAATCAGTCCGCGGCATGTCGAAACCGTACACGCCGACATAGCGGCCCATCGCCGCGATCCAGCGGGGGCGATACTTCAGACCATTTCCCACGTCGTACCAGTTCGCGGGATTGCCGGTGCCGCCGCCGAGGTTGGCCATTCGCCCGGGGACGGCGACGTCGTCGAAATCGTCGGCGTACATGTGCCAGCCGTCGGCAAGCGTTCGCAGTCGGGCGAGACAGAGCACGGACTGACTTCGCAGCCGGGCTCCGCTCAGCGCGGGAAGCAGGATCGCGACGAGCAGGGCAACGATCGATACGACGACGAGGAGTTCGATGAGGGTAAAAGCACCTCTGAATCGATGTCGGTGATCGCGCTGCATCCGAATCCCAAGATGACGCGTCGACTCAACCGACATACTCGATCTCCCCAGGGTCCGGCACGAGGCCCGCCTCGTGGGCCCGGGCGAGCAGCGTGCGGACCGCCATGCGACCGCGCTGCCCGTAGTCGATCGTCCACTTGTTGACGTACATGTCGACGAAGCGGTCGGTCAGATCGGTGTCCAGCCCGCGGCCGAATTGCGATGCATACTCAATTGCCTCGCGGCGGTTGGCCAGGCCATACTCGATCGACGCCTTCAACAGCCCGGCGACCTCGCGCATCCGCCGTTCGCCGAGGTCGCGACGGATCACGTTTCCCCCCAGCGGCAGCGGCAGGTCAGTCTGCCCGCTCCACCACTCGGCGACGTCGAACACCTTATGCAGACCCTGTCGGGCGTAGGTCAGCTGCGCTTCGTGGATGATCAGCCCGGCGTCAACGTCGCCGCGGGCCACCGCGTCGGGTATCTCGTCGAATAGGACGACTTGGTGACGAAACGTCCCCCTGCCGAGGCAGAGATTCAGGGCGAGAAACGCCGTCGTCCGCTCGCCCGGCACGGCGATCGTCTTGCCGCGGAGGTCCTCCAGCGACGCCGGCCGGCGGGTGATGACCATCGGCCCGTAGCCGTCGCCCATGCTGCACCCGCAGGCCAGCAGGGCGTAGCGGTCCTGCACATAGGGATAGTTGTGAATGCTGATCGCGGAGACTTCCAGCTCGGCCGAGGCGGCCCGGCGGTTGAGCGACTCGATGTCGGCCAATTCGTGGACAAAGCGGTACGGCCCGGTCTCAAGCTTGTCGCGAGCCAGGGCATAGAACATGAAGGCGTCGTCCGGGTCGGGCGAATGCCCCACGCGAATGGTCATCGTGTCGGTGAGGGTCATCGGGGGCTGCTCCGGCCGGCGAGTATATCACGATCGGCTCGTGATCATAGGACCGGGCCGGACTTCAGAATGAGCGAATCGAATGAAATGACGTTGTTGGCGCGCACCGATGCGCATCGATTCAGCAGGCGTCGGCGCGCGGAGACGTCGGCTGTCGATCAGCCCATATGTGATGCGGCGGATAATGAATTACCGCGTGGGGCTTTCCTGCATCTCGCGGAGCAGCTTCACGAGAAGCTCGCGGTTGTCGTCATCGAGGTTGGCCAGGGCATGGTTGAAGCGGTCGAGTCGGGCCTTTTCTTCCATGTAGTTGCGAATGTTCGGCACGAGGCGTACCGCGTCCTTCACGACGCCGCGCAGATTGGCTAGGCCGGCCTCCGACGCGTCGCCCGCCAGCCGCTGCATCTCGCCGCCGAGGCGTTCGAGCTCGTTGAGCCAATCCTTGAGATTGTTCTCATTCTTCAGATAGAACTCGGCGTCTCCGACGACCAGGGCGCGAATCACCGCCTCGTCCTCGCCGGACAACGGGGACTTTTTCTGCAATCGGGCAATGGCGGCTTTCGATCGCTCGCGGAGCTCGAGTTGATGCCGCTCGCGAAGGGACGATTCCAACCGGCCGAACTGCTGGCTCAACGTTTCGAAGGACTCCGCCGAATCCGAGGCGATCGCCTTGTTCACGAGTGATTTGAGCCCGTTGACGACATTGGCCAGCTCATTCAGCGCATTTCGATTCATGATCGGCGGTCTCCAAAGTATGGCGGCGCCGAACCCGTGGCTCGAACGACGCGGTCCTCATGGGGCCCTATCGGCGTAACGCGGGGCGGGCTTTGCCAATCCGCGTGCGGCCGCGCCGATGCGTGAATAAACTCACGAACTATGGGACGCAGCGACGCCAGGACAGATGCCGGTCAATCCGACGCGGTCCGGATTCGACGCGCGGCTGGCGCGGACGTTGACGCGCTGGCGGCGGTCAATCGGGCGTCCTGGCAGGCGGCGTACCGCGGAATGATGCCGCAGGATGCCCTCGACGCGCTGACGGACGAAGAATTCGTCGTCGCCTGGCGGTCGCAGATGGCGGAGACCGATCGCGATACGCACGTTTGTCTAATACGCGGTCGCGTTATCGGCTTCGTCTCGTTCGGTCCATGCCGCGACGACGGCGCGGACCGGCGGCGCCTCGCCGAGATCTACGGCATCTACCTGATTCGCGAGGCCTGGGGCCGCGGGCATGGACGCCGCTTGCTGCAATTCGCGGTCGAACGGCTGGGCGTGCAGGGTTTCGTCGAGGTCCTGCTGTGGGTGCTTCGCGAAAACGACCGGGCCCGGCGCTTCTACGAGCGCGCCGGCTTGCGCCTGGACCCGGAGGCGAAAAAGGTCGTCCGGCGATTCGACACGGACCTGCACCACGTTTGCTATCGCCGCGATTTGACGCCGGCATCGTTGCGTCAATCGGTATCAACCGGACTATATTTCCGACACGCGAGGAGGTTGCCCATGCCCCGTCTTCCCTGGATCGAGCGCAAGTGGATATTCGATTATCCGGTCGAGGTGTTTCCCGACATCCTCGAGCGTCTGCGCGGCCTGCCCCCCAGGGTCGAGGACATGGTCCGCCGCGTGCCGGACGACGTGCTTGCCAAGCGCCAGCGCGAGGGAACGTGGTCGATCAAGGAAAACATCGGCCATCTGATCGACACCGAGAAGCTGCCGATGCAGCGCATCGACGAGTTCCTTTCCGGGGCGCCGGTCCTCGTGGCCGCGGACATGAGCAACCGGGCGACCCACGAGGCGAACCACAACGACCGGCCCATTTCCGATCTGCTCGGCGGTCTTCGCCACGGGCGACGGGCCTTGATGGACAAGCTCGACGCCCTGAGCGACGGAGATTTCGCCCGGACCAGCAAGCATCCCCGGCTTGGTACGCCGATGCGGCTCGTCGATCTGTGCCTGTTCACGGCGGATCACGATGATTATCACGTGGCACGGATGCGGGAACTGCTGGCAAGCTTCGGCGCATTGGAATAAGCTGCCCTCCAGCGAATCGACTACGGTCGCGCAGGCCTCACCGCCATGCTCGTCACAGTTTCGACGATTCTGTTTCCCGCCGCCGTCGTGGCCGGCCTGCCGTTCCTCGACCACCTCTTTCAGTGGTACGCGGCCCGATCCGATCGCCTGCGCGAATCGCGGACCCGCAGCGGCCGATGTCACTCGTGCGGCTATGACCTGACCGGCAACGTCAGCGGCCGGTGCCCGGAATGCGGCACGCCGATCGCGCCCGCGGCGATGTCGCGGATCGGCCCTTCGCGCCTTCGCTGATTGACACGATCTCCAACGTGCTCCTAGACTGCGGGGCTCCGCTGCGCGCCGCGGTACGGCGCGCTCATCACGCTCTGATCCGCGGGAATTATTCGATTTCGACGGCGGATCACCGGCGCGAAGACGGCGCTGATCGAGGGACGACACCATGGCGACGAAGTTTGTTTTTTCATTCGGCAACGGCCGGGCCGAGGGCAAGGGGCACCAGAAAGAACTGCTCGGCGGCAAGGGCGCGGGCCTGGCGGAGATGACAAATATCGGCCTTCCGGTCCCGGCGGGCTTCACGATCACGACGCAGGCCTGCAAGCACTATTACGACAAGAACCGCGTATGGCCACCCGGGCTCGAGTCGCAGGTGCGCGCCGCGATGGCCAAGATGGAAAAGGTCTGCAAGAAGAAGCTAGGCGATCCGGCGAATCCGCTTCTCGTTTCGGTGCGGAGCGGCGCCGCCGCCTCGATGCCCGGCATGATGGAGACCGTGTTGAATCTCGGACTCAACGACAAATCGGTCGAAGGGCTCTCGGCCGCAACGGGCAATCCGCGATTCGCCTGGGACACGTACCGGCGGTTCATCCAGATGTATTCGACGGTCGTCGTCGGCCTTCCCAAGGACACCCTCGAAGGCCGGCTGCACGAATTGAAGAAACAGCGCGGCGCTCGGCTCGACACGGAGTTGACCGAATGCGACCTGCGATCGTTGTGCCAGTCGTTCAAGGACTTCTTCAAGAAGTCGGCAGGCGACGAATTCCCGCAGAATCCGTGGAAGCAGCTTCGCGGCGCGATCGACGCCGTCTTCGGCTCCTGGATGGCGGAAAAGGCCGTCAAGTACCGCCAGGTCGAACGGCTCAGCGGACTGCCCGGCACCGCGGTCAACGTCTGCCAGATGGTCTTCGGCAACATGGGCGAAGACAGCGGAACCGGCGTGTGCTTCACGCGTGACCCGAGCACCGGCGAAAACGTCTTTTACGGCGACCTGTTGATGAACGCCCAGGGTGAAGACGTCGTCGCCGGCATCCGCACTCCGATGCACCTCGCCGAACTCGGCAACAAAAACCGCGAAGTCTACGACCAGCTCTGCGGCGTCCGCGTCATTCTCGAGACCCACTACCAGGACATGCAGGACCTGGAGTTCACCGTCGAACGGGGCCGCCTGTACATGCTCCAGTGCCGCACGGGCAAGCGCACGCCGACCGCGACGTTCCGCATCGCCGTCGAGCAGGCGACGCGACCGCTCCTGTCGCGCGGCGACGCCAACCGCCTCGTGAAGAAGAAGTATCTGCCGAAGCGTTACGCCGCCGCCGCGACGAAGCCAGTGATCTCGAAGAAAGACGCGATTCGCCGCATCAAGGGAACCGACATCGAGCGACTCTTTTACCCGATCATCGACCCGGACTTCGATTCGCGATCGCTCTCGATGCGGCAGCTCGGCGTGGGCATCAACGCCGTGCCCGGCGCCGCCTGCGGCGAAATCGTCTTCAACGCGCCGCGGGCCGAGCAGCTCGGCGCCGACGGCCGGCGCGTGATTCTCGTGCGCCGGGAGACAAGCCCGGAGGACGTCGGCGGCATGCACGCGGCCCAGGGCATCCTGACCGCCACGGGCGGCAAGACGTCGCACGCCGCCGTCGTTGCCCGCGGATGGGGCAAGTGCTGCATCGTCGGCTGCGCGGCGCTGGAGATCGACGAGCCGCGCGAGTCGTTGTCCATCAACGGCAAGACGCTCCGCGCCGGCGATTTCGTCACCCTCGACGGATCCAGCGGCACGATCTACGAGGGCGAGATCGGTCTCGTCCAGCCGACGCTGCCCAGGGAATACGAAACCCTGATGAAATGGTGCGACGCCGAGCGGAAGCTGGGGGTCCGCACCAATGCGGATACTCCCTATGACGCCGAGCACGCGGTCCGCATGGGCGCCGAGGGGATCGGGCTGTGCCGCACCGAGCACATGTTCTTCGACACCCAGGAGCGCCGCCGTGCGATCCAGGAGATGATCCTCGCCGACAAGGAGGCCGACCGCCGCCGCGCGCTCGATCGGCTGCTGCCGTTCCAGCGGCAGGACTTCATCGGCATCTTCGAGGCCATGAAAGGCCGGCCGGTCACGATTCGCCTGCTCGATCCGCCGCTGCACGAATTCGTCCCCCAGACGCCGGACAAGCAGCGCGAGCTCGCCGATTATCTCGGCATCGAGGCCGACGTCGTGCGCCGTCGAGTGGATCAATTGCACGAATCCAACCCCATGCTCGGGCATCGCGGCTGCCGCCTGTGCATCACCTATCCCGAGATATTGGAAATGCAGGTTCGGGCGATCATGGAGGCGGCCGTCGATTGCCGCGGGCGTTCGATCAAGGTGTCGCCCGAGATCATGATTCCGCTGACCATCGACGCCGGGGAGATGAAGCTACTGGCCGATCGTACGCGCGAGATCGCCGATGACGTCCTCAGCTCGGCCCGGGTCAAGATTTCCTATCTCGTCGGCACGATGATCGAAACGCCGCGCGCCGCCCTGACCGCCGGCCGCGTCGCCGAAGTCTCCGACTTTTTCAGCTTCGGCACGAACGATCTCACGCAGACCACGATGGCCCTGTCGCGCGATGATGCCGGTCGCTTCCTGCCCGACTACGTCGATCGGGACAAGACCGGCATCTTTTCCGCCGATCCCTTTCAGACGCTCGATCAGGAAGGCGTCGGGCTGCTCGTCGAACAGGCCATCGTCAAGGGACGGGCGGCCAAGAAGGGCCTTAAGATCGGCATTTGCGGCGAGCACGGCGGCGATCCCGAATCGGTCAGGTTCTGCCACCGGGCCGGCATGGACTACGTCAGTTGTTCTCCCTACCGGGTCCCCATCGCACGGCTGGCCGCGGCCCAGGCGGCGATGGAAGAGATGGAACGGCCCCCAAGAAAATTGGCAAGACCGCGTCGGTAAATCGAGGGTACTGTCCCGAGAGCGGTTCTCATCGAACCAGCAGCCGATACCCGTACCGCTGCCGGTCGAGCGGTCGGAATTCGCCGCGAATCGGCCCGCAAAATCTTGATTCCGACAAGCGACGGCGTTATCTTATGGGATGCTCAATAGAAGTTGCGGGCGCGAGCCGATTGCGTCATGCTCGTTTTCGACTCGGTGAGGGGACGAATTCGGTCCTTTGAAGCGGCCTCACGTCTGATTGACATCCGCCTGCCGGGGTCCAAGTCCCCGGCACCTCGCGACCGCGGAATTTCCGAGAGCCCTCTTGCGATTCGTGGGCGCTGATCGCGCCTCGTGACGGAGTTGCGGATGGCGAGCATCAATACCGCTCCTTGCGGTTCGCCGGCAGGGCCCTTGCGCGTCCGTGACCCGGCGGAGCAAGCCCGTTTCCAATTAACAACGAATTTGACAGAACCCTTCGACCGCGACGGGAGGACATCTTTCCGCAGCAAGCCGGAGCTTCGTGATTTTCGATCGAACAAGAGGCAAACCTGGGGGACCGCGCAACTTTGCGGGAGGACCGGAACATGACGGCGACCACGCGACTCATTCGATGCTTCGTTTTTGTCCTGGCGTTTCTCGGCGGATCGCTCATCGGCGCCGCCGGCTCCGCCGTTGCATTTGACGGCGCCGAATTCAGCCCGACGCGCGGCCGAATCGCCGAACCGGCGCAGGGCGATGCGATTGACCTCGATGAGCCGTTCGGTCCGGCCTGCGCGCTCGCCGGCACGACGACCACCCTGGTCACCGGCTGCGTCTTCGACACCAAGACCACGGCCGTGACGCCGACGCTGGAGTGCGGCGGCGTTCCCGTGGGCGGCGTGGTCATCACCGTCGAGACTCCGCCCGCCGGCGAGATCGCGGTTTTTACGTTTACGGACAATCTCGATATCCCGGCCTCTAACACGGTGTTCGCCGTCGGTTCGAGGCCCATTCGCATCGAGGCCACCGACACCATTCGCATCACCGGTTCGCTGCTTGGCGGCGCCGGCGCTCTCGGCGGAGGAGGAAATGGAATCGGCGGCGGCGGCGGGCCCGGCGGCGGCGGCGGTCCCGGCGGTCCCGGCGGCAACGGCGGGTTCGGCGGCGCGCCGGGAATCAACGGTGCAGGAGGCGCCGGCGGCGCGGGAGGCATGGGCGGCACGGGTGGCGCCGCCGGCACGGGTGGAATGGGCGGCACCGACGGCGGCATGGGCGGCCCCGGTGGTCTGGTGCCTTGCAAGCCCGGCATGGATGGCGTCGTGGCGGGCGGGAATGACGCAGCCATGGGCGCGATGGGAATGCCCGGAGGCGGCGGCGCCGCAGGCAACATGGGCGCCAACGGTGGAAACGGAACTGCCGGCGGCGGTGGCGGGAATGGTACGGCGGGCGGTCCCGGATTCAACGGGACTTCCGGCGCCGGGGGCGGCAATGCGACAGGCGGCGGCACCGGCTATGGCGGCTCTGCCGGCGGCGGCGGCGGCGGCGGCGGCCCCGGAGGCGGCTTCGGCGTTCGGGGGATCGGTGGAGGCGGAGCGGGAACCGGCGGCCTGGGTGGCGCGCCGGGCGGAACCGGAGGCGCCGGCGGTGCCGGAGCGGCGGGAGGCGCCGGTGGTGCGGCCGGCGGCGGCGGCGGCGACATGGGCGCACTTCAAGCGAAGACCGGAAAAGGTGGGCCACCCTGCGAACCGGGTCGCGTCGGCAAGAGGGGCAAACCGGGAAAGCGAGGCGACCGCGGCGACAAGGGCGCGGCTGGCGCGGCGGGAATGCCCGGATTGAACGGAACAGCCGGGGGCATCGGTCTAATGGGAACCGGAGGGGCTAATGGAGTCGGCGGGGGTGCGGGCCTTCCGGGAGGAGCCGGCGGAGCGGGAACCGGAGGCGGTCATGCCGGCCCGATGACCGGGGTCATCATGTCACCGATGATGGCTGACCTCGCCCAGGTCGGGGGCGGCGGCGGCGGCGGCGGTGGCGGCGGCGGCGGCGGCGGCGGAGGCGGTGGCGGCTCCGGCGGCGGCGGCGGCGGCGGCGGCGGCGGTGGTGCCGGCGGGGGCGGTGGCGGGGGCGGCGGCAGCGGTGCCGGCGGAGACGGCGGCGGCGGCGGCGGCGGTGGTGGTGGTGGTTCGGCCGGCTCGGCGGGCGGCGGCGGTGGCGGCGGCCTGACTGCCCCCGGTATGCCGGGTGATCCGGGCGGGGCGGGAAAAGTCGGCAAGGACGGAAGCGACGGGCGCGACGGGAATCGCGGCGCTAATGGCCGGTCCGGCGTCAACGGCGCCAATGGCGGCGGCGCCGGCGGCAACAGTGGCACGCCAGGAATGGCCGGCGGCGCGGGTGGCAACGGCGGCGGCGGCGGTAACGGCGGCTCGGGCGGCGGGTCTATGGAATTGCGAGTGCCGATGGTCGCCGGGCGCCTTTGTCTTCAGAGCGGCACGGTCACGGTCAACGGCACCAGCGGAACGCTTCCCGGCGGATGCGGCGGCGCGGGAGGATCACTGATCCTCACCGGCTTCGATATCCTGGCTGCCAGCGCCACACTGCGCGCCAACGGGGGATCCGGGGCGGTCGGCGGGGCGGCCGGGAAGATCGTGTTCAATGGTACGAACGTCGATACGACCGGCGCGACGGTGACCGCTACGGCCGGCGGTTCATCCGGCGGCGGCGGCGGGGCCGGGGGCGGCGGGGGACTGGCAGGCGGCGCCGGAGTCGGCGGCGCGGCCGGTGGCGTCGGAGGTTCGGCCGCCGGAGCCGGTGGTGCAGGCGGCGGCGGCGGTCGCGGCGGAAGTGGCGGCTACGGAAAAAATGGCGGCGCCGGCGGCCCTCCGGGCAAGGGCGGCAAGCCCGGTGATTGGCCGACCTGGTGCGACCTGGTGCAAGTCTGGGGCGGCAGCACCGGCGGAACCTACTGCGTGACGCCCGGCATCTGGACGAAGGACGGCAAGGAGATCGGCCGGACCTTCCGCACACCCAAGAAAATCACGGTGGGCCCGGGTGAGCACACGCATTGCGTTCAATACGTCAAGCTGCCGGATAATCCCAACGATTTCCACTTCGTCAACGACGTGTGGTCGACGGCCGACGGGGATACGCTGATTACCTGCTGGACGTTCTGGGATTCGTTCTTCTCGTTCACCATCGAGATTCAGCTCTACATCTCGACGACACCCGGCAATCACACGGTCGATTGCAGTTTTGACTTTACCATCGATCCGCTCGATCCGGATTTCATTTATATCCTGGACGGCGTGCTGGAGTATCAGGGGCCGTTTTCTGGATTCGATCCGAATCTGATCCCGGTGGAAATCGTTTCGCTGCACCTCGTCAGCGCGACGGCGCCGGCGGACTGCAACCTCAATGGGACGCCCGATGGGCAGGAAATCGCCGACGGGCTGGCCTTTGACTGCAACTTCAACGGGGTTCCGGACGAGTGCGACATCGGCGGCGGTTTCTCGCTCGACGGCAACGGCAACGGCATCCCCGACGAATGCGACGGCGCCGCGGGTTTCCAGTGCAATACCTGTTACGGCGATGCGGACGGCGACGAGTTTGTCAACCTCCTCGACGCGCCCCTCTATATTGACGACCTGCTGGGCGATCCCGACTTTGAAGAGTGCATGGACGCCAACGAGGACGGCAGCGTAGATAGCCAGGACTTGCAGGATTACATCGACAAGACGCTGGCCAATGACGGCCTGGGCACGCCCTGTGCAGGCGTCCCGGGATGCTCGATTCCATCGACGGCGCCCTGCAACCAGCCGCATCCCGAGCCGGGATGTGACGATCCGGTTCTATGCGACGCGGTGTGCCGCATCGACCCGTTCTGCTGCGACTTCTTCGGCCAGTGGGATTCGCTCTGCGCGGTCATCGCCGATGACGAGAATGGTTTGCAAGGCGACCATCCGGCCGGATGCATTCCGTTCCCCTCTCCGGTCGGAACGGCGGTCGGCACGACGACAGATAACGCATTCTCGGAATTTCTACCGAGTTGCGGCCCGGGCGTGCCGGCGCCCGCAGAATGGTATTGCTGGGTCGCCCCCTGCGACGGAATCGCGCGGATCGACACCTGCGGCGACACTTTCTTCGACACGGTGCTGGCGGTCTATGACCCCGTCGGTCCGACCGAGCTCGCCTGCAACGACGACTCGTTCTGCGGCGAATCGTTGTCCGTTGGCGTCTCGGAGGTCCAGGTCCCCGTCGCCGCCGGCCAGGAGTTGCTGATCCAGGTCACCGGCTTTAACGGCGCGACGGGTTCGTACTCGCTGAACGTCGATTGCGAGGCCGTGGGGCCGCCATGCGTGCCTGATTTCGTGATGCCTGCGCCGTTCATTATCAACGGAAATACGACGGGCGCGGGTAACGACTGCCCGCTTGAGGCATCGGAGGACCATGTCTACCAGGTCGACATCCCGTTCCCCGGTCTGTGGAACTTCGTCATGTGCGGCCCGGCGACGACATACGACTCGATCATGCACGTCGGGATTTCGTGTTGCGGCCAGGAGATTGGCGCCGACGACGACGGCTGCGGAATCATCGGCGGCCCGTCGGTGTTAGTCGGCGTGGAAATCTTGGACGCCCCGACTACCGTGTTTGTCACGGTCGAGGGATTCGGCGGACAAAGCGGGCAATACGTCCTGAGGGTTCAACAATAGCCAAGAATCGGCCGGTGCTCTCGAATTGCGAGAGCACCGGCTGCATTCTGACAGGTAGGAGCATCTATCGGAGATTGGGGGACTCCGAGGCGTGTTTCATCGGCACCAGGGCATCGGCGGCGTCCTGCGGCAGCGCGCCGATTCTCAGGACCTCCGACAATTGGCCCGCCTTGCGGCGCAGCGTTCCCGTCATCAGCCAGGTCAGCTTTCCGACGGGATACGACAGGCCCAGCAGCAGCAGGCCGCCGCCGAGCAGCCGCAGGGTCCACTTGTCGTTCTGATTCACGTCGCGGCCGGCCGAGAGCTTTTGTTCCATCTGAACGAAGGCGCTGCGTATATCGCGCAGCTCGGTGCGGATGCCGTTGATGCTGGCGTCGGCGTCCCGACCGCCGCCGGCCGCCGTGGCCGCGCAGCCGGCCGACAGGAGTGCCGGCCACGCGGCCGCCGCCAGGATGCGTCGCATGACGTCCGGACACGGATTGACGAATCGTCTGGACATGGGAGTCCTTCTCGCGCTCAATCGCCGCCGTCGGAGTCGACCGCCGCGACCGGCTGCGGGGATTCGCCCAGCCACGCCATGAGGAGGTCGAAGGACCGTCGCGTCTTGTCTTCAACGGAGAGCGTCGTACTGCGCCAGATGGCGTCGATCTGCGCCTGAACCTCGTCGGGGACCGGCCGGTCCAGTTGGCCGGCCATCGAGGCAATGACCTGGCCCGAGACCCCCTCGTACTGCGCCGTGGCGTAATACTCGACGCCGCCGGAGACCCGCAGCCCCGGATTGATGACCTGCCCGCCGGCCGCGATCTGGCCGGTCCCGGATTCGGCGAGTCGGGCGGCCGTCTCGCGCATCACGCCGCGCATGGCGTCCATCATCTGGGCGTGCTGATTGAACAGGTGCCCGCAACCGGTCAGGGCGAGCAGCGATCCACATGCAATGATTCGGGTCATGGGAGTCTCCTTTCGTCTGTGCCGCGCGGCGCGCCGCGGGGCCGTTACTAAAAACACGTCGGGAGACAGACTTGCTCGGTGTTCGCGCCGCCGGTCAGCGGATCGAGGCGGTCCGGCGGAATTAGCGGACGAATTGATTTGGCCCGCCCGGGGCGCATAGGATATGACACACGCCCCGCACCTGCCGTACGCCGGAAAGGCCAAGATTCACATGCCCAGGTTCAAGTCGCTGCTGTTGGTGGCCGTGGTGTTCGCGCTCGGCGCGATGAACGGAGAGTGCCAGCAGTTTTTGCCCGGCGGCAACGTCTGTACGGAAATCGCCGTGTCGTCCGTCGTGCTGGACATCGTCGATGAACAGGGCCGGACCTTTCCCCGGGCGAGCATCCTGGTTTCGGTCAACGGCAGTCAGCCGATTCTGACGGAGTGCCAGGGAAATTGCAGGGGTTATGTCCCGGTGTTCGAGGCGACGGGGCGCATTGACCTGCTCATCGGCGCATTCGGCACGGCGCGGGCGATCCGCACGGTCGAAGTGCCGATTGACGACGCGGGCTGCCATCCGGTGCCGCAGTTCTTGACGGTCATTCTGGCGGCGGACGATACCGTCGGTGCCTTGTCCGGCGTCTGGGAGACGGACAACCTGTTCGGCCGAACGATGCTCCGCTTCGGGGGCCAGGGGGAGATCATCGGCGCCATCCTCTTTGAGCGTACGATCGGCGGCGACGGCAATTTCTATGTCTCTTACAACAATCGCCTGATCCGCGGCGCGCCCGGGCAACAGATCTTCGCCGCCACGGCGGCCGAGCCGACGCGCAACGGTGACGTGTTCGATTTTGAGACGACGACGGTCGGCAGCCCCGTGGGATTCAGCAACGCCACGATGTCGGATGGATCGCTGACGCTGGCCGGGACGCTCCTGGGCCAACCGGTGACCTACACGCGCGTGGCCGATGCCGACGTGCCGGATGCCCTGCGCGACCCGTTATGACTTGAGCTCGACCGACCAGTAGGCGTTGTCCAGAAAGGCCTTCCAACTGGCGTATCGGCCGTCGCAAAGCTTGACCGAAATCACGGGGTTGCGCCGCGGTTTCTTGGGCGGAGCGATCAGCTTCAGATGGGCCTGTTGCGGTGTCCGGCCGCCCTTCCTGATGTTGCATTTCAAACAGGCGCAGACGATGTTTTCCCACGTCGTCTTGCCGCCCTGGCTGCGCGGGACGACGTGGTCCAGCGACAACTCGGTGGTCGGAAACTTGTCGCCGCAATACTGGCAGCGGTTCCCATCCCGGGCATACAGATTCCGCCGATTGAACTTGACCTGCTGCCGCGGCAGTCGGTCGTACACGGCCAGGCGGATGATGCGCGGGACCGCGACGTCGAAGCGGACGGTGCGCACCCAGTCGTGGGCGTCTGGCTCGAACTGCCGCGCCAACTCGGACAGCTCGCACCACTCGGAGAAGTCATAGGACGTGTACTTGCCGGCGTCGATGTGGATCACCTCGGCCAGCTCGCGCAGGAGGAGACTGAACGCCCGGCGCACGTTGACCACGCGAATCGCCAGGTAATTGCGATTCAGCACCAGCACGTTGCAGCTAAGGCCAGATACCTGCAACTGAGCGATCATGCTCTCGTCCCTCGCGGCTATTGCCGCTGGCCGGCGACGAACCACGCCCCCTGACAAAACGGCGGGATGCGACTCCCGCCGCAGCGAAACGATCGCCGACCCCCTTGAATCCTATGAGTAGCGCGGCTTGTATGCAAGCGTTGACGGCGTTAGGCCTTGATGAAGTCGGCGATCGCGCGCCATTTCGGACCACGGCGACGCCGGCCGCTCCCGGCCGTCGCGCCCGGTCTTCCGATCGGGCCGCCGGCGATCTGGACGGCGGCGGCCCCCCGGCCCGGCCTCCGGTCACGGCCGGCGCTCGAAACGAAAGATCGGATCGAACAGTTTCACGCCGATGATCTCCGCCACCATCGGGTCCTTGATCAGTGCGAGCTTCAGCGTGTCGACGGTGAATCGCGCGTCGTAATTGCTCTCCACGGCCCGCCCCATTCCCTCGAGAATCAACAGGTCGCTGGCGCGTGCCGCGTCGCAGCATTCCTGCGTGATTCGCCCCAGATCGATCAGCGGCGAGGTACAGCCGGACTCCACGGCGCGAACGCGTCCGGCGTCCAACTGGGCGCCCAGGACGGCGTCGAGTTCGCCGCAGGTCCGCAACAGGCCGCGCAGCTCCGTCGCCGTCACATCGTTCAGCGCCGGTCCGCTGTTGGCCGCGAGGACGACGTCGGCGCCGCGGCCGGCCAGAAATCGCGCCCACGGAATCGCGCCCAGAACGATGTCGGGTCCGGCGTTGTCAACGAAGAACAGGACCCGGCGATAGGCCCGATCCTCCTGTCTCCAGCGATTCGCCCAGGCATCGAAATCGTCCACGGCCCACGGCCGCCGCGGCAACCGCGCGCAGGCGGCATGAAAATCGAAGGTCCCCCGCTCGAACGCGTCTACGACCGCGGGCGAACCCATGTCGAACTGGTTGCCGGCGAACAGGCCGCGGGCGAGCTGCTCAATCCGGTCCCGCGGCGGCAGCGCGTCCAGTTCCCGCAGGTACGCCGGAAGCATCTTGAGCGCCAGGCGGTTTTCCCGCTGCTTGAGCACGTCGAAGGGATCGAAAAAGCCGCAGGCGCGCAATTGCTCTTCGCGATACCGCGTCAGCTCGAGCACCGTCAATTCGCCGCGCGACCCCGGGCTGCGCCGCAGGTCCGCCAGTCCCGCCAGGTATTCCTGCCGAAACGCCGGCCAGCGTGAGTGGTCGTCGAAGCGGCCGTCGTGCAGGGGCAGCCCCGCGAGCGTGACAACGTGCCGCTCGAACAAGGCCAGCCAGTACTCGCGCACCCTCGGCCCATCGCCCAGCAAGTCCTGAATGCAGGGGCGGTAGTGCGACGGGTCGGCGAGAATCGGCAGCTCGGGCATGGCGCCGCGAAATTAGCCGGGACGCCCGCCGCGGACAAGCAACCGTTTCAATGACCCGGGGCGGCGGTCTATAATCAGCGCCATGCCATCAATCCCCGGGACATGGTTAGGGGCTGCGACCGTCGCGATCCTGGTTTGCGCCCATTGGCCCGCCGTACTACGGGCTGACGTTTTTCGTCTCGCCGGCGGGGACGAGATCGAGGGCGAGGTGGTCAGCGAGGAGGCGGAAACGATTCGCATACGCACCCCCTCGGGCGTCTTCGACGTCGAAAAGGAGCGGATCAAGGAGCGCATCAATCGCCCGTCGCCGTGGCAGCGCTATCGGGCGCGGAAGAGAAAGTCGCCGGACACGCCCGACGGCCTTTTCGAGCTGGCGCAATGGTGCCGCCGCGAGGGGCTGCGAGACGAGCAGCTCGAATTGCTCGAGCGCATCATCGAATTGGATCCTGACCACGCCGGCGCCCGCCGCGCCCTGGGCTACGTCCGCCAGGATAGAACGTGGACGCGCTCGGCGAAAACGACGGGCCGCGCCGTAGCCGACGCCCAGCGTGACGCCGAGCGGCTGGAGAAAAAGGAGCAGGAGCGCGTGCGGCGGCGCATCGCCGACTGGCACGTCAAGATCCAGGCAATCTATCGCGGGCGGCTTGACGGCGCGTCGCCGACGTCGGATCGATTCGACGACGGCCGGCGGCTGATTCTCGAGATCACCGATCCCCATGCGATTCCGGCGCTGACGCGCGTCCTGAGCCAGGGCAAGTCGGCGGTGCGACGGATCCTGGTCAAGGCGCTGTCCGAATTCGACGAGCCGGAGGCGACGATGGATCTCCTGTTGATCACATTGGTCGATCCATCGAAGCGGGCGCGGCGCGAGGCGGCGCTGGCGCTGGCCCAGCGCGATGATTCCCGCATCGTCGCCGAGCTGCGTGGAGCCCTCTTCAACGAGGAGGAGTTCATCATCCGTCACGCCGCGGCGGCATTGGGCGTCATGGGGGCGGACGAGGCGATCGAGGACCTCGTCGCGGTCCTGTCGACGCAAACGCGCGGGCCGGTCGAGGTCTGCCTGCCCGTCTTTCTGGACGACGTGTACCATACGTTCGGCGCGTGCCGGCGCCGACACCATCATCACAACGGATGCGGCTACGGATACGGACATTTCCCCTACTACTACGGCGGCATCGGTCCGACCTATCCCATGGGCACGATCTGCTTTTCGCAGTACAGCACCATCGACGTCTATCGCACCGAGGTACAGGAAGCCCTGATCGCCATCACCGGCGAGAATCTCGGATTTGACCGCGGCGCGTGGCTCGAATGGCTGCGCGTCAGCCAGCAGCGCCGGGGCCAGTAGCCGTCCCGATTCACCACGAGCGCGCCGGCCCCGCGGGAATTCACAAAGCCGATCGGCACCGTCCGATCGTCTTTCGCCTGCCGGCGGTGGTGACTACAATGAGTCCCCGGCCGCGATGCTCCCCCGTCGAGCGGGTGGTGATTGCGGCCGGACGCGACGCTTGAGGACGCGCGACGCCCGAGAAGGCAGGCCCGATCCAACGGCGCCGGCCGACTCCGGGAAGGAGGATCCGTGCCAAGAGGAAAGATCGAGATATCCAGCAAGATCGAGTCCCTGTCGATCCTCGACGTCGACGGCCACGTCGATGCCTCGTTGAATCCGTCTCTCGAGCCGCAGGACCTGCGGCGGCTGCTTCGCGGCATGTTGCTGGCGCGGCGTTACGACGAGCGCATGCTCAAGTTGCAGCGTCAGGGGCGCATCGGGACCTACGGCCCGGCATTGGGGCAGGAAGCCGCGTCCATGGGCCCGATCTACGCCATCGCCAGGAGCGACTGGTTCATTCCGTCGTTTCGCGAGCCGGCGGCCATGCTCTACCGCGGCTGGCCCATGGAAAAGCTGATGCTCTGGTGGGGCGGAAACGAGTATGGATCGACCGTCCCCGAGGGGCTCAATGACACGCCGATCTGCGTTCCCGTATCCAGCCAGTGCCTGTACGGGGCCGGCATCGCCTGGGGCTGCAAGCTGAAGAAGGACCGAAGCGTGGCGCTGGGTTTCGTCGGGGACGGCGGCACCAGCGAAGGCGATTTCCACGAAGCGATGAACGTGGCCGGGGCATTCGAGTTGCCGTTTATCATGGTGATTCAGAACAATCAGTGGGCGATCTCCCTTCCGCGCCGCAAGCAATCCGCCGCGCCGACGCTGGCGCAAAAGGCCGTCGCCTACGGTTTTGACGGCATGCAGGTAGACGGCAACGACGTGCTGGCCATGTTCGCGGCCACGACCGAAGCCGTGGAGCGGGCACGCGGCGGCGGCGGGCCGACGCTCATCGAGGCGGTCACCTATCGACTGGGCGTTCATACGACGGCCGACGATCCTCGGAAGTACCGCAGCGACGAGGAAGTCGAGCAATGGAAAGCACGCGATCCGCTCTCGCGGTTCTACAAGTATCTGAAGCAAATCGGCGTCATGGATGACAAGGGGCGGGACGTCATGGAAGAGGAGATCGCCGCCGAGATTTCCGCCGCCGTGGAAAAGGCGGAGAACTTCGAGCCCGATCTGACCGAACCGTTTCGACATTGTTTCGCGACCATGCCGCCGCACCTCGAGGCGCAGATGCGCGAGTTTCAGGCGCATCTCGATCAGGCGCCCGACGGCCGGCGGTCCGAATCGCCGCGCAACTCGCAGCTTAGCGACGTCCATTAGGAACGCGCGCCGCGCGTCGTCGCCCGGCGACAGGAGTTTGACGGATGGCAATGTTGACGATGGCCAAGGCCCTGAACCTCGCGCTGCACGAGGCGCTGGCCGAAGACCCCCGCACGCTGGTCATGGGGCAGGACGTCGGCCAGGACGAGGGGGTCTTTCGCATCACCGAGGGCCTGCTTGCGCAATTCGGCCCCGACCGCGTCATCGACTTTCCCGTCGCCGAGTCCGCCATCGTCGGGTCGGCCGTGGGACTTTGCATCGCGGGGTTTCGACCCATTTGCGAAATGCAGTTTTCCGGCTTCGGATACCACGGTTTTCATCAAATTGAGAACCACGCCAGCCGCCTGCGCAATCGCACGCGCGGCCGCTACTCCTGCCCCATGGTGATCCGCATGCCCTACGGCGGCGGCATCCGCGCCATCGAGCACCACAGCGAAAGCCGAGAGGCCGTCTGGATGCACCTGCCGGGGCTCAAGCTCGTCATTCCCTCGGGGCCGCGAAACGCCCGCGCCCTGCTCCGGGCGTCCATCCTCGATCCCGATCCCGTGATGTTCTACGAGCCCAAGGCGTGCTATCGAGCTTTCAAGGAAGAGGTTCCCGACGAGCCCGAGACGATGGAAATCGGCCAGGCGCAGGTCGTGCGCCGCGGCGGCGACGTGACGTTGATCTCCTACGGGGCTTCCATGCGGCCGGTGCTCGAGGCGGCCGAGGAGCTGGAAGACGAACACCAGATCGAGGCGGAGATCATCGACTTGCTCAGTCTGGTCCCGATGGACACCGAGACCATCACGGCGTCGGTGAGAAAGACGGGCCGCGTGGTGATCGTGCACGAGGCCCCGAGGACCGGCGGCCCGGCGGCGGAGATCGTGGCGCGGATCGTCGAGGAGGCGCTGTTGTGGCTGGAAGCGCCGATCCAGCGCGTCACCGGATACGACCTCGTGCTGCCGTTCTTCAACATCGAGCAGCCCTACCTGCCGAGTCCGCAGAAGGTCGTCGCGGCGGCGAGGGAGGTCACGAGCTTCTAACCGACTGGAAACGATTCGAGGCAGATCCGCTCGGGCCGGCATGCGGCCGGCCATGCGACGTTGCAGCCGGTACGTATCAACACGGCGTCACACACAATTGACGGTGCGAAATGGCAAAACAATTCAAGCTTCCTGATCTCGGCGAGGGCATTCACGAAGCCCAGGTCGTCAACGTGATGATCAAAGAGGGCGACGAGGTTCACGAAGATCAGATGATCATGGAGGTCGAGACCGACAAGGCGTCGGTCGAGTTGCCCGTACCATTCGCCGGCAAGGTCACGCGGTTGAATGTCAAGAAGGGCGACACCATCAAGGTCGGCATGGTCCTGCTCGAGGTCGGCGGCGATGCGGCCCCCGCGGAGGCGCCGCGGGAGACATCGGCGTCTGCGGACGTCTCGCGACGCGCCGAACGAAGCGTCGCGGCCGGCGGATCGGCCAAGGCAGGCAGCGGATCGGCGTCCGGCTCCACCGCCGTCGCCGAGCGTCCGCCGGCCGGCGACGGCCCGATTCCGGCGGCCCCGTCGATCCGGCGAATGGCGCGCGAGGCGGGAGTCGATCTTCGCCAACTGCACGGAACCGGCCCCGGCGGGCGCATCGTTCGCGAGGACATCGAGCGCTATCTGCTGGCCGGCCCCACAGGGCAAACGGCGGCGCCGGTTCGCCCGGGGGCGGCGGCGCCGGCGACCCCCGCCCGCGTCGGGCCCGCGGCGGCCCCGGCGCCGATGCCGGCCGCCGGCGCGGAGCCGTTGCCGGATTTTTCGCAATGGGGTCCGGTGCGCCGCGAGCCCTTGTCGCAGATTCGCAAGACGATTGCCCGGCAGATGGTGCGTTCGGTGAGCACGATTCCCCACGTCACCCATGCCGACGAGGTGGACATCACCGACCTGGAAGCGTTCCGCAAGGAGCAAGGCCGCGTCTTCGCGGACAGGGGCGGGAAGCTGACGCTGACTGCCTTCGTGGTCAAGGCCGTGGCCGGGGCGCTTCGGCAGTTTCCGCAGTTCAACGCCTCGTTTGACGATGCCCGCTCGGAGATGATCTACAAGGATTACGTCAACATCGGCATCGCCGTCGATTCGCCCCGGGGCCTGATGGTGCCGGTGGTCCGCGAGGCCGACCGCAAAGGCCTGTTGACGATCTCCCTCGAGCTGCGCGAGATCGGCGAGAAGGCCCGGGACTTCAAGATCGACATCGCCGACCTGCGCGGCGGCACGTTCACCATCACCAACGTCGGCGCGCTCGGCGGCACCATGGCCACGCCGATCATCAACTACCCCGAGGTCGCCATCCTCGGCATGGGCAAGCTGCAATGGAAGCCCGTCGTCGTTGACGGCCAGATCGTCCCGCGACAGATGCTGCCGCTGTTCCTGTCGTTCGACCATCGCGTGATCGACGGCGCCGACGGCGCGCGGTTCATCCGCGCCGTCATGTCGTTCATGGAAAGCCCGTTGAATCTGTTACTGGTATCCTGATGGACGGGCCGCCGTCGCCGACGGATCAGCCGCGCATCACGCTTTTCGGATGAGTGCGTCGCGTGGAGGAAGATCCCGCAACACGGAAACGATGCGCGCCGCCGCCTGTCCATCGCCGTAGGGGTTGACCCGGTTGGACAGCCCGCGCCGGAACTCGGGCTTCGTGGCCCGCAGAATCGCCTCGGTGATCGGCTCGCGGTCCAGGGGCACGTCGATCACGTTGGCGGCGCGGACCCGCCCTTTCTGTCGGTCGCCGATATTGACGGCCGGCGTCTTTAGCGACGGCGCTTCCAACAAGCCGGCGCTGGAATTGCCCACGAGGGCGCCGCAGTTCGCCAGACAGCTCCAGAATCGTCGCTGCGGCAACGAGGCGGCGAAGACCGCGTGGCGGGTCGTTGCGGCGAAATCGCGCAGGGCCCGATTGACGGTACCGCTCCCGACGTCGGCATTGGCGCCGATCACGATGACCCCGCGGCCCACGTCCCGGACCGCCTCCAGCACGACGCGAATCTGGCGCAACGGCGGTACGTCGCTCAACGTCTCCGGGTGATAACACAGGACGATCGGCGGCGGAGAAAAGTCGATGCTCAGCGCCGACTGCCGATCGGCTTCGCCTTCGGGCTCGAATTGCGTCAGGGCGTCGACGGCGAGCGAGCCGACCGCGTGGATGCGCCGCGGCGATTCACCCAGCGCGGCCAGTCGATCGGCGTGCACGGCGGCCGCGGGAAAGTGGACGTGCGCCAATTTGGATATCGCGTGGCGGCAGACGTCGTCGTACGCGCCTTCGGTTCGGTCCCCTCCGTGCAGGTGGGCGATCGGTCGCCCACAGATCGTCGCCGCCAGGGCCGCCGCCAGCATCTCCGTCCGATCGCCCAGCACCACCGCCAGGTCGATCGACTGTTCGCCAATGGCCCGGGCGAACGCCCCGACCGCCCGACCGGACGCCTCCGCCACGTCGACGGGCCGGTCGCCGGCGACAAAGTGATCGACGCGGACGCTTCGAGCGCCCGGCGCGACGTAAATCTCGTCGGCCGTCGCCCCAAACGACGATTCATGGTGCGTCCCCCCGACGAGCCAGACGACCTCGCGCCCGCCGCCGGCCAGCGCCGCGGCCAGGGGCTGATAGATTCCCGAATCCGCCCGACTCGTGGTGATCAGACCGATGCGCCGCAGCCACGTCGGCCACTGCGGCGCTGCATCGCCGGGCGACGGGTCCGGGCGCCGGTTGCTCGAAGCATAGCGAATCGTCGTGGGCATGGTCCGGCGCGCATTCAGCCGGCGAGGTCTAATCGATCCGGATCCGCGCCGGCGGCGCATTCGGATCGTTGGCCAGTTGGTCCAGCCGCGAAAGCTGGGCACGAAGGGCATCGGCCTGCGGCGAGTCCGGATAGGTGTCGATCAGGCGTCGAGCCAGCTCGGCGGCCTCTATATATCGACCGTGCCTGGCGAACTCCATGATCCGCGCCTCGAGCTGCTGGCGGTGCTCGATCTCGGCGTTGTTCTGCAGCGTCGGAATCTGCACCAGCACGGCCTCGGCCTCCGCCGACCCGCCGAACCGCTCGACGAAGGTTCGCGCCGCGGCCAGGGCCTCCTCCCACCGCTTGCGCGTCACGAAGCGCTGCACTTCGGCGTACATCCGCCGCCGCTGCTCCTCCTGAAACAGGTAGTACTCGCGCTCGATGCGCACCATCAACTGCCGGGCCTCCTGCGAATCGGGGTGCCGCTCCTGGAGTTGCCGCGCGACGTCGCGCGCCCGTTGCCACGCCGATATGCTCAAAAGGTCCTCGACCTGCTTCGAGATCGACGAGACGTCCTGCGCCTCGCGCTGCTCGCGCGAGGATTCGACCTGTAGCACCCATTCGCGGGCCCTCTCGTCGGTCGGCCGCCTCGCCTCGAACGCCCCGGCCACATCGCGGGCACGGACAAAATCTCCCTCGGCCAGCAGCGCGCGGATCAACTCCGCGACCTGGTGATAGTCGGTTTCATCCAGCCGCTGTTTTTTTTGCAGCTTCTCCTCGTCGCTCAGCAACGTGTTGTCGCGGATGTCATGCAGGACCTGAACGATCTCCTGCCACGCCGGCCCCGGCGAACCGGTGTCGGTCGGGGCGTCGGCCACGGGAAGTGTCCCGTCGCCGACCGCATGCTCGGCCTCCTCTCTTCTCAGCCGCTGCCGCTCACCCAACTCGTATTGAAACCGCTCGATTCGCACCAGGGCGCGATGTACGACGCGCAACAGCCGCGCCAGCGCCGACAGGCCGATCAACGTCCCAACCCCGACCGCGCCGATCGCCAGGCAAAAAAGAAACCCCGCCAGGCCCGCCGCCACGCTCTCACCGCTCTTGCCAATTAACAGCATCACCGCCGCCAACAGCGTCAGCCCGGCCACGGCGACGCCCAGCCCGAGCATGACCTGCCGCGTCGACGGGCGCCGTCGCCTGCCTACGGGTCCGGGTGTGGGAACATCGCTCATGAATCGTCATCCATCGGGGCGGTCGCAAAGCGGGCAAGGAATGCACGGGGGGCCGGTCCGCTCCCAAATGATCGTATGCCATCATCGATCCAATTCAAACTTCGTCCGCTATTGACGCCCGGGCAAAGACCGACGGGTGCGTGGCTCCCGTTGGTTCGATAGGATGGTCCGCATGGATTCGTCCCGCGAAATCCGGCCGGTCAGACGGCCCATCGATCGCCGCATCCGGTTGCCAGGAAGCAAGAGTCTCACGAATCGGGCGCTGGTCGCGGCCGCCCTGGCCGACGGTCCATCGACGCTCAGCGGCGCCCTGTTCGCCGACGATACGCGATTGATGATTGACGCTTTGGCCGCCCTGGGCGTCGAGACCAAGGCCGATCCGCAACGCGAGAAAATCCTGGTCAGCGGGTGCAACGGGCATTGGCCCGAGTGCGAGGCCGATGTCTATTGCGGCAACGCCGGCACCGTCATTCGCTTCCTGACCGCCGCCTGCGCCGCCGGCCGCGGACGGTATCTTTTCGACGGCGACGCACGCATGAGGCAGCGGCCGATCGGCGATCTCGTCCGGGCGCTTGTGGAACTCGGCGCGGCCGTCGCCTTCGCGGGGGCCCAGAACTATCCCCCGGTGTCCGTGCAGCCCGGCTCGCTTCGCGGGGGGGCGGTGCGAATCGAACGGCCCGTTTCCAGCCAGTTCATTTCGGCGATCCTGATGGCGGCGCCGCTGGCGGCGCAGGACGTCATGATCGAGGTCGTCGGCGAACTTCCAAGCCGGCCGTACGTCAGGATGACAATCGAGGTCATGCGGGCGTTCGGCGTCTCGGTGATCGACGACGAACTGCGCCGATTCATCGTCCCCGCGGGCCAGCCATATAGAAGGGCGGACTACGAGATCGAGCCGGACGCGTCGACCGCCTCTTATTGCTTCGCCGCCGCCGCGTTGACGGGCGGTCGCGTGACGGTCGAGGGCCTCGGGGGCGAGAGCATTCAGGGAGATGGCGGATTCGTGGACGTGCTGGAGAAAATGGGATGCACGGTTCAGCGCGGGCCCCGCGAGCTGACCGTTCGCGGGCCGGCCGACGGCCGACTTCGCGGCGTCGACGTAGACCTATCCGACATGCCGGACGTCGCCCAGACCCTCGCGGTCGTCGCGGCATTCGCCGACGGACCGACGCGGATTCGCCACGTCGCCAATCTTCGCGTCAAAGAGACCGACCGCCTGCACGCGCTGTCGCGCGAACTGTGCAAGATCGGCACCGCCACCGAAATCCACGAAGACGGCCTGACGATCCGGCCCGACGCGACGCCCCGGCCCTCGGCGATCAAGACGTATAACGATCACCGGATGGCGATGAGCTTCGCCCTGGCGGGGTTGCGGCTGGATGGCATCGTTATCGAGGGGTCGGCTTGCGTATCGAAGACGTTTCCGGGGTTCTTCGAGTTATGGGATTCGCTCGCGGACTAGCGCGAGGACGCGGCCGGTACTTGGGATGGGGTGCATCGGCGTCGCACCGGTGCGCATGCCCATCGCCCGGCGCACGGCGCCATTCGAGCGAGTCGGAGGACGAGTCCGCGCGGCGGAGATGGCGAAAAAAAGGCGCACCAAGCGCTCCCGCGGCAGCCCTACCGTCATTGAGAACCGGGAACATTCGTCCCGGGCGCACACATGGGTGCTCGTCAGTCGGGCCGCGGAGCCGTTTCCACCGGCGGCTCCGCCTAGCGCGTGGGTCGCTCACTGCGCCCGGTTAATTAGTACCACACGATCGAGCCGAAAGCAAAAACATGGTGACGTGATTCGCGCCGATCGCTTCGGGCCCCGAGGGTCCGCAAAACGACCCTTTCACGGCGCGGAGCCGGACACGGCTTTCTTCTTGCGATAATCGTCGATCAATGCCCGCAGCGCGGCGAGCGATTCCTGCTGCGAGGCCTCCGAGCTCGACCCGTTGAATCCGTCCCATTCCGGCATCATGCGCCGCGCCAATTGAACGAGGCGGGCTTCGTGATCGGTCGCGGGTCCGGAAGTCGTCAACGGCGAGGCGAGCTGCTCGATGATTCGTTCGAGGACGATGTCGGCGTCGAAGGTCAACAGGCGGCCCTCGGCCGCCGGGTCACGGGCCAGCCCGTCCAGTAGCTCGTCGATGTCCGAGGTCCGGCGGTCGACCGCCTCTCGACGCCAATCCGACAGCTCCGACACCAGCTTCATCGATCGGCTATCGGCCCACTGGCCGGCATGATCGATGAGACCCAGGGTGATCCGATAGGAGGGGCCGTCGCTCGCCACCGCCAGGCGCGCCTTGACGGCTTCGCTCAACAAGTCGGCGATGAGCGACGCGTCCCCGATTTCCCCGTTGTCGGCGGACCCATCCACCCAGTCGCCCGCCTTCTTGAGCGCCGCGGCGTCGTCTCCGGCGGCGAGGATCGACCGCAGCGCCTGGACCCGCAATGCGGCCGACCGATCGTCATCGGCCGCCAAACCCGCCGCCTGCTCATAGACGGCCGCCGCCGCGGGGTATTCCCGCAACGCCGCCTGGGCGTTCGCGGTTCGCTCGACGATCGCGAGGCGCATGTCCGGCGGCAACTGGTCGAATCGGGCGGCGTCCTCGCGCATCGCCTTGAGCAGATCGAACCTGCGGCGCTGGGCGGCGGCGTCTTCGGCTCGATCGAAACGATCGGTGATCATGATCTGGCGATCCGGGGGAAGGCGCGCGAAGGCCGATTGCAAGCTTGACCATGCCCGGGCGCGCACCTCGGCATCCGGCTCCCGATCGGATTCCAAATGCTGCGTCAACAGGTCGAGGTCTTCGGCCGTCTGGGCGCAGCGGCTCCAGGCATCAACAGCCGCCAGGCGGATAGCCGCGTCGGGCTCATCCAGCATCGGTCGGATGACCGATGCGGCGCGGGCATCGGAAAACGCGGCCAACGCCGCCATCGCCGCCTGTCGAACCGGCGTCGCCGTGCCGGGCCCCGCCGCCTCCTCAAAAACCGGCCGCAATTCGGGCATCGTCATGCCCGTCATCGCCGTCAGCAACCTGCTGCGCAGTTCGATTTCGGCGGCGGGCAGGTTGCCCAATCGCTCCGCGAGGATGCCGGCCACGCGCCGGGTGACGTCCGCGTCGCCCCGCGCCGGTCGGGCCAGCGTACCCAGGGCCGTCGCCGCCTCGGTGATCACTTCCGCCTCCTCGTCATGAAGGCGATCTTCCAGGATGCCGAGGACCGAGGCGTCGTCGAGCCGGCCCAGCGCCGCCACCTGCGCCGCCCGCACTGCCACGCGCGACTCGCGCACCACGGCGTCCGCCAGCCGCGAGGTCGCATCGGTCAAGCGAAGATCGCCCACCCGCCGCGCCGCCAACAGGCGAACCTGCGGATCGTTGTCGTTGATCAGCGCCGCGACGCGCTGCCGAATGTCGGGGCCGATTTCCCGGCGGTCCGTGATCAACAGATTGACGAACTCCAGGCCCAGCGCCCGAATCGCGGCCAGATCATCGGTCAGGATCGTCAGCAGGTACACGGGCCTCTGCGGATCGGGCATGGCGAGGTATTTCTCGCGAGTCGAGGCCACGAGACGCCTCGTCAAGACCTCCCGCTCTTTTCTCAGGCCACGAATCTTGGCGACGCGGGAGCGGTTGATGGCCTTGATCATCTCGGTCGGCGATTTCGCCGTTCGCTGCTGCCACCATTCCTGTCCGGCGGACACGTCCTTGGCATCAGCGCCGGTCATCTCGTTGAATGCCGTCAGGGCCGACGCCCGAATGGATCGATCGGCATCGCTCAGCAAGGTCGCCAGCACGTCGATGGCCCGGACGTCATTGCCCAGTTCGCCCAACGCCTCGATGGCCGCCTGCCGCGTCGCGCGATTCCGTGACGCGTCGAGCGCTACCGGTCGCAGCCGCCCCACCAACAGTTCACCGTCGTATTGGCTCAGTGCCCGGATCACCGCGTCGGACAGGGCCGGCTCGCGATCACCCAGCAGCGGCAACAGGGCGTCGATCAACGCCGGGGGCGGCGAATCCAACTGCGCCAGGGCCGCGGCGATTGCCAGCCGCGACGCGGAGTCGGATTTTGGGTCCGAGAGAATTGTCTGCAACTGCCCGATCGCCTCGTCGCTGCCGATGTCCAGTAACCGCGCCGCTCCGACCTGGCGGGCCATCGGCGTGTTCTGCCCGAGAATCAACAGCAGGTTTTCTTCGATCGGCCCGGTCGCTGTTGCGGCGCGACGGGTGGTCGGAGCGTCAGATGTATTGGGCCCGCCCTGCGCAAACGCCGACGACGACAGGCACGCGATGACTGCCGAGGCAACGAGCGACAATCGCAGGGCAAGGGCGGTTAACAACGATCACGCCGTCCCTCTGGAAAATGCCACGCCGACGATGTCGCAACCGGATGCGGCCGACCGGGCGAAGCGTGAAAAAAACGAACTTTCCGCTATTTAACGTCTACGGCGCTTTTCGTCAAAGATTTCAGTCGCCAGGATCGTTTTGATCGAGATCGCGGCGCCCTGCGCCGATGACCTTCGGACGCCGCCCGCTCGCCACCGGGCCATGCGGCGCCGACTGGCTACCGGCCAGGTCCGTCTCGTCGATTCGGTGTCCGACTCGCGGGCCGACGCCTCCCGGATCAACGCGCGCCCGGCGAGGGGTCCGGGCCCGGTGGGCGCCGGGCAAAGTTCGCCGATAATGACCTCCGGAGTCCGCTAAGCCGGGATCGCGATGGGCCCCCGGCGGCGCAGGTCCAGCCGATTCGCAACCGGGGGCCCGCTGGCGCATACAATCCCCCGGACAGCCACGGAATGGCCTCGCATGATGACAGGACCCGAGACCGAGTATAATCTTCAGCCATGATTACAGAACGCACCCATCGAAACTCACGCCGGGGCCGGGGCATGGCCCGGGGCTTATCGTTGTTTGCCACGGTCTTTGCGATGGCCTCGACATCTGCCGGCGCCCGCGCCCAAACGGAATCGGACAAGGCCGACGTTAAAGAGCAGCCCACCGAACCGGTCACGGCCCAGTCCCATCCGAACAACCCGGAACTCTGGAATGTCGAGCAGATGATGGAGGACGCCGTCATCCAGATTTCGCGGCGGTACAACCTCAACGATGCCCAGACCGAATACACCCGCCTGCTGCTCACCGAGCGGACCCTGGCGTTCCTCGAGGTGCACGAGGCGGACGTCCGCACGCTGCTTCGCGAATCGATCGATCTGCGCCTCGGAAAGATGGCGAGTACGCCCGGCGCGCTGAAGGATTGGGCGGAAAGAGCCATGCCGATCTACAAGGCGGCCGAAGACGCCATCCTTCAGGGAAACGAGGAATGGCGCGAGATCCTCGATCCCGAGCAGATCAAGATTCACGACGGCGACCTCGCCGCCATGCGGACGAATTTCAACAACGTGACCAACATGCTCAGCGGATGGAAGAGCGGCGCCGGGCCCAATTCGGCAACGGCGCAGGCCGGACGGCCCCAGGGCACGGGCCTGGCGGGCGGCGGCGATGCCGACAACCAGGCGGCCCGCGTGTCCAATCCGCCTCAGTCGGTGGTTCGCCAGAACATGGAGGACGTCTGGGAGACGTACGTCAAGCGGTTCATCACGATCTATCAATTGGATGATAAGCAGGCCAACGCCGCCCTCGAAGGAATTTACCAGGATATTCACCAACAGGCCGTCAAGTACCGCGAGACGAACAAGGCGAAGTTCGAGGACCTCGAACGCGGTGAGGCCGCCGCCGATACCGGCGATAGTCAAACAAAACTGACCGCTCAGCGCCGCCACCTCGAGGAGCCCCTGAACCGCCTGTTTATCAAACTGGATGCCCGGCTGAAGGACCTGCTCAGTAACCGGCAGTTGGCCGCTGTCGACCCAATCTTGAAGAAAGAAATCGACGCGCTGTACAACACGTTGGCCGGAATCTCGGCGAAGAACCGCCTGAATATGAACGTCACCGGCAAGCCGGAACACCGCGCGGCAGCCGGTCAAGCGTCGGATAAGCGGCCGGCCGATTCTCAACCGGCCGAATCGAAGGACGATTCCGACGCCGAAGCGCCTTCCAAGCCGAAGAAACCGGCCATCGCCGATTAGTCACCCCGCCATCTGGGCTGTCGCTCACGGCGACTTCGAAGCGATCTGGCCGAGTTCCTGCCCCCGACGAAATGCGGCGAGCACGGCTTCCTTGACGTGAGCCGCGATGTTCGACTTCGCCAGCGCGTTCATGGCCGCCTGCGTCGTACCGCCCGGACTGGTCACCGCCTCGCGCAACGCCATCGGCGAGGACCCCTTCTCGAGCAACATCGCGCCGGCGCCGACGCACGCATGGGCCGCCAGTACCTGAGCGTCCTCACGGCGCAGGCCGGCCGCTACGCCGCCGTCCATCATCATCTCGACAAAATAGTAAAAATAGGCCGGACCCGAACCCGCGACCGCGGTCACCGCGTCCATCAGTTCTTCGCGCTCGACTTCCACGCACTCGCCGCCGGCGCCGAAAAGGTGCTTCACCTCCTCCAGGTCATCCGTCGACGCATCACCCCCGCGGAACAGCCCCGTCACGCCGCGCCCCAGGCCGAAGGGCAGATTCGGCATCGCCCTGATCACCCGGACCGGCCCGCTGCCCAGCGCCGCGGCCACGCGCTTCGTGTCCACGCCGGCCATCACGCTCACGAACAGGTGGTCGCCCCTGACCTGCGGACGCATGGCCCTGGCCGCCTCGGCGTATCGCTGCGGCGTCACGGAGATCAACACCAGCCGGCTGTCGCGCACGACTTCCGCCGCCTCGTCGGCGACCTTCACCGCCAGCGGATGGGCCGAAAGCGAACGCGACGGCGTGACGATGATCCGGTCCCCCGAAAGATAGCCGCTTTCGATCAGTCGGCGCACCATGATGCCCGCGATGTGCCCCGTCCCGACGACGCCCAGTGCATACTTGTGCTCGGCCATGCGCTGCCCCGATGGAGAACCGCCGGTTCAATTTCGACGACCTGCCGGATCGGCACGCGCGCGCCGCGTTTTCCTAACGCCGGCTCATCGCCTGCTCGACAAGCTCGCAGACGACGTGGTAGCCGATCTGATGAATCTGCTGCACGGCGTAGGTCGCCGTCGCCGGCGCGCGGAAACAGACGTCCGACGAGTCGGCCAGCTTTCCACCCGACTGCCCCGTAAATGCAAGGACCTTTCCGCCCCGGGACCGGGCACCCTCGGCGGCGGTCACGACGCTGGGGCTCGTGCCGCTGGTGCTGATCGCCCAGAGGACGTCGCCGGCGCGCAGGTGGGCCTCGACCTGCCGGGCGAAGACGCGGTCGTAGGCGTAGTCGTTGGCGATCGCGGTGAGGTTGCTCGAGTTGGCCGTCAGGGCGATGCAGTTCAGGGCCGCCCGCTCCTTGCGATACCTCCCCACCAGCTCGCCGGCGATGTGCTGGGCATCCGCTGCGGACCCGCCGTTGCCGCAGACCAGGACGGCGCCTCCGCGGCCGAAACAGTCAATCAGCAGCCGGGCCGCCGACTCCAGCGACGCCGCGTGCGCGTCGTCCAGGCGCCGGACGGACTCGAGGGCCTCATCGATCAACTCGCGGATTCTCTCGCGCATGGCGCCTCCGGGCGAATTCAGGATCGCCATCATAAATCAGGCGGAGCGGCCGTGAAAGGCAGCGCCGCGATGTGCAAGTGTCCGACCGATGGACCACTTGGCCGCGGCGCGTACAATCGGCGGATCGGTCCCTTGCCGGACCGGGCCTCGTTTGTGTGACGGAGGAACCATCCGCGATGAAGGGTATCGTCCTGGCCGGCGGCACGGGCTCGCGCCTTTTGCCGCTGACGAAAGTCACCAACAAGCATCTGCTGCCCATCGGCCGCAAGCCCATGATTTACTATCCCGTGGAGAAGCTCCGCGAGGCCGGCATCGAGGAAATCCTCATCGTCACGGGCGTCGAACACATGGGCGACGTCGTCGGACTGCTGGGCTCGGGGCGGGAGTTCGGCGGGCGATTCACCTACAAGGTGCAGGACGAGGCGGGCGGCATCGCCCAGGCGCTGGCCCTGGCGGAGAACTTCGCGGCCGGTGACCGTATCGCCGTCATTCTCGGTGACAACATCTTCGAGGACTCGCTGGGCGAGGAGGCGGCCCAGTTCGCCAGACAGCCGGCCGGCGCGCGGCTGCTGCTCAAGGAGGTTCCCGATCCGCAGCGATTCGGGGTCGCCGAGATCGCGGGCGATCGCGTGGTCCACATCGCCGAAAAGCCGAAGGCCCCCAAAAGCTCTTGGGCGGTCACCGGCATCTATTTTTACGACGGCGACGTGTTCGAAATCATTCGCCGGCAAAAACCCTCGGCCCGTGGCGAAATGGAAATTACCGACGTCAACAACGCCTACATCGCGGCCAAGACGCTGACCTACGGGGTTATCAAGGGCTGGTGGAGCGACGCCGGCACCTTCGAATCCCTGGCCCACGTCCACGACCTGATTCGCGAGCGCCCGCTGTCATAGCGCGCCGCCGCCGAGCCCGATCGGCGGCGCCCGCGCGGACTCGATGCACCGCGATCCTCCGCGCTGTTGATTTTTGCGGATTCGTTGCCACGATAGCCGCCGGATCGCAGGCCGGGCGCCGGGCGCCGGTGCGGCCGAAGGGATGAAGCGTGACGGTCAGCGGGCGCATATCGGAAATGTGGCGGTATCGCGAAGTTCTCAAGAATTTCGTGGCCCAGGACTTGAAAGTCAAGTACCGCAGGAGCATTCTCGGCTTTTTCTGGTCGCTGCTGAACCCGCTGCTGCAGATGATCGTGCTCAGCACGGTTTTTTCGCTGATCTTCCGCATGGAGAGCTTTTCACTCTATCTCCTCGCGGGGCTGGTGCCGTGGACCTTCTTCGCCGCGACGGTCGACGGCTGTTCCATGAGCATCGTTTCCGCGGAGAACCTCATCAAGCGCCAGTACTTCCCCAAGATCCTCTTTCCCCTGAGCGTCACGCTTCAGAATCTCGTCACGTTCGCCCTGTCTCTGTTCGCCCTGCTTTTGATTCTCGGGTGGATCATCGGATTCGACCCGTCGCGGGCACTGCTGATCCTTCCGCTGTCGTTCCTATGCCTGCTGTGCGTCGGTTTCGGCGTCGGAGCCCTGGCGTCGGTGCTCACCGTGTACTTCCGCGACATGCAACACCTGATCGGCGTTTTCATGATGGTCCTGTTTTATTTCACGCCGATCATCTACCCGCTCGAAATCAAGCGCCCCGCGCCGGACGTTCACAGTGAAGCGCCGCAGACGGCGCACGCGGCGGGGGTCGCGCCATCGAACGTGGCCCACGAGGCGAGCGCCGACCCCGAACAGATGTACTACAAGAAGCCCGTCGTCACCGGCCCAATTCCCCATCAATATCGCTTCTATTTCAAGCTCAACCCGATGTACGCGATCATGGAGATGTTTCACCGACCGATTTACGACAACATGCTTCCGACGCGAAAGGAGTTGGCCGCGGCCGTGGCGATTTCGCTGTTCTGTCTCGTCGGCGGCCTGGCGGTCTTCTGGCGCTACGAAAACAAGCTGATTTTCGCCCTGTAATCGCCGTCCATGAACGACTGCCACACATACCCATGTCAGGCCCCCGAAGTTACACGGTGTCATTGTTTTTCTCGACGCTCATGAACGACTGCCACATTCACGTCGACCACGCCGGGCTTCGTTTTCGCGTCTATTCCACGCGCCACCGTTCCATCAAGGAAACCGTGCTCAATTTCGTCCTTCGGCGCACCTATGGCCGGCCAACCACCATCGTCACGGCCGTTGACGACGTGACGCTGACCGTCAACAGCGGGGAGCGGCTCGGCATCGTCGGCGACAACGGCGCCGGAAAAAGTTCGCTCCTGAAGCTGATCGCCCGCATCTATCCGCCGACGGCCGGCCGCGTCTCGTCGAGCGGGTTTCTCGTCCCGCTGCTGGAAGTGGGCATCGGGTTCAACGGCGAATTGAGCGGGCTGGAGAACATCTTTCTCACCGGAGCGATCATGGGGTTCTCGCGATCGAAGATGCAGGCCAAGATACCGGCCATCCTCGACTTCTCCGAGATGCACGACTTCATCGATACGCCCGTGAAGTATTACTCCTCCGGCATGGCCCAGCGGCTGGCCTTCAGCGTCGCGACCGAGATCGAGCCGGAGATTCTCCTGCTGGACGAGGTGTTCAGCGTCGGCGACATCCACTGGATCAAGAAGGCCGAGCGCCGCATGCAAACCCTCATCAGCCGGTCGGCGATCCTCGTGCTCGTTTCGCACCAGATGGACCTCATCGAGCGGTATTGCAACCGCGCCGTCTGGATGAGATCGGGGAACATCGCGCTGGACGGTCCGCCCGCCGAGGTGATCGCCGCCTATCGCGACTCGTCGGGCAACGGCGCGTGATCGGGCGGTCGGGCGGTTGCCTCGGCGCGCTTGGTGTCGCGTCCCTTCCGCCCTCGACCCATGACCACAAACCCGCCGAGCCACGCCAGCAACGCTACGACCGACAGGCAGACGCCCGGCATCAGGAAATGCGGCCGATAGCGGAACTCGACGGTGTGCGCCCCCGCGGGAACGCGCAGCCCGCGCATGTTGTAATTCGCGCGGAAAACTTCCGCCGGCTTTCCGTCGATCGTCGCCCGCCACCCCGGATCATAATTGTCCGAAACGATCAGCAGCGCGTCGTCGGCCGATTCCACGGCGAACCGCTGTGACGAGCTCCGCAATTCTTCGGCGCGCACGGTTCCGGCTACCTCGGCCGGCGGCCCCGCCTTTCCCGCAACGCTGGCGAACGTCGGTTCTACCCAAGCCCCGTGGCGCAGGTCCATCGCGCCGGACCGCAAGCCCTCGATCGTCGCGTCGTCGTCCGCGACCCGCACGCCGCCGACCAGCCAGGCACGGCCGAACGCCTCGGCGTTTTCCAGAACGGCCAGGTCCTGCGTCCACACGGTTTGGAATCCTCTCGGCCCCGCCGCCCCTTCGGCATAGAGACGGCACGTCAGATCGCTCGGACGCGGCTCGCCGCCGACAAAGAGCTGTCCGCCGCGCAAGACGTCGACATTTTCCGCGATGAGAAACTTCATCGGCGCCGCGGCCACCTCATCCATCGCCAAGGTCAAGAGATACTCGCGCCGCGCCTCGATCCGGACACCCGATAGATCGAAGCCAACGCGGCCCGTCGCATCGTCGTAACGGGCACCGGCGAATTGTCCCGCCTCCCCCGTCTCGGCATCTTCGACGATCAATCGCAGCGCGCACAGATCGGGCATGGCCTCGCGCACGGCGCGGACCTCGAACCGATCGGGCCGCAGCGATCGCGGCGCGACGAACGATTGGCCGACCTCGCCGCCCGGCGGCAATTCCACCGAGCCGTTCCACTCCGGTTGCCTCAGGGCAAATTTCCGGGAAAGGTCCCTTGCCACCGTTTCCGAGGCGACGGCGACGTATTTCACGCCGAGGGCGTCGATGATCTGGCCGTCCAGGGCCGTGTCGTCGGTCTCGGGGAAGAGGAACTGCGTGGCGTGCCCTTTCAGTGCCACCGGCGATATCAATCCGAAGAGCCGCCGGGTCCGCTGGTCGAAGAAACCGCGGCCGCCGATGACGTTCAGGTCGTAGTACATCGGCGTATTGGGCAGGAATGTCCGCCCCAGGCAGAGCAACTTGTGCTCGCCGATGTTGTCACGGAGAAAATCGATCGCCGGCGTGCGGGGAAAGAAGTCACTCCGCTGGATCGTCGGATTCCACCCGTGGGCCCAGCGCGAATCACCCTCGTCGGTGGGCACGTACCATCCCTTGTCCATGTACTGCAACTCGAAGAATATCAAGCCGACGACGCACCACTTCAGGGCCTGACCGATCCGCCGCGCACAGGCCATCGGCAGCAAGAACCCCGCCGCCGCGATCAGGACGACGACCTGGCGCTTGACGTGCGAAAGGACAAACGGGTCGCCGGCCATGCGGTCGGCCTGTCCGGCCGCGGCCCAGCCCGCGGCCGCCAATACGAGCCCCGCGGTGATCAGGGCGCCGCGCCGCCCCCAGACAGTCAGTCCCCGCCGCAGGGCCTCGAATCCGAACGCCGCCAACACCGCGACGACGAATGCCAGCAGTAGCTTCTGCCGCGTGTTGGGGCTCGAACCGAGGACCGGCAGGTGTTGAACGACCTTCTCCAGGACGCCGCCGACGTCATAGAGCAGCACGACGAGCCATGCCGCGAACGCCAGGTAGAAACAGCGGACCGCGCCTCGACCGCCGGCCGCGAGTGTGGCCGTGACGACCAGCAGGGGCAGCGCGCCGAAGTACACGCCGTACTCGTACCACGAGCCGAGCGGCGCGTGGCTGGCGCTGGGCGGGCCGTAGATGAACGGAAACAGGTAGGTCAACAGATTGGCCGTCGTGAAGTGCCACCGCCAGTGGCCGGCGCGATAGGACCAGTCAAAGTCGGAAAAGAAATCCGCCGTGGCGAGTAGCGCCGGCGCGCAAAGCATGACGGTGACGAGGCCCGCCAGCGCGAAGTAACCCAATTGGCGCGCGCGTGCGCCGGAAGTGCTGCAAATGCGAAACAGCGCGTACAGAGCGAGAAAATACGCGCCATAGAACGACCCGGCAGGAAACCCCGCTACGACGATCAACGCAAAGACGAACGGCAGCAGTCCCATCCACCGCCGGCTGCCGTCGCGCACGATGCGCTCGATCCCGTACGCCGCGACGGGCAACAAGTTGTATTGCAGCCCGAGTTGAAAACAGAATACCTGCACGGCGAAACTGCCATATGAAAAGACGAGCATCCCGCAGAGACTCGGCCATGACGCCAGCCCGAGCGCTCGACAATACCGGTAAAAGAAAAAGCCCCCGAGGACGTGCCGCCCGAGGCAATAGATCGTCAGCGACGCCGCCACGCCGCAGACACCAAGCAACACGGCCAGCGGCAGCACCATCAGGTTGTGCCGGATTACGAAGAAAAACGGCGTGCCGTTCTGAATCTTGTCGCACCAGAACGGAATCTCGCCGCGGCGAAGACACTCGCGAAGGTACCCCGCCTGCGGCGTGATCGAGTCCACGACGTCCGACAGCACCGGGTTGGCCCCGGGGTTCATGCCGGGCGGCAGGTGATCCGACCACGGCCGAAGGCGGTAAAGAAGGTCCGCCGGCGAAATGGCGTATCCGCGAAACACGACGTCCGGATAGGCGACCGCCACCGTCGCCGCCAGAAAGGCGAGCACGCGAATCGACTCGCCATGCCGCTTGAGAAACGGTGGACGCTTCGCAGGCCCGTCGGGGCGTTGGGCCGGATGAACCATACTATTCGAATTCGGCGATGTCACGTTGTCCCCACTGTACCGAACCTCTCCGCCGCCCATTGGAGATTCGGCGGACGATGCGTCGAGGGCGCCTGGCCGCCATCTCGCTAGTTTCGCAGCAACGCGGCGTCGAGATGTCGCGGATCGAAAGCGGCGCGTATCGGCGGAGCGGCGTCCGGCTCAATCTCATTATCGAACAGGCGCATGGCCAGCACATTGATCACGTGATGACCCGAGCGGATGCCCGCGACTTCCACGACTCGGTTCCTCCACTCGTCCCCGATCGTACCGTCCACGCGAAACCAGAGCTTGTTGAAAAACAATGATCGTTCGTAGGAGCGGTCAAAGATCGTCGTTTCCTCGGGATGAAAAAATGCTTTCTCATTCTCGCCGACGACGTAGACATAATGCCCGATCCTGACGCGAAAAACTTCCAGCGCCTCGGGCCGTTCGGCCTCCGACTCGGAACCGCGCCCCTCGATCACGCCCATGGCCGCCGTCGCCAGCGACGATGGCGGATCGACGCTCATCTTCTCAAAACGAGGCGGGTCCTCGTTCGCGTCGGGATTCCGGATCGGATCGAAGCCCATGGCGAGAATCATGGCCAGTCCCATCGCTGATAACACGACAAAGCCCAGGATGTCCAGCTTCGAAGTCGCACCGGGCCGCATCTCGGGCCGGTCGGCAGCGCCGAGTATGCACCCGGCACCGGCCCCGCGCCAGACGATGGTATCCTGCAAGGCGACGATGGCGCCGAGAATCGCCATCGGAAATGACCAACTGACCGAGAGCAACTGCCTCTGGTAGCCCCCCATGCCATAGGCGGCGAGCGCGACCAGCGGAGCCGCCATGACCAAAAAGACGACCGCGCCCTCGCGGCGGCGAACGGCGACCGCCAGCAGTAAAACAATCGCCGACGGCCAGAGCCCAGTCACCTGAATGGTCAATGCAACGGCCAGCGTGATGCCCGTGCTGGCGAGCAGGCGAATGAAACGGGCAGACGGCGCGCGGCGAATGCGGTCGGCGCTGCCAAACGCCGCCCAGAGCAGCAGTAGGGCGAGGTATCCCGGGGCGTCGCCGTCGATGGATTTCATGTGCTTGTCAAGCGCATGGCAGATGTTGGCGGCAAATGCGCCGGGATTCTCGAGAAGGTTCCCGGAAATCCGGCTTCGATAAAACGCCTGCCGCGCGGAGATGTCCGGGACTTCGCCTTCGACCCGCCGCTGCTCGGCGAACATGGCGGGCCGGTTCAGATTTCCCCGCTCATTCAACGAAGGACTCGTGGCGAAATACAATGCCCGGGTGGCGCCGTCGGATATCTCCAATGTCCCTTCTGACGATTGTCGATATCCGGTCCACAGCGCAATGGGCCCGATCACTCCGATGATAAACGCGCAGATCGCCCATCCGGCGGCCTTCCAGGATTGACGGCGGCGCCGCCGGCGCCACAGCAGGTAGCCGCAGACGATCACGCCGGCCGGGAGCGTCTGGGTTTTTATCAGATTCGCAATCGCCAGCAGGAGCCCGCTCAGTAGCCAGGCGCCGCCCCGCGCACTGGCGCTTCTGGCCAGGTATGCGAAGTGATAGACGAACAAGCCGAATACGAACGCGCCCAGGATATCGGTGTTCGGGGCCAGGAGGTATTCGAGTCGCACGCAGTCGAGTTGCATCAGCGCGGCCGCCGCCAGGCCGGTCATCGCGCCGAAGAACAGGCCGGCCAAACGAAAAACGACAACCGACAGCGCGGCATGCGCGACGAGGTTGAGCCCTCGGTATATCCAGTCGTGTACGCCGAAAATTCTGTAGAAAGCGCCGAGCAGGAAGGCGTAGCCGGGCCGATGCGGCAGCTCGTAGGGGTCGCCCGCCGCCAAGGCGATCGCGGCGTCGTTCCACTGTATACCGTCGCCGCTCGCGACACCACTGATCAGCGGCCCGTACGGAATCGTGACTCGCGGATTCAAGTTGATGAAGATGAACGACACGATGCCGCTGACGACGAAAACCAGTATTGACTCCAGGACCGAACCCCGGGCCCGATCCCGCCGTCGTCGCCGCTTGAAATCGACAACGGCGCGCCGAAAGGGGCGCCATCTCCGACCGCCCGCCGCGCCTGTCAGGATCGCGACCGTCAGGACAAAAAGGCCGATCGTGATACCGCGATGGAGTCTGACGCACCCCGCCACGGAATAGGATCGACCGTTTTCTCTCGGGTCGCTACCGTCGGACGTGGTGAAGTGCAGGAACCGGCCCAGATAGACGAAGCTGCCGGCGGCGCGGCCAGTCAGATACGGCAGAGGTACGTGAGCCGGTCCCAGGCGCTGGCCGTCCTCCTTCAGCGCCACGGGACGGCGCCGCTTCAATATGAACGGCTGCCGCGACTCCTCGTCGCCGACCAGGAATCTGACGAATGGCCTGCCGACAAGCAAGCGATCAAGTTCAACTTGATAGACGCCATTGCGATACGACTCGACATCTGGCGCATGGATGGCGCATTCAACGGGCCAAAGCCCGAATTCCAACGCGCACGCGAACAGAAAGAGCCATGGGACCGCCGAGCCCAACAGGCGCACGGGTTGCCGAGACATGCACCGATCCCCTGGGTCAGCGAGGCCGCGGCTTGCCCTTGCGATAGCGCCGGACCCCGCCGTAGAGCTGCAAGCGCAGATCGGCGTACCACCAGCGGAACAGCGAGCGATTCACCGGGCCGCGGCGATACAGGGCCCGCTCGACGACGTACAGCGCAGCAGCCAGCGGCGCCCCCAGCGTCCGCAGCAGCCGCCATATCGGATAGTACCGCAGGAAGCGCCGGCCGAAAGCGAATCGCTCCGCCATTTCGGGATGCTGCGACAGAAAATAACCGAGCGAGTAGCCGGCCTTGTATTTCTTCGCGCGATATCCGCGAAAGCTCGGATAGTACTCGTGAAACACCTCGACGTCCGGCAAGTGGACCATCCGTCCGTCGCCCGCCAGGAGCCGGCAGCCGAACTCAATGTCCTCGACGCCGTAGCAGGTGAATCCCTCGTCAAAGCGCAGATCGCCCAGCAGCGCGCGCGGGATCGCCACGCAGGCCGTGTAGAAGTAGTTCTCCGGGACGTTCGCCGGATCGGGGAAGTCGAAGACGTTGACGTCCTGGGCCTGCATCAGATAGCGATGAAACGGATCGCAGGCGTCTTCCCACGGCGCGACGATTTTTCCCAGCAGCGCGCAGTCGGGGTGTTTGAGGTGGCCCCGCAGGACACGGCGCAAGAAATCGCGCCGCACGAGAATGTCGTCGTCCACCAGCACGACCAGCGGCGCCCGCGCCCGATCGAACCCCATGTTGCGCGCCGCCGCCGCCCCGGATCGATCCGCGCGGCAGGTCGTCAGATTCGGGTATTGCGCCGCCAGCCGCGCCGCCGCCGCCGGCGTGTCGTCCGACGAATGGCTGTCCACCAGGACCACCTCGAAGCGCTCGGCGGGAATGTCCTGGGCCATCAGCCGGTGGATGACCCGCGGAAAGCTATCGGCGCGGTTATGCGTGGGAACGACGACCGACACGGCCAATCCCCTCAGCGCGTCGACCGGATCGCGATCCGAACCCTCCTCCCTGGCCTGCTCGACGCGGACTTCACCCCATAGCCCCCAATTCAGATTGCGAACCTCGTCAAAGCGCAGCGCCAGTCGGCTCTTGCAGCCGTTACCCGTCGGCTCCAGGTCGACCGAGAACGGCACCCACCGCCGATGCTCGATCCGCGCCAGATCGAGGTCCAGTTTCCAGATCGACGCCCCGTCCTGAATGACCGCGAACCGTCCCTTGCCCCGGGACTTCCACGTTACCTGCGGCGCCGCGACCGCACCCGACAATCTCGAACCGCCGGGAAGCGCAACCTCATAGCTCACCTGTGCCCCCTCGTACACCACGATGGCCGGCCTGGCGACACCGGCCACGTGAACCTCCTGCTGGCCGCGGATGTGATCGTCCAGCGAAAGGTCCCTGGCCATGCGCTTCTCGGCGTGGTCGAGCCGTTTGACAAGATCTGCGATCACCTGAGTCGGGGAGCTCTCCGTCAATTCCAGGTCGCGTCGGTGAAATCCGAACAGCCAGCCGTTGAAACGGACGAACGGATGGGGCCCGCGCTGAAACAGGGTCCGTCGCTTGCGGAGGTTGGCCGGCATCCGCACGACGGCCGCCGCCAGGGCTCGAAGGGTCAGCCGCCGATGCCACCACGGATTGCGCGAGACGATGCCCACGCGCAGCATGGCCAGCAGGTGCACGAACGCGCCGAACGCCGAGTCGTACACGAAATGCAGCGCGGCGCCGTTTCGCATCGTATGGTAATGTTGGATTCGATGATCGCGGTCTGGGTCGAGGTGTTCGGTAAAGTGCTTGACCTCCGCCTCGGGCGCGTAAACGCACCGCCATCCGTGCAGCCACATCCGCCAGGAGAGCTCCACGTCTTCCGCGTACATGAAATATGACGGATCGAATCCGCGGCCGACGCAGTTCAGCGCCCTGGCTCGGATCATCATGCACGCCCCGCTGCACCAGCTTGTGTGGCCGGTGATGGGGTCGTAGTACTTCGGATGCTCCAGAGGCGATTGCCGCGCCTCGGCGATGCCGATGATCGGATCCCCTTCCAACCGATCGATCAGTCGATCGATCGCGTCGGGCGCCATCTCCGTATCGCTGTTGATGACGAAATAGTATTCCCCTTCCCCGCGCTCGAACGCCGCCGAATAGCCGCCCGTGAAACCGGCGTTGACGCCCGTCTCGACGAACTCCACGGGAATCGAAAGTCCCCTGGCCGCCTCCCGGGCATGTGCGAATGAACCGTCCCGCGATGCATTGTCCACAAAAACCAGTCGCAGCCGCTCGGGCGGATAGCGGCATGCGCGCAAACTGGCGAAGAACCCCTCGACCCAGCGGTCGCCGTTGTAGTTGACGACCATGACATCCACCCGCGGCCGCCTGAGCCGCGCGACGAGCGATTCGAGCATCTCCTGATAGCGGCGGGCACGCTCGATCTCTCCGAGAAATTCGTCATTCCGGGCGGTGATCGACCGGATATCGTCTTGCGCCCGCCCGAGTCCTACCCGCGCGGTAACGAGATACTGCGCGCTGAGATGACGCCTTTCCACTATTGCGGGAAACTCGAACTGTGCATGCTCGCCTGCAAGCTCGCCGAGGGTGTGCAGGAGTTCCCGCTGATCGTCATCCAGCTCGGCGTCCATCGCCGCGTGCCGGTCGGCGATCGCGGATGGCCCCGCCGACGAATCCAGAAACCCGTCGATCGCGTCCTGGTCCGGCACCGACAGGTGCGGCACACCGTGAGCAGACAAGAACGCGGCGATGCGACCCAGTTCCCGCATCGGCTCGCTCATCAGCGCCTCGTGGCGAAGACACACCACCGGCAGCCCGCGGAGATTCCGCATCGCGACCGTGTTATAGATCGCCCACAGCGCATGGGAATGATCGCGGTCGAATCCGTTTCGCCTCTCCAGCGACCGGGCGACGTTCACGGGGTTTCGCCAGATGAACACGGCCGCGATCGGGCTCGGCAGAAGGTCCCGCCAGAACGGAATCGTCAGACAGTTGCGTGGGTCCTTCCAGCAGGCCGTCGGCGAGTCGAGCCCTTCAGTTTGAAGGAGTTGGGCGCCTTGCCGGCGCATGTCGTCGAGCCCGGGGTCTCGCCACCAATCGCCCTCCAGCAGGGGCGGCAGATCCCAGGCGCCGCCCATGGCCTCCAGGATGCGCTCGTTGAACGCCGACAGCGCGCGGCATTCCCAGAATCCCCTCGGATTGTCCGGGCCGGGCGGAATAAGGCCCGCGGCATCGCCGAGGGACAATCCCATCAGGTTGACGCACCGCGTGATGGCCGACGTGCCGCTGCGATGCATGCCGATGATCAGAACCGACAACCTGACCTCCTCAAGGCGTCGTCACCGACGAGACGACGCTCGCGCACAACTGAAAACACAGACGCCCGGCGCGCCATGTCAATGCCGCGACGATCCGGCCGCAGCGGCAGCGCGCAGGGCCCAACCGCCGGATGCGCCCAGTCTATGGCCGCGCCGGCGCGCTTCAAATCCGGGCCCGCCACGAAGATGGACTCGTGCCCTCGGCGGCCGGCTCCGCGCCGGTCTCCAGCCCTCCCCGCCTGGGACGAAGCACGCCGGTGCGACGGATCGTCTCGCTGCTGACCCAGGCGCCGCCGGCCAGCACGAACTCGCCCAGGGTGGACGCCAGCCGCGCCGCCAGCGCCGTGATCGCCGCGTCGGACACCGGCATGACCTGACCGAGTACCCCGATCAACACGGCTTCGCGCACCCCGATCCCCGACGGGGCAAAGAAGGCGAGAAACCCGACGACGCCGGCAAACGTGTACCCCGCGGTCACCAGGAAAAAATGATTCCAGCCGAGGGCACAGACGCCCTGTGCCAACACGAAGACCGCCAATCCCAGAACGAACCAGTTGGCCAGTTGCATCAGGCACGCCGCCAGGACGTGGCGCTCGCGGATCGTCACCAGCGACTCTTGCAGCCCGATGCGCCGCGCCAGCCGACCCGCGAGCCCGTTTAGGAAGATCGGATGCAAGGCGCCCAGCGACAGCGCCAGGGCGATCAGGACGCCGATTCTCATGGGCGTCGTGATGAAAGAAAGGTCGACGACGAGGAGCGTCGCCGCCACGAGGGCAAACGCCGTGGCCAGCCCGCCGACGTACTCGATGAAGCAGCAACGAAACAGCGCCGGGACGCTGGCGTCGGGGCGATACCGGCGATAGAGAAAAATCCTGATCCCCCAGAGCAGCACCTTGCCCGGCACGTACTTGCCCAGGACGGACGTCAGGTGAACCGCCACCGCCTGCGCGGCGCCGATCGAAACGCCGTTCAGCCGCGTCAGCAGGTGCCAGATCAGCGCCGAGGCAATGAGATAAACCGAGAATATGCCGGTGCTCGCCGCCAATCGCCAGAAGGAAACGCGAATATCGGCCGCCGAGAAATCCCGAAAGTCGCCGCGGAGCCGCCACGCTACGCCGACGATGACCAGCAACGTCAATAGCAGCTTGAGCAGCCAGGCGTAACGGCGCAGCGATCGTCTCAAGGACCCATCCTCGTCGGCCCTGCGGCGGGCACGTCACTCCGCCCTAGCGAAAGTCGGCCAATTGCTCCTTCGGCACTTCAGCCCGCGTTCCCAGGAGCGACTTGATCTTCAGGATGCGCACCAGAAACCAGCGAACGTAGCGACCCAGAAACGGCCGCAACTCGACCGTCGCCTTTCGCCACCACAGCCGGCGATAACGCTCCTGCCGTTGCAGCCCCATCTTCGTCTCGTTGTTTCGATGAAACTTCTGCACGGCGGACGGCGATACCAATCGGGCATCGGCGCGATTCGGCCCGGTCATGTCGGGACAGTGCAGTCCCTGCGACCGCAGGTAGTCCGCGTAGGCGTAGGCGAACTCGCCGAAGGTGATCCGCCGGCTTTGCGATTCGGTGATCTCTTCTTCCGTCGCGCCGGTCATCACGATCTTGCCATCCGCCGCCAGCCGCTGCATGGCCGCCACGGCCGACGCCTTTCGGCAGATGACCACGCTGATGCCCGTGGTCGTTCCGACGGTGCTCGGCAGCCACGCGTCGCCCACGACGATGTCGGCGAGAAAGTTGCAATGGTTGATGCAGACGTGGCATCGGGGAATATTGAACGAGCGGTCGAACGCCACCTGGTAGCCGAAGTCCACCCGCCGATTGATGGCGTGCTCGCCCCGGTCGGTTCGGATGCGCAGCTTGCCCACCGGCCCCCCGCCCCGATAGGAAATCTTCTCGATGCGGTCGAAGTCGATGCCCTTGAACTGGCAGACCGCCTTGATGGCGTGGTGCGAATAATTCCAGCCGCAGATCAGGCCGATCGTGGCGTGCAACTTCTTCGCCAACTCCGGCTGCTGGCCGTAAATGAACTTGTAGATGCCCTCGAGCTGGCATGGAATCGCGACAAGCACGAATTTCCCTTCGCGCTCCCGCAGGATGCGCAGGGCGTTGTCGAATGGGATATTGTGGTAAATCGACCCCGGCAGCTTCGACACGTCCTGGCCTCGCGTCAGCAGCCGCGGTTCGTAGCGCAAGCCGCTGATCTCGTGCAGGCAGATCACGCCGTCGACCTCTGGCGAATCGAGATAGTGCAGGATCAATTCCTTGATCATGCCCCCGCTGCTGGCCCGCAGGTTGCGCTCGTGGTCGCGACTCTGGGCGAGATAGACCTGCTCGACGACGCCATGCGGCCCGATGGTCGCCCCGCCGAAGATGTCGCGTTGCAGTCCTGCAAAATCGACCTCGATCGCCGGGCAGGCCGCCGCCGCCGCCGCGTTGCCCGCCCCGTCCGGCCGAAACATTCCCCGATCGGCGTCGAACGTCAGCCGCAGCGTCGGGTCTGCCGCCGCGCAAGCGCCGCAGGCGATGCACATCCCGCTGTCGAGCACTTTCTGAAGATTGACGGACGATGCCATGCCCTGCGATTCCGAGAGACGCTGCGCCCCGGCGACTTGTGATTGCGGCGTCGCAAACCGGCATTATAGGCAATCCGCCGGATCGGACACCCGACGCCGCCGACCGCCGTGAAGGACGGGATCAAAAAGTCGGCGCCGCGTTGATCCGACTGCCGGGTCCGTGATGGCGATGGGGCTGAGCGATCGTCCGAGCGGCGAATTTGCGGCCCGGCGCCGCCCGCGAAGCAACGTCCTCGCAAAGGACGATTTTCTCATTCGCTCCCCTGGCGTGATTGTCTCACGCTCGAAACTTCGCCGCCGAGGTGATAAAATGGTCTCGGTATCGGTGGAATCCTGCCCGGACGGTGAATTCGCCAAGCACGTCTCGCCGGGCGGACCGCAGTGGGAGGAGCGACGGATCGCAAGACTTTCAAATCTCAGATTGGGAGTGAGCCATGCGCAAGTCTCTGACTATTCTCCTCGGATCTACGCTATTCGCATTTGCCATAGCCGTGTATGCGGCGTGGGCGGATGCCCCCGACGGCAATCCGGCCCGCGACGACCGCAAGACCGACTCCTCCACCGCGAGGGAGTCGTCAGACCGCTACCTCAGGCAGAGCCCCGCGGCCTACCAGGCGGCCGTGAAGGAGACCGACTGGGGGCTGGGCGACAATCACGTCAGCAAGCTCAAGCCCTATCCGGAAATCGGCAAAGGGGACCGGACGCCATTCGACCTCTGGCGTTACGCCGGCCGGCGGGGCAGCTCATTCGGAAGCCCGATGCTGCCGATTCCCCTCGACGAATGGCTCGCGTTTCATAAGGAACAGAAGCCGGGCCTGATGGCCGACGTCGAGGTGTACATGAACAGCCGCTACGACTTCAGCGGCGAGCCGATCCCCGGCGCCTACATGTCCGGCGGCAAGCCGATCATGGCCGGCCCGGTCGCGCGTCTCCCAAAAGCTGTCGACCGTTGGGAATCGCTCGCCGCCATGGCGCCGGAGGAAATCTACGAACTGGACATCTTCCCCTACATGCCGCTGGCGCATCCGCTGCATACCACGGCGCACATGGTCTTCCCGCCGTCGTGGATCAGGGCCCACCCCGAACACGAGAGGATCGACGTGGACCTGGACATCCCCGAGGCCTACCTGCCGGAGTTTCCGCCGCCGCTGTTTCTGTCAAATCACAAGGAGCTGGGCGACGTCTCCGGTGGCAAGGAAATCACGCTGGGGAACTACTACGAAATCTTCGACGGGCTGCTGACGGCCGAACAGATGGAGGGACTCAAGGAGCTGCTTCGCCCGACGGCCACGACCTGGTTCAATCAATCACATCACCGCGTCACCGAGGAGCCCAGCGCGGGCGTCGCGTGCTTTTCCTGTCACGTCAACGGGCATACCAACGGGGCCATCGAACTGGCCCCCGACAGCCGGCCGAACCTCGCCCGACTTCGCATGGACACGCCGACCATGCGCGGTAACTTCAACTTGATGCAGTTTTCGTCGAAGCGATCGATCCGCAGCATGGACCACTTCGCCGAGGTTGAGGAATACTTCGACGGCGATCCGGGCATGATGCAGGCCATCGGGCCGCGCGGCGTCCAACGGCAGATCACCAATCGCATGGGCGATTTCAACTCGATCATCGATTTTCCGCCCGCGCCGAAGCTGGGCCCGTTGATGAAGCTGATCCGGTCGAAGTCCACCGAAGCGGAGCTTCGCGGCGAGGCGCTGTTTCACGGCAAGGCCCAATGCTCGCAGTGCCACTATGGGCCGGCATTCACCGACGACTACTTGCATGACCTCCAGGTCGAGCGCTTTTTCCAGTGCCGACCGGAGGGGCCGATCAAGACATTCCCGCTCCGCGGCATCAAGGATTCGCCGCCCTACCTGCACGACGGGCGCTGCCCGACGCTGCACGATACGGTGGAGTTCTTTAACCTGGTGCTGGAGCTGGGTCTGACCCGGCAGGAAAAAGACGACCTCGTGGCGTTCATGCTCTGCCTTTAGCGGGTCTGGGCATGATCACCTGCGGGTCACTCCCGCACGAAAGCAAACGTAACATCGAATCACTAGAGCAGTTTCAGAATTTGTGTAGCGGCCCCGCTCCGTCGGGGCCGACGAGTGATAGGCAAGCAGACAGCCGCTTTCCCGTCCGCCACGGAGGGCGGACGCTACAGAAAAAATGAAACTGCCGTAAAGCCCCAGGCAACTGCATGGGGCTCTTTTTGAATCAGTCCGACTCATTCGCAGTTGGCTCGCCCGCCTGAATCCCCGCCGCGCATCAACTCGACCGCTCGCTCGAAGTTCCGCATCGCGCCGGCCTCGGCGGCCGGGAGGCGATCTTCCAGCTTGGCGCGGACGGCGGCCTCCGCGGCCACCAGTCGAGCAAAGCGATCGGCCAGCGCCGCCGGCGACAGCTCCTCGTATCCCATCGCCAGGTCCTCGAGGTCGAACATCCGCATCACTTCGCGATACTTGTGGCTCCAGCCGATAAGCAGCAGCGGCGTCTTCACCGCCAGGGCCGAGACCATCGCGTGAAACCGCGACACGACGCAGAACCGCATCCGCCCGATCAGCGCCCGCAGCGCTCCTGCGTCGAGGTCGCGGTCCACCAGCAACACGTGCCGATCGGATTTCATTCGCTCGATCACCGCGCGGCAGACGAGGATGTCGTTGTTCTTGCGCGTCGTCGCCAGTGGCCGAATCGAATGCGGAATCAGCACGACGCCGTAGCCCTGCTCGACGAGATCCTCGGCGAATCGCGCCAGAATCCCCGCGTAGTCCACCCCCCGCCCGCGGCACGCATCATCCACCACCGTGCTCGGCGACAGTCCAACGAGATCACGACCGGACGCCGCCGCGCGGAGTATGTCGACCGCCTCCGCCGTCGCCGCGGCGCCGACCGGCATGACGAACGCCGTATCGGCGCAGACTTCGTAATTCGTCAGGCCCAGTTGGCGCAGGTGCTCGCCGGTCGTTGCGCCCCGCGCGATGACCCGGTCCATCCGCCGCAGCGCCAGCCGCGCACAACAGCGGTTCAACGATCGTTCAAACGGCCCCAGCGCCTGTGCCACCTTGATGATCGGTCTGCCCAGCAGCACCGCCGGCAGGCACAGACTCAGGTTGTAAAGCAGCAGCGCCGCTCCCCGCCCGTCCATGAACGCGATGCCGCTACAGTCGATGACGACATCTGCCCGCCGTATCGAGCGAAACACCGGCAGCCCCCCGACGCACCGCCGCACGATGGCAAGGCGCCGCAGCGGCCAGGCGACCAGTGTGACCGGCAGCACGAAACCGAGCATCGTCAGGGCCTTTCCCGCGACGATGCGCAGATTCGCCGGAAGCCGCCGCCGCCGATCCTGCGCCGGATAGACCGAGATCAGGTCATAAACGCACGGTCCGGCCAGTCGCTCCATGTTGTGCATGATGCTGTAGAGCATCGCCTCACCGCCCTTGTTGCCGGAGACGGTCACGCCGAGGATGCAAATGCGATGACGCTTGGATTCCATGTCCGCTTGAGATCTCTTAATTTATCTGTAGCGTCCGCCCTCTGTGGCGGACGAAGATTCGGCTTGAACCCGAAGAACACACAACGGGCCCCGATGCAGCGATGTCGTAAATTGAATACCGAATTTTCATAAGTCGCCGCCCTTTTCGCCGCAGACTGTGGCGATGTCGCCGAGATTCAAATACAGCATGCGCACCAGCGGTATTCCTACGCGGCGGCCCTCGAACGCCCGCAGGCCGAGAATCCGGCCCAGTTTCTGCACGATGAAGCGCGTGCTGACGTATTTACCGTCGTGCCCGAAGTGGGTCATGTTCATCCCGTAACGGCCGAGGAGCCGCCGCGTCGACTCCCGCCCGTAGTAATACAGATTGATCGGCGGGATCAAGAGCGGCCAGTATCGGCCCGCGATGCGAAACGCGCGGCTCTCGATGTCGGGAACGGTGAACACGAACAACCCCCCCGGCGTCAGCAGATCGCAGACCCGACAAATGACCGCCCGCGGATCGCCCATGCTGGCCAGCGAATCCCACAGGGTCACGACGTCAAACGCCCCCGTGGGCAACTCGGCCCGCAGGAAATCGCCCTCGACGATCTCCAGCCCCAGCGTGTCGCGGCCGTACGCCGCGGCGACGGCGGACAGTTCGTTGCCGGTCACCGAAAAGTGCCGCGACGCGACCTTGAGGAAGTACCCGCGTCCACATCCGACGTCCAGCAACCGCCCGCCGCTCTTGCGGGCCGCGATGTCCCGCACGCGGCGCTCGGCGTTTAGATAGATCGGCGAGCGCGAGGCGTCGGCGGTGAACTGCCCCCGCTCGTCCACCGGCGCGACCTGCTGCGAAGTGGAAAAGAAGTGGCGGTCGTAGACGCCGCTCAGGACCGCGGCACTCGGCGGATTGACGACGCAGGCCATTCCGCAATGCACGCAGCGCTGAATGTCGTACGTCGCGTCGAGATGCAGATGCCGCCCCGGCTTCTGTTGGATCAACGGCGTGAACGCCGAACCGTCACAGGCGGGACACGACGTGATGCGGTAGAGCGGCGCGTCAGTCGCGCCGGGATCGCCACTGCGCGTCGCCGGCGTCGCGCGACCGTCCGCCACTTCTCCGGCGCCGCTCACGTCATCGACCCTCCCGCGCCGCGCGCACGATGCCGATGCACCGTTTGGCCAGGTTGATCATCGCATCTTTCCCGAGGATGCACGCCCATTCGAGATGCCCGTCCGCCCAGCGTTCGGGATGGCAGGTCACGTAGTACCGGTCGAACGCCCCCGAGGCGATCTCTCGCATCAGATCATGCGTGCCGCGCGGCAGCGGCTTCGGGTCGCCGCCCGCCGCCGACGTCGCGCGGTCCCGCAGATTCGTCGCGGCCGCGTCCCAGCGCCGTCCCGTATCGGTCAGGTACCGGTACCGTGAAAAATCGATCGACAGATACGCCTCGGCGTCCACGTCGAACGCTCGAAAGTCATGATCCCGCCAGAGGTCACGATTATCATACGCGCTGAGCGGCGCGCCGTGCATGGCGATCGTCCGGACCGCGGCGATCTTCCGTATCGCAGCGAGCATGCCGCGAAAGTCTTCCATCGCCGCCGACACGTCGCCGAGGCAGGCGCTGAGGTTCTCGTAGTGGTATCCGATCTCGTGCCCGAGTTCGGCCACGCGACGGATCACGTCGGCATTGAACCCGCCGAGGTGGCGAAAGTAATACGTGCCGGCGACGCCCTCGCCGTGCTCCAGCGCCGCGATCAGCGCCGCCTTGTGCTCGCGCCGGTCGATGTCGTGCCGCAGGATGAAATGGCGGCCGGCCGGTGCGCCCGCCGAACAGGCCCGCGCCACCGTACACGGCTCGTACCCGCATTGCATGAGAGTCCGCAAGAGCCGCCGAAAGACCGAAAACGAAAAATCCATGGGCGCTCGCGTCAGGTCTTGGCCTCGCGGCCCCTCGCCTTTTGATGGACGAACAGGTGCTTGTTCGTCTCGAAGTCCAGACTGAACGCCCCCAGCGTCAATTGCAGCGCCACGACGAATAGAAAACCCGACACGATCAGCGACGTCTGTGGGATGCGCTCCCAGTCGGACTGGGCCCAGGAGATCATGTCGTATACGAAAATCAGGAAGCTCCCGAGGTACGCCGCCGACGCCGCCAGGTAATACAGAAAAATGGGGTGCCCGCTGTCGATGACGTAGCGCCGGACGATCCGCCGAAAGAACAGCCCGACGAGCAGCTTCGAAATGCTGAGCACCACCCGCGGAATCTTCATGTCGCTTCGCTCGCCGACCCTGTACAGCGGGTTCACCGGCACCTCGACGACCCGCATGTCCGCGATGTTGAGCTTGACCAGGATGTCGTTGGGACAGCCGTACCGCGGATAGATGCGGTCCAGATCGATGCTCTCCAGCGCTTCGAGACTGACCGCCGTGTACCCGGTCTGCGAATCGGAGATGTGCCAGTACCCCGAGGCGATCTTGGTCAGAAACGACAGGACAAAATTGCCGAACTTCCGCACGGCGGGAATCCGCCGCAAGCCCCCGTGATACTTGAAGCGATTGCCCTTGCAGTAGTCCGCCTCGCCGCAGACGACCGGAAGGATCACCGATTCATAATCCGCCGGGTCCATCTGGGCGTCACCGGCCATGACGACCGTCACGTCCATCCTGTGATCGCGGGCATACTTGTACCCCGTGGCAATTGACGTCCCGACGCCGCTGTTGCGCTCGTGCCGGATCAGCACGACCCGCGGGTCGTTCTTCGCCAGTGCTTCGACGATCGCGCACGACCGGTCCCGGCTGTTGTCGTCGACGACGACGATCCTGTCCACGAAATCCGGCATCGACTCGATGACCCTGGCGATCTGCGTCTGCTCGTTGTAGCACGGCACCGTCGTGCATATCGTCTTTTCTCGATACATCGATACTCGCCCTCATTCCGCCGAATGAAGCACCTTGTCCCGAATCGCGTACTTTCGCCCGCAGCGGCGGCAGGCCGCGTGTTTCTTCACCTCGCCCAGGACCTCCCCGCACTCACAGACCCAGCCCGCCCGCCGCCCCGGCACGCCTTTCATCAGCGCGTAGTCCGCGACGTCGCCCGTCACCACCGCCCCGGCCGCGATGAACGCATGACGGCCGATCGAATGACCGCAGACGATCGTCGCGTTGGCCCCGATCGACGCCCCTTCCCTGACCCGCGTGGGCTTGTAGTGTTCGCCGCCGCGCTGCGGATACTTGCATCGCGGATCGAGGATGTTGGTAAACACCATCGACGGCCCGCAGAAAACGTAGTCCTCCAGCTCGACGCCCTCATAGATGGAGACGTTGTTCTGAATCTTGCAACCGTCGCCGATGCGCACGTTGCTGCCGACGTTGACGTTCTGCCCCAGCGTGCAGCCCGCCCCGATCCGCGCCCCGGACTGCACGTGACTGAAGTGCCAGACCTTCGTCCCCGCACCGATCTCGACGCCATCGTCCACGAAGCTCGTCGGATGCACGAAATAGTCCGCCGTCGCCCCGCCCGCGCTTCCGCCGCCCCGCCCTGCGTCAGTTGACCCCAACAAGCTCGCCGTCGCCCGCTCCAGCGTCTCGAGCACCTCCACGGCGTTTTGCCCGTTCGCGATCTCGATCGGCCTTCCGTCGAGATGGTCCACGAAATACTCGAGCTCCGCCCGTAGCGGCGGGCACCGCTCGTAGGGAATGACGTCGGTCGGGCCGTCGCGCTTGATCGGCTCTCCCGCCACCCAGTCGATGCCCTTTTCGTAATAGAGAATGTCCTTGCTCTCCGAGGAGTCCTCGAAGACGAACATCCCCTTCGACCCGATGATCACCAGGCGATGTTCCTTGAACGGGTGCAGCCAGCTCACGAAGATGTGGCCCACGATGTTGTTGGGAAAGCGCAAGAACGTCATCGTGCTGTCGTGAATCCGCGGCTGGAGAAATTCTCCGCCATGCGACTCGACGGAGACGGGTTGCTCTCCGATCAATTCCTGAAAGATGGAAATATCGTGCGGGGCGAAGCTCCAGAGGATGTTCTCCTCGGTGCGCACCGTGCCGAGATTCAACCGGTTGCTGTAGAGATATTGCAGCCGCCCGATCCGCCCTTCCCGGATCAACTCGCGAATTTTCCGAATCGCCGGATGAAAAAGCAGCACGTGCCCCACCATCAGGTTGACGCCGGCGTCCTGCGCCTGCTTTCGTAGTTGCCGCGCTTCGGCCACCGTCATCGCCAGCGGCTTTTCCACCAGGACGTGCGCTCCGGAATGGATAATCTCCCGGGCGATCCCGGCGTGCGTCTCGGCCGGCGTCGCCACGATGAATCCGGCGAACCCGCCCCGAAGCGCCTCGCCGACATCCGTGAACAGCGGCGTTGACGTGAATTGCTTCTTCAGCGCCCCGCGCGTCTGTTCCTTGGTCTCCGCGATTCCCCCGAGGCATCCCATCTCGGACAGTGTCCGGATGTGGTTCATGCCCCATCGACCCGCCCCGATGACACATACCCGCCGGCTCATTTTCCAGTTGCCTCGCCTCGTCGGTCCGACAGCACGCCGGCACACGTCCCGGGCATTGTCCCCTTGGAGTTCAAATTCGGCCGGTCCGGGTCCGGCGCAAAACCGTCCACGCGGGCCGCCCTTTTGTCAAGATTGACGTTGCCCACGTCGCTCGTCCGCGTCATGGTCTGATCACGCACCAGCGATTCCGGGCCGCCTCGCGATTTGAATTCTTTCGCCCCCGATCGAATAATGACGCCATCAGCCGCCGCCGACCTCGCGGACTATTCAATACGGAGTCAGGCCAGCATGAGCCCCGCCGAATTCGCCCCGAAAGCCGTACTCGTCACCGGCGGCGCCGGGTTCATCGGCTCCAATTTCATCCGCTACCTCCTCGACGAAGCGAGCGACGTGCGCATCGTCAATCTCGACGCCCTGACCTACGCCGGCAATCTCGAAAACCTCGCCGGCGCCGATGCGAGCCCGAGATACGAATTCGAGAAGCTCGACGTCTGCGACACCGACGCCGTGGTCGCCATCTGCCGCCGACAGGAGATCGACGCGATCGCCCACTTCGCCGCCGAAAGCCACGTCGACCGCTCCATCACCGGCCCCGGTGAATTCGTCCGGACCAATGTCCAGGGAACGCTGAGTCTTCTCCAGGCGGCGCGCCAATGTGGGGATATCCGCTTTCTCCAGGTCGGCACCGACGAAGTCTACGGCTCGCTCGGGCCCACCGGCATGTTTACCGAGGCGACGTCGCTGAGCCCGCGGTCGCCTTACAGCGCCTCCAAGGCCGCCGCCGACCATCTCGTCGCCGCCTTTGGCCATACCTACGGCCTGCCGACGATCATCACCCGCTGCTCCAACAACTACGGACCCTACCAGTTCCCCGAGAAGATGATCCCCCTGATGATCAACAACGCCCGCCACGACAAGCCGCTGCCGGTCTACGGCGACGGCCTCAACGTCCGCGACTGGCTTTACGTCGAGGACCACTGCCGCGCCCTTTGGGCCGCCCTGACGCGCGGCCGTCCCGGCGAGACCTACAACGTCGGCGGCCATTGCGAACGGACGAATCTCCAGGTCGTCAGGGCGATTCTCGCCCACCTCGACAAGCCGGAGCGGTTGATTACATTCGTCAAGGACCGCCCCGGCCACGACCGCCGCTACGCCATCGATTCGACGAAGGTTCAACGGGAACTGGGCTGGTGCCCGTCGCTGGATTTTGAAACCGGCCTGGCCCGGACCATCGAGTGGTACATGAGCCATCGAACCTGGCTGGACCACGTCGTCTCCGGCCAGTACCAGGCGTACTACGAGCAGATGTACGCCGGCAGATAACCGCCGGGAGGGGCCTCATGTCGAGACTCAAAGAATTCCGCGAATTCCGCGAGAAAATGAACGAACGGATTCTCGCCGCGAAGAATCTCAACATCAATCGATTCTTCACCCTCGACGGCGCCGCTTACAAGGCCGAGGCCCTCGACGAGCTGACCAAGGAGTTCGCCGGGCTGTCGGGGAGTCTCGTCCTGCGTTGCGACGACTGCATCGCCTACCACGTCATCCGCTGCAAGGAATGCGGCGCGACTGACGAGCAGCTCATGGAAATCCTCAATGTCGGTCTCATTGTTGGCGGAAGCATCGTGATCCCCCACCTCCGCCGGGCCGTCGCCCTGCTCGACGAACTCAACGCCGAGACCGCCATGAGCGCCCCGTCATGATCGCCCGCCAACCCTGCGCCGTCGCGATGCGACATACGCGGGAACGCGCCGAGCGCCGTACCGATCGCGCCTGATCCCGTCTATAATGCTGACGATCGAATGGACTGACAGGAGGCCACCATGATTCACTACCGCTCCCTCGGGAATCTCCCGTCCAAGCCCCATACCGCCTTCTACGAAAACGGCAAGCTGCTCATGGAGCATTGCCACACCCGCGAGGGCTTCGAAGGCGCGTTCTCGATTCTTTACTATCGCGTGCCGCCGACCGATGAAAACGCCGTCGAGCGCGTCGGCATCCCCGGCTTCTGCCCCTTCGATCCCCTCGCCGACCAGCCGCTGCATCGCCGCCACATCAAAACGCAGAATCTCAAGCTGGCGGGCGATTTCCTCGATGCCCGGCGCGTGCTGCTGTTCAACTCCGACGTGCAGATCAGCATGTGTCGGCCGACGGATAGATCGAAGCGGTTTTTCAGCAACGGCGACGGCGAGGAACTCTATTTCGTCTTCAAGGGCAGCGGACGGATCGAGTCGCTCTTCGGCGTCCTGCCCTTCCGCGAGCAGGACTACATCCTCATCCCCCGGGCCACGCCCTATCGCATCCACTGGGACGGCGGCGATCCGCAGTTTCTCATTTTCGAGGGACGCGGCTTCATCGACGTGCCGAAGGAATGGCGCAACCGCCACGGCCAGATCACGATGTACGCGCCCTATACCCATCGCGATTTCCACGGCCCGACGGAACTGCTGCGCTACGATGAATCGGCGCACGGCGCGGCGCCCTTCAAGCTGGTCGTCAAGCGGGACGACGCCCTGAGCGTTCACCTGCATCCGCACTTCCCGTTCGACGTCGTCGGATGGGACGGCTCGGTCTATCCCGTGACCTTCAACATTCGCGACTACCAGCCGAAGACCGGCTTGATTCACCTGCCGCCGACGATCCACCTGACCTTCGCCGGCAATTCGTTCGTCGTGTGCAGCTTCGTCCCGCGCAAGGTCGATTACGCCGAAGGGGCGATCCCCTGTCCCTACGGCCACGCCAGCGTCCACATGGACGAGATACTCTTTTACGTCGAGGGCAATTTCACCAGTCGTCGCGGCATCGACGGCGGCTCGATCAGTCTGCATCCCGCCGGCATCCCCCACGGCCCGCACCCCGGCACCTACGAAAAGAGCATCGGCACCGAACGCACCAGCGAGCTCGCCGTCATGTGCGACACCTACAAACAGCTCCGCCTCACCACCGTCGCCCACGACGTCGAGGACAAGGACTATCATCTGACCTGGGTCAGCAGGGAAGGCGGCGGGGTCGATACCCCCGGCGCGCGATAAACGGATTGTGGCAGGAGTCGCAAATGATTGCCAATCCCAGGACTGACGACGAGCGGTTGTCGGAAATCGTCCGACGGCTCGTCGACGCTTACCGACCCCTGCGCATTTTTCTCTTCGGCTCCAAGGCCCGCGGCGACGCCGGACCCGACAGCGATTACGACCTGATGGTCATCGTCCCGGATGACGCCGCGCTGGAGCGCCGATCCGGCGCAATGGCCTACGACTGCCTCTGGGAGTGCAGGATCGCAGCGGACATATTGGTGTGGACCCAAAGCAGTTTCAACCGGCGTAAACACATTGTCTCGTCATTGCCGGCGACAATCATGCGTGAAGGAAAACTTCTCTATGTCGCATGATCCGGAACTTGTGGCCGAAACTGGCGCGTGGTTTACGAAGGCAGGACAGGATCTGCGCGTGGCCGTGCTGGCCGCCGATGCAAAACCGCCACTATACGCGCAGACCGTGTATCACGCACAGCAGACTGCCGAGAAGTCGATGAAGGGATTCCTCACCTGGCATCTGCGGACATTTGGGAAAACGCATAACCTCGCAGAGCTTGGACGAGCGTGTGCCGCCATCGATCCGACAATGGAGCCGTTAATGCGTCGTGCCGGCGGCCTTACAGATTATGTGTGGCGGTATCGTTATCCTGGAGATCCTGATGAACCTTCGGAACAAGAGAGTCGCGAGGCGGTCGCACTTGCCGAACAAGTCATCCAGACACTGCTTTCAAGGATGCCCGGCGAAGTCCGTCCCTGAGGGAGCATTCTCACGAGTGCCAGAATAATTGACCAATACAAGTGATAATATCGTTTTAGCGCTCCTTGCATCAATTGACGAAGCGTTCGACCGCACCTCCTGGCATGGGCCCAATCTCCGCGGGTCGCTCCGCGGCGTCACCGCCCGGCAGGCCGCCTGGAAACCCGGCAAGGACCGCAAGGGCATCTGGGAACAGGCGCTCCATACCGCCTACTGGAAATACGTCGTCCGCCGACGCATCCTCGGCGAAAAGCGAGGGTCCTTTCCCCTCGAGGGAAGCAACTGGTTTCCCGTCCCCCCCGGCGCGAATGAAAAGCTCTGGCGCAATCACCTCGCCCTGCTGGAAGACGAGCACAAGCAGCTCCGCGCCGCCATCGCCATGCTTTCGCCCGCCGACCTGCCCAGGAAACCGAAGAAGAGCAAAGTCTCCAACGCCATGATCATCCGCGGCGTCGCGGCCCACGACCTCTACCACGCCGGCCAGATCAATCTGCTCAAGCGCCTTCACGGAGTAAAACGCCGGGCATAGCGGCGGCGCGCGGCTTCGCCGATGGCCGACTATTTCTCCTTGTCCTGCATGAACAAGTAGGGCAATTCGAGCTTTCGCGCGCCCGCGCCGTCGTGAACGGCGTACGTCGTGCCCGACCACATCGACCCGCCGCCGTACCGCCCGTCCTTGGCCACGGCGTAGAACTGAAGATTGAAATCCGGCCGCCCCGCCTTGTCGCGCAGGCGCGGCTCGGTCCGGTCGGCGACGCGGCGCAGCGCTTCCAGGCACGCCCCGTCCGGATCCATTCCCTGGCGCATGAACTCGACGATCAGGAAAGAAGAGTTGTTGATGAGGTTCGACTCGCCGCGGCCCGTGGAACCGGCCGCCCCCACTTGGTTGTCCATGTATAGCCCCGCCCCGATGATCGGCGAATCGCCCACCCGGCCGGGAATCTTGAACGCCAGCCCGCTCGTCGTCGTCACGCCGGCCAGGTCCCCCCGCCCGTCCACCGCGCAACAATTGATCGTTCCCCATTCGCGCTGCTTCGGCGCCGGCGCCTGCGCCCCACGTCGATCTTCGTCGCGCCGTGGCCCGACCCAGTCGTCCTGATCGCTCATCGACTCCTTCCACGCGAGCCATTCCTTGCGCGACGCTTCGGTCAAAAGCTCTTCCTCGACGAAACCGTGCGCCCTGGCGAAGCGCAGCGCCCCGGCCCCCACCAGCAGGACGTGATCGGTCCGCTCCATCACCAGCCGGGCGACCTTCGACGGGTTGCGGATGTTCCGCAGCGCCGCCACCGCCCCGGCCTTGTGCGTCGGTCCGTGCATGACGCTGGCGTCCAGCTCGACGACGCCGTCCTCGTTCGGCAGGCCGCCAAGCCCCACCGACTGATCCTTCGGATCGTCTTCAACCACGTTGACCGCGGCGATGACCGCGTCCAGCGGATCGCGCCCCTCCCGCAGCATGGCCATCGCCTTGTCCAGCGCCGGCAGGCCGTTGGCGCTCGATACGACGATCGGCCGGGTGCCCGCGCGGCTTGGGCCGCTCTGGGCCTGCGCGGCGACGGTTTGGGCAATGGCCGCCGTTGCCGCGGCGGCCGACGCGCTCCAGAGAAAATCGCGCCGCGTGACGCCGTTGTTATCAAAGTCGTTCATCCGGTTTGACCCTCGCCCGTCAGTCTCCCACATCATCCGCCCCTTGCGGCCGCTCCGGCCGGCCGTCGCGTCGTGGCCCCGCCCTCATGCCCTCGCCGGCGAACCTCCGGAATTCAGCGTCAGCGTCAGGTCTTTGGCGCAGAGGTCCCGATAAACGCCGGCGTGGGCCGCCACCATTTTCGCCGCGGAATGATGCGCCCGCGCATAACTCTGTGCCGCGGCCGCGATCCGCCGCGCCGCCGCCGGGTCCTCGAGCACCCGCAGCATGCAATCGGCCATGCTCTCCTCGTCGCCCTCCGCGAAGTGCAGCGCCTGTCGGCCGTCGTCCAGCCCGTCGTAGGGAGCATCGTCGGAGATGATCACCGCCAATCCCGCGCCGATCGCGTGCAACGTCTCCTCGCGATAGGCCGACCGGCCGCCGGGCACGACAAACACGTCCGCCGCGTCCAGCGCCGACCGCACTTCAACCAGGCGCCCCGTGAGCGTGACGCTCTGCGTCATTCCCAGCGAGGCGACCAGTCGCCGGAGATTCGATTCCGCGGCCCCTCGTCCGGCGATGAACAGGAGCGATCGCGAATGATGCTCCAGGACGCGCCGAAACGCGCGCAGCAGCGTGTCCCATTCGCCGTCCTCTTCCAGTCGCCCCGCGGCCATAAACGTCGGGTCGCGGTCGTCCCGCGAAAAGCTCGCCGGCGCCGTCCCCACCCCGACGCCCCAGGGGACGACGCGGATTCGATCGCCCCGAATCACCCCTTCCGCCGCATGATCGGCGAGCATCGGCGAAGGCGCCAGGACGCATTCCGCCCGCCCCAGCGCCCGCTGCCCCTCCTGGCTCCGCAGCCAGTTTCCCCGCGAACGAATCGTGATCATCATGCGCACGTCGCACATCGCCGCAAGCTCCACCGCCAGCGCGGCGGCCGACTCCGACAGCGCGTGAACGAGGACCGGGCCGTTGCCGCGCATCGCCTCGATCCGCCGCGCCAGCCCGGCCGCCGCCCGCCGCCGCACCAGTCGCCGAATCGGCCACGGCCCCGAAGGGACGGTCAGCAGCGTCGTCGGACCCGCGGTCAGCGATGGGGACCGTCGAAGTTCCTCCGGCATGACCAACGCCACCGCCACGTGCTCGTCGATCAGGCCGACTTGCAGGTATCGCAGCGCCGTCGGCATCGCGTCCATTATCTCCTCGTCCGCGACCAGGCACAGCAGAATGCGCTGCGACGTTTCTTGTTTCTCGGAATCCGGCATCGACTATCCGCCGTCAGGCGGCCGCGCTTGTTTCATTGAGACAAAGGTAGGCAAAATCGTATCGCCGCTCGGCAAGAGACAACGGTTCGATATGTCGATCGGCCGAAAGTATCCGGCCCCCGCTATCCATTCGCCGATTATAACCTTTCGGGAACTCCTCGGCGCGCGGAGCGTTTCTGCCGGCGCATGATCCGTCGGATGGCCAACAGCGATGACCCACCGTCGCTGGAGAGGCCCTCGCAAGCCGATTGTGCTAAGATGCCCGTCACGGTCGACGGTGCTGCCGCCATGCCCCGCGACCGTCCGGCACGGAGAAAAAGCGAAGATGCCTCCATCCCGCGGCGCCGATTCCGACGCACGAGTCGTGGCGAAGTGCATCGACCATACTCTGCTCAAGCCCGAAGCGACGGCCACGGACGTCGACGCGCTGTGTCGAGAGGCCGCCGAGTTCGGCTTCGCTTCCGTCTGCATCAACCCGACCTTCGTCCCCCGCGCGGCGCAGCGCCTTTCGGGCACGCCGGTCGCCGTCTGCACCGTCGTCGGCTTCCCGCTCGGGGCCCACGTCACCGAGATCAAGGCCGCCGAAGCCCTCCGCGCCCTCGCCGACGGCGCCCGCGAAATCGACATGGTCATCAACGTCGGGGCGCTGAAAGGCGGTGAGGACGAAGCCGTCGAGCGCGACATCCAGGCGGTCGTGGACGTTTGCGCCGCGGCCCGCGCGATCTGCAAGGTCATCATCGAATGCGCGCTGCTGACCGACGACGAAAAAGTCCGCGCCTGCAGGGCCGCCCAACGCGCCGGCGCAGACTTCGTCAAGACGAGCACGGGGTTCTCAACCTCCGGCGCGACGGCCCGCGACGTCGCCCTGATGTGCAGGACGGTTTGCGGCGCGGGGCTCCAGGTCAAGGCCGCCGGCGGCATCCGCACCTACGACGATCTGAAAAAGATGCTCGACGCCGGCGCGACGCGCATCGGCGCCAGCGCCGGCGTGCAGATTATCCGGCAGCTCACGGGCCAGGACGCGGCCCCATCCGCGCCGCCGTCATCGCCCTCCAGCTATTGAGCATCAATCGCCAGCCCACGAGGCGGCGGCATCAACGGCGTACCGATGCAGTTCGCGTTCCTGCGCCAAGCCGGGCTCCGAAAAGAGGAATTGATGCTTGAACTGCTCGGCGGTGCGCGCCTTTTGGCGGCGCAGCCGCCTGTCGCGCTCGAGCAGGGCCCCGGCGGTCAATTCGCAAAGCCGCACCGGCCCCAGCCGTAGCGTCTGCCGCTTCGCCGCGTACTCCGGATTCACCGCCGCCAGCGATGCGTCCATCGCCGCGGCCAGGTCACGCCGAGCGCGGGCGACCGGAGACTCGACGTAGAGCCGATAGTACGGTGGATCGTCCCACTGCGGCACGAGCACGAACTGATCGACCGATGGAGTCACTTGGGCGCGACAGGCCGCCTCCATTGCCGCGACGACCTGGTCTTCGGTCAGCTTCTCGCCCGTCAGTGACGAAGAATGCGCATCGCGGCTCAAGAATTCAATCAGCGGCGCCACGCCCAGTCGGCCGGTCACGCGGACCCGGTCGCCGATGTCGTAGCGCCAAAGCCCGCTCGCATTGGTCAACAGGACAAAATAGGTCTCCCCCTCGCGCACTTCGTGCGACCGCAGCACCGTCGGATCGTCGCGCTCGTATTCCGCCTCCGGTATGAACTCAAGAAACTGGCTCGTGATCGCCGCGACGCCCGCCGGGGTCTCGTCCTCGATCGGAATGCTGATCCGGCCCTCGCTGGCGATCAGTCCGATGTCGCGAACGGGGGCATCGCCCCAATACTGCCGAAGCTGCGGCCGATACAGCCCCATCGACCCGCCCGTCCAGTGCGCCAAGAAATCGAGCCGCCAGACGTGCTTCGGATACAGTCCGCCGTGACGCTCGACGATCGCCTCCAGCCGCCGCGCCGCCTCGGCGTCGCGCGTCATTCGAGGCCGCAGGGCATCGCGAATCGGCCCGTCCACCTCAACCGCGTCGCTGAGCGCCCCGTCGCGAATGTCGCGGATCAATGCGTCTCGATGCTCGTCGGCGGTCCTGGCCAGCAGGACGAGCGTCGCGGGATTCGCGGTGACGGCCCAGGACACGTCGCGCGGCATCGCCAGCCGCATGATGGTGTAATACTTCGCCTTCGCGTCCTTGATGTCCGCGACGGCCGGCGTCGACGTGTAATACCGGCGGACGAGCTTCTTCTGCGTCGCCGCCAGCAGCCCCGTGATCGCGCCGCAGGGGACCCCGCCGGGCGATCGATGATCATTCATCGGGCTGGTCACTTGCAGGATGCCGCGCAGCAGGGACGGCGGATGGTCCATGATGGCCTTGACGCCCCAGATATTCCAGCCACGCCGATAGTCGGCCAGCGCCGCCGGCGTGATCGGAATGTATTTCGGCTCCGCGGTCGTTCCGCTCGTCAACGCGAACATCAGCACGGACTCGTTCGGCGAGAACAATGCGGATGTGTCGCCGTCGCGCACGCGGTCGATGAACGGGGCGAGCCGCTCGTAGTTGTAGATCGGGATGGCGCGGCAAAAGTCGTCGTACCCGCGGATCGCCGCCATGTCGTGCCGGCGGCCGATTTCCGAGCCCGCCGCACGGGCCAGGAGCGTCGATAGCAGTCGATCCTGAACGGCGCCGGCGCGCATCGCGGCCCGGAAGAAGGCCCGCGAGATCAACGAGGCGTGAAACCTGGCCCCCGTCGCCAAAATGCGATCGAGCATCGTCCGGCGCGACATCCTGCCCCTTCCCATCGGCGCGTCACGGCGCGCGCCGCGCGAAGAACTACGTACATCCGTCCAGTGTATCGGCGGCCCGGGACGACGACGAGCCGGATCACGCGCCGCGGGCGGCGCGGCGAGCCAAACGATGCGAGTGTCGCATTATTCCGCCGCCGATTCGGACGCCGCCTCGGCCGCTTCCGCAACGGCACGCTCGTCGGCTCGCTCGTCGGCGAGGATATCCCGCGTCGGCCCGGCCAGCCGGTCTGGTGACAAGTCGCCGATCCGTCCGCCGTGCGGAAGCCGACGCCGCGCCAACTCGTCCAGCGCCGATTCGACGAAGCGGTCCTCGTTGTAGATGTTGCCGGGGTCGTAGCGTTTCGCCAGATAGTGATCGAAGAACTGCACGGTCCGCCGGGCGTACTCGCGCGGGGCGATGTCGACGGACTGATTGTGCTTCGCCTCGCGCACGACCCAGAGGAATTTCGGCTGGCTGGCCAGGGCGTACAACAGGCGCGACTGCACGACGGGGATGTAACTGTCGCGCTCACCGTGGATGAACAGGATCGGCCGCGGGATCATCCTCCCGAGAGTTTTGCGAACCGACGGAAACGCGCATTTGAACTTCACGCGGCAGGTCAGGAACAGGACCCAGCGGAGGAACCGCCAGAACTCCGGCGGGTGGTTTTCATAGACGATGCGCACCTTGGCGAAGATCTTCGCCCACCGCCGCATGAGATGTTCCAGCGTGCAATCCGACGAGAACGCCCCGTCCGTCACGATCGCCTTGACCGACGCGCACTGCTCCGCCGCCAACAGTCCGACGCAGGCCCCTCTCGAGATGCCGAACAGCCCCAGTTCGATCGGACGGCCCTGCTCCTCCAACCACTGTTCGACGAAAGAGATCGCCCCGGTCATGTCGGCGACTTCGCGGTCGCTGGCCCACTGCCGCGGGAAGTAGCCCGCCTCCGGCATCGATTCACCGTGGCCGCGAAAATCCAGGGAGAACACGTCGTAGCCCGCATCAATGAGCGGCCGGCCATATCGCGCGCAGCTATGGCGGTCGCTCTTGAACTCCGGCGCGAAGATAATCGTACCGCGGCGGGCGACATTCGGCGGGGGATGCATGAAGACGCCGCGCAGGCGGATGCCGTCGCCGGCATAGAAATCGTAATTCTCGCCGGGGATCCGGTCGTATCCCCACTGCGGCGCCGACAGCGGCGGATGCGTCTCGCGAATGATGTTCAGACAGATGCGCAGGTACTTGGCCAGCACCAGGGCGGGCACGACCAGCAGGACGACGAGCGTCGCGGCGATCGACACCAGGGCCCAGTTGTGCGATACAACCTGCCAGACGGAGGCCAGGAGATGTTGCGAGGCCAGACCCAATGCCGCACACCGCGCCGATTCTTGCTCGAGACCGCTTCCAGAGGCGTAGGTCGGATCTTCGACCCGACAATCTGGGAGCGCGTATCCGCCGCGACCGCTTCCAAACGGAGTCAAGACTATAACGGCCTGCCGGAGGCCGGGCCAGCAGAAACCCGGTACGGATTGAAGGGATCACGGCCGGAGGGGCGTCGGCCGGGTCATCGACGCGACCATTGGGGGCGACAAGCTCAGAAAAGACGGGTCGATGACCCGACCTACTCGGCGGTCAGCGGCGCCTCGATCTCAAAACCCGCTCCCTCACGGTCGCGGCTCGGTGAAGGGCGGGCGCGGCTCGGTGAAGGGCGGTCGCGGCTCGGTGAAGCGCGGTCGCGGCTCGGTGAAGGGCGGTCGCGGCTCGGTGAAGCGCGGGCGCGGCTCGGTGAAGCGCGGGCGCGAAGCGGCAAGCCGGTGGCGGGGATGGGAGCGGGGATTTGAGATTTCAGATTTCAAGACGACACTCTTGGTGGGTTTTCAGGGCCGCCAGCGCGGCCCTTACCGATCGACTTCGCCCATGACCACATCGATGCTGCCGATGATCGCCGCGACGTCGGCCAGTAGGCAGTTGGTGCAAACGTGCTGCGTGATCGAGAGGTTGCAGAAGGACGGTCCGCGGGCCTTGACGCGGGCGGGGATCGTCGAGCCGTCGCCCTTGATGAAGAAGCCGAGCTGGCCGCGGGGGTTTTCCAACTCCAGGTAGATTTCGTCCTTGGGCAGCTTCAGCGTCTTGCCCTTTTTGTCGTACGTCTCGCCGGGCGTCCCGCGGAGCTTTTCGATCGCCTGGCGGACGATGCGCGACGACTGCTTCATCTCCAGGACGCGGACGAAGTATCGATCCCAACAGTCGCCGACCGTTCCCTTGGCGCCTTCACCGATGGGCACATCGAACTCGAACTCGTCGTAGGCGCAGTCGGGCTGGCATTTGCGCAGGTCCCAGCGGACGCCGCTGGCGCGGAGGCACGGACCGGTGAGCCCCCAGGCGATGGCGTCGGCGGCGGAGATGACGCCGACGTGCGCCGTCCGCTTGACGAAGATATGGTTGAATGACAGCAGGGCGTTGTACTCGTCGATCTTCGGCTCGAAGTAGTCCATGAACTCTTCGCAGACGTCGAGAAACCGCTCGGGCAGGTCGGCCGTCACGCCGCCGACGGTGATATAGCTGTACGTCAGCCGCGCGCCGCAGGCCGACTCGAACAAGTCGAGTATCCGCTCGCGCTCGCGGAAGGCGTAGAGAAACGGCGTGAACGCGCCGAGGTCCAGCCCGTAGGTGCCCAGCGACACGAGGTGCGAGGCGATGCGGTTGAGCTCGGCGATCAAGACGCGGATGTACCGGGCCCGCTTCGAGACCTCCAGGCCCGCGAGCTTTTCCGCCGCCAGGGCGAAAGCGAGGTTGTCGTTCATGCCCGCCAGGTAGTCCATGCGGTCGGTGTACGGGATGTACTGATAAGGCGGGACGTTTTCGCCGATCTTCTCGGCGCAGCGATGCAGGTAACCGATGTGCGGCACGGCCTCGAGGACCATTTCGCCGTCGGTCCGCAGGACGATGCGCAATACGCCGTGGGTCGCCGGATGCTGCGGCCCCATGTTGACCAGCATCTCCTCGGTCTGGAGGTCTTCCTGCTCGATCTTCTCACGAGACAGATCGGCATTGATATCCGGTCGCGCTTCCAGAACGGTTTCAGCCATTAGTCCTGCCCGTTGCTTCCTTCTGAATCGTCATTCATGACGAGAGCCAGATGCTCCGTGCCGTGAATAAGAAATTGGCCAACACATGCCCAATACCAAAGATCGCCTGTGAACATTGCGACGTCGTGCTTGACAGCAACTAATCGATAATCGCCCCTCCCATTGAACACGGGCAGATTCACGGAATCGCCAATTTTGATGCTGGCCATCTTGGCCGGCTCGCCGTTCAATCTCATCATCGGTGTGCCATTCTTGAGAAGCAGCGATTCCAATTCGAGACCCTTGCCAGCAATACGAACGGATTCAACTCCGTCGAGGCGATTCTTCACCACCGACCGCGATCCACCCGGTAGGATACAACCGGATCATGCAATCGCGAGCACGGCGGGGGCGTATCGCCGGACAACTCCTACGTCTCTTGGACCCACCATCAATGCACCGGCCCACTTCGCTCCTGGACCGCCTCACCTCATCACAGATCTTCTGGGCGAAGCCCCGTATGCCTCGCGATCCGAGCGAGCATCTTCGGGCCGATCTCTTCGCCATCGTGGAAGGCGAATACAAAACGGCCCAGCCGGATCGCGCCAAGGTCCGATGCGAGCCGCTCTGGCGCTTGACAGCCCATCCGATTCGCAACAATGCTGCCAGCACTTTCCGCGCCCTGCATGACGGCTACCGGCTCAAGGGGCGACGGCGAACAGCACCGGAATCTGCGGCACTGGCTCGCCGTTCTCCAATCGCTCGGCAAGGACGCGGAACGCCAGGGCTTCCGCGTTGGCGATGGCCTGTTCACGCGTACCCCCGTAGGCGAGGACGCCCGGCAGGTCCGGCACTTCCGCCACCCAGCGGCCGTCCTCTTCCTGTTCAACCTCGAGCGTCAATTTCATCAATCACCGTTATACGGTCATTCAGAACCGCGTCCTGGGCAAATGCGAGCGACTGCTCAATCAACCGAGCCCATTTGCCGACATTTCGACTTTTCCAATTTGATTTTGGCGTTTTCGCGTTTTGACATTTTGGCGCTTCTAATGCACCGGCCGCGTCTGCCCGTATTCGGTCACCGCCGGAATCCCGTGATACTCCATCGGAAACGCATAGTCCTTTCGCAGCGGATGGCCCTCCCAGTCGTCGGGGCACAGGATGCGGCGCGGCCGCTTTCCTTCGGGCGTGTCGACGGAATCGGGATGCCCGTCGAAGACGATGCCCATCAGGTCGTAGGCCTCGCGTTCGTGCCAGTCGGCGGCGGGCCAGACGTCGGCGACGCTTGGAATGTGCGGATCGCTTCGCGGCACACTGATCTTGATCGAGACGTTTTGCGGGCGGGACCAGTTTTTCGGTCCGTTCGTCTCGCCGAGCATGCAATCCAGGTCATAAACGGCTTCGAACCGGTCGTCCTCCAACTGATCGACGGAAGAAATGCACCGCAGCATGTTGAACTTCATCCGCGGGTCGCCGCGAAGGAACTTCGCCACCTCGGGCCAGGCATCGGGCCTGACGCGCACATGGGGATGGGCGGAATCCAGGACGGTGCCCTGGATCTTTTCACCAAACGTGTCCGTCAGAATGTCGGCGATATGTTCGGGGGCCAGGCCTTCCACGTTTTGCTCTCCCGCGGTTGGGTTCGACTTAGGGCGTTGCGCCCGCCAGGGCCTGGCGCTTGGCCGTCTGCCAGCGGTCTTTGGCGATGGTGGCGTTCTTGATCTTGTCTTGCAACCGCATCAGCCCCTCGAGGAGCGCCTCGGGCCGCGGCGGACAACCGGGCACGTACACGTCCACCGGCACGACCAGATCGACGCCCTTGACGACATGGTAGCCGTGTTTGAAGTACGGTCCGCCGCCGATGGTGCAGGCGCCCATGGCGATGACGTATTTCGGCTCAGGCATCTGGTTGTAGAGGCGCTTGACGCGCGAGGCCATCTTGAAGGTGACCGTTCCGGCGACGATCATCAGGTCCGCCTGCCGCGGCGTGGCGCGAAACGCCCCGGCCCCGAAGCGGTCGATGTCGAACCGGCTGGCGCCGACCGCCATCATCTCGATGGCGCAACAGGCCAGTCCGAAGGTCAGCGGCCAGATGCTGCTGCGCCGCCCCCAGTTGATCGCCCAGTCGAGCGAGGTGATGATCATGCCCTCTTCAAATCGATTTTCGATCCAGCTCATGGCGCACGCCCAATCGAGTCTCTATCGTTCGTCAGCCGACTCCTAGCTCCACTGCCTGGCCGCCCGGCCCAGGGCGTCGTCCGGCCGGACGTCGCGCGGTTTGAGGCGGCCCTGGCCAATCGCCCGGACCCAGTCGAGGTATCCGAATCGCCACAGGTAGAGATACCCGACGACGATCACGAAAAAGAAGAACAGCATGTCCCACAGGGCGGCGATGCCGGCTTTCGCGTAGACCACGGCCCAGGGATAAAACAGGGCGATCTCGATGTCGAAGATCAAAAAAACCAGGGCGACGACGTAGAAGCGGAGGTCGAACTGCACCCAGCTCGTGCCGATCGCCGGCTCGCCGCACTCGTAGGGCGCGCCCTTTTCCGGATGCGGCAGGCGGGTCCGCACGAAGCTGCCCACGACCAGCACGGCCATGGCCATCAGGATGCCGACGACGGTGAAGATCAGCAGGCCGAGAACGAGGTTCGATCCCTGTTGCATGGCGCTTTCTCTATTCCTTCTTCGCCGGCGCCGACGGCTCGAGCGCCTTGAGCATCTCGTCGCGGACAGGCCGTGCCCGCTCTTCCCACTTGTCCTTCAGCATCGTCACCCACTGGGGCGGGTTCGGTTTCTCCATCCAGTAGGGCTCGGGCGTCTGCTTGCCGTCGCGAGCGAGGTCGGTGAACTCGACGACCATGTCCTCGCGGGTGTAGGCGGACAGGTCGTGGTTCTCGCCCATGTGGATGCAGTCCGTCGGGCACGGGTCGGTGCACAAGGCGCAGAACATGCACTTGGCGTAGTCGATGGCGTAGCGCGTCAGGGCTCCGCCGACGGCGATGCCGGAGTCCTTGTCAATCTTGCGCGGGCCGCTCTTTTCGATGTAGATGCAGTCTACCGGGCAGGCCTTGGCGCACAGGTCGCAGGCGATGCACTTTTCCGCCTCGAACCAGTGAAACCCCCGGTAGCGCGGCTGCGTCGCCGGGGCCATGTCGGGATACTGGAGCGTCACGGTCCGCGCGAAACAGTACTTGAGCGTAATCTTCATGCCGATCGCGATAGTGCGAACCGTGTCGAAGATGTTGCGGAAGTATTCGCGGGCCCCGTGTCGATTCGGGCCGCGGTCGTACATGGCGTTGGCAATCATGTCCACCTGTCCGGGATGGCTCCCACCGCTTGATGGCCGAGGCGGCACCGGCGGCGCGTCGCACCGATTCGCCCCGCACGGGGCCGATCATCGGGACGGCGAATCCGCCTTCTTGACGTTGAGGCGATCCGCCGTCGCCTCGAGGCGCCGATACTTGCCTCACGGGGATGATAGCGGGGTGCACGAGGCGTCGCCAGCGTCCGCAGCGGGCCGCGCGGCGTTGCAAGCGGAAACCGTTATGATAGACGCCGTCGGCTCGCCGCAGAGCCGATCACGACATTACGGAGGAATTGAAAGAGCGTGTCCCCAACTGCCGCCGGTATCATGCTGTTGACCACGGCGCTGGCCGCCGGCCCGCGCGACGCCGAGCGAAAAGCCGCCGGCCCGAAGTTCGACGATTACCCACCGAAGGCCGGGGACGTTCATCCGCCGCTGGCCCTGTGGGACCTCGAGCATCAGGCCGAGCTGTCGCTGGCCCAGCATCGCGGAAAGAAGGTGCTGCTGATTCATTTCGCCTCCTGGTGAGCGGGCTGCCGCGAGCACGTGCCGGTCTGGCACGACAAGACGAAATCGCTCGTCGCCGAGGGCAAGCTGGTGGTGATCGGCGTGGCGCAGGAGCAGCATGCGGACCGCTGCCGGCTATTTCTCCAATGGCAACGGATCGGCTGGCCGGTCATGCACGACCCGGTCAACTCCGTCGGCATCGACAAGGTGCCGGTCGCCATCGCCATCGACGAAAACGGAATCGTCCGCGATGCCGCGCCGCAGCCGGACGCGATCGAGTCCGCCTTTGTCAACAAGTCGTTCAAGGGCGAGGCGGAGTCGCTGGGCAGCGATGCCTACCATGCGCCCGATCCGCGCGTGACGCGGCGCCGCGCCGGCGAGGCGAAGATCGCCGAAGTCTATTGCGATCACGGGCAGGCCCTCGTGTTGGCCGGCGCGCCGGCGCAGGTCGTCGAAGCGATCGAGACGTATGAGAAAGCCGTCGCGGAAAACAAGAAACTCGCCGAGGCGCATTTCGGGCTCGGCGTCGCCTATCGCATGAGGTGCGACGGGCCGGGAAGGCAGCCGGGGGATTTTCAGGCGGCGGTGTCGGCGTGGGAATCGGCGTTGCGACTGGCGCCGAACAACTACATTTGTCGCCGCCGCATTCAGCAATACGGTCCCCGACTCGACAAGCCGTATCCTTTCTACGATTGGGTCGCCACGGCCCGCAGCGAGATCGAGTCGCGCGGCGAAACGCCCGTGCCACTCGTCGCCGAACCGATCGGAGCGGAACTGGCCGACAAGGACGCCGGCGGAGCGGTTCAGGGCAGGCCGCCGAAGGGCGATCGCCAGGGAAAAATCGACCGCGACGACGCGCCGCTGATCCTGCTGGAGCCGACCGTGGTACACAGCACGCAGCGCTCGAAGACCGAACCGGTCGAAGTACATCTGTCGTTTCGGCCCGACCCCGATCGCGACGGTCATTGGAACAACGAGGCCGAGCCGCTCCGCGTCTGGCTGGCGAAGGTCAAGGGGGCGAAGGTCAGCCCGCGATTCCTGGAAGCGGCGGCGTTCCCGGGCGCGGTCTCGGACGAAACGCGGACGCTGAGCTTCGCCGTCACTCCGGGCAAGAAGGCCAAGCGCACGCTGACCGTCAAGGGCTACGCACTGTACAACATCTGCCAGGGCGCAGGCGGCAAGTGTCTCTATCGACGGCAGGATTTTAGGGTCAAGATCAAGCGCTAATCCAGGCGCGCCGCAGTGATTGGCTGGCGTTACTCCGCCGGTTGCGACGCCGTTTCATCTTCGTCGGCGGGTCGGCCGCGGTGCTCGGGATCGAGCAGCACCCAGCCCCAGTCGGTGGGTTGACTCGTTGACGTGCGCCTCTCCAGTCGCTTCACATCCCCGCCGTCGTCGGTCATGTCCTCGCCGATCGACCAGACCTTGATGCCCATGTCGAATCGCTTGTAACGAATCGGCTCGTCATCAAACGGATCGACCGGCACGGGGTCGAGAAACTCCGGCACCAGTGCCTCCAGCCCCGCCGGCCACTCCCCATGCCGCAGCCGATACCGCTCGCAGGCCAGCGCGGCGACCATGGCGCGGGTGCTTCCAATGCTGCGGTGGAAGAGTTCGGTCGCCCATGAGAAGCTTGGAACGAGCATTCGCGTAAGAAAATAGTACATGGGCAAACCCTGAACGCCTTTTTCAACTGCTTGAAGGCGCGTGACCCGCTCAGCGACGGTGGGCAGCTTCAGGGCGTCAATGAACTCGGTGTAGAACCGCAGACCCGCGGCGGCGTCGCGAGCCGGCAGGATCGGAAGAAATCTAAGTGCCCCTGCCGGAGGCGCCGTTCCGCCGGTCAGTGCAGCAAAGTTCCCACCTGAGGATCGCACCCATTGCACGCAGTCGAGGAACATCACCCTTTCGGTCATCAACGCGGCGGCCATGTCGGGATTTCCGTCAAACCGGCGTATCGCTCTTTGCAGCAATTCGACGTCGGTCTCGTTCAACGGGCAAACGTTGATGCCGTATTCGATTTCTTCCATCGCCATGGCGCTCATCGCGAGATGAACCAGCGCGGAGATCAGAAACGGCTGGTGATCCAGGGTCGCCGGCATCCGGCACATATCGAGGAGCCGGGCAGTCAACGCGCTTTGGTCGCCCCGTTCCGCCTGCAATACAGCGTCCAGCGACATGATCCGGGATATCTGCCGCGCGTCCGACAAATGGGGCGCCAACATGGCAATGCCGGGCGTTTTCCAGCCGATTGGAAATACGCCATGTTCAAGCTTCAGCGCCCCGTGAATCGCGGCAAGTTCAGCGGCGAAATGCTCCGAGTACCATGTCGCGGCCTCAAGCTCGAGTGAGGGAAGTCGTTGGCCCGAGGGTGGGCGCCACCATTGACGCGGCGAATAGATATTCGCGTCGCGCAGGTGTTCGGGCAGTTTCCACGACTTAAACGCCGCGGCATGCTCGAAGACTGCCAGCGCCATATTCTCGTCGTCGGGAATCGTCGGAACCCGATCGCGCAGGTCCTCCAGCGTGACCGGCTCGCCCCTGGCGCGGATGGCGGCGATCTGGCGGGCAAGGCGGTTCTCCGCCGATTTGTGCAGGATCAGCACCAACAGCGCCAGCAGGACAAGCACCACGCCGGCGATCGACATCCTCGGATGCCGCGCGATCCAGCCGACGACGCCGCGACGTTGAAATACGGATTCGGGGTTTTCACTCATGGCCCGGCCCTCGGTTGGTTGGTCGGTGCGCCGCCGCCATTCAGAGCCGCGCACGCCTGCCCTTGACGTCCGCGAAGCGGATGTCACAGGGTCGGCAAGCGGGTTCTCAAACCGCTTGCAAGTGGACGCCCCCCAAACCCGCTCCCTGACGGTCGCGGCTCGGTAGCGCGGTCGCGGCTCGGCTACACTGTTCGCCGGCTCGCGCGTGATCGCTACGCGCTGTCGCGCGTCAGGACTTCATAATTCTCCCGCTCGCCGCGGCCGCGCAGGGGGTAGTCCTTGCGCAGGGGGTGTGCCTCGAAGCCGTCCCAGGTCAGGATGCGCCGCAAGTCCGGATGCCCCTCGAAGACGACGCCGAACATGTCGAAGACCTCGCGCTCCATCCAGTCGGCGCCGGCCCAGATGCCCGTGACCGTCGGCAGCTTCGGCGTCGGGTCGTTGACGAAACACTTGACCCAAAGGCGGTGCCCGTGGGTCAGCGACAGCAGCGAATAGATCACGCCGTAGCGGTCGGCGGCGCCGGGAAAGTTGAGATAATCGACGCAGGTCAGGTCGATGAGCTGCTCGAACTTCGTCCGCTCGTCGTCACGGAGGAAGGTCATCACCTCGACCAGCCGGTCGGGCTCGACGCGGACGTAGTATTGCCCGGTCGGCCTCGCCCCGCCCGCAAGCAAGGGCTTCGCCTCGACGGCCATGCCGGGAAACTTCTCGCGGATCGCGGCGACGATGTGATCAGGGGTGGCCATGGGACAGTTACTCTATCGCCGCAGACCGGATTTGGCCAACTTCCGACCGGTCGGGGGGCTCTGCTCGGGGTTGTTGGCTCGCATCAATACCCGATGCATAACGATGGACACGACTCGGGCTTGAACTTTTTCGTTCGACGTCTTCAGGGCGGCGCGATTCCAGATCTCTTCACGCAGGTTGTCAAGATATCGCTCGATCCGCTCGACGATCCTGGCGCAATGCGCGGGGTCCTTGGGGATCGGCACCGGACCCCGGCGCCCTGCGTCGTAGACCGCCTTTGCGAGCAGGGCGCGGCGGATGTCGCCCAGCTCGATGTAGTCGTCGTCGATTTTGAGGCACGCCGAGCCCAGCAGCGGGTGCTCGACAACGCTGCACCGGTTGCCGTCGATCAGGTCGATCATGTCGTGCGGTACTTCAATCATCGCTGATCAGGTCATCCGGTATCCGCCGGCCCAGCGACGGATCAAGGCCCTCGACCACCTCCTCGGCAACCTGCTCCGGCGCCGGTCCGCCTCCGCGCTTGGTTTGCTTCTTGAATTCGTTCATGCGCAGTTCCTTTTCCCGTATTGCACGATACATCGAGGAAACTTCGTCGTAAATCTCCCGCCGCAGCCAGGCAACGAATCGATCGCGGTCGGTTTCCTGCTTCTTGTGAATTCGGCGTGAGTGCGTTTCATGCGGCGTAAAGGAATCGGGACTCCTACCCTTCGTACGGCCCTAAGAACCGCTCGCCGTTGAAATGAATCAGGTGACTGGGAGCGTCGGCGACCCAGACCTCGGTTTCCCATGCGATGTCGGGCAGATAGTCGCGCATCGCCTGTCGATCCAGGAATGCCGTAACAAACACGAGGCCGGCTTTCGAGCTGGCGAACAGGTCTTTCAGTTGCGTATGCCGGAGCATGTTGACCGGGCCGTGTGAGGTCACGGCTTCAATCAGGACAAGCCAATTACGGTCCTTGTAGTGGATCACCACGTCGGGCATCTTGCCGTGGCGTTCGATTTCGACACCGAGCTTCTTCAGGTACTTGTCGTCATTGAGCAGGTGCTTCTCGCCGGCGTCGCCGACATTGATGACGTGTCCGCCCGGCGTGAAGCGCGGAGCGAAATGCTCGATGATTTCCTTGATGAGCACGTTCTGCCCGCCGGCCGATAGCTGCAAGGTTTGGCCGTCGGGAAGCGTCACGGGAATCTGCGCCATCTTGCGGGCGGTTTCGCGCAATCGGTTCTTGCCCTGTATGGAATACAAGTATTCCTTGAGATTCTTCTGCCACTCGTCGGTGCCGAACGTCCGCAGCAAAGCCAGCGCCGACGGCTCGATCTGGTACACGTTCTTCGGGCTGTTCGTCGGCCGAGTCGGATCGTCGGAGTTCAACAATACGAGGCCCATTTCGACGAATTGGTGAAGCGTGAAGCGTCTTACCGTCTCGCGTGTGTTCGGCGCGTATTTCTTCCCGTACTTCGCGGCCATCCAGTCCATCATTTCGGTGACGCCGCGCCGCGGATCGACGGCTTTGGTCCACTTTGCCTTCGGCTCAAGGTCCAGCAAAGCGAGCAACGTCAGCGCCGATCGCTCGTTGCATTGCTCCTTGGGTGCCTTAAGTGCCTTGAGAACGCCGACGGCGGCCTCCACTTTCGTCTTGACTGCAATGGGGTCGTCGCCTGCGCTCATAGCGGGAATCTCCTCGTTGACGATTCGGTTGATTACGTCCGTGGACGGCATTCGGCCGTTGACGTGCCGGCCCATTCGCTCCAGCGTGTCGCGGTCGGGGTAATGCAGCGAACGGAGGTCTCGGGCGTTGACCTGGGTATGTCCACTGAATTGGCGGAAGTAGGCGTCCACGACCGTCGAATTGAGAAACAGCGCCAGCCCCTTGGCGAGCGCCGGCGGAAGCCCGCGGCCGTGGCGGTGGAAGACGTTCAGCTTGTTGTCGAAACCGATACCCGACTTCGGAAGCCTGCCCGGATCGCAGAGTGAGGCCACGACCCGCCTCTTCTCCTCCTTCGCACTGAAGCGCTTGACCAGGACGTACCAGCCGGACGGCAGGATGTCAGGGTCGTCCTCACCGCGAAGATGGATCGCGTTCGGCTTGCCGCGCACGTCGCGCGGCCATGCGACGAAACCGTCCGTGCAATGGCGAGGGAAGACAAGCGGCACGTCTCCGCTTGACGCCTTCTCGCGCAGCCGGTCGCGCGCCCGGAAGTCCACGACCCGTCCGGTCGAGACCTCGATGTCGAGATCGCTCAGTACGTGCGGCAGGCCGCGCATCTTCTCGCCGATCTGCGCTTCCGTGTCGTCGGGGACGACGTGCATCACCGAGTCGCGGTCGTCCGGCAGGATGAACTCAGCCGGATCGAGCGTCCGCGACGCCATGCCCTCGTCGTGCGGGCCGTGCGACGTGCTGACGACGACCGGCGCCGCCTCGCCGCCCTTCACAGCGTGGATGATTGCGTTCTCCTGGAGTACGTCGTCGCCGTTGAAGGCGGTGTCGCGCGTGTTGTACACGTGGACCCGCCGAAACCGCATCGAATCGAGCAACGCCCGCCGGAACGGCCGGAAATAGGAGCCGTTCATGTAGCTGCGGGGGGTGATGGCGACCATTTCTCCCTGGTCGGCGAGCAGTTCCATCGCGAGCCACACGAACGCGGCGTACAGGTTGCTCGTCTCGATGCCGGCGCTGCTGAGCCGGGCGCGTTCGATGCTGTCGGTGCGGAGCTTGCGGTACGGAGGATTCAGGATCGCCGCGTCGAAGCGCGGCGCGTTACCGGCGAACAATCGATTGCCGCCCAGCATGTCGGCGGCGTCGAGAATGAAATTTCCCTGCCGGATGTCCACCTCGAAACGAACGCGATTGCGTTCGCAAACCGATTGACATAGCCGAAGCGAGTCTTCGAGCGAGGGAATCAGCTCTTCGTCCAGTTCCCAAACGGTAGCGCTGATGGCCCGGGGATGCAGTCTAGCGCCAGAACACAATTCGGCGATGAACGCCGCGATTAACATTCCGTTGCCGGCTCCGGCATCCAGCACGCGCAGCGTCTCAGGCATCCGGGGAAACTCGAACAGCGACGCCATGAACCGCGCGATCGGCTCCGGGGTGAAAAATTGTCCGAGTCTGGCGCGCCGCCCTTGGTCCGCCGCAATCCGCGCAGACACGTCGAGCCGCTGCAGGTCGATGCGATCCAGGAGCGCGGCGGCGCTGACGGCGGCGTCCGCCGGATGGATTCCTGTCTGCATCGCCGCAGTTCGAGGCACGAATTGCTCCTGTCGCTATCCGGTCTGGCCTAGCACGCGCATCACTCTCCGTCAAGCCAACCCGGCCGCTTGTTCCTTCGGCGTGGCTGATTGTAAAGCCGTACTGCTCACTGACCAGTCGCCGGTTGAGATTCTCACGCGGCACCTGGCCCTCGGCCATGTAGGGGAGCTTGACCTCGCCGGTGATGGCCGCTTTGCCCGCGCGGTCGAAGATGGTCAGGTCGCGGCGCTTGCGCGAGCCGCGTGCGGACATCGCAATGTGGACGCGGGAGAAAGGCAGTTCCGGCCGTGAGTCCAATTCCTGATTGATCCATCCGGCCGCGTCGCTGCAGAATGAAACTTCGTGCGAGGTCGCCATGAGGTCTCACCGTCGACTGAGCGTCGGAGAGATATACGGTCAAGCGACCCGACGTGCAATCCGCCCGCACTGTGGGATTGAAACCATTCTATGTCAATCGATGTGAAGCACTCGGCTTTTGACCCGACACCCGCCCGACATCAGTCCTCCGCGCCGACCGGCTCGGGCGTTGCGATCTGCACCAGCGGCTCGGCGACGAGGCCGAGGCCGCCGCGGCGCTGGGCGCTGGTCTTGATGCCGTCGCGTTCGATGATGCGCTGGATGGCCATGATCCCCTCGATGAGCGTCTCCGGCCGCGGGGGGCAGCCGGGGACGTAGACGTCGACCGGCATGAATTGGTCGATGCCCTGCACGACGGCGTAGGTGTCGAAGACGCCGCCGGTCGATGCGCAGGCGCCCATGGAGATCACCCACTTGGGCTCGGTCATCTGCATGTAGATCCGCTGGAGAACCGGCATCATCTTGATCGCCACGCGGCCGGCGCAGATCAGCAGATCGCTCTGCCGCGGGCTGAAGCGCATGACCTCGGCGCCGAATCGGGCCAGGTCGTAGCGGCTGGCGCCGGTGGCCATCAGCTCGATGCCGCAGCAGGCGGTGGCGAAGGGCAAGGGCCACAGCGAATTTTTCCGCGACCAGTTGACGCCGTACTTGCGGAAGAAGTCCACGAGCGATTGCAATCGCGTCGTGAGCACGTCCTCGCCGGTCATGTCATGGGGATCGGATTCGTATTTCGGCATGTCGATCGCCTGCTTGGAGTGATTCTAGGCGGCGTCAGGCACTTCTGCAATCCGTCGCAAGTCGCGACGCAAAAATGCCGCCGTGAGCCCTGGATATGCAGGGGGCTCTCGTAAGCCTAATCCGCCGATTGCTCCAATCCGCCGTGCCGGACGCGCCGTCCTGCATAAGCAAGGCACGTGCCGATGCACGTGGCGTAGTTGAGCACATAAACCGGGTAATGGGCGAAAAACCACGATACACCGTTTGTATGCAACCGGATGGAGACGGCGATGCCGAGCGGAATCAGGAGTTGGGTAACCAATGCAAAGGCAAGGCAATCGGCGAGGTAGCGTCCTGATGTGTGGCGGGCGCGATAGAGCACGAACGCGGCAATCGCCCATAGAAAAAGCGGCGTACACCAGAAGCCGATTTCATATTCGTTATGGCCGACGAAGAAGACCCTTGGATTGGTTGTCGTCGTCGAATTGACGCCGATTGCATGGAGCGAAAACAGCGTGAGCTTTGCGGTCAAATCGTACGAATAGTCCGACATTCCGAGCAGAATGTACGAACATACAAGAGCCAGTAGTAACCACAGTCCGGGGCCAGGGGCACAAGATCGGTGTCCATAACCCAACCGACGATGAGCCAATGTTGGTAACCGAGAATGTTGTTCGTCCGATGCGGAATTCACCACGAGGTCCATTGCCAGAGCTGGTAATATCCAATGCGCAGGCCCCATTCGACAAGCGAAAGGACCATTGCCGGGACCAGAATGAGAACCGCAACTCCGCGCGCACCTCGAAGTCCGCCAGTCTCATCAGACGAACCGTGGCACACAGGGCGGATGGCGACGAGGACTGGGCCCGCGGTGCCGATCGCAAGGAGAGCATAATAGGCAAAATGCCGAAACGTGCGGGTCGCGTCGGGAGCAAGGAGAAAGATCGCCGAGATCATCAGGGCCCCGACGCAAGTGGCTCGAAGGGGAATTATGCATGCCCGTCTGAGCGACACGAGGCCAGCCCGCGCAGCGCAGCCTCTGCCTAATGACGTTGAACCCGTGCCACGGTGAGCCCATTCAAGGACGCCATGCGCCGCCAAAGTCACCGCAAGCCAGGCAGTCAGTGACAGGGAAATGAGTCGAATTGTCTGAAACGAATCCCTGACCCAAATCCCGCTGGCAATCGGCCAGCCAACGGGAGGCGGATAGCCGGACGGAACAAACCAGTCGATCGTGGGGCGATTGTCCTCCGCGATGCGCTGGCTGACCGCATATGCCTGCGAGTCCTTTTCGCGAGGATTCATCCATTGGAGCAATATTTGATCGCCCCATAGTCCTTCGTGTGTTTCTTCCAGCCATGGACCGGGAGACTCCCTACCATACTTGCCGGGAATCGTCGGGCGCATCGTGAAACGCTCAATCTGAAGCGGGCCGGCGAATACTAGCAACACCAGCCCTGTGAGCATGATCGCGCAATAATCACGCCGACCGCGGCGCGAAAGAAGGCAAACGTATCGGAGATTAGCACCGCTTCGCCAAAAACCCGTCTCAAATGGACACGAGATGTTTAGGCAATTCCACAAGAGGCGGTGCGGCGACAGAAGCACGCGCCTAAGTTGACGTGCGGCCGCGCGCTGATCACGGAGCCCGCATTCGGGACAGGCCGATCTGTACTGGCGACGGTCGAGCGGATAGCCGCAGCGAAGACAAGACTTCCATTGGCCCACGATTCGGGTGGCCATCAACACGCTTTTTGTCTTGGTTTCGATTTGTCGGAAACGTCAAACACTTTCAGCACGACACGCGAAATCGCCTGCGATAAACTCCGATCAGCGCGATCAACAGCACTCCCAACGCCGCCACGGGGTTGCCGGCGACCCATTTGCAATTCCTTGTCCTGTTATTTCCATTCTCATCGTGTACATTGCATTGCTCGTTTTCGCAACTCCCCACGCTGTTTGCTGCGCGGCAGTCCTCGTTATCAATGGTGTCAGTATCCGTGGGAAGCGCGCCGCACTTGCAGTCCCCGTCGCCGCAAATCAAACCCGGAATGGGACTTGAGGGCGAGCCGGATTCTGGCTGTGTGCTCATTTCAAAGGCGTACAGCAACATGGCAATTGCAGTCTCGGTTTCGGGATCGGTGACAGCCGACTTCATCGAAAGTCCAGTTCCGCCTCCCTCCAGTATCGCCGAGCCCAATACGCCGTTTACGTCGATCGGGTCGCTCGCAGGGTCGTCAACATCGAAGGCAACACCCGCATATGTCGCTTGGTAATCATTCTTGTGACGAAGCAATAGTACGGCTGACCAGGTCCGGGCAAGTAATGCACCCCCTATCACATCAGGTGTCACAACCGCAGTGATATCCGCGTCTACCCCAAGGCGAGAACGCGTCCAAACGACGGTTGCATCGATCGTCGCATCAGAAGTCGTCAATGAGTAGACCTTCGATCCCTGTTCGGGCGAGGTCGATGTCGTAGACGAATCGCCGCCGTCGGAGCCGTCTGATTGTTGCGCAGTCTGTGAACGAATTACCTGTGCATTTTGAAGTGGCGGGAGGCCGATCGCCTGCAGAATGTCGTTGATCGGCGGAAGCCCATCCGGCACTGTGAATCCGATCGCCGAAGGAACGTTTGGATCCACAGGAATCGGCTCGATCTCTGCATATTGCGGGCACACTGAGCCAGCGTTTACATTAACAAGAGAGAGAGAGAAGAGAATGTGCGGAACCATGATCATTTCCTCCTTGCTTGGATATTCATATTTGACCAATCAGGAGCCACCGATGTCAAGGGTTACCGTGATTCAGATTGAGATTACTTCAACTTTTATTCTGTCCCTCGCAGTGAGTCGAATGCAGAAACGTTTTACCCGCTTCGGTTTCGAACCCGTGCCAACTACCGCTTAATCGAACTCCAGCACGCCCTTGGCCAGGTCGTATCCCAGGCCGACGACCATCAGGCCGAAGAAGATGGCCATTTCCCAGAAGAGGAATCCGACCATGGCGGCGTTGCCGGATGCGTCGGCGTCCAGGTAGGCCACGGCCCAGGGATACATGAAAACCAGATCGACGTCGAAGAGCAGGAACAACATGGCGACGAGATAGAAGCGAACGTTGAACCGCCGCCGTGCGTCGCCGATGACTTCCATGCCGGATTCGTAGGTGCCGTCCTTTTCCGGGCCGTGGCGCTTGGCCTTGGGCAGCCAGTGGGTCAGGCACATGATCAGCGTCGCCACGAAGATGACGAAGAGAATGAGCAGGCCGATGGCGGCGTATCCGATGTCCGGAGCGGCGGCGAGGGGCATCTGGCTGAGGGGCACGATCATCGGCGAGTCCATCGAAGCGTCGGCTCGGCGAACATGACGGGTTGTGAGTCTACCAGACGGGGCCGCCGTTGGCGAGGGCCGGCCGATCGGTGCTTCGAGCCCGGTCGTCGGTCAGGGGCAATTTCCGGTCAACAGGCAGTCGACAAAGATCGGCAGATCCTCGGCGAATTCGATGATGCCGTCGTCATCCATGTCGGCGGCGCAGTAGGGCAGCGTGTTCAGCGGCGCGCCGTTGGTCAGGACGCCGAGGAAGCCGGCGATGTCGAGGGCGTCGATCTTCTGATCGTCCGAAACGTCGCCCTTGATGCACTGCACCGGCGCGATGCAGTCGAACCCGATGACCTGCACGCCGTCGACGCCGGCCTCGACGATGCTCTGTGGATCGCCGTCATTGGCGGTGAAGCGCAGGCGCATGGTGGAGGTGAAGGTCACTCCGAGGGCGGCGATTTGCTCGCCGAAGAACTGCTGCGACTGCCAGGCGAGCCCGGTCGACGCCCGGTGCTCGGCGAGTGTCGTCCAGGGGCCGGCGCCGTTGTTGCCGTCGATTTCGACGAGTAGCTGGTCCGAGCCCGATCCGTCGGTCAAGGTGAGGAAGTAAAGGTATCTGAGCGTGGTGTTGTTGCCGGTCATGTCGAGGGGGGGCGAGAGGAGCAGGACCGCGCCGCCGTCGACGTCGGAATTGCCGAGGTTGTTCTGCGTGAGGAAGCAGGCGCCCGAGCCGTCGCCGTCGGCGATCGGGTCGTAGGCCCAGTTCGGATCATTGACGGGAACGCCGCGCTGCCACTGGCCGCTGGTGGCGCCGAGGACTTGGGTCGTCCAACCCAGGTTCGACTGAAAGTTGTCGCTGAAGGCGACGGCGGAACTCGTCGCCGCGATGGCCAGCAACGTGTCCGCCGGCGCCGTCACCGGAAGGGTCACGGTCTGTCCCTGGTCGCTCAGGCCGCTGACGTAATAGGACACGACGCCCTCACAGCCCAATTCCGGAAAGAGGATCTCGAAGGCCCCCGGCGCGACGTCGGTGAGCGGCGTCGTCTGGAAGCCGCTTCCGGTGTCGTAATGCAAGAGGCCCGATCCGGGCACGATCTGCGAACCGCTGCAAAGACCGGGATCGGCCGCCAGCAAGACGGTGTCGCCACCGGCCGGGTCGACTATATCGGGCAGCGGCTGGTTCGCGAACCAGGTCGGCGGCGAGGCCAGCGCGCCGGCCGGGTCCAGCACGAACAGTCCGCGCTCGATGTCGCTGACGATCACGACGCCGCTGGCAAAATAGGGAAACACGCTCCAGGCGCCGTTGAACTGCGCGCCGTCGTCGTCGGGGTAGGTATCGAAGAAACCGATCTCCCCCGCCGCGAGGGGATCGGTCGCGCAGAAGACGCGGAGACCGCTGCGATAGTTGGCCTCGTAGATGAAATTGTCGACGGTATAAAGATTGTGTCCGACGGCGTTGACCGGCCCGCTGAAGATCGCCGCGACAAACGGCGCCGTCGGCCCCTCGCCGAGCAGAAAAGTGACGTCGACGACCATGGTCCGCGTCGGGATCGATCCGTCCTCGTCGAGCTCGTCGTTAAGGTATGCGAAGCGGCGGTCGGGGGTGAGCCACAACTGATGCGAATAGCCGGGATCCGGCCAGAAGACGCGCGGGGGATAGAGATTGACGATGTTGCCCTTGTCGGTCACGTCGAGAATGTCGAGGCCGGTGTCGGTGCCGCCGCCGTTGAATCCCGTGCAGCAGAAGGCGATCTGCCTGCCGGCGAAGGGGCCCTCGGTATAGGTCAGGACCTGGCAATCGTGCACGTAGCGATCGAGCCACTGGCCGACGAATACGGGATTGTCGGGATCGGCGAGGTCGTAGATGCGCAGGCCGTTGCTGCCGCCGCCGCAGCGGTAGAGAAAGCCGCTGTCGGCATCGATGGCGACGTTGTGCGTCGCGGCGGTACCCGGCAGCACGACGTTTCCGACGTGCGATATGCGATTGCTCACGCCGTCGATGTTGCTCATGTCAATCGTCTGAATCCCGTTGCCGCCCTCGCTGACGGCGTAGGCACGGTCCTGATAGACCTTGATGTCGCGCCAGATGCTGTTCGGTCCGGGAACAAAACCGATGATTTCCGCCGCGCCGGGGTTCGTCATCTCGACGAAGACCGTCCCATGGCTGACGCCCATGATGGCGTATTCGCGCCCGCCCGGCGACGTATAGCCCCAGCAATCATTGCCCGAAGTCAGCGGGATGCCGGCAAAATTGCCGATGTCCGTCAGGGTGAGCCAGCTCAGGAGCTCGACGCCGCTGGCCGGGAAGTCGGGCGGGCCGCCGCGCGGACCGGCTGCGTCACGCAGATAACCCTGACCTACATAGGGCGGCTGGCGGTCGAGCAGCTTGGGATCGTCCGGGTGGGCGATCGCCGAGGCGCCCGCGGCCAACACCAAGGCGATGGGCGCAAATAATGTGGATCGTAATGTCATCGGCTCGAACGATTTATCCGGAACATCGGTAGCGTGGCAACCCCTCTGCAAAGCTCTCAGGTCATGATACCGTATCGAGAGACGAAATTCCAATTGCGACGCGAGGGCGTCGGAGGGGGCTTTGTCGGGTCCGGCCGTCGGACGGTCCATTCGGCCGGCCGGGGCGCCCTCAGCGCGGCAGCGGCTTGAGCAGTGCCGGATCGATCCGCTCGTCGGTCAGTGATTCGAGGAACGCGATAATATCGTCGATCTCCCGATCGCTCAGATTCAAGGGCATGAGGATTTGTTCCTGGTGGTGGTTGGCGCGGACCTGCCCTTCCAGGGTCGAATAAAAACGGAGCACCTCACGAAGCGAAGCGAATTGCCCCGTGTGCATGTAGGGCGCGGTCCGGGCGACGTTGCGCAGCGTCGGGGTTTTGAACGCACCCCACGACTCGTTGGCCGGGGCCAGGCGTTGGAGTCGGCGCGCCGCGGGGGAGTCCGGCCCGTCGCTGTGGCGGCTGAGGGCGTTGAATTCGTGGTCGCGGACGAGCGCCGCGCCTCGGAAGCGGCCGGGATCATTGGGTTCGCCGCCGCCGGGCAGAGGGAGGCCGAGATTGTGAAACTCACCGTCACTGAAATTTGGACCGACGTGACACAGGCGGCACTCGGCTGTCGTGACAAAGCGCTTCAGCCCGCGCTGCGCCGAGGCCGCCAGGGCCCCCAGCTTCCGGGGATCGTTCGTGCGCAGCCCCTCGACGAAGACGTCGAACGGCGCGCGGCGGCTGACAAGCTTCCTCTGGTAGGCCGCGACGGCCTTGCCGACATTGGCCACGACCGCATCGACGGCGCGTCGATCCTCCGGCGTCGTCCGCGGCGTCGCCTGACCGGGCCAGTCGGGCAACGGGCCGAAGACCCTTTCATAGGCGTCGCGCAGGCGCCCGTCGCGACGGATGAGATCGACGAGCTTGGTGCGGGCGAAACCCATCTCGCGAGGATGCTCGAGCGGCACGACGAACTGGGCCCAGAGTGAATCGACGCGTCCATCCCAAAAGAACCATCTCTGGTAGGCGACGTTCCAAAGCGACGGCGCGTGCCGCTCGGCGGTGCCCACTCCCTGCGCCAGCGGCCGACGGTCCGCAAAAGACTTCGCCGGGTCGTGACAGGTCGAGCAGGAGACCTTCCCGCCGGCCGACAGCCGCGGGTCGAAAAAGAACAACTGCCCCAACGCGGCGGCGCGCGAATCGCCGGACCATCGATTGGTGGGATCGGCGGGCGGATCGAGCAGCGGCGAAAGACGCAAGACGCGTGCGAGTTCCTGTTCGCTGAGTGTGACTGCCGGTTCGGCATCGGCGCGATGGTGGCAGAGGCAGGCGAAGGCGACGAGTGTGCCGCAGGCGACGATGGCGCGGGGGCGGCTCCGCGGCGGCGGCGGCGGCGGCATCGAGCGCGTCATTCGAGCGTCACGTCCATCTGCGCCCGCTCGGTCACCCCGTCGCGCGTCAGGTCCAGATACAACTCCCACCGCCCCGGCATGTGAAACTCCAGCCCCCGGGCTTCGTAGCGACCCAGGCCCAGGGGGCGAACGACGGGGCGCGTGTTCATGCCGTGGCCGTGGGCGGGCATCGCGGCGTCGGCCGACAGCGCGGCGTCGACCGGTGCTCCGGTGGCGGCGTCAAGGACGATCGCCACGACGTTGAACGGCTCATTGAGGGGTACGGATTCCGGCGCGAAGCGCACGCGCACCAGATAGGAGCCCGCATTGCTCTCGATCGGCGGCCGTTCGAACGGCGCCGTGTCCACCCCCGCTTGGGACGCCGGCGGCAAGCGATGGACCGGGGAGGACTCGGTTCGGCTCGCGGCGCATGCGCCGCCGGCGGCGAGCATGCCCGCGGCGGCGACCGTCCCGATGCGCAAGAATCGCGTCGACCCTATCATCGCATCATTCCTGATCGCTTCCTGTCCGCAACGCGGGCTGCGTGAAAAACCTCGAACCGAAGGCGCCGAGAAACCCACCGGACGGCGTCAGCACCTGCCCGCGATGATTGCCGTGGTCGATGACGATGATATGGCCTTGATCGTCTTCGAGGATTCCGGCGGGTCGAAACATCTGCCCGGCGCCGAGGCCCCGGCCGCCCCATGCGGCGCGCCGCTGCCCCGACGGGCCAAACACGATGACGCGATCCGTCGCTTGGTCGGTCACGAACAGTCCGCCATGATTCGCGGCCAGGATCCCCGATGGAGATGCGACCGGCAGCGCGCCCAGATACCGGCCGAACGCATCGAAAATCACCGCGTCCGGCTGCAACGCGTCGACGACGAGGATTCGCGTTCTGTCGGGGCTGATCGCCAAATCGAACGGGCGGCGAAGTCTCCCGCGGTGGTCCCCGGTCAATTCGAACTCGCGCATCGGCCGCAAGGTCGCCTCGTCCAGCACGAGAACGCGGCCGAGTCGTTGATCGACGACGAAAAGCGATCCCCTGCCGTCGCGATCGATCGCCACCGGCTCGGGCCCGCTATCCTCGGAATAGGGCGGCCATCGAGACAGGACGGCCGCCAGATCGACGGACCGCTCGAGCATGGGCATGAACGGATCAAACTTCACTCCGCCGGGGTCGTCCTGGCGGAGTCTGAAAACTTCGATGCGGCGGTTGCCCGCGTCGCAGACATAGACCCGTCGCGTCCGGGCGTCGACACACACGTCCTCGGGGCGGATGAACCGGCCGAATGCTTCACCGCGACCGCCGATGCGCGTGACCATCGCCGGATCGCGGAGGCCGTAATGGAAGACCTGCACGGAGTGGCTTTCCGGTTCGATCAGGACGAGCCGGTCGCCGTCCAGATCGCCGCGCGGCCCGTAGTGCGACACGGTGCTCAGATCGAGTCCGGCTCCCATGAGCGGGTCGGGCGGCGCCTCGGGATCGAACGGACCGAACAACTGGCAGCGGTTTTCGAAGGCCTCGCAGACGATCGCGCGGCGACCGTCAGGGGACACGGCGACGGCGTCGGGATAGTGCAGGCGACCGGCGCCTTCGCGAGGCCGTATGGCGTGCACACCGAAGCGGTACCGCAGGGTGCCGTCGGCGCCGAAGACCTGAATGCGATGGTTGTCTCGATCGGCGACAAAGAGCGAGCCGCGACAGAAGTCCAGGCCGCGCGGATCGGAGAAGAGCCCCGGATAGGGTCCCCATGCGCCCCAGGCCGCAATGAAGCCGCCTTCGGGATCGAATATCTGAATTCGCGCGTTGTCGGTTTCCGCCACGTAGAGACGGCCGCGATCGTCGAAGGCGACCGACGAGGGTCTTCGGAATTCGCCGCTTTCAATTCCCCGGCCGCCGACGGTCAACTGCCAATCCCCTGCATGATTGAACACCTGCACGCGGTCGTTGAACCGGTCCGCCACGGCGACGCGGCGCTGGCCGACGGCGATGCCGCACGGCGCGCGGAACTGTCCGGGACCGTCGCCGCAGCGCCCCCATTCGCGCTGGTAGTTCCCGGAATCGTCGAGGACGACGATGCGGTCGTTCCCCGTATCGGCGACAAAAACGGCGCCCGTCGGCGCGACGGCGATGGCTTCCGGCGCGAGGAACTGCCCCCGACCGGACCCGCGCGTGCCCCGGACCGCCCGCGGTCCGCCGTCGGCGTCGAGCACGCGAACGTGATGAGCGTCGCGTTCGACGATGAGGATTCTGCCGTCCGCCGTGAAGGCGGCGTCGACCGGTCCGGCGAGCAAGTCGATCTGTTGCCGGAATGTGCCGAGTCGATCTGCCGGGTCAGTCGTGCCGTCAGCGCGGGCGGCGGCGGGGCGCAGGAGGACGGCCATGGACGCGAAGAAAAGCGCGGCCGCCGGGCCGGGCGGGACGCGCCGGTCTCGCAGCCGAGTCGAGACGGGCCAATCCGCAGTCGGTCGCTTGGGAAGCATCGTCGGAGTTTAGCTTTTCGTGGGCGGATCGACCAACGGGCGGACCGACTCACCGACGACGACGTCCACGGCCATGTCACGCGACGGAGCTACATCGCCCCTGGACCCGCGCGGGAGGCAGCCCCCTGCGGTATGATGCGGGCGGCTCATGGAGGAGCACATGCCTTGGTGCGAGGGAACGAGGTCGGCCGAACGACGCCATGTCCCGGTGGGCGCCGGCGCGGCGAGAGCCCTGACGGCGTGCATCGTCGCGGCGTCGATTTTCCCGCCGATTTCGGCAGCGGCCTCACACGATCTTCCGCTTCGATACGTACTGATCTTGAATTCATACCGGCGGGACACGCCCTATACGGAATTGCAGGAAAACGCGATTCGCCGCGTCCTGCACCGGGACAAGGGGCTGCGAATCTGCATCCTGTACGAGTACCTGGGCGCCACCACGCAGTCTGAAAGAGAAAGTTTTCATCTGCTGGCGCCGGTGATGAGAAACCGCCTGGCCGGCAGACGGCTCGATCTGGTGGTGACGACGGATACGTTGGCGTTTCAGTTTGCCCAGGAATACCGCGAATCACTTTTTCCCGGCCTGCCGATCGTCTTCAGCGCGTTGCCGTCGGCACAGAGGGATGCGTCGGACCCGCGAGCCGGCGTCAGCGGCGTGGTGGAGGAGGTCGACGTCGGCGGGACGCTGGACATGATTCGTCGGCTGCAACCGGATGCCCGGCGACTTGCGATCGTGGCGGACGATTCCGGTCATTGCAAAATCCTGCGGCAACTGACTGAAACGGCGCTGAAGGCCAGGGCCGATCCCTTCGAGGTCCACTGGCTGGAACGTCTGAACAAGGACGGGCTCGTTGAGAAGGTCGTCGAACTGCCGCCGGATTCCGCCGTCTTGTATCTGTCTGATTACTATCTGAACACCGGGTCATGCGAGCAGATGAACTGCGATCTTTGCGAGATTGGTCGCAGGTCGCCGGTGCCGGTCTACGCCCTCTACGACGTGTATCTGGCGCACGAACTGCTCGGCGGCCACGTGACGAGCGGCCAGAGGCAGGGGCAGATCGCGGGCGAGATCGCGCTTCGGGTCCTGCACGGCGAGCCCATTGCGTCGATACCCGTCGTGAGGGGGATGTCCAATCAACCGATGTTGAACTGGCGCGCGATGGAGCGGTGGGGAATCGAAGAATCGCGGCTGCCGCCGGGCGCCGTCGTTGAATTCCGCGAGTTGGGTTTTTTCGAGCGGTATGCGTCCCACCTCGTCACGATCGGCGTGATCTTCGGCGGGCAGACGCTTTTCCTGGTCGCGGCGTATCTGTCGTCGCGATCGCGGGAGAAGCGGGAGGCGGCGGCGCGGAAGGCCTCGGACCGCCGACTGGAACTCGTGACGGCGGCGACGAGCGACGGGGTCTGGGATTGGAGCGTGCAGACGGGCGAAGTGTTTTACAGCGAGTCCTGGTCGCGATCGCTCGGCTACGAACCGGCGGAAGTCGGCTCGAGTGTGAATTTCTGGCTATCCATCGTGCATCCGGACGACATGCCGCGGGTCCGGGCGTCATTGGATGCTCATTTTCAGGGCAAGTCGCAGTTTTACGAGTGCGAGTATCGGTTGCGGATGGCGTCGGGCAAATACCGCTGGCACCTCGACCGCGGCCGCGTGGTGGAATGGGACGCGGCGGGTCGGCCGGTGCGGATGGTGGGCGCCGACCGCGACATCACCTTCCTGCGGCGGACGAACGAAGCCCTGCGGGCGGTGGCGCCGGAGCTGGAGTCGTTCACCGGCCGCGACTACATGCGGGAACTGGCGCGCAGCATTTGCGAGACGCTGGAGACGGAATACGCCTTGCTCGGGGAGATCATCGCGGATGACGCCCGGCGCGTGCAAACGATCTATGTCCACACGCCGGCCGGCGAAAGGCCGGACTTCCGATACGACCTCGACGGCACTGCCTGTGACGTCGCGCGGCGCGACGGGATCTGCGTTCACGAGAGAGGCGTGGCGAAGCTGTATCCCCGTGACGCGTTGTTGCGGCAGATGGAGGTCGAGAGCTACGCCGGCATCCGGCTGCGCGACGCCTCGGGCATCGCTATCGGGATCTTCTGTGTGATGGGGCGTCAACCGCTGCGCGACGTGGCGTCGGTGGAATCGTTGCTTCGCATCGTCGGCGTCCGGGTTTCGGCCGAACTGGAGCGCCTGCGCGCCGATCGCGCGTTGCGGGCCGCGCACGACGAACTCGAGAACCGGGTCGTCGAACGGACGGCGGAATGGCGCGCGGCCAACAGCGATCTCCGGCAGGAATTGACCCGTCGGCGCGACGTGGAAGCAGCGCTGCGGGGAAGCGAACAACGGTTTCACCAACTGGCCGATGCGACGTTCGAGGGCATCGCGCTGCACGAGCAGGGACGGATCACCGCCGCGAATCAGGCGCTGGCGGACATGTTCGGGATTCCGCGCGACGGGCTCATCGGGATGCTCAGGTTGGACCTGATCGCCCCGGTCGCCCGGCCGGCGGCGCGCGAGGCCATGCGGGATGACGTCCTGCAGGACACGTCGCGAAGGCACGAATCCATCGGGCTCCGCGCGGACGGATCGGAATTTCCCATCGAAATGCGGGCCCGACGCCTGCAATTCGCCGGCCGGACCGTTCACGTCACGGCGATCCAGGACATCAGTGAACGCCGCGCCGCCCAGGAATCGGAAGCCCGACATCGCGCCGAGCTGGCCCACGTCCTGCGGCGAAATACGCTTGGCGAGCTGGCTTCCGGTCTGGCCCACGAACTCAACCAGCCGCTGGCCGCGATCTCCAACTATGCCCGGGCCTGCCAGCGAAAATTCGCGTCGGGGCGGCTGCGCGCCGACGAAATCGCGACCGCCCTTTCCGAGATGGGCGGGCAGTGCGATCGCGCCGGCATGATCATTCAGCGAATGCGCCATTTCGTCCGCAAGGGCGAACCGCAGACGTCCGTCTGCGACATCAACGAGATAGTCCGCAGCGCCGTGCGGTTCATCGAAGCCGAGGCGAGGCGGGAGGGTATCGCCGTATCGTCCGACTTGCAGCCCGACCTTCCGTCCGTCGAGGCGGACCCCGTGCAGCTCGAGCAGGTCGTCCTGAACCTCGTGCGCAATGCATGCGATGCGACAAGATCGAATGACGGCGGCCCAAGGGCCGTCTCGATTTCCACGGGTCTGGCCGACGGCTGCGTCCGGGTCAGCGTCACCGACACGGGACCGGGCCTGGCGCCGCGAATTCGCGAGCGGCTGTTCGATGCGTTTCAGACGACCAAGGCACAGGGCCTGGGCCTGGGCCTGTCGATATCCCGCTCGATCATCGAGGCCCACGGCGGCCGCATCTGGTACGAGCGTGGCGAGGCGCTGGGCTCGGCGTTCCATTTTTCGCTGAAGGGCACGGCGACGCGGATGACCCCGGCGGCCGTTGCGGGCGAGGGTATGTGACTACTTCACTTCGGCAAAGCACTGACGTCGAGAAGGAATGAATTGCATCGGACGTACATGCCGGCCGATAGTCAAATCAATGAGATGCCCGAGAACCCGGAAAGCGATGATTGATTGGACGGGAGGCGGCCGGGGGTCCGGGCGCCGTCCGTGCGAGGCGGGGCGAGGTCGGCTTGTCCGACGGTGAGGTTTGCAGGATGATCCCGACGACCATGAGCGAGCCAGTTCGTCAGTTGGAGTCCGACAGCGCCATCGAGGCGCCGCCCGGCGAGGCGGTGGTCATCATCGACGACGATCGCGCCGTGCGCGATTCGTTGCGGTGGCTCATCGAGTCGGTGGGGCTGACCACCGTGACCTTTCCCTCGGGGCAGGAGTTTCTCGACGAACGCGAGTCCATCGATGCCGGCGCGGTGCTGCTCGATGTACGCATGCCGGGCATGAGCGGCCTGGAGCTGCAGGAGCACTTGCGCGTCCGCGGCGTCGACATTCCCGTGATTCTCATCACCGGCCACGCCGACGTGTCGATGGCGGTTCGGGCGATGAAGTCGGGGGCGTTCGATTTCATTGAAAAGCCGTTCAACGATCAGCAGCTCCTCGATCGCGTGCAGCGGGCGATGCAGGAGGGCAGGGCCCGCGGCGCCGAGAAAGAGGCGAAGTCCGTGACCCGCCGCCGTCTCGACAAGCTATCACCGCGGGAGCGGACGGTCATGGACCTCGTCGTGGCCGGAAAGTCGAACAAGGAAGTCGCCATCGAGTTGGGCCTCAGCCAGAAAACGGTCGAGGTGCATCGGGCCCACGTCATGTCCAAGACCGGAGTTTCTTCTCTGGCGGAACTCGTGCGCCTGGCCATCGCCGCCGGGTAGGTTCTCGGCCCCCGAAACGCTGTATTTTTTTCGGATTATCCGCCCGGCGTCGCTAACGCCCGTACGTCCATTCGTGTCAATAACACATGACGGAGATTCCGCCATGCGCGATGGGGCGACGGCGGAGAAAGGACGGGCGGATATGATCGCCATCAGACATCCTGGCAGGTCGACGGTACTGGGGCTCTTGGGATTGTGCCTGCTGGCGGGCGACGTCGCGGCGGGCGAGCGTCATGGGCGGGGCCAGCGGACGCCGGACGCGGAAATTGACGAACTGGAAGCGACGGTATTCTTCGACCGCGGCGTCTGGCGGCTGACCGTTCGATTTGAAGTCGAAGCCGAAGACGCCCGACCGGGCCAGCCGTTGCAGATGTCCATTGTTCTCATGGAGTGCGGCCGCCCGGTGCTGGATCCGAGGGGCCGCCCCGTTGAATTCCTGGTACCCCTGAATCGGCCCGTGGACATCGACGGCGACGAGGTCGAATTTCGCGACGTGATCGAAGCCGGCATTCCAGACGGCCTGTTCGGTCATCCGAAGGACCTGCGCGTCGTGGCCCGGATCTTCGGCGGTCGGCGGGGCCGCGTCCTGGATGACGACGACGCCAGGGTCTCATTTCGCCGGTCTACGCCGCGCTTCGGCCGGCATCGAGGGTTCGACTTGCAGGTTCGGGCCGCGTGGTGACGGCCGGGTCCGCAAACGATCGCTCAATTTCGCGGCCGCACGCCGGAAGCTTGCCACCCGACGCGCGGTCGCGATACCTGCCGCCGGCGAGGTCCGTCAGCGAGATCACCGGCGCTGATCGGCGCCGTCGGGATTCGTCGGTGGCATCAGATGGGTGAGGTTGACCCGTGCGGCGCGCGTCACGGCGCCGTGCACATGTAATCGCGGGCGACGCACTCCGGCTCATTGTGGCACTCGATGCAGGTCACGCTCGGGGTGGCGGTCTGCGTGCGGTCGGGGGCATATTCCCGAAAATCCCAGTCGTTGTTGGCGGCGTCGAATCCCGGCGGCTCCTTGCGCATGACCGACCAGGCGACCAGATCGGCGTCGTTGTCGCAGGATCCGCCGGCGTATTCCTCCTTGACGACGATCGTGCCCACGGGCAGCGGGTTCTCGTCGTTCAGATAGTCCTGAGAACCGATACTGTTGACCCAGACGCGAATCGTGGAGGCGTGCTCGATGCTGTTGCGACAGTCGCGGACGAGCTGATAGGTCTGGCGGTAATCGGAAGGGAAGATGGCCGTGTCGACGCCGTTCATATTGCCCTGGCAATTCATTCCGATCAAAACGCCGGCCAACAAGGACAAGGACAGAACGGCCAGGCACGCGCTCCCGCGGCGAACGGCCAGACTGAACGGCTGATCGGGCATCGGATCTTCCTCCCTCTAGAGTATGCGACCCATTGACGTGCCGGCCGCCGGCTTCGGCAATGATCGCGGCTTTGCGAGGAAATTGAGACTTCGAGTATACCGGGCCCTTCTCAGCCGGACAAGCCGGGACCGCCGCCCGCGGCCCATCGCGATGGGCCGGCCCCATCGGATGGCGGCTCCAGGCAAGAGGATGGCCAGGCCGGCCTCGACGCGCCGAAGTCAAAACAGAGGCACGGCGCCGCGCACGTGATCGCGAGGCCGTGCCGATGAGTCAGTCGTCTTTCGCCTCGTCGCGGATGGCGGCGCGAGCGATTCAATAGACCATTTCGACCTTTCGCACGCGGCTATTGAAAGTGTCGGAAACATAGAGATCGCCGTTGGCGTCGAATGCCACGCCGAACGGGCGATTGAGCTGGGCATTGACCGCCTGGCCGCCGTCGCCGGAGTAGCCCTCGACGCCGGTGCCGGCGATCGTGGTGATGACGCCGGTGGTCAGATCGACTTTGCGGACGGCGTTGTTGTTGGCGTCGGCGAAGTAGAGGTTGCCGTCGGGGCCGATTTCGAGGTCCTGCGGGTTGCTGAGTTTGGCGGCCGTCGCCTGACCGTTGTCCCCACTATAGCCCGCGGCGCCGGGGGTCCCGGCGATGGTCACGACGTTGCTCTGGGTAAAGTCGGCGTTGAGAAACTCGATTCTCCGAATGATCTGGTTGTTGCTGTCGGAGAGGTAGAAAAAGTCGGTGGCCGGATCGCGCGTGATGCCTCCGCTGGGCTCGGGATTGCCGCCGGTGGCAAACGACAGCAGGACGTCGAGCCCTGCGCCGTCGCCGTTGTAGCCCGGCTGCATTCCGGGGACATTGGGATTGGCATCGCCGCCGACGACCGTGCCGACGAATGCGTTTTCGCGATCGGTGGCGAAATCATAGAGGACGCGAACGCGCTGATTGCGCTGGTCGACCATGAACAGGTCGCCGGCCGGCGTCAGGACGGCGCTTCGGGGCTGGTTGAAGCGAGCATCCTTGGCCGCCACGTTGTCGACGAACATGGCGCCGGCTCCCGCGAGCACGCGAACCCTCCCGTTGTCGGCGTCGATGTTGCGCAGCTTGTGGTTGTGCCAGGCGACGATCAGGATGTCGAAATTCGGAAGTATCTGGATGTCGGTCGGATGGTTCAGATCGACCGTTAGCGGATCAGCGCCGTTGGCCGTCAGGTCGCTGAGATCGCTCGGGCCGTCGCCCACGAAATCGGAGCCCATGATGGTCTGTATCGTTCCGTCGCCGAGAATTTCGCGCACCTGGTGATTGTTCCAGTCGAGGATGATCTGCCGGCCGTTCGAGGCGAACTCGATGTCGATCGGCCAATAGAAGATGGTCTGCAATTGGTTCTTGCCGTCGCCGTTGTGTCCCTTCTGACCGGTCCCGGCGTAGGTGCAGATGCTTCCGGGCGCGCCGGTGCAGGGGATGATCTCGACGGGTTCTTCCTCTTCGTCGGTGTCGAGGTCCGCGGGGCGGGCCACGGTGATCTGGCGGATGCGGTGGTTATGCGTGTCGGCGACGAAGATCGAGCCATCGGGACCGACCGACAGGCCGTAGGGCCGATCCAACTGGGCTTCGTCGGCGGGACCACCGTCCCCGGAGAACCCGCGCTCGCCGGTGCCGGCCAGGGTGCGGATCGTGTTGTCGGGGAGAATCTCGCGAACGACATGGTTCATCGTGTCGGCGACGTAGATCGTGCCGTCCTCGCCGATGGCCACGTCGCTGGGGGTGTTGAGCTTGGCGGAAGTCGCGGGGCCGCCGTCGCCTTCGTACCCCGCCTGTTCCGGCGTGCCGGCGACCAGAGACATGATGCCGGCGCCGTCGATCTTGCGGATCACGTGGTTTCCCGTGTCGGCGAAGATGATTTCGCCGTTGGCGGTGCGGGTCAGGCGGCCGGCCGGTGGCGCCGACTGGCCCTTCGGCGAGTTGAGCTGGGCATCGGCGGCCGGCCCACCGTCGCCGGAATAGGCCGGCGTCCCGTCACCGGCGATGGTATGCACCACGCCGCTGGGTTCGAGAACGCGAATGCGAAAGTTGGCCTGATCGGTAAAGATGATGTTGCCGGTGCCGGGGTCCCAGGCGACCGAGCTGGGCAGGTCCACAAACGTCGCGGTGCCCTGGAGGCCGTCGCCGTTGAACGAACGCGCGCCGGTCCCGCAGATGGTTTCGGCGTAGCCGGTCGCCAGATTCATGCGCTTGATGAGACTGTTGTGCCAGGCGGCGACGATGAGATTGCCGTCGCCGTCGAATTCGACGTTGGTCGGATGGTTGAACTGTATCTCCGGGCCGTACCCGTCGTCGGCCGCGCCGAGCTCGCCAGTGCCGGCGATCGTCTCGACCGTGCCGTCGGCGTTGAGCCGGCGAATCTTGTGGTTGTTCCAGTCGGGGAAATACAGCAGGCCGTCCGGTCCGACGGTCGTGTCCTGCACCAGATAGAGGGCTGTATCCGTCCCGGCAAGGCCGTCACCGTTGTCACCCGCCACTCCGTTGCCGACAACGGTGAAGATGATCGGCCGGCTGGGGAAAAAGAACTCGAACAAGATGTCGCACCCCGCCGACGGCAGGAGGCATCCCAGGGCCGCGACGGTCATCAACAGCTTTCGGCTCGCCGGTTTTCGAATGGGGGTGAACATGTTTCCCTTTCCTCTTGCTTGATTCCTCTACCCTTGCCAAGTTGTGCCGTTTGCGAACCACTGCGCCGAAGGGGCATTGGAGGGGTCGATCGATCCGAAGACCGGTAATCTACTTGACTCGCGATTCCCTTGGCGGGTTCACGAGCCGCGGGCATAACGCCACGCCCATCGACCGTCGCTGGATCGACGGATCCCAATCACCCGAACCCCACCGCGACCGCCAGTATACCGGGCATGATTTCACGAAGTCAATATTCGACGGCCGCGCGTTTCAGGCCGTCCTCCCACGATACCCGGCGGCGGCGCTGAGTGACCGCGTCTTGCCGCGGCGCCGCACGAACGTTTATAATTGAATGATGCCACGCAATATCGCGTCTCGGCCCAACCCGGGCTCGCGGTTTTTTGCACGATGGCGGGAGTGTGGGATGAGCATTGGATCGCCCGGCATGGACTGTCCGGGGCCGGCGCCGACCCTCGAACCTCGGTTCGATGGCTGACCCCGGCCTCGCCAAGACCTCGAAGGACGAAAAGATGGGTTCGATAATCATGCGAGTTGCACGTCAATCACGGCCCCTTCGTGGGATCGTTTGCGGCATGACGCTGCTCGTTGTCTCGGCAATGCTGACGGGCGGAAACTGCGAGCCCAACGGCATGACGGGGCCCTCCTGGCAGCTCGTCCTCAACAATCTCTCCGGAGGATTGCTGTCGGTGTCCGGCACCTCGGCATCGGATATCTACGTGGTCGGCGCCGATCCCGGCGACGGCAAGGGCCCGCTGGTCATTCATTACGACGGCCTGCAATGGACGCGGCTGGATTCCGGCGCCAGCGGGGATCTGTGGTGGATTTCCGATCGGCTGATCGGCGGTTCGTTTTACATGGGCGGTGAAGGCGGACTGCTCATGCGATACACCCCTTCGACGGGACAATTCCAGCCATTCACGACGCCGGGCACCGATACCGTGTTCGGCGTCTGGGGCGACAGCGCCAGCGACATCGTGGCCTGCGGCGGAGACATCAGCGACCCGGACGACTCCGGCTTCGTCTGGCGGTTTAACGGCGCCCAATGGGCCAGCGAGGACCTGTCGGCGATCAATCCGGCGGGCATCCCCGTCGGCTTCAAGGTCTGGGGCCGATCGGCGAACGAGGTTTACGTGTGCGGTGGACGCGGATTGATGCTCCTGTACGGCGGCGCTTCCTGGATGCAGCTTGCCACCGGTACGACGCGCACGCTGTTTACGGTTCACGGGAACGGCGGCCTGGCGGTCGGTTGCGGCGGCGCGCAAAGCGGCGTCCTCGTCGAGAAGAACGGCAACGCATTCTCCGACGTGGCGCCGCCGGGACTGTTGCAGATGAACGGCGTGTTCGTGTCGCCCGGCGGTACCGCCATCACGGTCGGACGCGAGGGCTCGGTCGCGTTTCGCGGGGCGACGGGCTGGGAAATCCAAAATACGGGTCTGAATCTCGATTTGCTGCTCGATTATCACGCCGCCTGGATCGACCCGGCCGGCGGCATCTGGGCCGTGGGCGGCAATATCGCCGGCGAACCGCGGACGAGCGGAGTCGTGTCGTATTACGGAACCGGCATGATCGGCACGACGCTGATCGACAACTAGCAACGAGCGCGCACGATGATGGGGCCCAGTCGCCAACGACAACCATTGCGATCCGGCGCCGCCGCCCGTCGTTCCAAGACCGGGCACGATTCCCGGCAGCGATCGACCGCGCTGCCGCACTGCCTGACGCGCGCCGTCCTGAGCTTGGCGCTGGCAGCAGTGGGGTTCGGAGGCGACTGCCAGAATACAATGGTCCCCCCGATGCCGATCCCGATGGCAGCCACCGCGGAACTGGGCTATACGGACATTGAGGACAGCACTTATCTGACGGTGGGTAACGGCGCCACGATGCCGCTGTTCACCGGCGGACAGGGGGGAAGTCATATTTTCGCAACGGTCCGCGCGACCGGTTTTCCGCTGACGCCCGAGGGAAAGGCCGTCATCCAACTGGCCCAGCGCGTCACCATGCCCGCCGGGGGAATGGTCCTGCACGATTTCACCCAGACCGTCACCTTCGAGCCGATCGGTAGCGGCATGTTCGAGATCGCGTCTCGTTTTGTGTTCCTGGACGCGCTGCCGGCCGACTTGCAGGGAAAGACCGCCAACGTGTCCTTCGTGCTGACCTCGCTGGATGATCCCGCGACCGCGGCGCAAATCGATCAGACCGTCTTGCTTCAGTTGCAGCAGTGATCTGCGAATCATCAATCCGGCGGCGACGTGGCGGGTCAAAACGTTGCGCTCGCCGGAAACACTGGCCCGGCCGCGCTTCAACCAGCCGCCTGAACGCCCGCCCGGTCGCTTGCCTCACTGATTCTGAAACAGGCGAACGCGGTGATTGCCGGAATCGGCGACCAGGACGCGGCCGTCCGGCGTGACCCACACACCGGATGGACTGTCGAGCTGGGTGTCGATCGGCGGCAGGCCGTCGCCGTTGAAACCGGCCGTCCCCGTTCCGATCACGGTCTCCACGCGCGTGCCCAGCGGATCGATGTAGCGGATGGCATGATTGCCGGTATCGGCGATCCACAGGGAGTGATCGCGGGCGCTGAAGACGTGGGTCGGACGGTTGAACTGCGCCTGCTCGGGCGCACCTTCGACCCATCCGGCCGCGCCGGTGCCGGCGAAGGTTTCGATGCGACCCGTGAAGGGCTTCACGACGCGGATCACGTTGTTCGCCGTGTCGGCGATGAATAACTCGTCCGGCGGGTCCTCCGGACTCAGCGACAAGCCGAAGCAGGGCCCTTCGTCCAGCGGACCGGCATGAAGCATCGCCGAGACGGCCGGATCGTCGTCTCCGAAATAACCGGCCTGACCGTTTCCGGCGTAGGCGACCATCGTACCGTCGGTCCGGACTCGCCAAACGCGGTGGCACCCCTGTTCGCTGACCAGAACCGATCCGTCTGGCCAGCACGTCGCCGCTGCGCGGGGCCAGCAGGGGCCGACTGACGGCTTGCGAATCCGCGCCGTCCTGCGCGCACGCCGCCGAGCCGTCGCCCGCCAAAACGGACCGCGTGCCATCCAACTCGTATTGAAAAACCCGGTTTCCGCCCCAGGCCACGGCCAGAAACCCGCCGCCGGCCAGCGGGGTTACGCCTGTCGGTGAATGAAGCCCGTTCGGACCCGCGGTCGTTCCATCGCCGGCCAGGGTCGTGATCGCGCCGGTGGATAGGTCGATTCTCCGAATGCGGTGATTGTCGAAATCGGCGACCAGAACCGCCCCGTCGTGACCCACGACGACATCCATGGGGCGATTGAGAACGGACGCCGTTGACGGTCCGCCGTCGCCGCCGAAACCGGCGATGCCCGTTCCGGCGATCGTCGACACCGATCCGTCGGAATTGGGGACGATGGGAAGCCCGGCGCCGGTCGGCATGCAGCCGCGCGACAGCGGCAGGACGACACAGAGCCCGAGGCACATCGTGAACGCGCGGCCCCCGCGCGTCAGGTGGCGCATGGCGAAAGGGCGCTTCTGACATTTGCGTCCGTCGTTCACGCCTGGGTGAAGTGGAATCCTCCGTGGCAATGATGGCACTCGAGGCGCTCGGAGAAGAAGAGCTCCGCCCCCCGGCCGGCCGACTCACTCATGGCGCCATCCTCGCCGCCGTACACCTCGCGATGAAACGCCGAACCGCCGGCGATCATCGTGCGCAAAAAACAGGCGATGAGCCGTATATTGGAAACGAAGAACCGCAGGTCGAGGATCTCGCAGTTCTCGCCGGTCGTCCCCATTCCCGTGAACATCTGGTCGCACCGGGCCTCTTCATTGCCGACCTGGGCTGCGAACTTCAACGTGACGCGGTGGCCGGTCATGTCGAGATTGGCGCACTCGCCGCCGCCGACCAGGGCCAGCAACAGCAGGCACGTCCCGCCGTGCAAGACGTTTCTTCGTTTGGCTGGTCCTCTTGTTTGCATCTTTCTTTACCCCTTCAAAACGCGATTCGCCCGGGCGCGGCCGGTCCCCGCCTTGTCGGGCTACGCATCGAGCAGCGACCCTGCACCGGCGATGCGCCGCACGCGTTGATTGAAGGTGTCGCTGATCCACAGGGCGCCGTCGGGGGCGAATTTCACCCCCGAGGGGCGATCGAATTCGCACGACCTGGCGTTTGCCTCGTCACCCGCGAAGCCCGCGACGCCGTTGCCGGCGAAGGTCGAGATGATGCCGTCGGCATCGATGCGGCGGATGACGTTGTTTCCCGAATCGGCGATGTACAGCGCCCCGTCCGGCCCGAATTCGAGGTCGTAGGGCCGGTTGACGCGCGCGTCCGACGCCGGGCCGCCGTCACCCGAGTAGCCAAGCGTACCGTCGCCGACCACGGCCGAGATCGTGCCGTCGTGCTCAAGCCGGCGGATGCCGTGATTGTCGGTGTCACAAACATGCAGGCGGCCGTCGGCATCGAGCGCCATCCGCGTGGGACCGTTCAGTTGGGCATCGGTCGCCGGGCCGCCGTCACCGGAATAGCCCCGTTCGCCGATGCCGGCGGCGGTGGTGATGATCCCGTTGGCATCGACATGACGGATGACGTGGACGCCGGTGTCGCTCACGTAGAATCCGCCGTGGAGGTCCGGAAGGACTCCAAAGGGCGTCACCATGCTGGCCTCCAGGGCCGGGCCATCGTCACCGGAATAGCCGAATTCATTATTGCCGGCGACGGTCTGAACGCGGTCATCCAGGTTGACGCGAAAGACGACGGAGACGTGATCGCCGGCGACGTAAAGCCGGCCCTGCGCGTCGTATGCGATGTCGCTGGCGTGGTGCAGGGGCGTCTGGCCGGCCAGGGCCCCCTCGATCGGCGCGGCCTCGAAGTCCATGCCCATGTAGGTCTCGATGGTGTTGTCGTCGTTGATGCGCCGGATGCGAAGATTGTTGAAGTCCAGGATCAGCGGATGGCCCGCCGGATCGAAGGCGACATCGAACGGATGATAAAACGACGTCTCCAGCGCCGGCCTGCCGTCGCCATCGAAAAGCGACTGCCCCGTTCCGGCCACGGTGCAGATCACGCCGGCGAGTTGGCAGGGTGACATCGTCTCGGGACAGCCGCCGGCCCCGGCGCAGGCCGCCGCGCAGGCGACGATCAAGCCGCCGAGCAGGGCGCGGCGCCGTGCGGCCTGCCTCGAGCAATCTTTCATTGCTCGATCCGTCAGACTGTCATCGCATTGATGATTCACGATCCCACCCTACGCCCTGTCGCCGCGCGAGGACGACGCCTAGTTGTTCGCGGCGCCCTGGTCGATCCACTGACTGATCATCTGTATCTGCCCGTCGGTGAGCGGCACGCCGAGAAACGGCATTCGCGCGCCGGTCCGCGGGTTCGGCAAGAGCTTCTCGACGAAGTAGCTGCCCTGCGCATCACCCGGCACGATCGGGCAATTGCCGAACGCCTCCGCCTCGTCGCCCGCCTCAAACGTCGATTCGTAGGTGGCCAGACTGTAGCCCGAGGAAGGCAGCGAGCCGCCGTGACATCCGGCCGACAGGCAGCCGCTGTCCTGCAACAGGGGGAAGATGTCGTTCGCGTAGCTGACGGTCGGCGCGCCGATGGCGGCCCCGGTTTCGCACATCAATCCGTTTCCGTTATCGTTGTCGTTGTTGTTGCCGTTCGGCGGGTTCATGTTCATCGGACAACCGCAGGCGGTCAGGGCCGTCAGGACGAGGCATCGCCAGGCGGCGCGCCGCGCCCGATCGCGCCCCGCGGTTGCCATCGGGTGCCATGCGACCGAGCCGGATTCGCACTCGCGTTTCGACGATAGAAAGTCCACGGTGGATTCCGCCATCATCGTGACTCCCCCAGGAGGGAAGGTCGAACAAGGCCAAAGGCCCCCTTCGAACAGGTCGAGGGGATTTGCCAACCGAACCATTACTTGCGAGGCGTCAGAACTGAGAATTATACCCATTCTAATCCCACGGCGGGGCGCCCACAACCAGACGTTCGGGACACGCGGGCGCCGCGGCGGATCGCCGTTTGGCGATCGCGCGGCTCGCCTAACCCCACAGGCGTTATCGGAACGGCGCACAACGGTCGGGCCGGTGCGAACCCCGACCGGGCGGCCGATGTGTCGCCCGACCGTCCTTGAAGACCCCCACGGTCAGGAAACGCGAATCCAGCGGAATGCCGCAAGGCGCACGGTCGTTTCTGACATTGATCGTTGATGGTGCGATGTGCCCGTCCGAGGAGCCCCACCTGCTCCAGGGCGCTGCCATTGTCTTGACCCCCGAGTGGCCGAAAGTTACGATGGCCATGCAGTTCAGGGTCTTGCGGAGACGATGCTTTTCTCCTCGGAAGGGACAACCGCTTTCTCCTCGCATCGTTCATGGCCGGTCAGAACCGGCCGTCGCGCATCGAATCGATCTTGGCAACGCGAGAATCATTAGCGCGAAAGAGGCCGTGGGGCCGTTCAATGCCGGGAACCGCCTGGACGTGGACCCGTTCTGACGGCGGGCCAGGGGGATGCCCGGTCGGCCGACACAAGAAACGAAACCATCCCATCGGGCAAGCCGTCCGAACAACGACGACGGCCTGAGCTATTGAGGGAGCCAGACATCGTGAAGCGAACATCGAAGAACCCGCCGTCTGGGAGGCGCGTCATCGCGGCCCTGGTCTTTGTCGCCCTCCTGCCGACGATCGGCTGCAAGGACGCGTTCGTCTTCTGCTCGTCGCCCGATCCGGTGACGCAGGTGGGCCTGGAGTTGATCGCCGACGGGTTCGTCGCGCCGGTGGGCTTTGCCGTGCCGGGCGACGGCTCGGGCCGACTGTTCATCCTGGAACAGCTCGGCCAGATTATCATCATCGACGCGAGTGGAAACCGGCTGGCGACGCCGTTTCTCGATCTGTCGGCCAAGATGGTGACCGTCGGCATCGACTTCGGCAACGGCGTCGTCTTCGACGAGCGCGGCCTGATCGGCCTGGTGTTTCATCCGAACTACCGGAACAACGGCCTGTTCTACGTCTTTTACACCGTGCCCAAGGACGCCGACGACCCGGCCGACTTCGACTCGCAAAACCTGGTGTCCGAGTTTCGCGTGTCGGCCGGCGATCCCAACGTCGCCGATCCGGCCAGCGAGCGCGTCCTGCTCGAGATCAACAAGCCGCAGTTCAATCATAACGGCGGGCAGCTCGCCTTCGGACCGGACGAATATCTGTACGTCGGCGTCGGCGACGGCGGCGCCGCCGACGATTCCGGCGTCGGTCACAATCCCGATATCGGAAACGGCCAGGACAAGATGACGTTTCTCGGCAAGCTCCTGCGGATCGACGTCAATTCCGGTGATCCCTATGCCATCCCGCCGGATAATCCGTTTGTCGGCGACGCCGGCGCCCTTCCCGAAATCTACGCACTGGGCATGCGCAATCCCTGGCGATTCTCCTTTGACAACCTCGGCCGTCTCTTTGTCGCCGACGTCGGACAGAATCTCTTCGAAGAGATCAACATCGTCACCATCGGGGGCAACTATGGCTGGCGCATTCGCGAGGGCCAGCACTGTTTCGACGTGACCGATCCCAATACCATCCCGCCCGACACCTGCCCGATGACCGACGCCGACGGCGCCCCGCTCATCGATCCGATCCTGGAATACCCCCATACGGCCGACGTGCAGCCCTTCGGCATCTCCGTCACCGGCGGATTCCTCTATCGCGGCCGGGCGATCCCCTGTCTCCGCGACGAGTACATCTTCGGCGACTGGAGCACCAACTTCGTCGATCCCGACGGCAGTCTCTACGCCGCCCGCGAGGCCGACGACGGGACCTGGTCCATGCGCGAACTGGCCATCGCCGGCAACGTCGACGGCCGCATCGTCCGATTCATCACCAGCTTCGGCCAGGACGAGGATTGCGAGCTTTACATCTGCACGTCGCAGCGCCTCGGACCGACCGACATGACCGGCGAAGTCTACAAGATCGTTTCCGCGCCCTGACCGTGCCGCCCCGGCGATGTTTTGCTCACCGACCGGGCGGCCCGGGGGCAAGCGGAGCGCGTTGCTGACGGCGCGATGACGCGGCGGCGCGATGGGCGCCGGATGTTGCGGGGCCTCATCGGGCGGGTCCGCGCGGGTGGGGCCAGCCGTCGCAGCGGGTGACGAACGACCGGCGCCGCGGCGCGATAAGCATCCCGCCACTCCGGCGAGATCACCCCAAGTCCAGGGCCATGATCTTCTTTCGGTCGCGGACGAAGAGCGTCTTGCCCACGAGGATCGGGGCGGTCCAGGCGCGGCCGTCGAACAACTGCATCTCGCCGAGAATATCCAGTCCCCCGGGCGACGCCCTGGCGAGAAACAGCTTGCCGTCCTCGTTGAGGATGATCATCTTCCCGTCGGCGTAGATGCTGGTGGCCTTGCCGACGTCGCGGTTCTTCCAGGCGAACTCGCCGGACTTGACGTCGACGGCGGCATAGAACACCGCGCCGAAGTCGCCGCTGGAGCCGTACACGAAATTGCCGACGCGAACGCCGTTGCCGTGGTGAATTTTCATTTTTCGATTGTGCCACAGCTCCTCGGCCTTCGGCCGGCCGCCGGACTCGCTCAGTTGAATGCCGCGGCTGCCCATGCCGTAGGCCGAGGAGATGAACAGCGTTCCGTCCTGGCCCCAGACCGGCGTCGAGATGTTGGCGCCCCATTCGGTCGGATGTTCGATTCGCCAGAGCAGTTCGCCGCTTTTCGGATCGAGGCCGGCGACCTCCGCCTTGGAGAAAAGAATGAGCTGATCCGCGCCGCCGGAGTTGACGACGGAGAGCGAGGCGTGCGTCGGCCCGAAGTCCTGATTCTTCCAGGCCACGCTTCCGTCGCTCTGCTTGAAGGCGACGACCGCCTGGCCCTCGCCGCCGATCGGCAGGATCACCGTGTCCCCGTAGGCCAGGGCGCTGGCCCCGTAGCCGTACATCATGTGCGAGGCGTTGAAGTCCTCGCGCAGGTCGCGCTCCCAGAGGACGCTGCCGGTGTTCTTATCGAGGCACATCAGCCGGACCATCGAGCCGACTGCGAACAGGCGATCCCCGAGGACAAGCGGCGTGGAATGCGGGCCGCGGCCGAAGCTGGCGTCCATGCCGTCGACGAAGGGCGCTTGGTACTTGTATTCCCAGATCGTCTCGCCGGTCTGGGGATCGAGGGCGACGACGTATTCGTCGGTCTTGTTCTTCTCCTCGTCGGTCGGGCGGTACATCGTGTAGAGCCGCTTAGCGTCACAGGCGATGGACGAGTAGCCGTCGCCGAGATCGCGGCTCCACTGTTTCCGGGGGCCGCGGTCGGGCCACTTGTCGGCCAGGCCGGTAGAGCCGGCCTTGAAGTCGCCGTGGGGGCCGCCCCATTGCGGCCAAGAAGCGGGGATGCCGATCGGGTTTTGGCGAATCGCGGTGATGACATCGACCTGTTTGGCGGAGGCGAAGCGTCGGCGGCGCTCGGCGCCGGCCTTTTCGGCCTCTTTCTTCTTGGCGGCGGCGAGTTGGGTATTCGCCTGCTTCTCGGCGCGGCGATCTGCGAGCGTTTTGATCAGGTAGGTTCGTTTGATGGCCTTGGTGGTGCTCGATTTCGGGGCCTTTTCCCCCTGGCCGATTGTGCCACTGAAGGCGATCTCGGCGTGATCCTCCCGGCGGATCAATTCGCCGCGGTCGACGTCGATGGTGGCGGTTCCCGACAATGTGGCCTTTTCCACCTTGATGTGGCCGATCGGCATCATGCCTTCGCTCTCGTACTGGCGGTCGGGGGCCTTTCCTTCGAAGGATATCTCGGCAAGCGTCCGGCCGTCCTTTTCAGCGATGCGATCAAGCTTGTAGGTACAGTCGAAATGAAAGTCCTTGAGCTCTGCAAATTCCTCGGCATAGGGCGCCGACCAGGTGTCGCCCTGTCGGACGGGCTTGTTCGGAAAGGCGCTGAGCGATTGGTTGTGCCAGCGCAGCTTCTGTTTTTCATCCGTGTAACGGGGTTTTTCGAAGCTCCAGAACATGTTGCCGGCGGCGGCCTCGTCGATCTTCTTGACGATGGCTTCCATGCCGGCGCACTTTGTGACGTTGTTGTCGGCGTCGAGCTCGATGTTCATCGTCATGCCGATCTGCGGGGCCATCAACTGTTCCCACTGCTGCGACTGCTCCTCATCCGGGATGTCGGAATCGTAAAAGGACGGGCCCATCGAGCTGTCGAACGTGAAGGCGGCGCGATCGACGGTGAGAGAGAGCTTGGTGCGATTCCCCTGCGAGGCGGCCGCTTCCAGAACGCCGTTCTTGATGCGCAACGTCATGTCGAAATTGCCCATCGGCGAAGTGCTTTTGGACATCACCTCCGAATCGATCTCGACGTAAACATGGCGGCCGTCGGTGAACTTGGCCGTCAAATCGACGCCCTCTTCGGCCCGGGCCGTTGAATTGACGGCGACGACGGCGACTACGACGCTGCAACGAACGATGGCGCGCATGAACATGGGATCGCTCCTTTTCCGAAGTCCTTTAATTGCATCGCATAAGCGGTAATCGTACCGCGGCGCATCGAAGGGTTCAAACGGGGCCGGGCTCGCCGGGGCGAGGGATCGATCCCTACGCCGTGCCGAAGATGCGGTCGCCGGCGTCGCCGAGGCCGGGGACGATGAAGCCGCGCTCGTTCAAGCGTTCATCGACGGCGGCGGTGAACACCTCGACGTCCGGATGCCGCGAGCGAATCACCTCGATGCCTTCCGGGGCCGCGACGAGACACAGCACCTTGATGCGCTGCGCGCCGCTTGCTTTCAGCACGTCGATCGCCGCGGTCAGCGAGCCGGCCGTCGCCAGCATGGGGTCGATCACGATCACGTCGGTTTCGGCGACGTCGGGCGGGAGCTTCTTGTAATACGTGACCGGGTCCAAGGTCGATTCGTCGCGATAGATGCCGACGTGGCCGACGTGGGCCGCGGGAAACAGATCGAGGATGCCGTCCACCATGCCCAGCCCGGCGCGGAGGATCGGCACCAGCGTCAGGCCGCGGGCCAGCTCGCAGCCCTCGCAGGGGCCGAGCGGCGTCTCGACGGTTCGCCGGCGCGTCGGATAGTCGCGCGTGATTTCAAAGGCCATCAGTCGGGCGATCTGGCCCATGAGTCGTCGGAATTCCTCGACGCCGGTGCGGCGGTCACGGGCGACGGTCAGTCGCTCCTGTACGACGGGGTGCTGAATGATGGTGATGTTCGGCCATCGGCTCATACGCGAGTTCTCCTATCCGAGCCGCGCGCTTTTCCGAGCTGCGTACGTTTTTCCGAGCCGCGCACGTCAGCAAGCGGGTTCCATGGTCGGCGGAGTGTCGATTTCAGAACCCGCTCCCTCACGGTCGCGGCTCGGTGCAAGGCGACGACCATGATAACGCTTGCTCGGCGGCGATGAGGTCTTCGTATGTTTCGCGTCGTCGGATGACGCGATAGTCGTCGCCGTCGACGAGGACCTCCGGCGGGTTGGGCCGCGAGTTGTAGTGGCTGGCCATCGCCATGCCGTATGCGCCGGCGGAAAAGACCGCCACGAGATCGCCGCGCTGCATCGGCGGCAGCGGCCGATCTTTCGCGAGAAAGTCGCCGCTTTCGCAGATCGGGCCGACGACGTCCATTATGCACAGACCGGGCAGATCGATCTTCTCGGTTCGCGCCTGCGGGAAAAATTCCTCGGCGGGTTTCGTCGGCCAGATGAAATGATACGCCTCGTACAGCGCCGGGCGGATCAGGTCGTTCATCGCGGCGTCTACGATCAGAAAATCGCGATCGCCCGACTTTTTCAGGTACAGGACGCGCGTCAGGAGGATGCCGGCGTTGGCGGCGATGCTGCGGCCGGGTTCGAGGATGATCCGCAGACCGCGGCCGCGAAGCAGGGGCACGACCGCCTCGGCATAACGAATCGCCGGCGGGGCTTCGGTCCCGCGATAGTGCGCGCCGAATCCGCCGCCGATGTCCAACGTGTCGATGGCGAAGCCGTCGCGGCGCAGCTCGTCGATCAGCGCGAGCGTTTTCTCGATCGCCGAGACGTACGGGCCGACCTCGTTGACCGGCGAGCCGATGTGCAGGTGAATCCCGCGGAGTCGCACGGCGTCCTGCCGGCCGAACTCGGCGAAGACGCGGCGGGCCCTTTCGAGATCGACGCCGAATTTCGTTTCCTTCTTGCCGGTCGACGTGTAGCGATGGGTCTTCGGATCGACGTCGGGATTGACGCGCAGGGCCGCCTGCACCGTCGCGCCGCGCCCGCGGGCGATGGCGATGAGATTCTCCAGTTCGGCCTCCGACTCGATGTTGAACCAGCCGATCTTCGCGTCAATGGCGGCGTTGATCTCATCGTCGCACTTTCCGACGCCGGCGAAAACGATCTTCGCCGGATCGCCCCCGGCCCGGATCGCGCGAAACAGCTCCCCGCCGGAGACGACGTCGAAGCCCGCGCCGCGGCTTTCCAGCAGGCGGCAGATGTGCAGATTGGGGCAGCTCTTGATCGAGTAGCAGATCGTGGGGTTCACCTCGGCGAATGCGCGGGCGACGGCGTCGTAATGATGCGCAAAGGTGGCGCTGGAATAGACGTACGCCGGCGTGCCGACCTCGTCGGCGATCCGCGCGGCGGGCACGCTCTCGCAGTGCAGCTCGCCATTAAAGAAATTGAAGTGGTCCAATTTGCGATTTCCGATTCGGAAGCAATGGCGTTGCGCCCGTTAACTCACTGCCGCAGGGGCGGCAATGTGGGTCATGTCACGCGGCAATTAACGATATCGAGGGTAGATTCTCTCGCACAGGACTGAGTATAATCGGGCGACGCGGCGCCGTCAGTTGCGCCGGGCCCGGTCTGTCGAAATTCGCCGGCTGCAAGATGCCCGGCCGCGGCAGCGCCGTCCATTCTGATCGATCGCAACGCCTATCTGCCCAACGCGAAACGGGAGGGTCAACGATGACAACGAAACCAATCGCCTGTGTGGCGACCGTGCTGTGCTTCGGTTCGATGGCGGACCGCGCGCCGGGCCAGTGCAGCATGGACTGGCTGCCGGGCGAGCCGCTGGCCGGACTGAACGGCACTGTCTATGCGATCACGTCGTGGGACCCGGACGGCGCCGGGGGGGTGGACCCGTGGCTCGTGGTCGGCGGGGATTTCACCATCGCCGGCGACGTGGCGGCCAATCGCGTCGCGGGGTGGGACGGGGCGGCCTGGCATGCGCTGGGCGCCGGGGTTGGGGCGACGGTTCGGGCCCTGGCTTCGTACAACGACGATCTGTACGCGGGCACCGACAAGGTGCTGTTTCAAAACCCGCTTCATCGCTGGAACGGCGTGGGCTGGCAACTGCTTCCCGCGGTGCCGAATAACCACGTCTACGCGCTGACCGTCTTTGGCGGCGCTCTCATCGTCGGCGGAGAGTTCACGCAGGTCGGCGCCCTGGCCACCGGCGGCATCGCCAGTTGGAACGGCGCGAGCTGGTCCGCCCTGGCCAGCGGGCTCGGCCCCAGCCCCCGCGTCCGCGCCATGGCCGAGTACGGCGGCGACCTGTTCGTCGGCGGCGCGAATTTCGGCGGCGCGCCGGCGGGCTTTAACATCCGCCGTTGGGATGGGGCGGGGTTCAACCTCGTCGGTACCGGCGTCAACAACGAAGTCTTCGCCCTGGCGTCGTTCGGAGCGGACCTTGTTGCAGGCGGGGTGTTCACGAACGCCGGCGGAACGGCGGTCAACCGCATCGCCCAGTGGAACGGGGCCAGTTGGTCCGCGTTGGCCCTGGGCGTCACCGGCGGATTCAGTCCGCGCGTGCTCAGTCTCGCCAGCTTTGGTTCCCGACTGCTCGTCGGCGGACAGTTCACGACGGCCGGGACGAACATCGCCGACAACGTCGCCGCCTGGAATCCGCTCGCGATCATCCAGTGGCTTCCCGCCGGCGACGGATTCAACTCCGCCGTCAACGCCCTGCACGTGCCGGCGGCGACGCCGACGCTCTGCGCCGCCGGGGGATCGTTCACCGCGTCGGGCGACACCATTTCGCGGTCGCTGCTGTGGTATGACGGCAGCGCATGGGTGAACAACCTCCCGCCGGGCATCGACAATTGGGTGCATGCGTTCGGTGAATACGGCGGATCGCTGGTGGCCGGCGGATCGTTTCGAGTCATCGGCGGCGTTGTTGCCGGACGGGTCGCGGGGTGGGACGGATCGAATTGGCAGGCGTTCGGCGCGGGCGCCGGCGCCGGCACGGATTCGGTGCGAGCGGTTCAGGAATACGGCGGCGACCTGATCGTCGGCGGCATCCTGAGCGAGGCAGGCGGAACGCCGGTGGCCAATATCGCGCGGTGGAACGGCGGGGGCTGGAACGCCATGGGAGGCGGGCTGACCGCCGGATTTGGAGCGCCGATCGTCAGCGCCATGACGGAATACCAGGGCGATCTGATCGTCGGGGGGTTCTTTACGCTGGCCGACGGTTCGCCCGCCAACAGCGTCGCGCGTTGGGACGGCGGCGCCTGGCACGCGATGGGCGGCGGCCTCACCGGCGGCGCGACGTTCCCGACGGTGAACGCCCTGGCCGTGTTCAACGGCGAATTGTACGCCGGCGGCGACTTCGCGCAGGCGGACGGCAACGCCGCCCTGCGCATCGCCCGATGGAACGGCGCCAACTGGCAGGATGTCAGCGGCGGCGTGACGATCGGCATCGGCACGGCGACCGTCAATGCGATGGTCGCGTGGGACGGGTCGCTGATCGTCGGCGGCAATTTCGACAACGCCGGCGGCGTCGGCGTCTCGCACATCGCCCGATGGAACGGGACGAATTGGTCGTCGCTCGGCGTGCCCACGAACGGCGTAACGGCGCTGGCGGCGCTCGGCGGCGATCTTCACATGGGCGGACACTTCCTCAGTTCCGGGCCGAATACGATTCCCTTCGCGGCGCGTTACACGGGGTCCGGATGGGACGGCCTCGGCGGCGGGTTGAACGCCGCCCCGTTCGCGATGGCGAGTTTCAAGCGCGTGTTGACTTTCGGCGGTTCTTTCACCGAGGCCGGCGGGGGCGTCTCCAACTACATCGCCCGATGGGCCTCGACGTGTGACCTCGGCGATTTGGACTGCGACATGGCCGTGACACCCGCCGACACGCCGCTCTTTGGCGCGACGCTGCTCGATCCCGATGCGGCCGATTTTTGTACGCGGCTGATCTCGGACATCAACGGCGACGGCACGGTCAACGGCGGCGACGTAAGCGGTTTCGTGGATTGCCTGCTGGCCGGCAGTTGTCCATGACGGCGGCAAGTCGGCTTGCAAAGTTGCGCCGGGAGCTTTCGGCGCACGGAATCTCTCTTACTCGTTGCTTTCGCTTTTCGGCGCTGGCTGTTGCGTTTGTTGTTTCGGCTCTTGCCCCTGGCGGACGATTTGCCCCGAGAGGATGCCGCCGTAGTTCGCGCCGAACCAGGTCCCGGCGTAGAAGTTGCGGTAGATCATGACCCGGGCCGAGTACGTCCCCAGCCCCGGCAGGGCCATCCTGTCGAGCGTGATGATCGGCGCGTCCTCGGCCCAGACGACGCGAACCGTGATCGGAATGCGCACGTCCTTGTCCGCGTATTGCACGCGGGCGGTGATGATCCAGTAGTCGTCGCTGGCCCTGGAGACCTTGTCGATCGTGTATCGCTCGCTGCGGGCCTCGGTCAGCGGCGCGCGTCCCTCGAGCCCGTCGGGGCCGGTCATCTGCCAGCTCCCGACCAGGACGCTGCCGGTCAGCATCCTGCGAAACGACTCCTCGAGCGCCTTGCGGGACGGGGGCGACTCTGAATCTTTCTTGGATTCGCGTCCATCGCCGCTGCCCGTGGCAGTGAACAGAACAGTGATCATCATGCCCGCGGCGACACAGCGTGAAGCGGTCTTCATGGTCAGGGCTCCCCTGCGATTCACAGAATCAACGGCTCGCCGGCGCCATTGTCCACAGAGGGCGCCACCGGAACAAGCGGCCCTTCATTGGCGCCGGCGTCGCGCCGCGAAGCGACCGTGCATCGGGCGGCGTCGGGCCATATACTGGGGGTGTTCTTACGGATCAAAGCGGGCCGCATCGTCGAACAACGGCCCCTGACTTTTCGGCGGAAAGGACGCATCATGACTCGATTTCGCATCGTTTTCGGATGGCTTATCGTCGGTTGCCTGGCCGCAAGCTGCTCGCAGCGGTCGGCGCCAACGGATCGCCCGGCGCCCGTGGCCGCGGCCCTTGCGTATCCCGATACGGCCCGCGTCGAACAGGTCGACAACTATCACGGCACGGCGGTCGCCGATCCCTATCGCTGGCTGGAAGATCTCGATTCACCGGAGACGCGGGCATGGATCGAGGGGCAGAACAAGGTGACGTTCGGCTATCTGGAGCAGATTCCCGGGCGGCAGAAACTCAAGGACCGGCTGACGGCGATCTGGAACTACGAGCGATTCGGCGTTCCGCAGAAAGAGGGCGGCCAGTATTTTTTCTCCAGGAACGATGGCCTACAGAACCAGAGCGTCATCTACGTGACCGATTCGCTGGCCCGCGACGCACGCACGTTGATCGACCCCAACAAGCTCTCCGATGACGGCACGATCTCGCTCGGGGGCTACGCCGTGTCCGACGACGGCCGCTACATGGCCTACGGCCTGTCGGACGGCGGCTCGGACTGGCGGACCTATCACGTGCGCGACATTCAGACGGGCAAGGACCTGTCCGACGAAGTGGACTGGGTCAAGTTTTCCGGCGCCGCCTGGACCCAGGACGCCGGGGGCTTTTTCTACAGCCGATACGACGCCCCGGTCGAGGGCGAGATGCTGCAACAGGCGAACTACTTTCAGAAGCTCTATTTCCACGCCCTGGGCACGCCGCAATCCGAGGATCAACTCGTCTATCATCGCCCCGATCAAAAGGAGTGGGGCTTCGGCGGAAGCGTCACCGACGACGGCCGCTATCTCGTCATTTCGGTCTGGAAGGGCACCGAGCGCAAGAACCGTCTCTTCTACAAGGACCTCTCCGCGCCGGGCTCCAGCGTCGTCGAGTTGCTGAACGATTTCGACGCCCAGTACGACTTCATCGACAACGACGGACCGGTCTTCTGGTTCCGCACCGATCTCGATGCCCCGCGGTACCGCGTCATCGCGATCGACACGCGGAATCCGTCGCGATCGCAATGGCGGGAACTCATCCCGCAGTCCGACGATACGCTCGAAGGGGTCAACATGCTGGATGACCGGTTCGTCGCCCAGTATCTGGTGGACGCCCGGAGCGAGGTGAAGATCTTCGACATCGACGGAAAGTTCGTCCGCGACGTCGAATTGCCGGGGATCGGCTCCGTCGGGGGCTTCGACGGCGAGCGGACCGACGACGAGACGTTCTACGCCTTCACCAGTTTCACGACGCCGACCACGATCTATCGCTACGACATGGATTCCGGGACCAGCAGCGTGTTTCGCGAGCCCGAGGTGGACTTCGATTCGCAGCGCTTCGAGACGAAACAGGTCTTCTATCAGAGCAAGGACGGCACGCGCATCCCCATGTTCATCACGCATCGCAAGGGGATCGACCTGGACGGCAACAACCCGACGCTGCTTTACGGATATGGCGGGTTCAACGTTTCCATCACGCCGTCGTTCGACGTGTCGCGGGCCGTCTGGCTGGAGATGGGCGGTGTGCTCGCCGTGGCCAACCTCCGCGGCGGCGGCGAATACGGCAAGGAGTGGCACGACGGGGGCCGCCTCGCCCACAAGCAGAACGTCTTCGACGACTTCATCGCCTCGGCCGAGTGGCTGATCGATAACGACTATACGCAGAGCGACAGGATGGCCATCCTCGGCGGCAGCAACGGCGGGCTGCTGGTCGGGGCGTGCATGACGCAGCGGCCCGATCTGTTCGCGGCGGCGATTCCCGTCGTCGGCGTCCTGGACATGCTGCGCTTCCACAAGTTCACCATCGGCTGGGCCTGGACCAGCGACTACGGCAGCGCCGATGACCCCGAACAATTCAAGACCCTCTACGCCTATTCGCCCCTGCACAACCTCAAGGCCGGCACGGCGTACCCGGCGACGATGCTGATGACCGCCGATCACGACGACCGCGTCGTGCCCAGCCACAGCTTCAAGTTCGCCTCGGCGCTTCAGGCGGCGCACGGCGGCGACGCGCCGGTGATGATCCGCATCGAGACCCGCGCCGGCCACGGCGCCGGCAAGCCGACGACCAAGCAGATCGAGGAAAAGGCCGACATGCTCGCGTTCCTCGTCCGCGAGCTGGGCATGGACGAATCGCAGATACGGTAGCCGCGCCGGTGTTGGCCGCGCCGCGCAGGACGGCAGGTCGCGCACGTCACCGAGCCGCGCACGTCAGTAAGCGGGTTCCGATTCAGCGAGCCGTGCGCAGTTTTCCCAGCCGCGCGGGTCAGCAAGCGAGTTCTTTACTCCAGGTCCAGCCGACGAAAAACCGACTCCCTTACGGTCGCGGCTCTGTAAGACGCGCACGCGAAGGTGCAATGCGGCGGATCACTTCGGAATGAAGCTGATCGTGATGTGCATGACCGTCCAGTAGGGGAACGCCGCCGGGGCGATCAGCTTCGTCAACCACGACGACGTATCGGTCGGGTCCAGGGCCAGCGTCCAGTAGAGACCGACCGCCATCAGGGCGAGGACGAGACCGATGTGCAGGGTCTTAAAACCCGAGACCGTCGTGCGCATCCATAGCCAGCGGCCGGTCGGGTCTTGCTTGGGCGGGTTCCGGTCGAATTGATACGACGCGAACACGTACCAGGCCACGAAATGAAACAGGGCCAGCGGATACGCCCGCTGCGTCACGATCAGGGCCAGCCCCAGCACCCCCGCCACGCCGAACATGATGCGGAACATGGTGTGATAAGTTGACATCAGTTGACCCGCGCCGGAAAAGCCCAATCGTCGGGCAGAGCGCCGCAACACGGCGACGTACGCGCCGCCGAGCAGGACCATGGGCGCCAGGGCGATCAGCAGCTTGAGGCCCAACGGCAGCGCGCCGCGGATCCATACGGAATTGACCAGCGCCCCGCCGGCCAGGGCCGAACCGGGCGCCGACAACTTCTCGTGAAACACCCCGAACGACGCCGGCGCGACGCCGAGGACGATCATCGAGACGACGATCAGGCCCGTCATCCAGGTGACCAGCCCCTGCATCGCCGCCCTGTCGGAAGGAGGCGGCGCGTCGCCGAGGATGAAAACGAAGTTGGCCTCGTCGCGCAGCTCGTGAACGAGGAAATAAAGATAGACGCCGGTGTAAAGAATCAGGTTCGTCTTGCCGCCGCCGACATAATACCCCGTGCACAGCGCGATCCCGACCATGAACAGCCCCGCCAGCCAGGAGCGCTTCCGCCAGGTGCGGTTCCGCGGCGAGCTGGTCATGAACAAAAAGCCGATGATGACGTGGGGGATGCCGACGTAACGCATCGCCGCCTCGGCCGCCTGCGGGATGAAGCGGATGGCGGCCGGCGATCGATTCAGTATTTCGCGCTCGAGGAGGAATCCGCAGTAGAAAACGAAGACGATGGCGGCCGTATAGACCAGCGACTTGAGAAAGTTGCGCTCGGTCAGCGTCAGTCGCGCCCATCGCGAGGCGGTGTCGTCAGTCGCTGGAATGGCGATCGAAGCGGTTTGCCCATTGGCCATGATGTCGTTTTGCACTCCCGAAGGCGAGGCCGAATCCACGAGGATGGTCCGAACCGAATTCGATGGATGCCGCGCCGCATTCCATCGATCGTCGCGAGCGTTCGAGGATTTTATCAGGGCCGACGGTCACGGCAAGCGGCGTTTCGCGGCGGCGGCGGGCCGGCTGAATAGGTAATGATGCCGCGGCGTGCTGACGATAGGAGAATCGGGTCCTCCATCGGCCGACGACCGCTTTCTGGGACCAGGGGGCCATCATTCATGATCGGCAGGCGAAACGAAAACTCCGCAGGCAACGCGATGCGCTATCAGCGGGGCCTGGCGGCTTATGAGACCGGCCAGTATCCGCGGGCCATCGAGGCCCTGGCGCAGATCGCGGAGCGCCGCCATCTGCCGGGCACGTTGGCCAGGTTCTACCTCGGCCAGGCCCATCTCCAGCAGGGCATTGTCGACCTCGACGCCGGGCGGCATGCCGAAGCGGCGCGACATTTCTCAGAGGCACGGCGCATCAATCCGGCGGCGCCGGGGTTGTCCGAGTACCTGACGCGATGCCATCTGGGTCAGCGGCAATACGAGTTGGCCGCCGCCGAGATGGAACGCGACGGCGCGTCGTCGGCAGCGACGACGGACGCCATCATCCGCCGGGCCCACGCGCTGGCCAGAAGCGGACAACATGCATCGGCCGTCGAGCTGCTGACAAAAGAGGCGGACCGCTCGCCGCATCGCGTCGCCCTTCGCTTTCAACTGGGCGTGATGCACGCATCGGTGGATGCGTACTTGCCGGCGGCGGACGCATTCGAAACCGTCATTCGCCGGGCCCCCCTGCACCTGGATGCCCGGCATCATCTCGGCCTGGCCCTGGCGGCGCTGGGCCGCGTCAACGACGCGATGCGGCACCTGTCGATCGTCAGCAAGCTGCGGCCGCACGACGCGGGGCTGGAGGCGATCCTTCGATTGGCGCCGGCATCCGACCGAATCGCGGAAGGCATTGCAACCATCACGACGTCCACGGATGCGCCGGCCGCGATTGGGCCGGCCGCGGATGCGCAGGCCGCGGATGCGTCGGCCGCGGTTACGACGGCCATCGACCTGCTGGGCCGCCTTGTCGCGGAGGAGCCCGACTTCGTGGAGGCGTTCTTGAATCTGCCGGATTCCGCCGTGGACGCGGAGATCTTTTCGATGCTCTCGGCGGTGCTGGAAAGCGCCCTGGAGCGTCATCCCGACTTCGCCGACCTCCATTACCACTGCTCGCGGGTCCGCGCCCGCCTGGGCAAAACGCAGGCCGCCATCGCGTCGGCCGCCGAGGCGGTGCGCATCAATCCGCGCTACGTGCAGGCGATGATCCAACTGGGGCGGCTTTACGCCGTCAGCGACGCCGGGGATTCGGCGATCGATCGGCTGAATGACGCGATTCGCGCCGGCGGAGATTATCCCGACGTGCATTTTCTTCTCGGCGAACTCTATCGCGAGCGGGGTCGGAACGACGACGCGCGGCGCGCCTATCGCCGGGCGCTGGACCTGAATGCCAACTACGAATCCGCCCGACGGGCGCTGGAGACCGTGGCGGCGGCCTAAGCAACAGGGGGCTGGGGGGACATGTCGCATCTACTCGAAGTGCTGGGGCGCGGGCTGCTCGCCCAACTGGTGGGCGCGTTCGATGCCTTGCTCGGCACAAACCGCGACGAGACGATCGACGCCCTGGAGCGCCATCTCGAGCGGCGCCCGGGCGATGCCGATGCCTGGACCCGCCTGGCCGGGCGGTATCTTCGCGAGGACGAGCCCGTTCGCGCACGCGTGATCTTTGAAAGGTTGCTCGCCGAGGATCCGGGCCACCTGGCGGCGCGGATCGGGATGGCGTGCTCGTCCGACGCGCTCGGCAAGCTCGACGAGACGATGGACCACCTTCGCGCCGCCCAGAAGCTCGATCCCGTCAATCCGGCGATCCTCTTTTGTCTCGGGTACTGCCGTGAGCGCGGCGGCGAGCTCGACGAGGCCGCGCGCTATTACCAGGAGGCCATCCGATTTTGCCCGACGCTTCGCAACGCGCACGAGCGCCTGGCCGCCATTCATCTGAAGGAGGGCCGGATCGCGGAGGCCATCACCTGTTACGCCACGCTCTGCGAGTTGGACCCGCATCACACGGAGCTGCGTCTGACGCTGGCGCATCTTTGCCTGGAGCATGGAGACTATCGCCGCGCCATCGCCCAGTACGAGCACGCCCTGTCGCTCGAGCCGGAAAACTGGACGGCGCATGGCGACATCGTCACGGCCTACGAAGAGGCGGGGCTCATCCGCGAAGCGATCGAGCACCTTCACCGCATGATCGAGCAGCAGCCGGAGTTCGCCGACAGCCGGTTGCGCCTCGGCGACCTCTACGCCAGAATCGGAAACGACGCGGCCGCCACCGACCAGTACTTCAAGGCCGCCGACATTCATCCGGAGTATCTCGAGGCCAACGTCAAGCTGGGCACGCAGCACCTGCGGCAGGGGCGCTTCGAGGATGCCGCCCGGTGGTTTGCGCTGGCGCTGGAGATCAACGATCGGCTGGTCTCCGCCTACGTCGGCATCGGCGTCGCCCAGCAGGCGCAGGGACTCTTCGACGAGGCGAAGGCGTCCTTCACCATGGCGCAGAACATCGAGCCGAACAGCACGCTCCTGTTCTCCGAAGTGGCGCGGATGCAGCTCAAGGCGGCGGCGGCCATGCAGGCCGATCTGCATCTGGCCGCCACGCCGATCGACCGGTCGACGCACCACGCTCCCGCACCGACCGACCTGCTCTCGCAACAGATCGAGCGACTCCAGGAGGCGGTGCGCGAAAATCCGAATCACGCCGATCTGCATTACCGGCTGGGCTTGCTCCTGCGCAACCGCGGGCAGATCGAGGACGCCATCGACTCATTCCGTCGCGCCGTCGCCATCAACCCGACGTACATGAAGGCGATGATCAAGCTGGGGCTGGCGCAGTCGGAGGCGGGCCGCACCGACGAGGCGATCGCCACGCTGGGTCAGGCCATGAAGCACCGGCCGGACTACATCGACCTGCACTATCAACTGGGCCTGCTGTTCGTGCAGCGGCACCAGTTCGAGATGGCGATTGAGCAATTCGAAAAGGCCGTCGCCGCCAACCCGGCAAACGTCGCGTTTCAGGCCAATCTCGCCCTGGCCCTACAGAACATGGGCCTGATCGACCGCGCCCAGGCGACGTGGCAGATCGTCAGCGAATTGGCGCCGGACTCCGAATACGGCCACCAGGCCGCCGAGGCCCTGGCGGGTAGTGGAAAGCATCCCGGTTAGGGCAGCTTCGGCGTCGGCATCGCCGCATGTAGGTCGGGTCATCGACCCGACTTTTTTTGGAATCGTGCCCGCTCGTCGTCGGGCCGATGACACGACCAACGCCGCTTCAGCATTGGCAGATCGACGTGCTCCACGTTGGTCCCGTTATTTGCCGGGACCATCATTAGCTTGCTTTTTCGTTACGACGATCGCGTTCCATATCCCGGCCGATCCCGCCTGGGCCCCGAGTCCCCAGTTGCCGTTCAATGCGTCCTCGGGGGCATCCGTCGCAATGAGATGCTGCCCATCCAGAAAGACGTCGAGTCGCGGACCTTGTCGTTCCAATCGAAACCTCACTACGTCGCCGAGTCGTACGTCGCGGGTGCGGGTCTTTGCAATCGTCTCCCATTCTTTCGGCCCGGCGCGGTAATGGAAAACCGTCACACCGTATTCGGCGACATACGCGACCGAGATGAAACTCCCACCGGCGGCGCCGCAAAGGACATTGAGCTGCTTGGCCTCGCAGGGCAAAATCCGCATCCGGCCGCTGAGCGTCCACGGACCGTCACCGAGCGTTTCATTTCGCCATGCGACGGCGTTTTTGGCCGGAAAGGCGATCTGCACCCAGTCCTCCGAGGACGTGTCAAGCGATCGAAACACTTCGTTCCAATCTGCGTTCTTTTCGGAAACAAACTTCGCAAATTGGTCGTCCTTCCCGGCGAAGTAGTCCTTGATTTTCCGAACCGTCTGCGCCGCCTTCGTTGCTTTTTCGCCGCCCCCTTCTTGTCGCAGCATTTCTCGCAGCAGCCGGCTTCCCGAACCGGGACGCGGCCCGTCTTCCATGAACGCAAAGAGCAGCCAGCACAGACCGTATCGCGTCGATCGATCGAACGCATCGAACTCCTCGTTCATCATGGCCCTGATGCTCGGCAGTTCCTTGCGCTGGATGAGGCGTTTGACCAGATATATGTACGTGGAGATATGGGGGTCGTTTTCCGGCTCGCCCGCAGATTCCAGGTCATGCATCACCTGTTGATCGACGTAGCTCGCCGCGCCGTCGGTCAGCCAGTCGGGCATGCGGCGGTAGGCGCCGGATTCGGCGTAGCACCTCAGGTGAAATACTTCGTGGGCCAGCAACCGCCGCGTGAACCCTGGAAGTTCCTGGACGGTAGAGGAATCGCATTTGATCGGCGGCTGAATTACGATGTGGGCGCTCTTCGTATCGGCATGGGTGAAGGCCAAGTTCGTCTTGAATCGCCCGCCCGTCAGCCGTTGTTCGGCTCTCTCGTAATCGTCGATGGTCGAATAAAGATGAACTTGCAGTTCGCTGTCTGATTTCTTGTTGGATGCAAGCAGCTTTGATGTCGTCGAAAAGGCCGCGTCGGCAACGCTCTGTGCCTCTTCGCGATCGTGCTTGCTCAGACCCTTGGCAACTACCGAGACTCGTGAAGGTGATCCCGGAGTTGGACCATTACCCATCAACAAAGCGCTCGGTACCAAAACCGCCAAGAGGCAAACCGCCGAGACAGCCGCAAATTGAACATTCTTTTCCATCAGGGCAGCATCGGTCTCGCAGCTTAACGGCTAACAGGTTCCCCCCGCCAGCCCGGTGGTGCCCGGCGGGTTACCTGCCCCGCCTACACCTCCAGTGCCGCCGCTACCGCCTGTGCTGCCTCCGCATCCTCCGCCGCCCCCGTTTCCTCCCGCGCCACCCGTCCCCCCGCCGGATCCTCCACTGCCGCCGTTTCCCCCATTGGCATTTCCCGTCCCTGCGCCCCCACTTCCCCCGTGACCGCCGTTACCATTATTGGTCCCCCCGGAACCCCCGTGTCCACCAGCGCCTCCCGTCCCGTTGCCTGAAGTCCCGCCGTTAGAGGTTCCGCCATTTCCTCCATTACCGCCATTTCCGCTTACGCCGCCTGGACCGCCGGTACCACCGCTACCGCCGCTACCGCCGCTGCCACCGGTACCGCCATTGCCGCCGTTTCCTCCGTGCCCAGTCCCCGCGCCCGATCCACCAGATCCACCTGAACCACCCGACGTAAGTGTACTTGCAGGTCCGCCGCTTCCGCCGTTACCGCCGTTCCCATTGCCCCCACCCGCGTTTCCTCCGTTTCCACCATTTCCCGCTCCCCCACCTCCCGTGCCCCCATCACCTCCGTCGCCATTGAATCCACCGTTGCCCCCATCACCACCATTTCCTCCGTTTGGTCCACCCGCACCCCCTCTTCCGCCCCTTCCGCCTTGATCGCCACCGGCTCCGCCTGCGCCGCCGTTGCCAGTGCCGAACCCGGGACCCCCCTCACCACCCTCCCCGGAACCATAGCCCTTGCCGCCTTTACCACCGTTGGGATTTTCTGGCGTGCCGGGTTGCCCGGGCCATCCATCAGGGTGCTCGGGCGTGCCATCTTGGCCCCATGGAATGCCCGTACCGGAGTGCCCGCTGTCGTCGGCGACCTCTATTCCTTGTTGCAATGCATGGACGATTGGGCCCCCCGGGAAGTTCGCACCCCAGGCGCGAACAGTCTTGCTGCCGTCGTTCTCCGTCTCAATCCACACGTCGGGATTGTTCGGACCCACGCTCAGGAAATTCAAGGTACCGCCGGGGACATAGAACTGCGTTTTCGCGTATTCTCTGTTGCTCGCAAAGAGATGAAACTCGACGATCTGGCTGTTGATGCCGTCGTTGATCAGTCTTGTGCGGTACCGAATCTTTCCGGTCACGTAGTCTTCCGGATCATAAACCGGTTGTGCGAGTGCCTCGGCACCCATGACCATGCAAACGATCGCTGACAGAAGCATCTTGCGCATCGCTCGATCCTCCTCGTGCAAGTGTTTACTTTTGCAGATTTGAACATAGCCCGATTCCTCAGCCGGCGACGGCATTATACCCCCCCCCCCCCCGCAACAGGGTCAAACAGTCTTTCGCGAAAAACTGAGGAAGCCCGAATGCTCGCGGATTTTCAAAACGACGGGCGTTTCCGGAATCAACCAACCCAATTTTCTTACCAGGAGCCAGATCCGCCGAAGCGCTCGCCGCCAAAGGCGCCCACGCGAAGTAGCCAACTCCTTCACCAAAGCCCGCCGTCTCGGTTGCATTCGCGTTGACAGCCGCCGCCGGCCGCCCGGATGATCGCCGCGTGTCCGACGGTTCCTATGCGCGCGTCGCCGCGATCATGCCGGCGCTGAACGAAGCACCATCGCTTCGCGCGCTGCTGCCGAAGCTGGAGCGATTTCGACTCGGCGCGACGATCGTCGTCGACAACGGCTCGACCGACCAGACGGCCGACGTCGCCCAGGCCCACGGCTGCACCGTCGTCCGCGAGGCGCGGCGGGGATACGGCGCCGCCTGCTGGGCCGGGATGCAGGCCCTGCCGGACGATTGCCTGGTCGTCCTGTTTCTCGACGCGGATTCGGCCGACGATCTGTCGCGCCTGCCGCAGCTCGTCGATCCGATTCTCGACGACGACGCCGACCTGGTCATGGCCACGCGCGACGCCGCGGACGTCGAGCCGGGCTCGATGTCCTTCCAGCAGCGATTCGGCACCCGGCTGGCGGTGGCGCTGATTCGCCTTCGCTGGGGCTTTTCCTATCGCGACCTCGGTCCGTTTCGTGCCGTTCGACGCGGGGCCCTGGACCGCATCGCCATGAAAGACCGCGCGTTCGGTTGGACCGTCGAGATGCAGATTCGCGCCGTGCAGGAGAAGCTGCGGATACGACAGGTCAGCGTGTCGTACCATCGCCGCATCGGCCGCAGCAAGATCGGCGGGACGATCACCGGATCGATCAGGGCGGGCTATTGGATACTCTCAACCCTCGCGCGACACTGGTAGGCCCCCGCCACCGACCGATAAGCGCCGGCGATTGACCCCGCCATTCGGGATACTTACACTTGATCCGGAAGGGCGATCGCTCGTTTCCCGATCGTCGCGGCCCGTTCGTCCGACGCGGCACTTCCGCTCGGGGATCGGCGGCGATATCGGGTCTAGAATTGACCGGGAAGCGACCGGGTTGACAAGGGGGTTGATATGCATCGCTGGTGGCGTTACGCGTTCATTTGCCCGTTGGCGTTCGTCTGGATCGTCGGTTGCGCGAAGTCCGACGACCGCCGGCCGCAGGCCGAACGCGCGCAGAGCGGTTTGATGCCCGCCGACTGGCCGGCCGCCGGCACGGATTACGTCGCGGATCAGACGAAGGTGGTCTCACTCGCGGCGCCGAGTCTCTCCTTCGAGCCGCTCGACTCATTTCGCGCCGCCAACGCCCGGCGCGCCGCCGCCCGGATGCAATCCCATGTCGCGGCCCCGGCCGCCGAGGCGATGGCCCCGGATGCGGCCGCGGCGGGAGGCGGGGGATTCTGGACGCGCGTCGGCCTCAAGACACTGATGGGCGGCGCGGCCCCCCCGGCCGCGCAGGGCGACGCAAGTGCGCCGCCGACGTCCGACGAGGCCGGTGCGGACAGCGCCGACGATGATTCGTCCGTCGATGGAGGCGATTCGGAGGACGATGAGTGGGACGACGATGAGTGGGAAGAAGACGACTCCGACGGGGAATGACTCGGCCGACGAATTTGCCAAATGATTTCGGATGACCCCGTCGTCACGGTTCACAGCGTCGCCGAGGCCTTTTTATACCTGATGCTGTGTCGCTGCGGCGCCTGCGACCGCGGCCCGCTCAAGCCGGCCGGCGATCTCGTTCGGCGTCAACATGCGGGGGGTGGTTGGCAATTGACCGCCGTGTGCCCGTCATGCAACGAGCGTCGGGAATTCGATTTTTCCGTCGATCCGCCGCCGACGCGCCAGCAGGCGACGTCGAAGATTCTCAACCCCACCGATCAGGCGTCTCGCGCGATCGACCTTCTTGGCTGGCTGACGTTGTTCCGCACGATTCTCAACGCCTCGCAGCAGGCGGCGGACAAGTCGATGATGCGCCAATTGGCACAGGAAGCGGCGGGGTGCCTCGACGAGGCCATGAAGTTCTACCGCGACGACGAGGAGTTGCCGCCGCCCGACGCTTTCTTCACACCGGCGTCGCGCCGGCGGTTCGAAAGCCGCCCGCAGTATTTTGCCCGCTCCGAGTGGCGGGAGCGGCGCCTGAAGCTGCCTGCGGACGTGGGAGCTGCCGGGGTCGCCGGCGGGGTGAAGGGTCGCCGTGGCTGGTTCGGCCGGCGGGCGAAGCGGGAGTAGCTCCGGGCGGGAGAATCTGCCGATTCAATAAGGCCAAGCGGGCGGACCGCGTCGCGAGTCGAAATCGATTTCCGAGTCGATCGACGATCCCGCCGCGGGCGCGCCGTGACCGGAGTGACGCCCATGAGCGCCTTTGATCGAATCGGATTCCTGCTGATCGGCGGTCAGGCGGACGAGGCCGCCCTGGCCCACGTCGAGGAAATGTTGCGCCGCGGGGCCACGCAGGCCCACGGTCTGCGCATCGCCGGCAGTGACGACGCGACCGGCGTCGAAGCGCGGTGGACGGACATCCAGAAGGCGGCCCGGGCCCGCATCGCGGCGACCTCGTGTTCGCTTTCAGACACCACCGACGAGGGCGCGCTCGTCGATACGCTGATGATGGCGCGCGACCGGGAGCTGGATCTTCTCATCATCGGCCGCCGGCTGCTGTCCAGCGAATGGGTGAACGAGGAGCGGTTCATCCGCATTGCCCGCAAATCACCGTGCAGCACGATGGTGGTGCCCGAATACAGTCGGGCGCATTTCGCGAGGGTGCTCATCGCGACGGATTGCTCCGATCATTCGCCGCTGACGGTCCGGACCGGAATGGAACTGATCCAGGGCGTCAAGGAGCCCAACCCGCAATTGCTCCTGCTGAATGTTCGTTCCGTCGAGTTGGGGTATGAGCGCGCCGGCGTCACGCTGGCCGAAGCGATGCGCGTTCGGCTGGACCACGGCCGGCGCAGTCTCGATGAACTGCTCCGTCGCATCGACACGAAGGGTCTGGCGTTGGAGACGGAGATCGTCATGTCGCTGGAGCCCGCGGCGGCGATCGCCGAGATGGCGGCGGTCCGGAAGATGGACATTGTCGTGGTCGGCAGCCGGGGCCTGTCGCGGCCGGCCGCCGTGCTCCTGGGGAGCGTGTCGGAGCAGGTGCTGCGCTGTTGCCCGCTGCCGGTGATCGTCGCCAAAGAAAAGGGCGAGACCCTCCCCCTGCTGTCGGCCCTGATTCACGTCGGGTGACACATCCCCGACGCGGACCGCTGCTGTCGCGGCACTCCGATGAAAACATCAGCCCGCCGTAGGCGGGCCATCGATCGCCGCCCCGACCGGCAACGGGCCCGCGGGGCGAATAAAGTCGCATGGCGTTCAGCGCTTCGGCGGGGATTTGACCCAATGAGGACAGGCCCTAGAATGCCCTTTCTCGCGATCGCGATTCGCGCGATCGAGAAAGGACAGTCGCATTTCACGAACGGGTACTTTCAGACCATGAAACAGGAGAGGTGACCGATGCGCAAGATGATGGCAATGGCCTGCATGGCCGCGGTGCTGACGTATGGGACCGGCTGCACGACGATCGCCAAGCGCGCGATGAAGGAAGCGAAGGGCGCCAGCTCCGACGCCGAGGCCGTTCCCGGCGCCGGCGGCGGCAGCTTCGCGCGGTTCAACGGCGTCGATATTCAGCCCCCGCGGACGAATCTCGGCGGCCTGGTCAGCACGGAGTATCGCGCCGAACTGACCCGAGCCCTCCGCGAGCAACTCGTGACCGAGGATGACGCGCCGTTCAAGGGAAGCTCGCCGCGGCTGACCATCGATCCGGAGATCCTGTGGTATTATCGCGGCGGCAGCATCATGCCCGAAAAGTTCGCCGTCGTGCTGTTCTGGCTCAAGGACGGCGGGGCCGACGTCGGCCGCGTGCAGATCGTCACCAAGAGCGAGGCGACCGGTACGGGCGACAACGACATGGCCGAGAACATGGCCAAGGAACTCGTGTCGTACTTCGAGGATCACGGCAAGAAAACGGATTGACGTCGCTGCCGCCTGCGGCCACGTCATCGTTTGCGCTGAGTCCGCCGTTGCGAATCGCGCGGCGGGGGGGATTGTCCGCCGCCCCGATTTTCCGTGGCGATCGGCCGATGGCGCCACCCGCCCCGGCGATCCACCGACGCCATCTTCGCAGCGGGTCGCCTGGCCACCGACGGATTGGCTGCGTTTTCGGACGGGCCAGCGCGGGAGTCGTCGGACCGGGTGAAATACCGACGGAACCGGCGCCGGCCTCCCGATGAAGATTCGGGACCGAGGGCCGCCGCCGTCCGGGAAGTCGTGACCTGCCTGCGCCGGCGAACATATGATCTGGTGCGGTCCTCGAACTCGAGGCGGATCGACCGGAGTCATTCATGTCCTCTGCGATGGCGGCCATCCTTTTGATTTCGCTGCTCGCCGCCGGCGATGGCGAAGCGACGCAAGCCGATCGAGCTTCGACCGACCCCGCGAGCTACGTCAACACCAGTATCGAGGCCCAGGAGGCGATCGGGCGGGCCGAGCGCCAGGCGGATGCCGGCCGATGGCGTGAAGCGGCGGAGGCCTTGCAGGCGGGCATCGAGAAGCACGGCGACCGCGTCATGGCGGCAGGAGCCGGTCGATACGTCAGCGTCGCGGATTTCGTGGGGAGCCAGGTAGCCCGTTGGCCCGAGGCGGGGCTGGAGGCGTATCGGCGACGATATGAATCCGTCGCGGCCGATTTGTTGCAATCCGCCCGCGCCCGTCACGATCCGGGCGCGTTGCTCGACGTCAGCAGATTGTATTTCGCCACGGCCGCGGGCGCTGCGGCGCTCGACCTGGCGGCGCAATTGGCCATCGAGCGCGGGTCGTTGGCCGCGGCGCGACGTTGGTACGGCCGCCTCCTCGCCGAGCATCCGGACCGGGACCAGCGCGGGGATGATTGGCGGGCCAAGCGAGCGATCTGCGCGCTGCTCGATGGCGACACGCGCGAGGCCGATCGGCTCCTGCCGGCGACCGTGGCGGATGCGAAAGCGCCACCGCTTTCGGGCGGCGAGGCGTCGGCCTTCGAACGGCTTCGACGGATGCGCGAGCAGATTCGCGACGGCCTGCCCGTGATATCGGCGACCGGGGATGCCGTCTGCCGGCCCGATGGCGATGGCATGCAGTCAACGGCGCAGGCCGAGGCGGTCTGGTGGCGGTCGGCCAATCCGCGATCCGTTCCCGGAGATCAGGCGATCGTCGCGGTCGACGACGAAGGGGCCTTTGACTCCACCCGGGCCGACATCTTCGAACGCGCCCTGCAAAGCGGACGGCTTCAGGCGTTCGTACCCAGCATGGGCGATGGTCGCGTGTTTTTGCACGATGCGCGTCGCGCCTGGTCGGTGGATCCGCATCGCCCGGACGTGAAACCCTGGATGTATCGGGCGGACAAAGCCCCCGTGGTGGATGACGACTGGAGTCATGAGGAAGGCGCGCCGGCCCATTTTTCGTCACTCTACGATCAGGGCCTGCTTTATCTGAATATCGAGCTGCCGCGCGCCGGCGATGACCGCCGCGCGGCGACCCGCTGTCCGGCGTTGATCTGCCTCGACGCGACCACCGGCCGCGAAGTCTGGCGAAGCGAGCTGGCGTCGTTCGGTTCGCCGTTTGAAGAGACCTCGCTGGACGGCGCCCCGGTCCTGCACGAGGGAATTCTCGCCGCGCTGGCCCGGCGCCGGAAATCGTTCGGATTCGAGGCCTGTCATCTGCTTCGCTTCGATCCGTCTTCCGGCCGGCTGCTTTCGTCAACGCACCTCGCCGAGGCCCCGACCGGCAGCTACGGATACCATCGTGCCACGCGTTCGCTGCCGTCCGCCGCGGCCGGACTGATTTTCGCGGCCACGAACCTGGGCGCCGTGGCCGCCACCTGCGCCTTCACCGGCCGAATCGAATGGATCGCGACCTATGAGACCGACTACGGCGCGGACCACGACGCGCTGTGGCCTGACCGCGGCGGCAAACCCTATCGATCCTGGCATTATCAACCCGCCTGGCCCTGGCGCGATGCCGTCGTGTGCATGCCCCTGGACGCGGATTTCATTCTCGTCCTCGAGCAGGACTCCGGCGCCGAGCGCGCCCGGATCGGCCTCGATGAACTAGGCGACGCCCAGACCATCGTGGGGATTTGCGGCGATCGGATGTACATCGCCGGCGGACAGGTGACCTGTTACGACCTTCAGGAAGGGCGCGTGATTTGGCAGCGGCCAATGGCGACGGGGCAGTTGTTCGGACGCGGCGCGGTGTCGTCCGCCGGCGTCTTCGTACCGACCGACGGGGCGCTGTTGACCTATCCCCTCGACGGCGGCGAGCCGCGCGTTCTTCCCTGGACCGTCGAAGACGCGGGAAACGTCGCCCTCTGCGCCGACGAGATCATCGTGGCCTCTTCGCGCGGGGTCTACGGCGTGACCCGTCGCAGCGTGGCGATGGAGCGCCTCCGCGGACGCATGGCGGCGCGGCCCGACGACCCCGCCGCGGCGCTGTCGCTCGCGCGGTTGGCGTTTCGCTTTGGCGATGCCGGACAGGGGCTCGACGCCGCCAGGTCGGCGGCCGAGCGAACGTTGCGCCTGCCACCGACCGCGATGTCCGCGGCACGGGATCGGCTCTTCGATGCCCTCCTGAATCTGGCGGCCGAGTCATACGATCGCCGCGACGCGCCGGATCCCGCGACGATGCGCGACGAACCGTCGCTTTCGGCGGCCGTTGAGATTCTCGCCATCGCCGCGCCGTTTGCCGGCGAATCGGCCGATGAGGTCCGGCGCACGCTCTTGCTGGCCAGGGCGCGCGTTCTCCAGGATCGCCCCGCCGACGCGATCCAGACGTATCAGCATCTGCTGGCGGACGGCCGGCTCCGCGGTCAGCGCATCGGCGAAGTCGATCTGCGCGCGACCGCTCCGCTCAAGTCGTGCCTCGAGGAAATTGATGCGCGATCGCTGCGGTCCGAAGGCGGAGACGCCGCCGGCGCCGTCGCCGAACGATGGATCGACGCGGTGATGTGCCGGCTGGGCCGCGAGCACTACGATGTGATCGAACGGGAAGCGAACGCGCGACTCGTTCAGGCGACCGGGAAGGCCGATGGCAGCGCCTTGCGGGAGGTGGCCCTCGCGTATCCGAACAGCCGGGCGGCATTTCACGCCTGGCGGTCCCTGGCCCGTCTCGCCCGCGCGTCGAACGATCGCGCGACCGCCGTGAGTGCGTACCGGCGCGCCCTGTCCCGGCGAGTCGCGGAGAGGCCGGAGACGATTTGCGAATTCGTCGACTATCTCCTGGCCGAGAAGCGAACGACATGGGCGCATCAATGGTTGCAACGCGGCGCGCGGGAATATCCGGCGCTGACCTTCGAACGCCACGGCGCGACGTACACGTTTGACTCGTATCTGAGCCGGCAGTCGCGCGATTCAGCCGCCGCGGCACAAGGCCGCCCCGTCTGCCTGGCGCCGCCTGTCGACCATTTTGGGCGCGTTTTTCCGGACCGCGTCGCGGCGCTGGAGCCGCAATGTCCCACATCGGCGAGTTCCCCGTGGGACCAGGTCCTTGTATATAGCGGAGAATTGCTGGAGGCGCGCAGCGCCGCGACGGGCCGCGCCGTCTGGCCGCAAGGGTTCGCCTGCGAGGCCGAGCCGCTGTGGCTCGGCGCGACCCGCGGCCTGCTCATCTTCGCCACGCCGTATGAGCTTTTCGCCCTGACGCGAACCAGCGGCCGGCCCGCCTGGACCTTCGGCGAGCCGCCGCCGGCCGATCCCCTTCACGAACCCGAGGCCTCCCCGCGATGGAGCGCCTGGACGATGGACGAAGACCGCGTCTATCTGGCGTCGGACCGTGGTGAGATCGTCTGCGTCGGCGCCAATACGGGCGAATTATTCTGGCGGCAACGGGGCGCGGCCCCGTTCGGCAATCAACTCGCCTCCAACGGCCGCCTGATCTGTCATCTCACGTGGCGGCAGCGCCGCACCGTCCTGGAAATACGCGACGCCCGGACCGGGCAGACCGTTCACTCGATCGCCTCGGACGCCTCGCGCAATCGTATCGCCCTGCACGTCACGCCCGATGATCGGCTCGTGGACGTCACGCCGCGCGGCGTTCAGTGTTTCGATCTTGCCACCGGCAAGTCTCTATGGCGCGTCGTCACCGATCGGCATATTTCCGCCGGCGCCGTGGCCATCGACGACGACGGGGTCTATGTCACCGACGACGGCATGCGCGTGACCAAGATCCGGGTCGACGACGGGGCCGCGGCATGGTCCAGTGCGCCGCTGGTCGACTCGTCAACGTCGGGCGTCTGGGGCGATTTGGCCGGCGGGACATTCGTCATCGCCCACGAGGACCGGCTGACGGCGCTGGACAGCGAAGACGGCGCGACCGTCTGGACCGTGCGTCGGCCCGGTTGCCTCGAAGTCCAGGCGCCGCGCCTGGGCGCCGATGCCGTCGTCACCATCACGCGGACGCCCGGCAAAGCCGAGTCGTCGACCGCGATCGACATGGCGGTGACGGAATCGGCGGCGTATGAGGTTCGCGCGTTTCGCCTCGACGACGGCTCCCCCATCCCGCTCGACGACGGCGACGCGCTCCGCACGCCGCTGATCGAATCCTTCGGCGGGCTCTACCTCCGCGATCAGGCCATGGTCATACTCGACGGTCCTGAGCTGATCGGGTTCGCCGGCCGCGCATCTCCGGGGAACTGAACGATTCCGGACGATCGAATTGGCGGCGCGCATCACCGCAGGGCGAATGTCTGCGCGTCGTTCTCGTCACCGGCCGCTGCCCGCGGTACGATTCGCCCGCCATGAGTGCGCCGGTGAGAATCGAATGTTTCGTCGATCCAAGCTTCGGGGAAAACGCCTACGTCGTGTCCTGCCGCCGTTCCGGTCCGTGCTGGATCGTCGATCCCGGGCTGCCGCCGTCGGCCGCCGGGATTATCGGCTACCTGCGCCGCGAGGCGTTGACGGTCGACGCCGTCATCCTGACCCACGCGCACGCCGACCACATCGCCGGCCTGCCGGAAGTGCTCGAGGCGATGCCGGATCTGCCCGTCTTCGTCGCCGACGAGGAGCGCAAGGCATTGACCGATCCGCGGGAGAATCTCTCCGCCGACCTCGGGGCGTCCTTCCGCGTCGAGGCGCCGGACCTGCGACCGTTGGCGGCCGGCGGCGAATTGACCCTCGACGGCACGACCTGGAAAATCCTCGACGCGTCCGGCCATAGTCCCGGCGGCCGCGCCCTTTACTGCGCCGTCGCGGCCGTCGTTATCGTGGGCGACGCGCTCTTTCAGGGCTCGATCGGGCGCACCGACTTCCACAACAGCCGCCACGACCGCCTCATCTCCAACATCAAGACCAACCTGTTGACGCTGCCCGACGAGACGCGGGTCTATTCCGGCCATGGCCCGGTGACGACGATCGGCGCGGAACGTCGGACCAATCCATTCCTTGCCTGACCAGGGTCGTTATCGACCAGGTGCCGCGCGTCCCGGGCCTTTGAGAATCGCGGTTGATTCCCCAGAGGATCACCCAACAAATCGGGTAATTATGACCGAATGAGCGGCCTGTGGATGAAGCGTGCCATGCGAAGTCGATCGGCTGGCCATCCCATAACCATATGTCGAATCGTGCATTATGGGCCGCTCCACAACTGGGCCCGATCGACGTGGCTTTTTCTGGCACACGAAATGCCCCTGATGGGGGATGCGGTTGGCGATGTTGAATCGCAATCCGCCGGGGGGAGCCCATCGCGGGTGGACCGGTTTCGGGAGAGGACCGGGTCGCTCGAGAAGGGCTTCGCCCAGCGGGTTGCTGCTATCTCGATAGCAGTGGGGTCGTGCCGAGGGGAGTCGGCGCGACCCCGTTTTTTTTTCCTCACCCCACTCGCACGACGTTGTGATCTGCGCTTCGCCGAAGATAGTACCGATCGCATCAACGGAGTTCCCCCTGGATGTGGCATGGACGATTCGCCGCGGTCTTTCGTTGACAAGACGGGACCGGGCCGATTAGACTCCGGATCGTCGCCTCGGCGCTGAAACGCCGTCGCGTCGTTGACAATCGAATATCGCACGGTGCGGGTCTCCTGCGTGGGGAGATAATGGGGAAGGTGGTGAAAGTCCACCGCGGTCCCGCCGCTGTAACCGGGGACGAACGCCGCAACACGTCATTTCCGCTTTTTTCGCGGAGAGAAGGCGCGGTCAGTAGATCGATCCGGAAGCCAGAAGACCTACCCGCTCCGTAGTTTGTCGATCCGCCCCGGACATGGGCGGAGTCTCGACGGCTGCGTGATTCGCGCACGATCAGTGCCCATTTGACGCTCGCCTTTTCGACCTCCGCCCCGATTCAATCGTCGGGCGCGGAGGTTTTTTTGCGGCAACGAGAGATTGCCGAGGAAAGGAGTGTCGCATGTCCGGCACGCATCATGTCACGCCTCGCATCGTCCCCCGGTCCATTGTTGCTTCTGTCTTTCTTATCGCGCTCGCCGCCGCGCCGCCCGTCGCCCGCGCGGGTCTCGATCCCTGGGCCGATTCCGTCGTTGAGTACCTTCCCGGCGCGGCGCCGGCCGCCGGCTTCACCGACCCGGCCGTGTCGCTGGGCGCGCCGGAGCGGTTCACCGGCGAGCTGACGCCGTTCCCCGGCGTGGTGAGCATCTTCAGCCCGCCGTTCGGCACCGACGAGATCGTCAGCATCGGCGAGGGCGGACGGCTCACGGTCCGATTCGACGTGCCCGTGGCCGACGACCCGGCCAATCCCTACGGCGTCGATCTGATCATCTTCGGCAACACCGGCTTCGTCCTCGGCGACTTCGTCAACCTTTCGATCGGCACGCCGGCGGAATTATTCGGCGCGGATTTCGCCACGGTCGAGGTCTCGGCCGACGGCATCGATTTCTTCGCCGTCGGCTCGCTGGCCGATGCCCTGTTTCCCACGCAGGGGTTTCTCGATTCCGGCCCCTTCGACGCAGCTCCCGGCAGCGCGCCGACGAATTTCCTGAAACCGGTAAATCCCGCGCTGACGCTGTCGGATTTCGACGGCCTGACATACGCCGGGGCCCTCGCGCTTTACGACGGCTCCGGCGGCGGCACGCCGATCGACATCGCGTCGACCGGCCTGGCGTCGATCTCCTATGTGCGCGTCTCGCTGCTCGACGATGGCAACGCGGGAACCGAGCTCAACGCCGAGATCGACGCGTTCGCGACCGTGCCCGAGCCGGGTTCGCTGGCGTTGTTCGCCATCGGCGCAGCGCTGGCCCTGGGCCGCCGGCGGAGATGGGAGCGAACGACGTGACGCGCCGCCACCTACCGCGTCGATCCTGCCCGCCGATCCTCGCGACGATGCTTCTCGCCGTCGCGACGGGTCCGCGCGGCGCGGCGCAATCGATCGCGTGGACCGAGGACTTCGCCACCGACCCCATCGCCGCCGGGCGCTTCACCGTCGCGGCGGGGCACAACCCGTTGCGCTTCGCCTACGACGACGCGGCCGATGCCCTGACCGTACACTACGAGACGCTGCTGCCGACGGCGTGGCTCGTGCGCCCGCTCGACGCCGAGACGAACGTCACCCTCGGCCCGTGCGACGATTTCGCGTTCACCGTCACGTTCGCTATCCGCGAAGAGGGCTTCTACGCCAGTCCGTTCAGCGCCGCGCAGCTCTCGTGGGGACTCGTCAACGCCACGACGACCGGCGACGACCGGGCCGGGCAGTTCGGCGCCGTGCCCGACGCGTTCGACGTCGTCACGTTCGACTTTTTCCCCAACGTCACCGCCTTCGACGGTCCGTCCATCGGGCCGACGATCATCCGCAGCGACGACGGCGGCGGGTTCTTCTCGCACATCGACTTTACCTTCGGCGCCGAGACCCGGATCGACACGGATTTCGGCGACGAATCGATCGCCCTCGGCGCCGTCCATACCGCGACGATCAGTTACGATGCGGCGACGCGCATCGCCACGCTGACCATCGCCGACGGCGGCCCCGGCGCGCCGGGGCTGGCCATCAACGCGGACGGCGCGGGCGGGCCCGGCGGGTTCGACGCCGACGCGACGACGATCCAAACAATCGTCGCCGACGGCCCCTTCGCCGTCGACGCCTTCGCCTTCGCCGCGTGGCACGTGATCGACCCGTTCGATCCAGCGTCATCCGTCGTCATCGCCGATATCGACTTTTTCGAGGTCCATGTCTCCGCCGAGCTTCGCCCCCGCGGCGACGTCAACGGCGACGGCCTGCGCGACGGTCGGGACGTCGCGCCGTTCATCGCCGCGCTGCTGGCCGACGAACCCGACGCCTGCACGGTCGCGGCGGCGGATTTCGACGAAGATGGAAACGTCACGACCGCCGACGTCGCCGGATTCGAGGAGGCGCTGTTCGGGCCATGACCGCCTCCACGCCGCGACAACCCGGCCGCCGGGCGATCACGCTGATCGAATTGTTGATCGTCGTCGCCATCATCGCGCTGCTGGCGGCGATCGTCGTGCCCGCGCTGGGCGGCGCCCGTGCCGCTGGTCGGGCGTCGGTCTGCCTCGCGACGCTGCACAACGCGGGCCTGGCGGCGACGATGTATCTCGACGATCACGACGGCGCGTTCTGGCCGTACTACGTTGACACACCCGGCGCCGACGGCGGTCGGCGCTGGTGGTTTGGCTTCGAGCCCGGCGGACCGGCCGCCGATCCCTGGCGGGGGCATCGTCCGCTGATCAAGGCGGCGGGCTTTCTCGGGCGTTATCTGTCCGGATCGGCGGACGACTTTCGCTGCCCGAGCTTTCCCTACGGCGACGGCAAGTTCTTTCCCAAGTTCGCCCCGGCCGCCGGCGGATACGGCTACAACACCGCCGCCCTCGGCGGGCACAGTTGGATCGATCCGTTCTCTCGTCGGCCGCGCCGCGCGGGGGAGTTCGACGGCAGGACCGCGGAGGTGTTCGTCCTCGCCGACGGGATACACTTCGACCGCCTGGAGTTCGACGGACCCGGCGGCCTGACCCAACCGTTTAACGAACCGGCGTACATTCAATGGCAGCCGCCGGCGTATTTCGAGACCAACTTCGGCGTCAACGGCGGCTTCGGGCACTTCCGCCATCGGGGCCGGGCCAACGCGCTGTACATCGACGGCCACGCATCGGCCCAGCCGGTGCGACGGGCGTTGCACCCGTACAGTTCGCAGGGCTACGGGGCGGTCTCGAACCTCTCCGATGCCCAACTCGGCGTGACGCGCGTTCCCCGCGGCGCGACGGTCTTGGAGGTCGACCGCATCTATGGATTGCCGTGATGTGCCTGGGGAGCGGTTTTAGCTTTTTTGCAATGGGAGGAAGACGACCGGTCAGGGAGTTCCTTGGAGGGCGGGGCGGGCGGGGAAAACCCGGGGTTGAAGAATTCAAGGTAGACACACAAAGTTGAAAATGTCGGAACTTCCCTGAAGTTCGGGTTCGGCGTTTGGTGCATTTCTTGTCCGCGCGGGGGTCATGCGCCAGCGGACGCGGCTCGGAAAGGCGCGGCTCAGAAGGGCGCGGCGCTGAAGGGCGAACGAACCCGCTCCCTCACGGTCGCGGCTCGGAAAGGCGCGGCTCGGATCGGTCGCGGATGGATTCAGTCACTGACACGCGAGGGCGTCAATCCTTGCACCAGCGGTCCAGCCAGCCGAGGACCGTCTCGTGCCAGAGGATGCTGTTGTGCGGCTTGAGGACCCAGTGATTCTCATCGGGAAAGTATAGCAGCTTACTGGGGATGCCGCGGCGCTGGCACGCGGTGAAGGTCGAAAGCCCGTGCGTGTCGACGACGCGGTAGTCCAGCCCGCCGTGTACGACGAGCATCGGGGTCTTCCAGTTCTTCACGAGCGCGATCGGGTTGTGGTGCTCGTAGCCCGCCGGGTTATCCCAGGGCGTGCCGCCGTGGTCCCACTCGGGGAACCAGAGTTCCTCGGTATCGTAGTAGGCCATGCGCTCGCAGAGGTTGCCGTCGTGACTGACCATGCAGCAAAAGCCGTCGGGCCACTTGCCGGCGATCCAGTTGATCATGTAGCCGCCGAACGACGCGCCGAGCGCGGCGACGCGATCGCCGTCCATCCACGGGTTGGCCTCCAGCACGTGGGCCAGGCCGAGCTTGAGGTCGTCGAGGGGCTTTCCGCCCCAGTCGCCGCGGATCGAGTCGCAGAAGGCCTGGCCGTATCCGGTCGAGCCGTGGAAGTCGATCATCACCGCGGCGTAACCCGCCCCGGCGTAGGCCTGGGGATTCCAGCGGTAGTGAAAGTCGTTACCGAATGAGCCCTGCGGTCCGCCGTGGATCAGGAACGCGACGGGGTAACGCCGCTGGGGGTCGAAATCGACGGGCTTCACGACGTAGCCGTATACCTTTTCATCGTTCCACCCCTTGAAGGAGAACTGCTGCGGCTCGCCCATCTTCGCGGCGGCGACCTTGTCGTCGTTGACGTGCGTGATGCGGCGGACGTCGCTGCCGTCGGCCTTGACGGAGTAGAGCTCCGTCGGCGAGCGGAGATGATGCAGGGCGTAGACGATGCGATCGCCGGCCGGCTGCGGCCCGCCGGCCGATCCCTCCCAGACGACGGCGCGGTCCTTGCCGGTCTCGGCGTCGATGGCGAAGAGCGACCGCTGACCGACGTTCTCGGCGATGGCGTAGAGGGCTTTTCCGTCGGCGCTCCAGGAGAACGAGCCCGGCGAGCGGTCCCACAACTCGGTGAGCATCTTGATGTCGCCGCTCGGCCAGGGCATCAATGCGATGCGATAGCGGTCCGACTCGTAGCCGGGCCGCCGCATGGCGAGGAACGCCAGCGCCCGACCGTCGGGCGAAAAGAGCGGATGGGTATCGACGGCTTCGTTGGCCTCGGTGAGGCAGCGCGGTTTGGCGGAGCCGTCGATCGGCGCGACATAGAGGTCGAAGTCGGTGGACCAGGCCTCTTTTTCGCCGACGGCGCGGGCTGCGAAGACGATGGACTGGCCGTCGGGCGTGAAGGTGATCTCCTCGGGTCCGCCGAAGGGTTTGCCGGGTACGTCGGCGTCCATGCCCTTGGTGACGTGCACCGCCTCGCCGCCGGCCACGTCGCGGACGAAGAGGTGCGAGCGCCGGCCGTCTTTCCAGGTGTCCCAATGGCGAACGAACAGACGATCGTAGAGGCGACCCGTCGCGGGCTCGGCTTCGATTTCGTCGAGGCGGGCTTTCGTTTCCGCGGGCGAAGCGTCGGGGAAGACTTCCATGGTATAGGCGATGCGGCGGCCGTCGCGGGAGACGACGAGGTTGCCGACGTCGAGCGGCTCGTCGGAGATCTGCACGGCTTCGCCGGCCTGCGTGGAGATGCGCCAGACCTGCGACAAGCCGCTGCGCGAGGAGATGAAATAGACGAGGTCGCCGGATGCGTTCCATCGCGGGTTGCCGTCGCCGTCGGGATGCGAAGTCAGGCGGCGAAGGTTCTGCCCGTCGGCGCCGACGAGCCACAGATCGGTACGGCCCTTGTTGGCGTCGAGATCGGTCGTGCGCAGGACGAAGACGATCTGCTTGCCGTCGGGGGAGACCTGGTGATCCAAGATGCGGTCCATGGCGAGCATGTCGTGAATGCCGAACGGGTGGGGATCGCCGGCGGCGACGGCGGCGCGGGCGTGATAGGCGGGGATAGCGACGAACAACGCGACAAGCGAAGAAAGCCGGGCGACAGCAGACATCGATTCCTCCGTATTCTCCAATTCAACAGACTGGCGAACGAGTCGGGCGAGATTCTACAGGAGCGACAGCGCGATGCACGTCCGGCGGGTCCGGGGACAATCGCCCGGCGGCGCGATACGATTCTGCCCGAGGAGTCGCCGTGTCGCTGCGAACCGCCCGACGCTGGGTCACGGAAACGTCGCTGATCGCCGCGCGGTCGGCGGCGCCGCTGATTCCCTCGATGTTTCTGCGGGTGGGTGAGGGGTTGATCGCGGCCGCGGGGCCGCATGCGCCGCGATTGGCCGCGATCGTGCGAGGCAACATGACGGCCGCCGGCGTCTACGATCGCGAGGTATTTCGAGGATATTTTCGCCACGTCGGTCGGCACCTGTCCAATGCGATGCGCATGCTCGGCGCGCCGTCGCGCCCGGAGGAGGTCGCGGCGATGGCGCGGGAGCAGATCGACGTAGACGAATCCATTCGGCACCTGCGCGACGCGGTCGGCGCGGGGCGCGGGGCGGTTGTGGCGGCGCCCCACGTCTGTAATTATGTCCTGACGCTGGTGCGCCTGCGGATGGAGATACCCATATGGGTGTATCTGCGCTGGTCGAAGAACGAACGAAAGCGGCGGCTGAAGCAGGCGTGGTGCGAGGCGGCCGGGTTGCCGGTCATCGTCGAGCCGCCGGACGCGGCCAATCCGACGGCGCGGGCCGCGGCGTGCGTGGCGGCGCTGCAACAGGGCAAGGCGCTGGTCATGACGCCGGACATCGCGCAAAAAGACAAGGACCGGGGAATCGGCGTCGAAGTGCTCGGGCATCGGGCCATGTTGCCGACCGGTCCGGCGTCGATCGCCATGCTGGCCGAAGCGCCGATCGTTTCCGTTTTCGGCAGGACCGATGGGCCGCGACATACGATCACGGCGATGCCCGGCATCGGTGTGCCGAGCGTGTCGCGCGCCGACGGGGGTCGGCGCGAGGCCCTGCGCCGCGCACTGCAGGTGTGGGCTGACGGGTTCACGTCGTTCGTGCGCCAGAGCCCGGCGGCGTGGTTTCTGTGGGCCGACAGCCGATGGACGCGGGTGTTTCGGGGCGATGCCCGGTTCGGCGGGCCGGTTCTGGGCCGGACGCGAGAAGGACGGAGCGTGGCGATGACGGAAGCGCTTCCGGAGTTCCAGCGATGATCGCGTTGGGGCTCGTGGCCGGCATTCCGGTCGTCATGTGGATCGTGCAATCGGTCCTTTTGAAAGCGTACGGGCTGCCGTCACGGTGGCGGATCGATTCGCGGCGGGCCCCGCCGGGCGTGCGAACGGCGGGGAGGTGGACGACGCAGGTTTGTCTGGTCGGGACCCTTGTCGCGTATCCCATCATCATCGGGAGGTCACCGGCGGCGTACTACGCGGAGCTGCTGGCGCCGACGCGATCGGCGCTGCAATTTCCATTCGGCGCCGTGGCGTCGGCGTTGTTTCTGTGCGCACTGTTCGGCGCCTGGCTGGCGACGGGGCGGTTGCAGATCGACGTTCACCACTCGCGGCGGAAATGGACGCGGCGGCTGACGATGTTGGCGCCGACGGCCCTGTTCGGCGCGTTCGTCGAGGAGTTGCTGTTTCGCGGCGTGGTCATGGCGGACCTGCTGCGGACGCCGGCGCTGAATCCCGTCGGCGGCGTGCTCATGGCGACGGCCGTGTTCGCCGGCGCGCATTACGTGCGCAGCGTCAAGCGGCACTGGACGCTGCCCGGGCACGTGATGCTGGGCCTGCTGCTGTGCATCGCGTTTCAGCGGACCGGACAATTGTGGCTGGCGGCGGGGTTGCACGCCGGGGGGATCATGATGATCATGGCCGCGCGTCCATTCGTGCGCTACCGAGGTCCGGCGTGGCTGACCGGGGCGAGCATTTTTCCGTTCGCCGGCGTGGTGGGCATCGCCGGGCTGGGCATTTTGACCGTCTTCGTGGCGACGCATTTTGGAGCGCCATCGGCATGGCCATGATGTGCGACGGGACGATCCGTTGGCGATGCGCCGCCCGCGTTTCGCATGACGCATCGCAGAGCGCGGCGCTCGACGCGTATCTGGCGCGGACCGGCTCCGCCGGCGCCGAGCGATTTCTGCCCAAGGACGACGACGATTTGAATCACGCGCTGTGCGAGCGGCGATTCGACCGCGTGGTCTTCGCGGATCTTGACGCGCTGCTGGAGGCGATCTGGAAGGGCGAGGCGGAGCTGGACCGCTGGAACGAGGCGGGGATTCAGATCGACCTGGTGTGTCCGCCGACGCGGGACGAGGACGCGTGGCGCCCGTTCGCGTCGATCACCTACGACAGTCTGGTCCGCTGGCGAAAGGCGCAGCGGCGGCGGCAGATCGTGGCGGGCACGATCCTCAGCGCCATCGCGCTGGCGGCCATGGCGGTGCTGTTTTGCTTGATTCCGCCGGCGCGATAAAACGGGGATGGCTGACTGGGGACAGCCCGTGCGCGACGGCCGGCCGACAATGCCGAAGGTGGGAGTCGAACCCACACCCCCTTGCGGGGACCGGATTTTGAATCCGGCGCGTCTGCCGATTCCGCCACTTCGGCCCTCGTCGTTAATGTAGTCGAGATGGCGTCGCCCCGGAAGGCCGCCCGAGTCGAAGCGTGATGCGCGGTGGATCACCGCTCGGATCATCGTTCCGCGCCGCCGCCACTTTGGAGAGTTGCATGGCCGAATCGACGCGCGTCCACGGAGACAATCGATTGACAGGCGGGCGTTTGTCAATGGGCGCGGTCTGGCTCGCCGCATGGGTCCATGGCGCCTTTTCGATCGCCGCGCCTTGCAGCGCGAACGGGTCCGCGAGCGTTTCGTTCCGGGTGACGGTGCCGGCTGATACGCCGAAAGACGCGCGGGTGTTCATCGCCGGGAATCTTCCCGCGCTGGGCGGATGGAAGGCCGATGGGCTTCGCCTGCAACGAGCAAACGACGGGCGCTATCAGGGCGCGGTGAATCTCCCCGTCGGGTCGGTGATCGAATACAAGCTGACGCGCGGCTCGTGGGCCAGGGTGGAGAAGAGCGCGAACGGGGGTGACGTTGCGAATCGCCGGCTGCGGGTAGAGAAGGACCAGGCGGTGAACGTGACGGTCGCGCGTTGGGCGGAGGGCGGGGGCCCGGATATGGTACGTTCGTCCACGCTCACGGGACAGGTGCGTACTCACGAAGAATTCGCTTCCCGCCATCTCAAGAACCGGCGGGCGATCGCGGTCTATCTGCCGCCCGACTATGACGCGCGGAGGGACCGCCGCTATCCCGTGCTGTACCTGCACGACGGTCAGAACGTCTTCGACGCGGCCACGTCGTTTCTGGGCGTCGAATGGCAGGCCGACGAACACGCCGAGCGCCTGATCAAGGCGGAGCGCATCGAGCCGCTCATCATCGTCGGCGTGTATAACAACTCGGAGCGCACCAACGAGTACACCCCGACCCGCGACGAGGGACGCGGCGCCGGCGGAAAAGCGGAGGCGTATGCGCGGTTTCTCGTCGAGGAGGTCAAGCCGTTCGTCGATCGGACCTACCGGACGAAGCCGCAGCGCGAGCACACCGCCGTGGCCGGTTCGTCGCTCGGCGGACTCGTGTCGTTGTACATCTGCGCAGAGTATCCGCAGGTTTTTTCGATGTGCGGGGCGATTTCGCCGGCGCTGACGTGGGACGAGGAAAACTGGCTGGCCGCGGCGCGGCGGGACCCGGCATGGATGAAAGGCATTCGATTCTGGGTGGACATGGGCACGGGGGAAGGGAGGCAGATTGAAGGATACAGCCGGGCCATCGAGCAGACGCGGGCGCTGGAGAAGGTATTCGACGCGGCGGGCCTCGTGCCGGGGCGGGAGTATTCCTATGAGGAAGTGGCGGGCGGCGAGCACAACGAAGCATCATGGGCGGCGCGATTCGATCGGGTGCTACTTTTCTTTTTTGGCAAGTAGCGCCGGCAAGTGCGTCCCACCCGCAACGACCGGCGAGACGCCGGTACCGCCCGTGCCACCCGAGGCGGCGTGGGCCGAGTTCTGAGAGTGGAGTTGCGATCCTGCTCAGGGCGCCAATCCGTCGCTGGCGGCCGACGAGAAGTTCACCGCTATGGTGGTCAAGATGCAGGAGCTTGGATAGCCGCTGATCAATCCGGTGATGGCGGCGTCGTCGCCGTAGGCAATTGAATGCCTACGCGAAGCTGGTGCGAGAATCCCGGCGCGCCGGGATCGCACCGGCGGCACTGCTCACAGAGCAGTGGCACACTGCACAGCGAGCGCACGGCTCATAGAGCAGTGGCGCGGCGATGAGAAAACCCGCTCGCTGACCCTGTGACATCCGCTGCGCGGAGGTCCAGGGCAGGCGGTCGCGGCTCGGGAAGGCGCGGTGATTTCGGATATGATGCGGACCATACGGCCATGACGTCGGTCTGCCCATCCTGCCAACGCGCGGTTTCGATCAGCGAGACTTTGATTGGCCGGTCGCTGACGTGCCCTCACTGCGGCCGGCGGTTTTGCGTGGCGGTCCCCGGCGAACCGCCGGTGCTCGAAACGCCGCCGACGCCACTGGCCCCCGGGCGGATTCGGTTCAACTTCTCCTGCTCGCGATGCGGCTCCATCCTCGAGGCGACGAGCGACCACTCCGGGCGCAACGGACGTTGTCCGACGTGCGGCGGGCTGTTCGTGGTCCCTCATGCCGATCCTCATACGGGACTGGCCCGCGGGCCGGCGCAAGTGACCGACGACGGGCAACTACCGACGCCGATGCACGCCTACGCGACGGCGGGCACGAAAGCGCCGGTCATCCGGCGACTGGCCGACGGGCGCGACGTGATCGTGTGCCCGCGGTGCGGCGGGCAATGCGACGTGGAGGCGAACGCCTGTCCGAAATGCGGGATGCCGTTCACGATGGACGGGGCGACGGAGGCGGCGGTCACGGCGCCGGAATCGAACGGCCTGGCGACGGCTTCCTTGACGATTGGCGTGCTGTCGCTGCCGACATTCTGCCTGCCGATTCTCGGCGTCGTCGCCATCGGCCTGGGCATCGCGGCGCTCAAGCGGGCGCCGGCGCTGGGACCGAGCGGACAGGGACGGGGCATGGCGATGACGGGGATCGTCTGCGGCATATTGTCGCTGGGGTCTTTTTTGTTCGGCCAGTTGATCTACCCGCTGTTGTGATCGTCCGGCGGCGGCGTCGGGACCGTCGCGGGGGGACAGCTACTTGTGGAGCAGACTCATGACCTCGGCGCGGGTGGAGGCGTTGTTGCAGCACTCGCCGCGGACGGCGGAGGTGACCATGACGCTGCCGGCCTTCCTGACGCCGCGGCAGGTCATGCAACTGTGGGTGGCCTCCATGACCACGGCGACGCCCTTGGCCGACAGTTCGGACATCAGGATGTCGGCGATCTGGGTGGTGAGCCGCTCCTGCACCTGCGGCCGACAGGCGAAGGCGTCCACGACGCGGGCCAGCTTCGACAGGCCGACGACCTTTCCGTCGGGGAGATAGGCCAAATGTGCCCGGCCCTCGAACGGCATGAGATGGTGTTCGCAGATGGAGTAGAACGGAATATCGCGGAGGACAACCATTTCGTCGTATTTTTCGGAAAAGAAGGTCCGGAGGTGTTCGCGCGGATCGGCGTGGAGGCCGGCGAACATCTCCGCGTACATGCGGGCGACGCGGCGGGGCGTTTCGCGGAGGCCTTCGCGGTCGGGATCTTCGCCGACGGCCAGCAGGATCTCCCGGACCGCCAACGCGATGCGCTGACCGTCCACCCGGCGTTCGAATTCGAGGTTATCTTTCATGGAAGCTTGTCGCCCTCCCAGGGCTGCGAATATTTCTCCGACGTCGCCAGGTCGAAGTTCGCATGGTGCTGATTATAGCCGACGCGGCGGTACTCGGCCCGGCAACGGTAGCAGACCGTCACCTGGCCAACGACCAGATAGACGACGGCATCGATCATCACGGGAACGGCCAGCGCCGCGTAGGTCGCCGCCACGATCCGGAAGTAATAGAACACCGATGCCACGACGGCGAACAGGATGACGATGGCCAGCCCGAGCTTCTGGGGAAAATCCTTGCGGAGGAAGAACTCCCGGCCGCCACACACGGCGCATTGCGCGATCGGGCCTTCGGCGTCCGCGTCGCACGCGGTCAGGGGCAAGTCCCGGAGGCAATGCGGGCACTTCACCGCGGATTCGCCGGCGCCCGGCGGCGCCGTCTCCAACCAGCGGCGACAATCAGGGCCGGGGCATCGAGCGCGAATGACCATTGGAAAACGGACTGGACCTTCGAGGCGACCCGGCGGGCCGAACGATGAGAGGGTCATTCGGCGGCGGCATCAGGAAGCCCGTGCTTCCTCGCGCGAGATGATATTCGCGATTCGACGGTAAAACTCCTGGGCGACGGCCTGTTCGGCGACGATGACCTCGTCGGCGCCTTTCTTCAACGCGACCAGTCCGGTGGAAGTGTATCGGGTGCCGGCGATGATGTGGATGTTTGAATTGAGGGCGTTGGCCGCTTCGGTCGCCAAGAGGGCGGCCTGTTCATCGGGAATGGTCAGGGCGAGGATCCTCGCCCGATCGACGCCGGCCCGCCGCAGGACGTCCGGATCGGAAATGTCGCCCTGAACGATCGGGACGCCCAGGCGGCGCTGGGTGATAAAGGTCTGGCCGTTGAGGTCGACGACGACGAACGCGATCGCCTGGGCGGAGAGGTATTCGGCGACGAAGCGGCCTCCGACGCCGAATCCGGCAATGATGACGTGGTCCTGTAGTGTGTCAATCATACTTGGGCCATTATAGACAATTCGGTCTCTCCCGCCGCGGCAATCAAATTGATTGAGGCGGCGCGGGGGAAGGCCCGACGAACTGATTATTATGGGACAGCGCGCCACACCCATCAACACCCCTTCCGGAGTCGTCAATCTGTTCAAACCGGTCGGGTCAAGTTCGGCCCGGTATGTTTATCGATTGCGGCGCATATTCGGATTGCGCAAGGTGGGCCACGCCGGCTCGCTCGATCCGTTTGCCGAGGGCGTGCTGTTGGGCTGCGTCGGTCGGGGCACGAAGCTGGTCGAGCGACTGATGGCGCTGCCGAAGGTCTATGAGACTCAGTTGCGGCTCGGCGTCACGAACGCCACGTTCGATCCCGAGCAGCCGTTTGAGGCGGTGGCCGGCGCCGTCGAGGCGTCGCGCAAGGCGATCGACGACGTCGTTGCGTCGTTGACCGGCCGGATCGAGCAGACGCCGCCGGTCTATAGCGCGACGCGCGTGGGAGGGCGACTGAGCTACCAACTGGCCAGGCGCGGAGTTGCAGCGCCGTTGCGGGCGAAGTCGGTGCGGGTCGACCGCATCGAGGTGCTCGCCTACGACTGGCCGCTTCTCACGCTACGGATTCGGTGCGGCCGCGGGACTTACATTCGGGCGATTGCCCGGGACGTCGGCGAGCGCCTCGGCACGGGCGCGGTCTGCGAGACGCTGTTGCGGCGGCGCATCGGGCCGTTCGTGGACGACAGCGCGGTGAATCTCGACGAAGCGTCTGACGACGATGTGCGTCGGGCGCTGTGGTCGGTCGATCGCGCGACGGCGCTGATCGCCGGCGCCCTGGCATCGGAAGGCGACGATCGTTAGCCGGCGGCGACGTCGGGGGCGTCGTAGCCCCATTTTTTCATGTGCGCCGCCATGGCGCGATCCACTCTTGCCCGGTCATTCTCCGGAAGTTCGCGGTGGACGTTTTTTCGATAGGCCGAGACGCGCGCGAGGTAAGACCGCAACCGTCGGCGGAACGCATCGCCGAGCGGCAGGCCGAGTCGGCGATAGATGTCCTCGATCACCCCCATCGGGTCCGCTTCCAGGTCCTCGAAGCGGACGTCCACGACGCGATCGGGTCGCAGGCGGCTCGCGGCTTCGTCGTACGCGCGCTCCATGCGTTCGTAGTGTTCGAGGAAATGATCCATGTATCCGCCGCCGGCCGGGGCATTTTGCAGATGGAAGATGGCGTGGCCCTGTCGGGCAAAATGGGCGTTCGAGCGATAGACGTCGTAGGGATGGCGGTGAATGTGAATGATGCGGGCGTCGGGAAACATGTCCACGAGCATGGCGACGCGGCCGGTGTTGCAGGGATTCTTGAGCACCGGCCGGCGTCCGTTCCAGAAGACGAGCCGGCGGAGGAATCTCCGGTTGGCGTCGGACCAGGTTTGCTTTTCTTTTTCGGTGAACTGATCGGCATGGAGGAACCGGTTCTGCCTTTCGGCGGATCGCGGGAACACCCAGCCCCAGTAGGGCGAGAGGGTGCATTGATTGGCGATGGCGAATTCCTCCTCGTTGGCGCTGAAGATGTGCGTCGGCATGGCATCCATGGGACGGCGCCAGGGGAAGAAGGCGGCCAGGAGCGGTGACAAGGGAAGTCCCGCCGCCAGGGCGCACGACGGATTGAGGACGTGACAGTTTCTCGGGGCGACGAATTGAGAATCCAGGGAGAGCAGGTTATGCAGGTGCGTCGTGCCGCTGCGGTGGACGCCGATGATGAACACGGGATCGGGCACGCGACGGCGGCAGAGCCACGGCGCGACGAGTCGTTCGGGCAGCGAAAGAATCGCGTTGGTCGCGGAAAACCAGAGCATCGCGGCCAGTCGCGGCCAGTATTCCGGCGGCACGCGCCAGCGGGCACGGCAGAGTCCCGCCCACAGCGCGCCGAACGACGCGAGGATCAAGGGGGTCGCCAGCGGATTGATCCGCCTGAGACTGGCCGACACGTCCGCGTCTTCAATCGTCGGGGGCGGGGGGCTGCGATGGGCGCGCCATCCGACGATCGCCGAGGCGAACGCCAGGGCGAAGATGTATGCGGGCGCCCGCCGCGGATCTCCACCGGGGCAAAGCCAAACGGCCCAATAGGAATCCGGCAGGGGCGTGAGGTCGAGGACTCTCCGGGAAACGTTGCGGGCGACGATCATGCCGGCCAGCAGGGCGCTTCCGAACAGGACATGCCCGGTCCTGACGCGCAGGGCGCCGAGTAGCAACTGGGCGCACAACAGTCCGGCGAAATTCGTCAGATGGTCCATTTCCGTCCAGTAGATCGGATCGTCGATGCGATAGTAGACGGGCAGGAGGATCGCGGCGGCAGCGACTCCCAGGAAGCGGCCGTGCCGCTCGGCAAAGGCGGTGACGACGTAGCCGCTGTAGACGACATTGGCCGCCAGCGCGAAGAGCAGGGCGATCGGCACGATCCAGACGACATGAAGCCAGCGGGCGGCGCCGACCGACGGGTTGATCTGCATGGCGCCGGCCCCGATGCAGAGGGCGTACCCAGCGCCGCCGAGGGCCGCGCCGGCGAACAGTCCCCAACCCAGGGACAATCCCCAGCGACGCGGCACGGCCAGGCCGTAGTCGCGGGCGGGTCGTTGTTCGATCGTTCCGAGGAAGGCGAAGCCGGCGAGGGAAACCGGAAGCAACAGGGCGCGGGCGAGTTTGCTGGCGTCGTGCGGGGCGGCGCCCAGGGCGGCGGCGGCGAGTTGCACGGCCGCCAGAACGATGTACGTGGCGCCGAGCCACGCGCCGATTTTCAGGATGGGCGGCGCGGGGATGACGCGCCGTTGGATGAAGCTGGGCGGAGATGACAACGGCCTATTCCAGGTCTTCGCGCATCCAGACTTCCGTGCCCGACCCGGTGGCGGCGTTGTTGGCGGTCCCGAGGAAGAGTCGATGGCCGCAGCTCAACAGGGTGCGGGCGCCGTAGTTTCCGATGTCTCCGAATCCGACGGGGGCATCGGCGTTCCAGGTCAGTCCGTCCGGGGAGGACCACAATTGAAACCTCGTGCCGGGCAGGACGGTGTAGGTTCCGAGATACAGGCGGCCGCGGTGTTCTTCGAGTCGCCAGGCGTAGGCGTTGGTGATCACGCCGAATCCGCTCTGGCCGATCTTTTCGAGCGAGCCGTCGAACGGGTTGTAGGCATAGAGGGCAAATCCGCGGGCGAAGTTCATCGTTCCGATGAACATCCTGCCGAAGAACGGGTGCATGCTGAGGACGCCGAGGTCTTCAGGATCGTGCTGGGCCTTGGCGACGACGCGCGCGGCGGTCATTCCGTCGAAGCGGTAGACTTCGAAACCACCGTTGCGGTCCCATGTGCCGAGATACAGGAGGCCGTCCAGCTCTTCCAGCGTTGCCAGCGAGCGGAGTCCCTCGAAGGTCATGGCCAACTCCCAGGCGTCGCCGTCGAACGCCCACAACTCGGCGCGTTCGTCGCGGTTCTCGGTGCCCATGTACAGCCGGTCGCCGACGACGGCCATGCCGCGGACCGAGCGGTTGGCGCCGGTCAGTTGCAGGGAGACCGACCAGACCTGGCCGTCGGTGCTGGACCAGATCTGGGCCGGGGCGGCGGCATTCAGCGTTCCGGCGAAGATCGCGCCGCCAAAGACGGCCATCTTGCGAAAGCCGAGGGTGCGCGGGTCGATCGATTCCATATCCAGCGATTTGGTCCAGCCGCCGAGAATGAGGTCGTAGCACCAGATTTCCGCGCCGTCGCTTTCGACGACGTCTTCGTATTGCTCGAAGAAGTCCAGCGGACCTGCCGCCAGATCGGGCAGATTGTTCAGAACGGTGTCGAGGGTCACGCCGGCGTTGAGCGTGCCGACGTAGAGTTTTTCGTCGAGCTTGGCCATCGACCAGCTATATTTGTTCTTGGCGTCGCCGAAGCCGGGCGCGGGGCTGATGCGGTGGAAGCCGGCGGACGATTCGCAGGTCATGCCCATGAGCAGGGGCAATGTCGCCAGCGGCCACCCAGCGCCGATCCGATCGCTCCGTCGATGCGTTCTTGACAAGAATCGATTCCTTTCGCCGCTTCGAATGTATCCTCGGCCGGAAGCGCCGACCAGCCCTTGCCGCGTGCGTCACGGCGCGATCGCCGGTCAGCCACGGATCGCCGACATTCCGCCCGCTACGCCGCCTTTTCCGCCGTCGTGGGCACCTTGGCGAGGATGTCCTCGAGGACCGCGTCGGCCTCCATGCCCTCGGCCTGGGCCTCGAAGTTCAGCAGGACGCGGTGGCGCATGGCAGGCAGAAAAACCTTTCGGATGTCGTCGAAGCTGACGTTGTAACGCCCGTCGAGGAGGGCCTGAACCTTGGCGGCCAGGACGACGGCCTGGGCCCCGCGCGGCGAACTGCCCCAGCGGACATAGCGGTTGGCCAACTCGGTGGCAAACTGGCCGTGGGGATGGGTCGCCAGGGTCAGGCGGATGCCGTAGTCCTGGACGTGGGGGGCGACGACCACGCGCTGCACGAGCTTCTGAGCGCCGACGATCTGGTCGCCGCTCATGACGGCCTTGATCTGCGGGGCGTGGCCGGTCGTGGTGCGCTGGAGAATCGTGTTGAGTTCCTCGCGACTGGAGTAGCGCACGATGAGCTTGAAGAAGAAGCGGTCAAGCTGGGCCTCGGGCAGGGGGTAGGTGCCTTCCTGCTCGATGGGGTTCTGGGTCGCCATGACGAAGAAAGGGGGCGTGAGCTTGTAGTGCTCGCCGGCGACGGTGATCGTCTTTTCCTGCATGGCCTCCAGCAGGGCCGATTGCGTCTTGGGGGTGGCGCGGTTGATCTCGTCGGCCAGGACGATCTGGGCGAAGAGCGGTCCGCGCTGAAACTCGAATCCGCGGCGGTGCGTTTCCGGGTCCTCGACGATGATGTTGGTGCCCAGGATGTCGGCGGGCATCAGGTCCGGGGTGAACTGCACGCGGGAGAAATCCAGCGTCAGCGCCTGCGACATGGAGCGGATCAGATAGGTCTTGCCCAGGCCGGGGACGCCTTCGAGCAGGGCGTGTCCGCCGGTGAACAGGCAGGTCAGGACGCCATTGACGATTTCGTCGTGGCCGACGATGGCCTTGGCGATTTCGTCGCGCACGGCCTTGAACTTGGCGCGGAACTCGTCGGTGGCCTTGGCGACGGCCGGGTCGATCTGTTGGGCCATGGGCTGCTCCGGTCCTGCTCCGCGCCGGTGGCGCGGCGGGTCCATGTTATTCGCTTCGGGTTAATCCTGCTTGCCGCCGCCCAGATCGTCCCTGGCCCGTTTCCTGGCCCGCAGGAGTCGGGCGGTCGTTGATTCGGCGGGGGCCTCGTCTTTCTTCGCCGGAGTTTTCGGCGCCGGCGGCGTGTCGGCTCGGGGACCACCGAGTGACGCCGCGAGGTCGGCGGCGGGTTTTTTCAGGGGGCCCGATGTTTCGAATTTCGCGTCGACCTTCGGCGCGGCGGGCGCGTCTTTCACGGCTTCGTCGGCGAGCTGCGAGGCCGCGCCGGTATCGCCCCTGCCGGTGCGCTCGTCGCGAACTTTGGCGCGAATGGCCTTCAGATCGGTGAGCGTGCGCTCGGCGCGGCGGCCGGCGCCGAATCGACCCGCCAGGGTCGAGACGTAGGCCCGCGCCCGGGCGAGGGCTTTCATCGGGTCGACGGCGATGCGCCGCACGGCGACGTCGAGCAGGAATGCGAAGACGGCGAGCTTCAGCAGGGTGTCCCAGATCGGCGTGCGGGTGACGGTCGGCGGCAAATTGTGGGCGAAGACGTCGGCGGCCTGAGCGTCGAGCGAAAGCTGCCGCCCCTCGGCTTCGAGTGCGATCTCGCGGAGCAGCGCTTCGTTCGGTTCGAGATCGCGAAACTCCGGCGAGTATGGAACGCTGACGCCGGTGCGGATGATCGTCGGCTCGTCATCGCTGCCGCCGGCGGCCATGGCGGAGACGAGATAGGTGCCCTGCTCATTGACCTCGAAGCGCCCTTCGTATCGGCCCGGTCCGGTCTGCACGACGGGCACGGCTTTCGACGTGCCGTCGGGCGCGACGACGCGGCCGACGAAATGGCGAAACGACGTCGCGCCGTCATTCTCGCCGCCGGCCTCGATGACGATCCTGCCCTCGTCGCCCTCGATCGATGTCATGACGTCGTAGTTCGCCGCGGTTCCCTGCTGCATGCACCAGCGGATGGTCTGGGCCCAGAGCTTGCTGAACGACGGCCAACCGGCCCATTCGGTTCCCCAGTGTTTCCATCGGCCGCTGGTGAAGGCCACGGTGCGCCCCCAGCCGCAGAGCCAGTGGGCGAGCAACGGATCGCCGCGCTCGGTGACCAGCGGCATCTCGACGTCGGGCAGCTTGCGCGGCGTGGTGACGACGTAGCCCTTGAGCTGCGGAAACTGCTCGTCGATGCCGACCATGATGTCGGACAGATGGGGCCGGACCTGGGGCGTGAAGATCTCGTCGCGGACCAGTGGCCGGCGGACGATTCTCGCTTCCTTGATGAAGATGCGCGGCAACTGTTTTTCGTCGCCGGATTTCGAGAGCGAGTAGTAGCGCCCGCCGGTGACGTTGGCGATGTTTTTCATCGTGGCGATCTCGGCGCCGCCGTGGGGAAAGACCGAGACGGTCGAGCAGGTGATGCGGTTGCCGACCAACTGGTTGAGCAGGCCGCTGGGCGGGGCCTGGGGATCGCCGTCGGAGATGATGATCATGTGCCGCTGTGCGGCGTCGCGGCAGTTCATGAGGGCCTGGTAGGCCATCTTCATCGGCGTGCCGAAATCGAACATATCGGCGTTCTGCATCTTGCGGATGCGACTGATGATCTGTTCCTTGTTGGCGGCCGGCTGCATGGGCACTTCCCAGTGAAAGCCGGTCATGCCCCAGCCGACGACGCCGTAATAGTCGAGGCGGCTGAGGGTCTTCAAGGCGGCGACGGCGGTCTCGACGCCCCACTTGTTGCCCTGCGGCATCTCGCAGGAGTGCATGACGATCGCCAGGGCCCCGCGCGGAATCTGGCGGACGGCGTCGACGTCGAACTTGACCGGCATGGTTTCCTCGATGATCGAGCCCTGCCAGCCGCCGGCGGCGAAGCTGTCGTCGCCCCCGATCATCACCAGGCCGCCGCCGAGGTCGCGAACGTAGCTGGCCAGGGCGCGCTGCTGCTCGGCGCTGAAATGATCGGCGGGCACGTTGGCCAGGACGATCGCCGCGTAGTCCTGAAACGCCGACGTATCCAGCGCGAGGGAATCGGAAAAATCCCATTGCACGCGGATGCCCTCGTTGCGCAGGGCCTCGACAAGGATTTCGTCGTCGGCCTCGCCGTCCTGCGTACCGAGAAAGAGGAGCGTCTTGGGGCCCTCGACGTTGGTGAAGCCGCGGGCGGAGTTGTTCTGGGCCATGGCGTCGGCGGACTTTTCGTCGGGAACAAATTCGGCGCGAAACTCGTGGGCCCGAGAGATTTGGATCGGTACCCGCACGTTGTAGGCGTTGCGTCCGGGATCGAGGGTCACGCGCTGGCCCGAGTCCTCGCTGTCGGGCGAGAGGTCGAGCAGTTGCTCATCCTGGCCGACACGTTGATAGACGAGGATCGTGCCGGAGGTTTCGGTGTCGCTGCGGAGGATCATGCGCAGGGGGACCTGTTCGTGAAGATTGGCGTAGGGGGGGACGGCGAGCTGTTCGAAGACGACCTCGGCGCCGTGTTCGTAGCGGAGCGGGACGACGTCGACCGTCATCCGGTTGGCCCGGGCGGTTCGGGCCTCTTCGATCGCGTCACCGACGTTCTGGATGCCGTCGGAGAGGATGACGACGCGGTTGTTCGAGGACTCCAGGGCGCAGGCGGCCGCGACGCGGAGCCCCTGGGCGAGATGGGTTCGGTCCGGCTGCTGACCGTCGGCCAGCGGCAAGGGGACGTGGACTCCGCCGTCGACGCCGGCGCGGCTGGGTAGCTGTTCGATGCGCGCCTGGCCGTCGAAGGTGAGGATCGACAGGCGGTCGTCCGGGCCCATCTCCTGACTGACGCGGCGGACGAACGCTTCGGACTTCTCGCGGAGGTTCGCGGGGATCGAACGGGATTGATCGAGCAAGAACAGGACCGAAAGGTCGTCGGTCTTGAGAACACGATGGGCCCCGGCCATCGCCATGACGAGCAGGAGCAAGACGCCGCAGCGCGTCGCCAGGGCCATTCGCCTGCGGACCGGGCCGAGACCCGACAGAGACCGCCGCGCCATCCACCAGACGAGCAGGGCGACGAACAAGAGCCACAGGTAGAGCGGCTGATCGAAGCGGTCGCCCAGGAAAGTGTCGAGCATCGGCGAAGGACTCGTGCGTGACGGCGCGGCGGAAGCCCGCGACCCTACCAGTCTATCAGTTGGACGCGATTATTCCACGAATCGAGACAATAGACGCCGCCGCCGGCCGCCACCGCGACGCCCCAGGGTTGGGCGATCTGTCCGACGGCTCGGCCGGCCGCGCCCCACGACGCGACGAACGCGCCGTCGCGGCGGAAGCGGACGATTCGGTTGTTTCCGCGGTCGGCGACCAGCAGCGTGCCGCCGGGCTCGAGGGCCAGGCCATAGGGGAAGCTCAATTCGCCCTCCCTGTCTCCGGGCCCGCCGAGCTCAAGAAGCAAGTCGCCTCCCTTGCTGAAGCGGCAAATGCGGTGGTGACAGATGTCCGTCAGCCACAGCTCGTCGTTTTCGTCGAACGCCAGTCCGGCGGGGCGCTCGACCCAGGCGTGGCCGGCCGCCTTGTCGGCAAAGGCGGTGACGAATGATCCGTCGGGAGTGAACTTGCTGATCCGGTCGTTGCCGCCGTACTCGCCGACGTAGATGAAGCCGTCGCGGTCGATGGCGATCGAGGTGGGAAAGACAAACTCGCCGGACCCCTCGCCGCGGCGTCCGAATCGCATCGTCTCGCTGCCGTCGCGGTCGAACACGATCACGCGGGCGTAATGGGTATCGGCGACCCAGACGCGGTTGTCGTCGTCGACGGTCAGGCCGGTCGGCTTGCCGTTGTCGCAAGCGGGCATGCGCCATTGATGTTCATAGGCGCCATGGGGGCTGAAACGCTGAATCCGCGCCGTCTTGTCGACGACGAAGATCCGCCCATCGACGGGAGACACGGCGATGGCACGCGGGTAGCTGAATTCGCCGGGAGACAGGCCCGCCCTTCCGATCACGCGCCGGACGGCCCCGGCGTCCGATTCGGCGGGGCTGCAGCCGGCGGACAGCGCGCACCCGGCGAGCAGGGCAGCGGCGACCAGGAGCGAGCAAGGTGTTCTCGGCATCGACATCAGTCACCGTCTCAAGACGCCAGATTGCTCCGTGCAAGTACCAGTGTGGCACCGGCCAATGGCCGGTGCGAACCGGCTATTAGCCGGTTCCACAAGCTTTGGAACAGCGCCTGGTTTGGTTTGCCCGTTTACGATCATTTGATTGGCGGCGTTCGACGCCGCGTCAACAGCGGCGAGAGGGCGGCGGCGAGCATCGGCGGCGCGGCGAAGAGCAGACTCACGGCCACCGTCTGATCGCTGCGACCGTAGTGCATCTGGGCATCGACGCGGACGGCCAGCGGACCGCCGACGAACTGCGTCGGCTGCACGATGACGCTGGCGGCCAATTCGCAGAAGGCGAGGCATCCCACCATCATAGCGGCGGCGAAAAGCGGAGCGGAAACAAACGGCCACAGGACGTGAGCGCTGCGGGCCGTCGGGCCCGCCCCGTCCGAGCGCGCCTGATCGATCAACGACGTCGGCGTCCGCCGACAGGTGACGCAGGCGATGGCCGCGCCAAGGGCCGCGTATCGGCAGAGGACGGCGGCGATCCAGGCCCACGGCGTGCGATCGTAGAGATTGAGCCCGGCCGGGTCGCTGATGCGCGAGAAGAACGCCGCCAGGGCGGTGCCGATGAGTTCGGGCGGCGACACGGCGAGGAGCAGGCAGGTCACGACGGCGATGCCTGCCGCTGCCCGGCGCCACGGGGCATCCTGTCGATGCGACAGGACCGCCAGCCCGATGCACAGGGCCAGGGCCGCGGAGGCGGCGGCCACGACGAGGGTCGCCATGCCGTCCGAACGTAGCGTCTGGAACGCGGCGCTGATCGTCTCGACGAATGGAGAGCGACCGACGGCGAGCTCGCTTGCGAACACGACGAAGGGAAAGACGCCCATGGCGGCGGCGATCGCGCAGGCGCTGCACCACGCGGCCAGGCCCCCGCGGCCCTCGGTCGTCGTCGTCCCGCCGTCGGCATCGACGTCCGCCCAGGCGGCCATGCGCATGACGCCGGGCGCCGCCGACGCCGCGGCGAAGATCGTCAGGACCAGCATCGGCCATGCCGTCCAGAACAGAAAGCCGGCGGGCCTATCCTGTCCCATCGCGACGCCGGCGGAGGCCATCAACTCGACCGGCCACACCCGCGTCGCCCCCATCAACGGCGGTATCGAGCCGTCATTGACCGCCAGGACGAAGGTGACGGCGGCCCCGACCCACAACGGGCCGCGCATCAGCGGCAAAGCGCCACGAAGAAATGCGACGGGCGCCGACGCGTCGAGCCGCGCGAGACGATATCCACGGCGCCCCTCGCGCTCGAAGGCCGCGGCGATCAACAGCGCGGGTATGGGCCACAGCCAGGTTGCCAGGACCCATGCGGCCTGCATCGTCTGCCGGCCGGGTTCGTTCCAACCGAGGGCGTCGAGGGCGGCGGCGATCCAGCCGTCGCGCCGCGTCGCCAGCAGCATCCATGCGTAGGCGAAGATGCTCGGCATCGTGACCAGCGGCAGGATTATCAGGGCCGTCAGCAGGCGCTTCTGCCAGACGCGCCGGGCCACGACCATCCCGAACACCACGGGAACGGCGATCAGGTGCGCGATCACGGTCGCGAGCAGGGCCATCTTCAATGATGTCGCGAGGCACGACAGCATCCGCGGCGTGGGCCAGATGGCCTGGTCGGCGACGGGTCCGCCCAGCGCTTCGGCGGCGGTCCATACAACGACGACGCCGCCCGACGCCGCGAGCGCGGCGAATCCGATCCATCGGGCCATGCGAAAGACGACGGGGTGCAATGCCGGAAGATCCGTTCGATGGCGCCGGTCGGCGCCGCTGGGACTTCGGCGACGATTCGCCAGCGAGCGACCGTCGCGTCATGGCAAGAGGATGTCGCGCACCAATTGGTCTGACAAGTCCAACTGGGCCGCGGCCGCCGCGTAATCGACCGTCGCCTCGCCGGGGGCCGATGCGCCGAGCCGCTCGCGCAGGGCCGGACGCACGGGGACGTTCCGCGAGTCGCTTTCGTGCAGCTTCTCCTCGGCTTCGACAGAGACGAGGTAGTCGATCAGCCGGTGGGCCGCTTGTCGATGGGGCCCGTCCCGAACGCGGGCCACGCTGCATGGAATCCAGAGCGTGCCGGGCACGACGACCGACCGATCGGGGGAGGTCAGCTCGGGCATGATCATGTCGACGGAGTCGCCGCGGGCCCGGGCGACGATGACGTCGTCGGTATCAGTGGCGACGATGTCGGCGAGACCGCGCGTCAGGAGAAGCACCGACTGGGCGTTTCCGTCGGTCAGCAGGCAATCGTTGGCGCGAAGGTCGCGGTAGAAATTTTCCATGGCGGGCCGGCCCCAGGTCGCCAGGAGCGTCGCCATGTGGCCGCGGGTCGTTCCGAAGCGCGGGTCGGCCATGCGGAAGCGGCCCTTGTATTTCGGCTTCGTCAGGTCGCACCAGCGTCGGGGCAGGTCGTCCTTCGCCGTGTGCGACGGGTCGTAGGCCAGCACGCGGCCGCGCAGACCTACGGCGGTCCACAGGAGATCGGGGCTGCGATAGGCCGGGGGGATGTCGTCTGCGCCGGCCGGCGCGTAGGGCTCGAGCACGCCGCGGGCGGCCAACTGCATGGTGCCGAAGATCTCGCTGGACCACCACACGTCGGCGCGGGGCCGGTCGCGCTCAGCGATCAGCTTGTTGACCAGGCCGGTCGTTTTGCCGGCCTCGGTGTCGAAGATGTAATGGACATCGATGCCGGTGCGCTGTTCGAATGCCCGGAGAATCGGCTCGGCGAATGCGCTGTCGACGGAACAGTAGATGACGACGCGGGCGTCAGCGTCGGGGGATTCGCCGACATCGTCGCGGCAACAGATCGCAGCGGGGATTGCGAGGACGCCGAAGGTCGACAGTAGACATTTTCGTGTGAATCGCACGGACATCCGCCTGAGATGGAGAGGCACTAGGAGCCGCCGCCGGAATCCGCCGGCCCGGCGGGTTTCGAGGTCGGCGGCGGGTTCTTGGCGTCGAAGTCATCGCCGAGGCGGTCGAAATAGCCGCGGACGACCTTGCGATAGGCGCGGGGGATGCGGTCGCGGTTCAGGGCGTCGGCGGCGTCGATTTCCGCGGCGCGGGCCGCATCGTAAAACTCCACCTGGCTCTTGCCAGCAAGCGGCTGGCCCTTGACGAACTGCTGGCCGATGATGCGGCCGCCCTTGCGCGTCTTGGTTTTGGCCTTGGTATTCTTGAAATCGACGTCGACGTCATCGTCGCGGTCTCTGGCGCCCGATCCTCGCCCGCGTCCGCCCGAGCAATTTCCAGTGCCGTTGCAGTGGGGGCACGGCGCGCCGTCCTTGCGAAAACCGCTTCCCTGGCATTGCGGACATTCGCCGTCCTGATCGCCCTGATCGTCGCCCTCGTTCAATTCGTCGCGGGCGTCGGAGAGATCCGACATCTGGGCTTCGAGCTCGTTGAGGGATTGTTCGAGCTGTTCCATTTCGCCAAGCATCTCGCCGGCCTCACCGAGCTGATCGCCGGCCTGCTGCATGTCGCCGCGCTGCATGTTGCGGCAGGCCTGGGCCATTTTCTGGCCCATCTCTTTGAGCTGCTCGTTGGCCTTCATGCGGTCGGCCATCTTCTTCATCATTTCCTTCATCTGCTGCTCGGTGACGCCCTGCTCCTTGAGGCGTTGCGACAGCTCCTTCGCGAGGTCGGCAAGCTGCTTCGGGTCTTTCTTGGCGAGGGCGTCGAGCACGCGCTGCACGTCCTTCTCATCCAGGCCGGCGTTTTGCATGTCGCGCCGGTTCTGCTGGTCCTGGGCCGCCTCCTGAAGCTTCTCGGCCATGTCGTTGAGCTTTTTGCGCATCTCCTCGGCCTGCGCCGGATCGACCTTGCCGTCGCGGGCCCGCCTGGCGAGGGATTCCTGCATCTTGCGGATTTCCTTCTGCGCATCGCTGAAGTCGCCCGCCGCCATCGCTTCGAGGAGCTTGGCGGCCTGGCCCTTCGAGTCATCCATCTGGGCCAGTTGGCGGAGTTTTTTCTTCGCCTCTTTCAGGGCGCGATAGCGATCATCGTCCGCCTTTTCGTTCAGAGAGTTTTGCAGCTTGTCGAGCTGCTTGGTCGTTTCCCGGCGAAGGACGCCCGGGTCGCGCGACGCGTCGGGCTTGAGGGCGTCTTCCAGCGCCTTGAGCTGCTTTTCCATCTCGGGGTCGCCATGCTTTTCAACGATCTGCGACATCGTCGAGACCGGCTGGGAGACGATGTTGCGAACCTGCCGCAGGGCGGCCTGGCGGTCGGCGGCCTCGGCCCGGTTGTCCTCGCGGTTGAGGAGGTCGAATTCCGGCAGGAACAGCGACAACGCGGCGATCAGCAGACCGGCGGCGCTGAACGACAGCGAGCCGGGCCAGCGCAGCGGAATCAACTTCCCGGCGGCGAGTCCGGTCACGCGCCGCTCGGCATCGGCGACGACGGCGGAATGAAATGGATCCGTGGCGTAGTGCCGCGCGTGCAGGCCGGTCGCGGCGCGCTCACACAGGTCAGCGGCCTCGTCCAGGGCGACGGCCGCCGCCTGATCGCGCTCGCGCGACAGGGCGAGCCAGACGAACGAAGCCGCCAGGCCGGCGGCGACGGCGGCGATCGACATCGCCACGACGGGCAGGTGCAGGGCGAAGAGGCGATCGGCGGCCCATGCGATGAGCCACAGTGCCGTGGCCGCCAGCAGCGCCCAGCCCCATAGCCGGAGCCAGCGATTGAACCACAGCCGGTGCTTGACGCGGCGAACCTGTTGATCCAGGGCGGTCATGGCGGGGCCTCCCTCTTGCGGCGGCGCGTGAGTGGATTCACGCCACAAGGCATCTCGGCGGGCATACAAGAGATTATACGCGGAATCTTATGCCGCGGTTGGCGGTGCGGCAATGACGCATCGACGGGTGCATCTTCCCCGCGAGCCGGGGAGCGATATACTCGCGGCGGCATGGGCGCAAGGGACACACGATGAGCCAGACGGCGGATACCGTCATCACCGACTCGAGCCCGGACGGGCGGAGCCGGCGCTCGGTCGCGCCGCGGACGATTCGCGGCCGCATCGTCGCCGGCGTGCTGTTGATCATCCCGGTGCTGGTGACTTTCTTCCTCGTGCGCTACGTGTACGGCGGCGCGCTGGCCATCGGTTCGTACCTTGTCTATTGGGTCGCGCTGGCCGGCATCTGGGCGCTGAAGCTCGAACAGTCGCCGCCGGTCGTCAACCCGGCGGACGCGACGTGGTACGAGAGTATGCTGGCCGTCGTGCTGACGGTCATCATGCTCTATTTGCTGGGATGGCTGGGTACGAACGCGGTGGGGCGTCGGCTGATTGAATGGGTCGAGCTGATCGTCCAGCGCGTGCCATTCGTCGACACGGTGTATTCGGCGGTCAAGCGGATGGTTCAGGCGTTGTCGGGGACCGCAGCCGGCAGCGCGCCCGATCAGCGCGTGGTGCTGATCGACTTTCCGAAGGACGGGATGTTTGCCCTGGCCTTCATGACCAACGTGATCAAGGACGAAAGCTCGGGCCAGTCGTTTGCGACGGTCTTCGTGCCGACGGCGCCGAACCCGACCAGCGGCTACATGGAAATCGTGCCATTGGAGCATATCACGCCGACCAACTTGTCGGTGGAAGCTGGCCTCAGCATGATCCTGTCGGGCGGGGCGTCGGCGCCGCCCAGCATCAGCTTTCTGCCGCGCGGGATCATTTTCCCTCGGCCCGCTGCCTCGCCGGCCGAAGTGGATGAACCGGTGACGAGGGACTGACGCCGCCGGGGGGGGCCGACGGACCGGATAGCGCGCTTTAGGCAGTGGCCGCCGGTGACGCGCCGCGGCGGGCGGCTTGCCGGGGATTGGTCGCGGGGAGGTCCTCGAGGTCGTTTAGCCGCACCGGCGTCGCTTCGCCATCGAGGAGTTTCCTGGATTGCAGGAACCGGCTCACGGTTTCGCGAACGTGGTTGTGGATGTATTCGGGGGTGCGGCGGGCGCTGAACTCGGTGAAGTCGAATTCCTCGGAGAGCTTGTTGTATTCGCGGATCAGCGTCGTCTGGTAGCGCTTGAAACTGTCGTAAGGGTCGTCGCCGGGCGTCAAGTCCATGCCGGATTCGAAGTAGTCGATGACGCCCAGGGGGATGACGCGCCGGATCAGACTGGCGACGTCGATCTTCAGATAGATCACCAGATGGGGGATCGGGGCGAAGCCGAACAGGTCCCGGACCCACTGTCGGTCGACGCCGCGGGCCACGTCGCGGGCGATGGCGGTGAAGACGTATCGATCCGCGAGGACGACGAAACCGCTGCGCAGGGCGGGGATGATTTCTTTTTCGAGGCGGTCGGCAAAGTCGGCGGCATAGAGAAGCGAATAGGTCAGGCGATTGAGCACGCGGCCGGCCTTGGCCCGCGAAATCGTGCGGCCGATCAGGGGGCTTCGGGTCCAGCCGGTTTCGATGACGCCGTAGCCCTGAACCTCGAGCCACTCGCGGAGCAGGGTGATCTGGGTGGTTCGCCCGACGCCATCGGTGCCCTCGATCGTGATGAGAACGCCGGGGCACTCGCTGGTATCGATGTAGGGCAGTCCGCGGCCGTAGAACTGAAGCTGACTCATGCGATCCTCGATTTCTTTTCGTACCCGCGGAGGCGGCGCGAAATGACGTCGCGCACGAATCGCTGCTGCTCGGCGATGCTGCTGGTGGCGTCCACGACTTCGAGCCCCTCGGCGTCGGTCATGCGGTCGTATTGTTCGAGGATGCTGCCCTGAAAGATGCGAAAGCTCTCGAAGGGATCGGAGTGGAGTTCGAGGTCCATTCCCGCCTCGAAATCCTTCAGCACGCGCCGGGCCATGGTGATTCGCTTCAGCGACACCTCGATGGGCACGCGGAAATAAAAGGCGATGTCCGGCCTGGGAGCGAAGGCATAGACCTTGCGCACCCACTCGGAGTCGCAGCCGCGGACCGAATCTCGGGCATAGGCGGTGTACACGTAACGATCGGCCAGGACGATCATGCCGGCCTTCAGGGGCGGCAGGATGTTGAGTACGAAGCGGTGGGCGAAGTCGGTGGCGTGCAGGAGACTGAAGGTCGTCGGGGTGAGACTGCGCGTCTTCTTTCCGCGCTTGGTCGTCTTCTTGACGAGGTCGGCTGAATTCCACTCGGTGAAGTAGACGTTGTACCCGAGACTCGTCAACCAGCGTTGAACCAGGTGAATCTGCGTGCTCTTGCCGGACCCATCGATGCCCTCGACGATGATGAGGCGTCCCGGGTAGGTGTGCGGGTGCAAGAGGGACTCATATTCCTGCGGCATGATCCGCCTTTCCCTGAGATTCGAATGGGGCCACGATTCGAAGGCCGACGCCGTACTCGCGCTCGAACAGCGGCGAGAGGCGCCGCGCCGTCCAGGTCTCCAGCTCGTTGTCGGCCTCTGAGTGGATCGACAATTCTATCTCGGAATCCCTGATTTTGCACGAGGCCGATTTGACCACGGAAAAGTGCGTGCGGTCCAGCGCGTTGGCGAGTCGGAGGATGGGAATCAGGCGGCAGACGGCCCGCCGCGCGGGCTTGTCCAGGTGCTGGAAACTGTAATGGGCCCGGTGCGGCCGGGCTTTGCGGTGATAACGGGCGAGGTTGGCGATGGTCTCGATCTCGCCGTCGGCAAAGCCCTGCAGGCTGCCGTTGCGAATGAGATAGTAGCTGTGCTTGTGATGGCCGCGGTGGCCAATCAGATATCCGATATCGTGAAGCAGGCACGCGTGCCCGAGCAGTTCGCGGTAGCCGGCATCGACGCGATGGACCGGGGCCAACTGGTCGAAGAGACTCAAGGCCAGCCGCCGGACCTGTTCGGCATGGGCTCGATTGTAACCGCAGCGGTCCGCGAGCAGGGCCGCGCTGCGCGTCCGCGGCTCGGGCCAGGTCGCCCGGGCCATCAGGTAGGCGCGGCGGCGGGCGATCTGATCGATGATCAGCCCCTCGCGCAGGGCCATGTCGCAGTAATGAAATTCACCGACCTCGAACAGGTCGGCGATCGACCGCAAGGTGGTGATGGCGGGCAGGATCGATCCGGCGCGGCGGGGGTCCATCCCCGGCAGGCGGAGAATCTGCTGGCGCGTCGCGCCGGCGAGCTCGGCCTGCAACGTCTTCAGTTCGGTTCGCGACAAGGTCAGTTGGCCGACGGACGTCACCTCGCCGACCCCGCGTCGATGGGCGCAGATGGCGGCGATGCATTCGAAGGTGCCCGATGTTCCGATGCAGCGATCGAAGGTCCGGTTTCCCGATCTGGCCGCCAATTCCTCGAGGGAGGACTGCACGTGGCGGCGCATGGCCTTGAGTTCGCCGAGGGCTGGCGGGTCGGAGTGCAGGAACAGCTCGGACAGGCGCAGGCCGCCGAGCTTGGCGCTGAAGAGCGTCTCGGCGCGGCGTACGTCGCCGATGATCACCTCCATGCTGCCGCCGCCGATGTCGACAATCAGATGATCGTGATCGCCGAGATTGACGGCGTGCCGCACGGCGAGGTAGATCAGCCGCGCTTCTTCCTCGGCCGAGAGGATGCGAAGCTCGAGGTCCAACTCGCGGCGGACGCGCTCGACGAAATCGCCGCCGTTCTTCGCCTCGCGAACGGCGCTGGTGGCCACGGCGACGATGCGGTGGATGCCCTTGAGCCGGGCCATCTTGACGAAACGGGTCATCGCCGCGGCGGCGTCGTCCATGGCCCGCTCGGTGAGGAGGTGCTCGACGAACCCGCCTAGGCCGAGCTGGGCCATGTCCTTGTCGCGGCCGAGAATCTGAAAGTCCCCGTCGGGCGAGATCTCCGCCATCACCAGGTGGACGCTGTTCGTGCCGACGTCGATGGCGCCGACCTTGCTCGGCGGCGGACGGCGCACGACCGAGGCCCGCTGATCGAGGAACTGACGAGGGGCCGAGCCGTCGCCCGAATCCGGCGCCGAAGAATCGGGGCCGTCTCCGTTGGCCAGAGATGAGGACGGCGAGGACGACATGGGACCTCAGGCGTCCTGCGCATCGAAGGCGGCCGAAGGTTCGGGGACCGCGGCGTCGGCACCACCGTTCAGGGCGGAATGAATGACGGCTTCCAGGCCGGGCCATTGCTCGATGATCGTGGCGCGCTGTTGCTCGGCGGCCTCAGTCATGCCCGAGGCATAGGCCAGCAGCCGACCGCAGAAGTCTCCCTGCAAGGCCAGTCGGCGATTCTGCCGGGCGACGGCGGACACGCGGCGGACGGCGCAGAGGTGGTCATTCCACTCGCCCAGCAGGTCCTGGAAGCGGACCAGGGCATCCAACAATCGCGATTCGTTCGGTCCGCCGACGTCGCGGAGCAGTTCCGCCGAATAGCGCAATCGTTTGGCCCTCAGGCGTACCTGATGCAGATTGCTGCGCGACGGGTCCGTGGACAGGAGCTGCCTGGCCCGGCGGCCGAATCGCTCGGCGGCCATGGCGGCCACGTCCTGCGGCACGGACCGCCGCGTCCGGCCGGTCAGATCCGAGACCGATTGAATCGCCATGTGCGGATCTATCCGGCGACATCGCCGTCGGGCGCGGGCCAGGGCCTTGACGCGCTGCTGGGTCAGGATGCCCTCGAGCTGCGCCTGGTCTCCGGGAGGGAGCAACTGGCCGACGCGGCGCGAGCTACAGAACGTAGCGAGGATGACATCCAGCTCGCGCAGGATTCGCATGGCGCGGCGCGCTTTCCGCAGGAGCCGGAGCGTTCGGCGGACGCGCTTTCGGTCGAGATAGGAGCAAACCAATTCCAGCGGCTCATTGAGCCGGCGCGACGCCACGCGCACCTCGTGGACCGCATCGACATCGCCGGACTCGAAGACCGCATCGATGCTGCGGGCGAACCGCTTCTGTTGCTTGTCCATGAACGCCTGCAATCGATCGCGTGAATCGGTCTTCGATGGCCCGCTCATGGCGCATACCCTCCAACGAAACGACAACGAATGATGGATCGAAATGTGCGACGGAACTCCGTAGTCAGGATAACGGCAAATCGGCCGGATGTCACCGGGGAAATCCGAGGGCCGCCGCCGTGGCGACGGGCTGTGAAATGTCAAAGGCGATGGCTCGAAACCGCTGCGGTCAAGCCATTTGGAGCATTTGTCTCGGGGTCAGCAGCCAGCGCAGCGAACCACGAATCGGCGTATCCCAATGATCCACCTCGATCAGGGCGACGCCGCCTTTCTTGAATCGGACGTCCGCCATCCGTGTTCCGGTGAGGAGGAATCCCGCGAACTGCCCCATCTGCGGTTCGTGGCCGACGAGGGCGACGCCGACGAGACTCGACCTGGCGGCCAGTTGCCGGATCACACCGTCAAAGTCACCTTCCGGAGCGAGCGACGCCGTCGTCTCGATGGGGACGATGCGATCCAGACCGGCGACCAGCAATTCCGCCGTCTGCCGCGCCCGCACCAGCGGGCTGGTCCAGATTTCGTCGGGAGCGACACCGAGCTTGGCCAGGGCGCGGGCAATCCGCTGCATTTTTCGGATGCCCTCGGGCGTCAGGGCCCGCGCCGCGTCGTCCACGATGGAGACGTTTTGCGCTTCGGCAATGGCATGGCGAACGAGATAGATGTTCATCGTCTTGCTGCGCCGATTCGCGATCGAGACCACGGGTCGGTCCCGCGACGGCCTATCCCAGACCGTGCTCCTGCTTCTTGAAGAGACGAAACTCGGGGGCCTCGCGGATACAGGTACCCAGGATGCCGATCGACCGGCGCAGGGCCGAAGCGCCGGAGAGCTTCAACTCGGCCGGGGCATCGCCGACGCTGGGGAACCCCTCGGCGTCCGGCGAGAGGCGCTCCCAGTTGTGAAACAGGCGGCCCCACTCGCTTTCCAGGACGGCTTTCATCTGTCGCCGCGCCCTGACCGGATACCAGAAACTGTCGTGATAAATGACGCTGGCGATATACGCCCAGGGCGCCAGCCAGGACCTGAGCGACCACTCCAGCGCGGTCTTGAGCCGGCCCCAGTAGATCTTGTGCTGCATCTTTGACGCGAACGTCATGTTCTTGAAAGGCCCGTCGAAATGCCAGTTCTCCCGGGCTGCGTCGACGTGGCCGACGATTTCGATGTCGCGCGGGTCGCCGCAGCCCAGGCCCATCTCGTGGGCCAGGCGGATGTACTTGATGCTCAACGGGTCGATGCCCATGAGCTTGGCCGCGATGGCGTCGATGGCGACCTGGTCGGCGCCGGCGAGGATCACGTTCTTGGCGTAGGGGGTCATGCACCGCGGACCGGGCCCGTCGCCGGCGAAGGTGCCGTCCATCACCGCGAAGATGCCGCGGTGGATCTTCTTCTGGATCATCAGCAGATCGACGAGGGTTTCGTGGATGACCTCGTGGGTCCAATGGCGGTGCTCGTTGAGCAGGCCGCCGAAGGCATTTTTCATCGCGCCGGTCGTCGTGGTGAAGACGTGGGTCTTGATCGTCGGCAGGTGGATGATGTTTTCGCCGATGAAGCGCTTCGGGATCGCGAATCCGTCGGGATAGACCTTGTTGAGCACGAGGAAATCGTTGGCCAGGTCGCCGACGGCGTCGCGGACGTTGACCCACGGCTCGCCCTCGTAGAGATGGACGTTGCGAAGCCCGTGGGCGTCGGTGACGATCTTTTGCTTGTTCTCCCGCTCGCCGAGGTGGGCGTCGATGACGACGGTTCGGTTGTGGCAGCCGTGGATCAGGTCGCGGCGATAGCCGTCGGCCTTCATGGCCCGGATGACGCCGTCGAGTTGCCAGGGCGTCGTCGAGGCGGCGGGAAAGAAGAAGTGCCAACTGATGTTGATCTTCAGGGCGGTGTCGACGGTCTTGTCGATGATCGACTGATAATCGGCGAGATTCAGCAGGCGATGATAATCGGCGAAGACGGTGCGCGGCGTGGTGCGGAGGATGGCGACTTTGGCTCGGGCCATAGGGGTCTCGCTTGTGAGGATCGATTATAGCGTTGCGACGGGCATGGGTCAGTGTCGCGCGAAATGAAGGCGGCGCAAGGCAGAAGTACAAGGTAGAAAATGAAAGTGAAAGTGAGAGCAAAAGTAAAAGTAAAGGTAAAAGCAAAAGCCCCAGGCAATTGCCTGGGGCACTAGGGGGATCGATGTTGGCACCGCGTCGATGACGGCGGCTGTGCGATGCCGACCCTGATTACGCCATTTGGCGCATTCGTCGCCGGCGCGCTTTCCAGCCGACGAGGATCATCGGCGCGAAGAGGCCGACCGTCGGAAACACCCCCGGCGCGCAGCAGCCGCCGGATTGGGCGTCGAGACAATCGGGCGTGCCGTTGCCGTTGGCGTCGAGGGTGTCATCCACGTCGGGGCACTGGTCGATGCAGTCGGCTACGCCGTCGCCGTCGGAATCGGTGTCGGGGTTGCCGCAGCCGCATTGGCCGGGATCGGATTTGTTCGGATCGATTGGGCAGCCGTCGGCGTCGTTGGCTGTGCCGTCGCCATCGTTGTCGAAGGCCGCATTGTCGCACACGTCTCCCACGCCATCGCCGTCGCTGTCGGTCTGATCGGTGTTGGCGACGAACGGGCAGTTGTCGCCGTCGTCGCCCGCGCCGTCGAAGTCGCCGTCGTTCTCGAAGATCAGGAACGTCGGCCCATCCAGCCCGCCGGCGGCGGCGGCGGGGATGAAGACGTCGATGAAGGCGCCGGTCGCGCCGTTGTAGCGCAGGACGCTGTCGGTGACGATACTGCTGACGTACAGGTGGCCGTCCGGGCCGAAGACCAGGCCGAAGGGCCCATCCAGCCCGCCGCCGGCGGCGGGGACGAAGGCGTCGATTGGTGCGCCGGTCGCGCCGTTGTAGCGCAGGACGCTGTCGGTGCTTTGACTGCTGACGTACAGGTTGCCGTCCGGGCCGAAGACCAGGCCGGCGGGAAAACTCAGCCCGCCGCCGGCGGCGGGGACGAAGGCGTCGATTGGTGCGCCGGTCGCGCCGTTGTAACGCAGGACGCTGTCGGTGTTGAAACTGCTGACGTACAGGTTTCCGTCCGGGCCGAAGACCAGGCCTTCGGGAAAATCCAGCCCGCCGGCGGCGGTGGGGACGAAGGCGTCGCTGAAGACGCCGGTCTCGCCGTCGTAGCGCAGAATCTGGTTGGTGTCGAAACTGCTGACGAGCAGCCGGACCGGCTGGGCCGTGACGCCGGCGGCCGCGCCGAGCGCCCAGATCGCCGCCCACGCGAGGGCACACTTGCTGTTCGAGACCTTATTTGAAATGGCGGACATTTGAATCTCCTTTCGCCCTTTCTTGTTCGCCGCACTTGAAGATGACCGGCCCGTAATTTTCGGGCAGGCCGTCGATCATCCCGATATTGGTAATGGTGTATTCGCTGGCGTAGAAGGGCTCGATGTTCTGCGCCCGAGCGACGGGGAAGAGTGATACGCCGGCCAGTAACATCGGCGCGATGTACGGCCATCTGAGCGTTGACATGATCGTGTTCCTGGAATGCGAGGCCGGGATTCATTGTACCAAATGAAAATCGCCCGGCCCGATGAATTTCGCCATCGGCGGATCGGATGGAGATATCGGAGCGGTCCGGTGTTCTGTGTCGGCGCCATGAAAAAGCCCCGGGCAACTTGCCCGGGGCTTTAGGGGGATCGATGTTGGCGCCGCGTCGATGACGGCGGCTGTGCGATGCCGACGCTGATTACGCCATTTGGCGCATTCGTCGCCGGCGCGACTTCCAGCCGACGAGGATCATCGGGGCCAGGAAGCCGACGGTCGGGAAGACGCCCGGCGCGCAGCAGCCGGGATCGGGCTGCGGGCCCGGCGGAGGCGGAGGCGCCGGATCGAGACAGTCGGGCGTGCCGTTGGCGTTGGCGTCGATCGTATCGTCGTCGCCGGGGCACTGGTCGTTGCAGTCGGGGACCGAGTCGCCGTCGGTATCGGTGTCGGGCGTGCCGCAGCCGCAGGCGCCGGGGGCGGTCTTGTTCGGATCGTTGGGGCAGCCGTCTACGCCGTCGCCGACGCCGTCGCTGTCGGCGTCGCGGAGGACCCATTCGACCGGGCCGAGGTCCGGCCCGCGGATAATCGTGCGGAGGACGCGCCCGGTCGTACCGCTCAATTCAAACGCGTTGCCTTCGGTCACGTCGGTGGCCAGCGGCTGGCCGGTGACGAACCAGTTGCCGTTGGCGAGCTCGGCCAGGCCGACGAAATTGCAGATCGACGAGGGGGCCCACTGACGCAGCAAGGTGCCGGTCGGCAGGAAATCGAGGACGCCGCGCCGAGCACCCGCCGAAGCGGCGGAATACACGTCGGCGTCGGAGGCCTCGGCGACCTGGAAGAAGAAGCCGCTCGGATTGGCGGCGAAGTTCGCGACGAAGGCGCCGGTGGAATCGTATCGACGAAGCGTATCGGTCGAGTCGGCGACGATCGCGCTGCCATTGGAATGGAACAGGACGTCGCGCGGGTCGCTCAGCCCTCCGACGCCGGGCTCGATGAAGTTGCCGACGGAAATGCCGGCGGGGCTAAACTCGGCGACGGCGTTGGCGTTCGCACCGCCCTGCACGCAGACGACCAGGTTGCCGTTCGGGGCCCAGGCCAGGCCGGCGGGCCCGTCGAGGATCGTGTTATCGACGCCGCCGGCCGGGGCGAAAATTCCGAGGTACGCGCCGTCGAGGTCAAACTCCTGCACCAGGTCGGTCGTTGCGTCGGAGACCAGGATCGTATCCTGGTTCGGTCCGAGGATCGCCGCGACGGGATTCGGCATGTTGACCGCGTCGGCGGGGACGAAGTCGGGATCGACCAGATCGCCGTCGGCCGGGTCGAAGGCCATGATGCGATTGTTGTCGTCGTCGGTGACCAGCAGCAGGCCGAAGCTGGACAGCAGCGAATTGGCCGGATCGGCCAGGCCGCAATCGCTGGCGCCGTCGCCGTTGACGTCGACGTCGGGCTGGCCGCAGCCGCAGTCGCCGGCGGCGGTCTTCAGGACGCTGGCCGGGCAGCCGTCGCAGTCGTCGCCGACGCCGTCGCGGTCGCCGTCGAGCTGGTTGGGGTTGTAGTAGACTTCGTAGGCGCCAAAGCCGAAGCCGCAGCAGATGCCGTCGCCGAACGCGTCGGTGATGGTGAAATCGTAGCAGCTCGAGGAGCAGACCGGCACGTCGAAGACGTGCAGCGTACTCGGATCAGTCAAGGCGCCCGCGGCGACCGAGAAGATGGAACCGCCGCCCTGCTCGGTGATATCGAGGCCGGTTTCAGTAGGGAAGTCGTCGGTCAGCACGTGGATCGAAATCGTCGCGTCCTGCTCGCCTGTCGGGCACAGTCCGCCGCCGCCGCAGCCGCCGATGTTGGGCGTCATCTCGGAGGCGCCGAACAGTCCGCCGGCGACGACGAACTGGGCGGCGTCCTGATTGACCGAAGGGCAGTTGTCGTCGGTGTCGGCGAAGAGGTCACCGTCGGCGTCGGCGTAGGCGATGCCGTTGACCAGGACGACGAAGCGATAACTGGTGTCGCCGGCGAGTTGCGCATTGACGCGAACGAAATAGGGGCCGGCGCCGGCGATCGGCGCGCCGACGGCCCCGGCGGCGTTGCCGTCATTCAAGCTTTGATCATCACCCGCGGCGATCACCGCCAGCCCGCCGGCCCTGATGATATCCATTTCGGTATCAGTCAAAAGCGCGTCGTTGTCGGGATCGTCGTCCATGATGACGACCAGGGACGAGCCGCTGGTGGCCCGGAACTTGAAGAAGTCGTCGCTGGCCCCGGGGGAGACGTTGCCGGACATGATCGGCGTCGGCATGCCGTTGGCGGCCTGCGCAGTGTTATTGGGCTCGGTCTCCGACGAGGTGCTGGCGGGATTGAGGATCGCCTGATAGACCTCGTAGCCGTTTTCAAAAAGCGTCGTGTCGGTGATGGTGTCGTTGTCGCCGTCCTCGGTGACGCGCAGGAACACGTTGCCCGCTTGCGGCACGATCGCCCCGGCCACGACGGAGGAACTACCGGGTCCGTTATTGTCATCGTCTTCGATCAAAGTGGTGCCGTCGTTGGCGAAGACCTCGAGGAACGAGTCGCTGCTGCCGCCGCCGTCTGCGCCCTCCGTGTCGACGTAGGCGTAGACGACGTTGCCGACGCTGGCGCCGGGGGCCCGCCAGAGGTCGGCATCCATGACCGGGGTGACGTCGCCCTGTCCGAGCTCGCCCTGGCGAATCAGGTCGGCCGAACCGATGGTGTCGTTGGGCTCGGTTTCGAATAAACAATTCGGCCCCAGGTTGGGCACGGTCAGCGCCGCGGCCGTCAACAGCATCCAGGCCGCTCGGTTCCCGTTGCGGCGTTCGCGGCCGCGCTGAGATACTGAGTAAACAGTGACTCGCTCTTGCATGGCATTGCTCCTTTTCGAGATGGCAAATTGTCCGGTCGGTCCGTCCGGGCCGCGACCTTCGCCGCCCTCCGTGGATTGCGAGGATTCGCTTCCATCATACCGGTTTGCGCATCGCCGGCAAACTAGGTTTTCACGAAAATAAAAAGTCAACCGCCCCGTTTCCTGCCGGCCCGCGCGGCGCAGAGTGGTGCGCGCATGAAATTCGCTGCCCGCCAGTGGTCGGTCGATCTGGCGCAACTATTATGGGAACCAGAGTACCGGCGGACGCCGCAGCATCGCGGCCCCGTCGGCCTGTCAATAGGACGTTCCCCGCCATTCGATGGCCCGGCCGCGGCGCAGGTGGCCGGCGGCGCGGATGCAGATTCCGATCAACACGGCGGCGCCCAGCGGATGCAGCAGGGCGTAGCGGCGCGGTCCGCCGGCGCCGG
>Ga0299906_10000012_pt1 | contig 177939 bp, 144 predicted proteins | sample RVTome_14_FD_200259 | JGI IMG/M metagenome (GOLD analysis project Ga0299906, IMG submission 200259) | Soil microbial communities from uranium-contaminated site in the Upper Colorado River Basin, Wyoming, United States - RVT145D125 (version 2) ...
GATGGAGCAGAAGATCGGCCAGCCGCTCGACCCGGCGGCGATGCGCCGCAGCATGACCGCGCTCTGGGACACGTACAAGATCCTCCCCGCCGGCTGGACGCCGGTGAAGGTCGAGGGCGGCGTCCAGATCGTGATGTACCTGCAGGAGTGGCCGGTCGACTTCGAGGCCCGGCTCGTCGGGAACGTGCAGGTCAAGACGAAGGACGTCCTCGAGTGGGCGGGCATCGGCCCCGGGGGGCAGGTCAACCTGAACGAGGTCGAGCGCATCCGCCGCCGGCTGACCGAAGCCTACAAGCGCAAGGGCTTCTACCACGTCGAGGTCGAGGCCGTCACGCGCGACCCGGAGGGCGGCGAGGAGGCGCCCGCGGACGTGATCTTCCAGATCCGCGAGGGCCCGAAGGTGCGCTGCACCGGCGTCACGATCAAGGGCAACGAATCGATCCCCGACACCGGCACCCTGTTCTGGCGCGGCGGGCTGCAGAAGCTCGCGGACGTGCAGACGAAGGGCAAGGGGCTCCTCCACTGGTGGGGCCGCACCTTCGACGAAGAGGCGCTCGAGGCGGACCTCGTCGCGCTGAAGAAGGTCTACCGCGACCGCGGATACCTCGACGTCTTCATCGAGGTCGAGGACCTCGCGTTCAACGAGCAGCGCAACCGCGTGCGCGTGCACATCCTGGTCGAGGAGGGCGAGCTGTACTCGATCTCGTCGGTGGACGTGCGCGCGTTCGTGCGCGTCGGGACCGGGCCCGAGGACGTCGAGCCCGCCGACCTGCACTTCCCGGTCGAGGAGCTGATCGCGCGGCTCGAGGCGCGGCAAGGGGTCCCGCTCGAGGCGGCGCGCGTGCAGGCGGACCACTTCGCGCTGCGCGACTACTACGGCGAGCGCGGCTACCTCGAGGAACGCTTCTTCCAGGAGCGCCGCGGGCCCGACGGCGCCCCGATCGCGCCCGAGGGGTTCGAGTTCCTGGAGCCGGTCACGGTCGTCGACCCCGAGACGCGCCAGGTGCGGCTGATCTACCGCATCGTGCAGGGACGGCCGCGCATCGTGCGCGACGTGACGTTCCGCGGCAACGAGCACACCCGCGACCGGGTCCTGCGGCGCGAGGTGAGCGTCAAGGTCGGCGAGATCGCCAACGTGCGCGACATCCACCGCTCGCGCGCGCGCCTCGAGGGAACCGGCTACTTCACCGATCGCAACAGCCCCGACCACCCCCCGCCGCGCTTCGTGCTCAAGGAGACCGACGACCCCGACTACGTCGACGTCGAGTACGTCGTCATCGAGGGGCGCGTGGTCGACCTCGCCGTCTCGGGCGGGATCGCGAGCGACAGCGGCCTCGTCGGCATCCTCTCGCTCTCGATGCGCAACTTCGACGCCGCGAACCTGCCGAAGTCGTTCTCCGGCATGTTCGGCGAGGTGTACCGCAAGGAGGCGTTCCACGGCAACGGCGAGGTCTTGATGCTCGACCTCGCTCCCGGCTCCCAGATCAGCTACGCCCGCATCCGCTACCGTTACCCCGACCTGCTCGGCAGCCACTACAACCGCTGGTCGGTCGACACCGAGGTCGAGCGCCGCGAGCGCATCTACAGCTCGCACGACGAGGACACGTCCGCACTCACCGTCGACTTCGGCCGCGTCTTCGACTTCGACAAGGTCTTCTCGGTCGGGCCCGTGTTCCAGCAAGTCGACGTCAACGATCTCGACGAGGACGCGGTCCTGCCGGAGACGCTGATCCTCTCGGAAGGCATCAGCGACTACGTGGGCGTGAACGCCGGGTTTCGCTACGAGCAGCTGAACAACCGCCTGAGCCCGTCGTCGGGCATGTTCTTCCGCACCTCGGTCACGGTGTACGGGGACGTCCTCGGCGGCGATCAGGAGTACGTCAAGCCGGAGTTCTTCGTCGACTGGTACAACCCGCTCGGTTCGGCGGAGAGGAGCGTTCGGAACGTGCTCTTCGCGTCGTTCGCCGGCGGCGTGGCCCAGCCCTACGGCGACACCGAGTTCATCAACTACTCACAGAGGTTCTTCCTCGGCGGCTCGGTGACGCTGCGCGGCTTCAGGTTCCGCGGCGTCGGTCCCTTCGTCCAGGAGAACGGGGTGCAGGCCGACTACCCGATCGGCGGGGAGACGTACATGCGCGGCACGGTCGAGTACCGCTTCCCGCTGTACACCGTGGCGCAGCCTGGCACGACCGACCGGCGCGAGATGTTCCGCGGCGCGCTGTTCTTCGACTGGGGCGTCCTCGACCCCGAGCCCATGCAGCTCGACTTCGATCAGCTGCGGATGGCGACCGGCTTCGGCTTCGGGCTCGCGTACCCGATCCCGCTGACGTTCAACTTCGGCTGGCCGCTGCGCGACGGGCCAGGTGACCAGCTGGAAGTCTTCTCGTTCCGGCTCCAGCTGCGCTGACCGGGAGCGCCCCAACGCGGGCAGACCCGGCTGGCCGCGAGAAGTCCGCGGCGGCTCCCCAGCGAGCGAGGCCATTGACACGCCGCGCGCCCCTCGCTACACCTCGGCCGGCCGGTCTGCGCTCCGTAGCAGGCCGAAGGAGGCCCGCCCTCGGGCCCGACAGGATGACCGCACGCACTCTATCCGAACTCGCCGAGCTCTGCGGCGCCAGCCTGGAGGGCGACGGCTGCCGGGCGATCGTCGGCCCCGCGACCCTGCGCGAGGCCACCGAGAGCGAGATCAGCTTCCTCGGGCATCCGCGCTACCGGGCCCTCGTGGAGAGCACCCGCGCCGGCGCCGTCCTCGTGAACGAGGAGTTCGCGACGGCGCGCACCGACCTCGCGCTGCTGCGCTGCGCCGACCCCGGAGGCGCCTTCTCGCGCATCGTCCTGGCCTTCGCGCGCGAGCCGGCGCGCGAGTGGACCGGCGTGCACCCGACGGCCCTCGTCGACCCGGGCGCGAAGGTCGGCGACGGCGCGACCATCGGCCCGCGCTGCGTCGTCGGGTTCGATGCGCGGATCGGGGCGCGAGCGTACCTGCACCCGGGCGTCGTCGTGGGCCCGCACGCGAGCCTCGGCGAGGACAGCGTCCTGCACCCCGGCGTCGTGCTGTACTCCGGGGTCGCGATCGGAGCGCGCTGCGTGATCCACGCAGGCGCCGTGATCGGCGCCGACGGCTTCGGCTTCGACATGACCGCGCAGGGCTGGGCGAAGATCCCGCAGTGCGGCACGGTCGTCGTCGAGGACGACGTCGAGGTCGGGGCCAACTCGACGATCGACCGCGCGCGCTTCGGGGCCACGCGCATCGGCCGCGGCGTCAAGATCGACAACCAGGTCCACGTCGGCCACAACGTGCAGGTGGGCGCGGAGTCCCTGCTCGTCGCCCAGGTGGGGATCGCCGGCTCCACGATCGTCGGAAAGCGCACGATCCTCGCGGGCCAGGTGGGCGTCTCGGGACACATCGAGCTCGGCGACGGCGTGCGCGTCGGGGGAGCGAGCGCCGTCTTCAGGGATGTGCCCGCGGGCCAGGAGGTCGTGGGCAACCCGGCCGCTCCCAAGACGGAGGCGATGCGCAACAACCATCGTCTGAGGCGGCTCGGGCTGCTCGTCGAGCGCGTGAGCCGGCTCGAGCACCGGATCGCGGAGCTCGAGGGGGACGGCTCCTGATGCGCCGCCAGCGGACCCTGCGCACGGCCGTCGAAGTGTCGGGAGTCGGCCTCCATTCCGGCGCGATCGTCCAGGCCCGACTCCTGCCCGCGGCTCAGGGCACCGGCATCGAGTTCGTCCGCGTCGACCTGCCGGACGCGCCGTCGGTCCCCGCGCACATCGCCTACCAGTCGCCCAAGGCGCGCCGCATCCGCCTCGAGCGCGGCGGAGCTCGGGTGGAGACCGTCGAGCACTTCCTGGCGACGTGCAAGGGGCTGGGCGTCGACAACGTGAAGGTCGAGGTCACCGCGGCCGAGCTGCCCGGCCTCGACGGCAGCGCGACCCCGTACGTCGAGCTCTTCCAGCAGGCCGGCATCGTCGAGCAGCGCGACGAGGTCAAGTCGTTCAAGCTCGATCAGGCCGTCTACGTGCGCGACGGGGATGCGACGCTGGTGGCGCTGCCCACCGATGACGACGGATTGACCCTGCAGTACGTCGCGTCGTTCGAGGAGCCGGGCGTCGCCAACGGCTCCTACCAGACGCGCGTTACGCCCGAGATCTTCAAGGCCGAGATCGCTCCGGCGCGGACCTTCGCGCTCGCCTCCGAGGTCGAGGCGCTCATGGCGATGGGGCTCGGGAAGGGCGCGACCCGCGACAACACGCTCGTCCTCGGGTCGCCCGACTGCCAGTACCGCATTCCCGACGAGCCCGTGCGGCACAAGATCCTCGATCTCCTCGGGGACCTGCACCTGCTTGGCGCGGAGCTCTCGGCGCACGTCATCGCGACCCGCTCCGGGCACAAGACGAACGCCGACCTCGTGCGCCGCCTGCTCGACCTCATGCAGGCGAAGGAGATGGGCGGGCTGATCCAGCGCGAGTCCGGAATGGACATCCGCGAGATCATCCGGATGCTGCCGCACCGCTTCCCGTTCCTCCTGATCGACCGCGTCGTCGAGGTCGACGGCTACAACCGCGCCGTGGCGATCAAGAACGTGACGATCAACGAGCCGTACTTCCAGGGGCACTTCCCCGACCGGCCGCTGATGCCCGGCGTGCTCCAGCTGGAGGCGATGGCCCAGCTCGCCGGGATGCTCCTCCTGCGCAAGCTGGAGTACACCGGAAAGCTCGCCGTGCTGTGGTCGATCGACAAGGTCAAGCTGCGCGGCGCGGTGGAACCGGGAGACCAGCTGCGGATCGAGGTCGAGACTCGACGCATGAAGGGCGAGACCGCGCAGGTGCGTGGTCGAGGGTCCGTCGCCGGCCGGACGGTCTGCGAGGCGATCCTGATGTTCACAATGATCGATGCTTGAGGGACAATGGCCACCAAGATTCACCCCACCGCCGTCATCGCGCCGGGCGCAGAGCTGGGCGAGGACGTCGAAATCGGCCCCTACTCGGTGGTCGGACCGCGAGTTCGGATCGGCGAGCGAACGCGCATCGGCGCTCACGTCGTCATCGACGGCGCCACGACGCTGGGCGCGGAGAACGCGATCCTCGGACAGGCGAGCCTGGGATCGGCTCCACAGGACCTGTCCTACAAGGACGAGCCCACGCGCCTCGACATCGGCAACTCGAACACGATCCGCGAGTTCGTGACCATCAACCGCGGCACGGTCAAGGGCGGCGGCGTCACCAGCATCGGCGACGGCTGTCTCTTCATGGCCTGCTGTCACATCGCGCACGACTGCGACATCCGCGACCACGTGATCCTGGGCAACAACGTGATGCTCGCCGGACACGTGCTCGTCGACAAGTACGCGAACATCGCCGGCGGGACGGGCGCGCACCACTTCCTGACGATCGGCGCCTTCGCCTACGTCGGGGGCATGACGCGCCTCGTGCGCGACATTCCGCCGTACATGATCGCCGAGGGGCACAACGCCCGGATCCGCGGCGTCAACGTGGTCGGTCTGCAGCGCGCCGGCTTCAAGGAAGCGGACCTGACCGAGCTGCGGTCCGTGTTCAAGCGGCTCTTTCGCGCCAAGCAGACCATGCGCGCGGTCCTGGACGAGCTGCGCGAGGAGAACCACCAGAGCGGATTCGTCAAGCACCTGATCGCGTCGATGAGCAACACCGAGCTGGGGCTCAAGGGCCGCTACCGCGAGAGCCTGCGCGAGGAGTTCGCGCGCCTGGGAGTGCTGCGCATCCTCGAGGGGCGGACCGACGTATGAGCCCGCCGCGCGTGCTGCGGGTCGCCGTCGTCGGCGTCGGGCACCTGGGACGGATCCACGCGCAGATCTACTCCGAGCACCCCGGCGCCGAGCTCGCCTGCGTCGTCGACTCGAACGGCGAGCGCGCGGCGGCGCTGGCCGCCGAGCTCGGGTGCGCCGCGCTCTCCGACGCCAGCGAGCTGCCGCCCGACCTGGACGCGGTCAGCGTGGTCGTGCCCACCGTCCAGCACGCGGCCGTCGCCGTACCCATCCTGGAGCGCGGAACGGCCGTCCTCGTCGAGAAGCCCCTGGCGCAGGATCTCGAGCAGGCGGACCGGATCCTGGCGGCCGCGGAGCGCTCGGGCGCGATCCTCTCCGTGGGCCACGTCGAGCGTTTCCAGCCCGGCCTGCGGCGCGTGCGCGAGATGGGCATGAAGCCGCGCTTCATCGAATGCCACCGCCTGGCGCCGTTCTCGTTCCGCAGCGTGGACGTCGGCGTCGTGCACGACCTCATGATCCACGACCTCGACCTCGTGCTCGATCTGATCGACGGCCCGGTCGAGTCGGTCGACGCGGCCGGCGGGGCGATCCTGACCGACAACGAGGACGTCGCGTCGGCGCGCATCGTCTTCGCCAGCGGCGCGCGCGCGAACGTCACCGCGAGCCGAGCCTCGCTCAAGCCGATGCGCCGCTTCCGTCTCTTCTCGAGCGAGGGTTACGTCAGCTTGGACTTCACGGAGAACTACGGGCTGCTCGTGAAGAAGGGACCGAACTGGGAGGCCGGGCGCGCCGAGCTGGCGCGCGTCGACCCGGTGAGCGCGTCGGCCGACCAGGCGCGCTTCCTGGAGCGCGGGCTGCTCGAGATCGTCGAGCTCCCGCTCGAGGGCGAGCAGCGTCCGCTGCAGGCCGAGCTGGACTCCTTCCTCGCGTGCGTGCGCGACGGGCGCACGCCGCAGGTGACGGGTGCCGACGGGCGCCGCGCCCTGGAGCTCGCCGACCGCATCTGCGCCGAGATCCGGGCTCAGCGCCGCGACTGGTAGCGGCGTCCCACGCGCGCCCGGTATCCTCCGCGCCCGTCCTCGCGTCCGGACGAGCCCCAATGCAGCTTAGACCTGTAGACCCCAACGTCTCCTTCCCCGAGCTCGAGGAACAGCGCCTCGAGCGCTGGGACGAGCTACGCGTCTTCGAGCGCAGCGTCGCCGAGAAGGACCCGCGGGATAGCTACGTCTTCTACGACGGACCGCCCTTCGCGACGGGCTTGCCGCACTACGGACACCTCGTGGCGAGCATCCTCAAGGACGTCGTTCCACGCTACTGGACCATGCGCGGCCGGCGGGTCGAGCGTCGCTGGGGCTGGGACTGCCACGGGCTGCCCGTCGAGAACGAGACCGAGAAGGAGCACGGCCTCAAGGACAAGCGGGACATCGAGGCGATGGGCATCGCCGCCTTCAACGAGGCGTGCCGCAGCATCGTCCTGCGCTACACCGAGGAGTGGAAGAAGACCATCCGGCGCCTCGGCCGCTGGGTGGACTTCGATGGCGGCTACAGGACGATGGACCGCGACTTCATGGAGTCGGTCTGGTGGGGCTTCAAGCGGCTCTGGGACGCGGATCTGATCTACCAGGGGTTCCGGATCCAGCCCTACTGCCCGCGCTGCGGGACGCCGCTGTCCAACTTCGAGCTCAACCAGCCGGGCGGCTACCGCGACCGCCAGGACCCCAGCATCACGGTCCGCGTCGCCTTGCGCGACCGGCCGGAAGCCGAGCTCTGGCTCTGGACGACGACGCCCTGGACGTTGCCGGCGAACACGGCCGTCGCGGCCGGCGCGGACATCGTCTACCTCGAGGTGCGGACCGAGAAGGGCCGCAACGCCATCCTCGCCGAGTCGCGCCTCGGAGCGTACTTTCCCGACCTGGCGCAGGAGCGCGTCGTGGCGCGCTACACGGGCCGCGACCTCGAGGGCTGGCGCTACGCGCCGCTCTTCGATTTCCAGCCGGACCGCGGTGGAAGGCAGTACACGGTCCTGCTCGCCGACTACGTCAGCACCGCGGAAGGCACCGGGCTCGTGCACCAGGCCCCCGCGTTCGGCGAGGACGACTTCGAGACCGGGCGCCAGCACGACCTGCCGGTCTTCCGCCCCGTCGGACCGGACGGGCGCTTCACGAGCGAGGTCGAGCCGTACGCCGGCATGCTCGTCAAGGATGCCGACAAGGCCATCCTGCGCGACCTGGGAGCGGCCGGGGCGCTCGTCCAGCACCGCACGCTGGACCACAGCTACCCGCACTGCTACCGCTGCGACACGCCCTTGATCTACATGGCGCTGGACACGTGGTTCATGAGCATCGAGCCCGTCAAGCCGGCCATGATCCGCTGGAACGCCACTACGCGCTGGGTTCCCGAGGCGCTCAAGACCGGCCGCTTCGGCAACTGGCTGGAGGGCGCACGCGACTGGAACTTCTCGCGCAATCGCTACTGGGGGACGCCGATCCCCATCTGGATCTGCGACGCGTGCGGGGCCCGCGAGTGCCTCGGGTCCGTGGCCGAGCTCGAGGAGAGGTCTGGGCGCGAGGTCACCGACCTGCACAAGCATTTCGTGGACGAGTACACGTGGGAATGCGCGGAGTGCGCGGGGGCGATGCGTCGCGTGCCGGAGATCTTCGACTGCTGGTTCGAATCCGGCTCGATGCCGTTCGCGCAGAACCACTACCCGTTCGAGAACAAGGAGGAGTTCGAACGCAACTTCCCGGCCGACTACGTGGCCGAGGGGCTCGACCAGACCCGCGGCTGGTTCTACACGCTGACTGTCCTCGCGGCGGCCCTGTTCGACAAGCCCGCATACAAGAACGTGATCGTCAACGGCATCGTGCTCGCCGAGGACGGCGAGAAGATGTCCAAGAGCAAGAAGAACTACCCCGATCCGACCTTCGTCCTGGACGAGTACGGAGCGGACGCCCTGCGCATCTACCTCATCGACTCGCCGGTCGTGAACGCCCAGGACCTGCGCTTCAACGAGGCGGGCATCGCGGAGCATGTGCGGACCGTCCTGCTGCCGCTGTGGAACGCGTACTCGTTCCTCACGCGCTACGCCGCGGTCGACGGCTGGACTCCGGGAGGCGTTCCCGACCCGGCCGTCAACGAGCTCGACGGCTGGGTGCTCTCGCGCTTGCAGTCGCTGATCGCGACGGTCGAGGTCCACATGGAACGCTACGAGCTGTTCCGCGTGGTCCCCGCACTCCTGGACTTCATCGACGAGCTGACCAACTGGTACATCCGCCGCAGCCGGCGCAGATTCTGGAAGGCGGGCGAGGCGTGCGACGCCGACGTCGACAAGCTGAACGCGTACCGCACGCTGCACCACGTCCTCTTGACCCTCAGCCGCGTGCTGGCGCCCTTCCTGCCGTTCGTCGCGGACGAGATCTATACCAACCTCAGCTGTGGTACGCGTCGCGAGAGCGTGCATCTGGACGACTTCCCCGCGCGTGACGAGGGGCTCCAGGACCTGGAGCTCGAGCGCCGCATGCGGCTCGCGCAGACGGCCGTCGGACTGGGGCGCGGGCTGCGCAACAAGCACGGGGCGAAGACGCGCCAGCCGCTGCCGCAGATGACCGTCGTGGTCGCGTCGCCCGCGGAGCGCAGCGCGTTCGAGCGCTGCGCCGACCTCGTCGCCGAGGAGCTCAACGTCAAGGACATCGTCGTGTCGGCGGACGAGTCGGAGCTCGTCACGTACTCGGCGCGCCCGAACTTGAAGGTCCTCGGGCCGCGCTACGGCAAGCGACTCGCGGAGATCAAGCGCGAGGTTGCCGCGCTGACGAACGAGGAGCTGGCCGGCGTGCTGGGCGGGGTCGCGGTTCCCAGCGCCGCCGTCCCGGGACTCGCGTACGACCCGGAGACGCTGCTGGTCGACCGCACGTCGCGTGCGGGGACGGTCGTGGACACGCAGGACGGGATCACGGTCGCGCTCGACCTCACGGTCACCGCGGACCTGAAGCTGGAAGGTCTCGCGCGCGAGCTCGTGAACCGCATCCAGAACCAGCGCAAGAACATGGGGCTGCAGCTCGACGACCGGATCCGCGTGCGCATCTGGGCCTCGGGCGATGTCGCGCGGGCGGCGCGCGAGCACTGGCCCTTCCTCCGCGCCGAGGTGCTCGCGACGGGCGACCTCGAGTGGCCTGCGGGGCCACCGCAGGAGGCGACGCGCCACGACGTGGACGGCGCCGAGGTGCACGTCGCGCTGCAGCGCGAGCCCTGAAGGCCCACATCGGGGGCCGCGCTGCAAACGGCGAGCCCACCGATCGTCGAAGGATGCTCGGGAATCCGTTGCGGCGCGCTCCGGGAGTGCTACCTTGACCGTCAGGGGCAACCCTGGCGATGCAGGTGTCTTTCCAGCTACCCAGGAGCCGAATGAACCTATACCGGGCCTACCGTTTGGGCGGGGCAGGACCCCGTCCTACCTGGCCCACCTGGAACTCTTGAGGTTCCGGGTACACGAGAGCACGGCATCGCCGGGACCCCCGAACCTCCCGAGACCTCACGCGCGCCGTCCAGCGCGCCGCGCCGCACGGCGTCGATTCTCCCCCCGACGCGCTGGAGTGGCCCGAGCCCAGGGCTATCATCGCCGAGGTCTGAGCTGGCCGAGCGCCGAGCCGCGAGCAAGGTAGGAGATCGCGCATGAGGGGAGTCCTGATCGTCGTCCTGGGCGGAGCGCTGCTCTGGCTCGTCTTCGCAACGTTCCTCTTCGATCCGGTCGAGGGCGGCGCGGCTCGACGCGCGTCGGGCTTCGCGGCCCGGCCGGCGCCCGCGGCCGAGCCAGCCGCGCTCGCCCCGGAGCCGGACCTCGCGCCCTCGCCAGCAGACGAGGGGGGGAGCGGGGCGTTCGTCGCGGCGGCCGATCCGGCCGGGGACGGCGCGCAGCCGTGGGCCGGCCGCGACGCTCCCTCGCCCCGGGAAGCCCTCGGCTCCGGCGACCAGGACTTCCGCGCCACGCTCGGCCGCGGCGACCGGACCGAGCTCGGCCGCCTGCTCGCCCACGAACGCCGCTTCCAGGTCCTCGAGAGCTACCTCAACGAGGGCGACGGCCGCGAGCTCCCGGTGGGCACTCGCAAGCTCGCCTCCGCCTACTGGCTCGCGCTGGTCGGGGACCCCGCCGCCGCCGAGCTCGCCGCCGGGATCGAGGGGGCCGAGGGCGTTACGGACGAGACGTTCGAGCTGCTGCGCACCGCGCTGGATGGCGAAAGGCCGCACGCGGCTGCGGCCGGCAAGCGACGGCCGGACGCGCTGGCCCTCGGGATGCGCATCGGGCTGCTCGACCGCCGGGCCGAGGCGGCCGTGCGTCGGAGCAAGGCGAGGGAGGCCGCCGAGGCCTACTCGGAGCTTCTGCAGCTCGAGCTCGCCGCGCCCTGGCTTCCGGAAAGGGACGCGCTGAACCGCTGGAGCGCAGCTCTGAACCAGGCGCAGGAGGGCCACCGCTTCGATCCACAGGGCAGCTGGCCCAGCCTCGACTTCACGGTCCGGCCGAACGACAACCTCGTCCTGATCCGCAAGGAGGTGCTGCGCCAGCACCCGCATCTCCTGCTCTGCACCGGGATGATCGCTCGCGCCAATCGGGTCGGCCAGTACATCCAGCCCGGCGACGTGCTGCGCATCCCGACCGACCGGCCGAGCGTCCTGGTGGACCTGGACTCGCACCTGGCGCTCTACAAGCTCGGGGACGAGGTGGTGCAGGCGTGGGAGATCGGCATCGGCCGCGAGGGCCAAGACACTCCGACCGGGACGTTCGTGGTCGGCGTGAAGCAGGAGGAGCCCAGCCACATGCCGATCGGCGGGCGCCAGCTGCCGTACGGCCACGCCGACAACCCCCTCGGGACGCGCTGGATCGCCTGGAACCGGGGAGGGGAGAACTCGCATTACGGCTTCCACGGGACGAACGACCCCGACGGGGTGGGCGCGCGTGTCAGCGAGGGCTGCGTGCGGATGCTCAACGAGGACGTCGAGGCGCTGTTCGAGATCCTGCCGAGCGGCGCGACCGTGACCGTCCAGCCCTGAGCGGCCGTGACGGAATCTCGACGACCTCCAGCCCCCTGGCCCACCCCGGCGGCGTGGCGGGTCGCCTTCGAGGCGACCCAGCGCGTCGTCTCGATGCGCCTTCGGCGGACCGGGACTCGCCCCCTTCCGAGCCCCTTCGCCCGCGATTCGTCGTCGGCGCGCCTCGCCAGGACAGAAGCCGGCCCGGGCCGGAAGCCGCGCAGGTTCTTCTGACAACCCCCGAGCGCCGCGGCGCGCGGGCCGCGGGCCCGAGGCGCCGCGGGCCCGGTCGGGGGCGCCTGCGCGCGGGCGCGGCCCCAGAGGCGGCCTACCTCCGGTCCCAACTCCTTTGCCGGCACGGGTTTGGCTCGAGGGAGCGTGGGCGGCGTTTTTTTCCCGGGTCGGCCGTTGACCCCTCCGGGCGAGGCCCTATCATCTCCGCTCCACCACGCGAGGGAGCGCCTCGTCGAAGCGAGTCCCTCCTGGTCCCCGAGATCGGGTCCCAGGGGCGGGTTCCGTCGCGCGGGCTCTTTGAAAACAAGGGTGACCCTTGAAACCTGAGCGAGTAGACGGCTCCGCGTTCGCGCGGGGTCCGTACTCGATACCAAGAATCAAAAACTTCAAGTGAAGGGTTTGATCCTGGCTCAGAACGAACGTTAGCGGTGTGGATTAGGCATGCAAGTCGCGCGCGAAAGCCTTCGGGCGAGTAAAGCGGCGAAAGGGTGAGTAACACGTAACCAACGTACCCTCCAGACCGGGATAACTACTGGAAACGGTAGGTAATACCGAATGGACCCCCAGAGGGCATCCTCTGGGAGGTAAACGGTGGCTTCGGCTGCTGCTGGGGGAGCGGGTTGCGGCCTATCAGCTAGTTGGTGGGGTAACGGCCCACCAAGGCGGCGACGGGTAGCGGGTCTGAGAGGATGATCCGTCACACTGGGACTGAGACACTGCCCAGACTCCTACGGGAGGCTGCAGTCGAGAATCTTCCGCAATGGGCGAAAGCCTGACGGAGCGACACCGCGTGCAGGATGACGGCCTTAGGGTTGTAAACTGCTGTCACGCCCTAGGAATGCCGTGTCGTGAATAGCGGCACGGTTGACCAAGGCGAGAGGAAGAGCCGGCTAACTCCGTGCCAGCAGCCGCGGTAATACGGAGGGCTCTAACGTTGTTCGGAATCACTGGGCATAAAGCGCACGCAGGCGGTCTGCTAAGTCGGTCGTGAAATCCCCCGGCTCAACCGGGGAACTGCGTCCGATACTGACAGGCTCGAGAGTGGAAGGGGTGAGTGGAACTCCAGGTGGAACGGTGAAATGTGTAGATATCTGGAGGAACACCGGTGGCGAAAGCGGCTCACTGGTCCATCTCTGACGCTGAGGTGCGAAAGCTAGGGTAGCAAACGGGATTAGATACCCCGGTAGTCCTAGCCGTAAACGATGGGCACTAGGCAGTGGGATTCCCTATGGTTCTCATTGCCGCAGCTAATGTGTTAAGTGCCCCGCCTGGGGAGTACGCTCGCAAGGGTAAAACTCAAAGGAATTGACGGGGGATCACACAAGCGGTGGAGCATGTGGTTTAATTCGAAGCAACGCGAAGAACCTTACCTGGCCTTGACATGCACGGATTAGCCCCGTGAAAGCGGGGTGACAGCTCTTCGGAGTCGGAACGTGTGCAGGTGTTGCATGGCTGTCGTCAGCTCGTGTCGTGAGATGTTGGGTTAAGTCCCGTAACGAGCGAAACCCTTGTCGTTAGTTGCCAGCGGGTAATGCCGGGGACTCTAGCGAGACTGCCGTTGTCAAAACGGAGGAAGGTGGGGACGACGTCAAGTCATCATGGCCCTTATGGCCAGGGCGACACACGTGCTACAATGGTCCGTACAAAGGGTTCCGAGACCGCAAGGTGGAGGCAATCTCAGAAAGCGGACCCCAGTTCGGATTGCAGGCTGCAATTCGCCTGCATGAAGCCGGAATCGCTAGTAATCGCGTATCAGCCATGACGCGGTGAATATGTTCCTGATCCTTGTACACACCGCCCGTCAAGCCACGGAAGCGGGGAGCGCTCGAAGTCGCTTTGTCTAACCTTCGGGAGGACGGCGCCGAAAGCGAGCTCCGTGACTGGGACTAAGTCGTAACAAGGTAGCCGTAGGGGAACCTGCGGCTGGATCACCTCCTTTCTAACGGATGAGTTAGACGCCGCGGCCCAGGCCGCGGTGGCAAACATAGGATGCTCGATCAGGGGACGGGGGTCACCCTTCTCACTCTCTCTTTCGTCGGACGCGACACAGGAGCGCGGCCTCCGACGTCTCGCCGACGCTCCCCGCGGCCCCTGAGCCATGGGGGAATGTCCCCGGCGGCCGCTGGGTCCACGGGCCTGTAGCTCAGTTGGTTAGAGCGTCCGCCTGATAAGCGGGAGGTCACAGGTTCGAATCCTGTCAGGCCCACCAGCGGCGTGCGCCGCAAGCCGGCCGACGGGGGCGTAGCTCAGCTGGTAGAGCACCTGGTTTGCAACCAGGCGGTCGTCGGTTCGAATCCGGTCGCCTCCACCAGCTCTCGCGGGGGCCAGGAGGGGGAGAGGATGCAAGGTCAGTCGGCTCGCGACGCGGGCCGGCAGCTCTTTGAAAACAAGGTGGATGGGTAGTGGTGCGAGGCCACGAATACAAGAGCGTGGTTAAGCTACTAAGAGTACATGGTGGATGCCTTGGCGTCCAGAGCCGACGAAGGACGTGGCATAGCTGCGAAAAGCTTCGGGGAGCCGCTAAGCAGGCTGTGATCCGGAGATCTCCGAGATCGGGAAACCGACCGAGACTCATCTCTCGGTGCTGCGCAAGCAGCGGGAACGCAGGGAACTGAAACATCTTAGTACCTGCAGGAAAGCAAAGAAAACTCGATTCCCTCAGTAGCGGCGAGCGAACGGGGAACAGCCCAAACCGGTGTAGTGCCAAGGTTGCGGCCGTTGCTGCACCGGTGTCGAGGGACCTACGGAACCGACCGCGACAGGTTCGAGGAGTTACAAAGCACTTGGCTAGACGAATGGCATGGGAAGGCCAGCCGCAGAGGGTGACAGCCCCGTAGTTGAAAGCCATGGGCCTCCTGTAGGGATCCCAAGTAGCGCCGGACACGGGAAACCCGGTGTGAATTCGGGGGGACCACCCCCCAAGGCTAAATACTCCTGGACGACCGATAGCGTAATAGTAGCGCGAGCGAAAGGTGAAAAGAACCCCTGCTAGGGGAGTGAAATAGAACCTGAAACCATGTACTTACAAGCTGTCGAAGGCCTATGGCCCCTCGGGGCAATGGCTAACGGCGTGCCTTTTGCATAATGATCCGGCGAGTTACGCTGTGTGGCAAGGTTAAGGGTCTCAGGCCCGGAGCCGAAGGGAAACCGAGTGTGAACAGCGCGAATACAGTCATACGGCGTAGACCCGAAAGCGAGTGATCTATCCATGGGCAGGGTGAAGCGGATGTAACAATCCGTGGAGGCCCGAACGGGTATAGGTTGAAAACTGTTCCGATGACCTGTGGATAGGAGTGAAAGGCTAATCAAACTCGCAGATAGCTGGTTCTCCCCGAAATAGCTTTCGGGCTAGCCTCTGGTAATAGTATGCGGGGGTAGAGATACTGATTAGGATAGGGGCCCCTCGGGGTACCCTACCTAGCCAAACTCCGAATACCGCGTACCGTATCCAGGGAGTCAGACTACGGGCGATAAGGTCCGTGGTCGAGAGGGAAACAGCCCAGACCGCCAGCTAAGGTCCCGAATGTGCACTAAGTGCAGAAAAGGAAGTGGAGTCTCAAAGACAGCCAGGATGTTGGCTTAGAAGCAGCCATCATTTAAAGAGTGCGTAACAGCTCACTGGTCGAGAGACTCTGCGCCGAAAATGAACGGGGCTCAAGTGTGCAACCGAAGCTGCGGCTTGCACGGAATCGTCGATTCCGTGCAGGGGTAGGGGAGCGTTCCAATCGGGTGAAGGGCGACGGCAACGACGCCTGGACGATCTGGAAGTGATTATGCCGGAATGAGTAACGATAAAGCAGGTGAGAATCCTGCTCGCCGAAAACCCAAGGTTTCCTGGGCACGGTAAATCCGCCCAGGGTTAGTCGGACCCTAAGATGAGGCCGAAAGGCGTAGTCGATGGACGACAGGTTAATATTCCTGTACCACCGGATTTGCGTTCGACCGATGGGGTGACGCGGAAGGAAGTGTGATCGCACTGACAGATTAGTGCGTATAAGCCCGAGGGTGGCACGTAGGAAAATCCGCGTGCGCAAGCCCAGAGGTGATGTCGAGACCGTCATGGTCGAAGTCACAGGACTGACCGCCGAGAAAAACCTCTAGGGAGTGGATCCGGTGTCCGTACCAAAACCGACACAGGTGGGTAGGGTGAGAATCCTAAGGCGCTCGAGAGAACTGCTGTTAAGGAACTCGGCAAGATTACCCCGTAACTTCGGGATAAGGGGTGCCCTCTGGGGTGTAGGTCTGATCGATCGAAGCTCCGGGGGGCCGCAGAGAAATGGCCCAAGCGACTGTTTACTAAAAACACAGGTCTGTGCCAAGTCCTAACGACGCTGTATACAGACTGACGCCTGCCCAATGCCGGAAGGTTAAGAGGAGGAGTTAGCCCGGGCTTGCCCGGGCGACGCCCTGAATTGAAGCCCCGGTGAATGGCGGCCGTAACTATGACGGTCCTAAGGTAGCGAAGTTCCTTGTCGGGTAAGTTCCGACCCGCACGAAAGGCGTAACGACTTGGGCACTGTCTCAACAGCAGGCTCGGTGAAATTGTAGTCGTGGTGAAGATGCCACGTTCCCGCATCAAGACGGAAAGACCCCGTGAACCTTTACTACAGCCTGATATTGAGGCTTGATATGTACTGCGTAGGATAGGTGGGAGGCGTCGAAGCGGAGCTCTTGGGCTCCGTGGAGCCAACGGTGAAATACCACTCTGTGCATATTAGGTCCCTAACGCGATGCCATGAATCTGGGTCGCGGACAGTGTCAGGTGGGTAGTTTGGCTGGGGCGGTCTCCTCCAAAAGAGTAACGGAGGAGCACGATGGTGTACTCAGCGCGGTTAGCAATCGCGCGTAGAGCGTAAGGGTACAAGTACGCCTGACTGCGAGAGATATAGCTCGAGCAGGTACGAAAGTAGGTCCTAGTGATCCGGCGGATTCCGAGTGGAAGGGCCGTCGCTCATCAGATAAAAGGTACTCCGGGGATAACAGGCTGATCTCCCCCAAGAGTTCGTATCGACGGGGAGGTTTGGCACCTCGATGTCGGCTCATCGCATCCTGGGGCTGAAGGAGGTCCCAAGGGTTTGGCTGTTCGCCAATTAAAGCGGTACGTGAGCTGGGTTTAGACCGTCGTGAGACAGGTCGGTCCCTATCTGGTGTGGGTGTAGGATGACTGAGGAGGTTTTCCCCTAGTACGAGAGGATTGGGGAGGACGACCCTCTGGTGCTCCAGTTATCACGCTAGTGGTACTGCTGGGTAGCTATGGTCGGAAAGGATAAGCGCTGAATGCATCTAAGCGCGAAGCCTTCTCCAAGACGAGTCATCCCCATTAGTCCCCTGGAAGACTACCAGGTTGATAGGCCGGCGGTGCAAGCACAGCAATGTGTTCAGCTTACCGGTACTAATCGGACGATCGGCTTAACCACCTTTTTCCATTCGATCCCGAGCTTCGGCTCGGGAGAGGGCGGAAGAAGGTCGCCTCTCATCGAGCCTCGCTCCCGAACCCATCCACCTTCTTTCATCCGGCTGCGCGTCGCGCGTGGCCGGACCCGTACTCCCGGTGACGATAGGTGTCTGGCCATACCCGTTCCCATCCCGAACACGGTCGTCAAGCAGGCATCGCCGATGATAGTGCTCACGCGCGAAAGTAGGTTATCGCCGGGGCTTCTCGGCGCCCGTGGGCTTTCGCCCGCGGGCGCTTCTCGTTGGTGCCCGGTGGGGGGCGGCCGGTCGCGAGTCTTGGAGGACTTGCCAACCTCGGCGGATCGGCGATTGGGCGCGCCTCGCGGGGACGGTTCGGGGGAGTCGCAGGGAGGCATGGAGGACTGGAGAGCCGAGGCTCCGACGACGGCCGAACCGCGCGGCGCACGAGCTTGGTCGGGCTGGCTGCGCCGGGCAGCTCGCTGACCGCGAGCGCGTTCAGGGCCGAGCGGCGAGGCAGCTCGACCCGGCTGGAGTCCGGGCTTGGAGAGGCGGCAGCCAGGGCGGCAGCCAGGCCTCTCGAGTCAGCGGGCGGGCGTGGGGAGAAAAAGGACCGCCTGAACAGGCGGTCCGGATGTCTGCCCCCATTCGGAAGCGGGCCGATGCGTCCAACGTGTCGAATCAATACCTCCTGAGCACCCCGATCACCACGCCACGGATCTCGACGTCCGGAACGAGGATCGGGTCCATGTCGGAGTTGGCCGGTTGCAGGCGGATGCCGCCCGCTTCCCTGTAGAAGCGCTTGAGTGTCGCCTCGCCGTCGGGCAGCACGGCCACGACGGTCTCGCCGTTGCGGGCCGTCGTGCGGTGCTCGACCAGGACGATGTCACCGGCCTGGATCGCGTCCTCGATCATCGAGTTCCCCTGCACTCGCAGGGCGTACACGTCTCTGCCGCTCGGGACGAGATCGGCGAGGTCGAGGTGCTCGGGGTGCTCGATCGTCTCGATGGGAGCCCCCGCCGCGATGTTGCCGAGGATCGCCACGGCGGTGCGGGGGGCGGGCTCGTCCTCGACGATCTGCAGGGCGCGGCTGATGCCGCGAGCGGCCCGACGCAGGATGCCCTTGCGCTCGAGCTCGGCGACGTGCCCGAAGATCGTCACCTTGTTGACCCCGAAGTGCTGAGCCATCTCCTCCAGAGTGGGGCTCAAGCCGTGCTGCGCCCGGTAGTCCCGGAAGTACTCGAGGATCTGCCTCTGGCGGCGGGTGAGGGGTGCGCGGGGCATGGGCTAGACGAGGAAGGAGAGGCCGATCACCAGCCCGAAGAAGAGGAGGGAGCCGATGTCGCTGCCGAGATGTCCGAGGATTCGTGTCATGGGAGGAGTGCCCCGGAGGGCCGCCGGGTGGCGACCGCTCCGGGGAGGTGGTGGCCTAACGGATGCCTAATCTATCGGCTCCCGGGCCCCGAACAAGACCCGAACTCCGAAACAATCTCGGGGCGAGACGAAGTGCCTGTCGGCAAAGGGGTTCGGACGACCTGAAGAGGGGGGCGGCGCCGCGGTCTCGAGCGCGGGAGGTCGGCGGGGGTTAGACTGCTGCGCGCATCGCGAGCCTCGCGACGCGACCGAGCCTTGAGCCGAGCGAATCCAGCCCTCCATGAGTCGTGAAGCGCGGCCGACGCGGGCGCCCCGGGAACGCGTCCTCGTGTGCGGGGTGCGATTGCCCGGCTTCCCGAGCGAGTTCGAGGGAGACGGCTCCGAGGCGCGCGCCCTGGTGCGCGCGGCGGGTGCGGATGTCGTGGGCGAGACCCTGGTACAGAATCGCCTGCGGCCGGTGGCGGCGACGCTCCTGGGGAGCGGCAAGGTCGAGGAGATCCGCGAGGCGCTGGAGCGGCACCGGCCGGACGCCGTGCTCGTGGACAACGACCTGACTCCGGCGCAGGGGCGGAACCTGGAACGCGCGTTCGGCGTGCGCGTCATCGATCGCTCCGAGCTGATCCTCGACATCTTCGCGCGCCGCGCGAAGACGCGCCAGGCGCGCCTGCAGGTCGAGCTCGCCCAGACCGAGTACCTGTCTCCGCGCCTGCGCCGCATGTGGACGCACCTCGAGCGCACGGAGGGCGCGATCGGAACGCGCGGCCCGGGCGAGACCCAGCTCGAGACGGACCAGCGGCTGATCAAGAAACGCATCCGCGATCTGCGCGCCGAGCTGCGCGAGATCGAGGCGCGGAAACGACGCGAGGTACGCACGCGCGGCGACCTCTTCACCGTCGGTCTGGTCGGCTACACGAACGCCGGTAAGTCCACCCTGCTCAACAAGCTGACCGGTTCCAACGAGCTCGTCGCGGACATGCCCTTCGCGACGCTCGACACGCGCACCCGCCAGTGGAGGCTCACGGACGGCCGGCTCGTGCTGCTCTCGGACACGGTCGGCTTCCTGCAGCGATTGCCGCACCACCTCGTCGCATCGTTCCACGCGACGCTCGAGGAGACGATCCAGGCCGACCTGCTGCTGCACGTGATCGACGCGTCGCACCCCGATGCCGGTCTGCAGATGCGCGCTGTCGACGAGGTGCTGGCCACGCTCGCGGGGGGCCTGCGGGCGCACGTGCTCGTCTTCAACAAGGTCGACCGGCTCGGCGATCCGATCGCGCTGCACCTCCTGGCGCCCGATGCGGAACAGGACGTCGTGTACACGTCCGCCCACACCGGTGCGGGCCGCGAGCGTCTCGAGCAAGTCGTCGCGAGCCGCATGGACCGGCGCACGGCGCTAGTGGAGGTCCGCTTCCCGGCGTCGGATGGCCGCACGCTGGCGCGCCTGCGCGCGACCGGCGCGGTCCTGAGCGAGGACTTCGATCCCACCGGGGCGATGTGCGTCCGCTCGCGTTTGACCGAGATGGGGCTCGGCAGCCTCGCCCGCGGCGCCGGGCACGACGTGCACGTAGAGGTGCTGGAACCGCCCCAGGAGCCCTTCCTGTCCTCGCGCGACGGGAACGGCGTCCCACCCGGGTGGACGGGTCCAGGCGGCGAGTAGGGGCGCCCCCCTCAGGTCCACCTGCGCCCGGACCGATAAAGGCCGGCGAGGGCGACGCCTGCAAGCCGTGTCCAGCTCCCCCCTCTCGCAATCGACTCCGGCCTTCCGCACCGCGCTCGGCGCCGCGCTGATCTCCGCGCTGTTGACCGGTGCGGTCGTCTGGGCCGGGACGGCCCGCGCCCTGCGCGAGGTCCGCGAGCGCGCGCGGCAGGAGCTCGGGACGCTGGCCGAGGTGGTCGCCTCGTCCGCCGCCGCGCCGCTCTCGCTCGGGCTCCCGGCGGAGACGGGCGAGAGCCTCGCGAGCCTGGGCCTGCACCCGGACGTGCGCGCCGCCGCCGTCTACACCGCCAAGGGACGGCTGCACGCCGCGTACGTCCGCCCCGGCCTGCCCGCGGACCATCCGTTGCCCGCGGCGCCGGGGGCCTCCAACGCGCGAGGCGGCCGAACGCGCGCCGGGACGGGGCTGGTCACGGTGCGCGAGGTGCGCTTCGCGGGGGAGAGCGTCGGCACGATCTGCATCGAAACGGGCCCGGAGTCGCTCGACGCGTTCGCCGCGCAGCACCTGCGCCGCGCCGTGTCCACGCTGCTCTTCGTCAGTGCCCTCTCGTTCCTGCTGGGATACGGGCTCCAGCGCCTGCTCCTCGGGCCCGGCGCGCCCGACCGGCCCGAGCTGGAGAGCGCCGGGGTGGCGTTGGCGCGGGCCGAGCGGCGCGCGCGCCAGGTCGAGAGCGAGCTCGCGGACCAGCGCAAGCGGCTCGAGAGCGCCATTCGCTCACGGACCACCGAGCTCGTGAAAGCGAACGAGGAGCTCGTCTACGCCCGCGAGCTGTCCGAGGCGGCTGCGCGTGCCAAGTCGGAGTTTCTGGCGCACATGAGCCACGAGATCCGCACTCCGATGAACGCGGTCGTCGGCATCAGCCGGGTGCTGCGCGATTCGGACCTCGACGAGGATCAGCGTGCGCTCGTCGAGCGAATCGTGCGCTCCGGCGAAGGGCTCGTGCGCATGGTCGACGACATCCTCGACTTCTCCAAGATCGAGGCGGGCAAGCTCGAGCTCGAACGCGCGGAGTTCTCGCTGCGCGAGACCATCGAAGAGGTCGCCGACCTGATGGCGCAGGCAGCGCAGGAGAAGGGGCTCGAGATCGCGACCTACGTCGCCGGCGATCTGCCGGCACGCGTCTTGGGCGATCCTTCGCGCTTGCGTCAGATCCTGTTGAACTACGCGAGCAACGCCGTCAAGTTCACGAGCCGCGGCCAGGTCACGCTCGAGGCCTACGCCGACGAGGACGCCCAGGATGCCGTTCGATTCCTCGTCCGCGACTCGGGGATCGGGATCACGCCCGAGCGGCTGACAGGGCTCTTCGAGTCCTTTCGACAGGCCGAGCCGTCCACGAGCCGCATGTACGGTGGAACGGGCCTCGGGCTCGCGATCGCCAAGCAGCTCGCCGAGCTGATGGGGGGCTCGACCGGTGCGGCGAGCCGGCCCGGCGCGGGCTCCACGTTCTGGTGCTCGCTCGCCTTCGAGCCCGCCCGCTCGAGCGCGACGGGGGAGTCGGCAGCGGCGCCCGCCGCGCCGTTCGCGGGGGCGGATGTCGTGCTGTTCGAGGGTGACGCGGTGGTCGGCGACCTCCTGCGCGCACAGCTCGAGGACCTCGGCTGCCGCGTGCGCGCGGCGCACTCGATCAGCGACGGGCTCGAGCTCCTCCTGTCCGGACCGTGCGGCGACGTCGTCCTCCTCGACCGCGGCCTGCCAGGCAGCGAGAGCCTGGCGGAGACGCTGCGCTCCCACGAGCGCCTCGCCGAGCTGCCGATAGTCTCGCTCGTCGAGCCCTTCCGGCCGCGGCTCGAGGAGAACGGCGGCGAGGTCGCGGGCGAGGTCGCGCGGGTCCGGAAGCCGGTGCGTCGCGACGCTTTGATCAGCGCGCTCGCCGTCGCGCTCGGAACCGACCTCGGGCACTCGCCCGCTGCCGGTCGTGTCGAGCAACCACGCGCCGTGCTGCTCGAGACGCGGATCCGCCAGCGGGCGCACATCCTCCTGGTCGAGGACAACTTCACCAACCAGCAGCTCGTCCAGCACGTCCTCGCCCAGCGCGGCTACCTGCCCATTCTGGCGGTCGACGGCCGTGAAGCCGTCGACTGGTTCCGCGAGCGCCCGCTCGACCTCGTGCTGATGGATTGCCAGATGCCTGAGATGGACGGCTACGAAGCGGCGCGCGCGATGCGCCGCCTCGAGGAGGGCAGCGGGCGCCGCGTGCCGATCGTCGCGATGACCGCGAGCGCGGTTCCCGAGGATCGCGACCGCTGCATGGAGGCGGGCATGGACGACTTCGTCAGCAAGCCCGTCGCGCCGCGCGCGCTGATCGAGACGGTCGAGTCGTGGCTCGCGCGCTCGCCCGAGCTGCGCGAGGCCCCGAAGAAGGGCGAGAGTGCCGAGCGAGACGCCCGAGACGGGGGCGCCGGGGCGATCCTCGACGCCGCGATCCTGCGCGATCTCGTGGAGGACGAGGAGGGGCTCGCGATCGCCCGCGACCTCTTGCGGGGCTTCCTCGACGAGGGGCCCTCGGGCGTTGACGAGGTCTCCCGAGCCGCGGGCGACGGGGCCTGGGAGCGCTGCGCGCGGACCGCGCACTCGCTTGTCACGACGTCGGGGAACGTCGGCGCGCTGCGCCTCGCGGGCCTCCTGCGGCGTCTCGAGAGCGCATGCGGCGACCGGCCGGAGGAGAGCGTGCCGGCGTTGCTCGAGCGGGTGCGGCGGGAGCTCGACGAGGTGCTGGCCGCGCTCGAGGGGCTCCGCCCGGAGGTAGGGCTCTAGCCCCCATCGAGCTCGATCGGCCCGGGGCCAGCCGCCGCCGGCGGCCCGGTCAGGGCTCCCGTTCTTCCGGCAGCAGCCGCGCGAGGTCCGGCAAGAGCAGCATCTGGCCCTCGCGGATCGCGTCCGAGCTCGCGAGCTCGTTGTACTCGGCGACCCCGTCGACGACCGTCGGTCGCGCCGTGCCGTAGTACCGCTTGCAGATCTTGCCCAGGTAGTCGTCCTTGCGCACCCGGTAGACCATGTCGGGGGCGTACTCGCGCCGCTGCCCGTCGGGTCCCGCGCTGTCGAGGCCAACGCCGGGGGAGACCTGCGTCTCCCCTTGTCGCAGCGCTCCCTCCGGCGCTCGCTCGTGCGTCGGCGGATCGGGGAGCACGACCGGGTCGGCGCCGCTCGGCCGTCCGAGCACGAGCCGGCTCCACCCCGTCTCCAGGCCCGACGACGGCGCGGCGTGGGCGATCTGGTGGTCGCGCGCGCGCGCCAGGCCACGGGTCCAGCGGTCCTGCCAGAACGCCGCGAGGGCGAAGATGCCGACCAGGAGGATCAGGCCGAGGAGGGCGCGCATCCGGCTAGCCCGCGACCTGTGGCTCGTGCTGCGGCTTCTTGGCCTTCGCCGAGCCCTTCTCGCCGTCCCCGAGGTTCTTCAGGCGATGCTGCTCGAGCCACACGAGCACCGGGGTCGCGATGAAGACGGTGGAGTAGGTACCGGCGATCATGCCGATGACCAACGCGAAGGAGAACCCTTCGAGGACGTTGCGGCTGCCCCAGTTGAAGGCCAGCAGGATCAGGACGACGAGCAGGGTGGTCGCGGTCGTCAGGATGGTCCGCGACAGCGTCTGGTTGATCGAGATGTCGACGATCTCGGTCATGCTGCCCTTCATCCGCGGCAGGTTCTCGCGAATGCGGTCGAAGATGACGATCGTGTCGTTCAGCGAGTAACCGATGATCGTCAGGAACGCGGCGATCATCGGCAGGCTGATCTCGGCGTCGACGAGGTCGAACCTGAGCGCCACGGAAAGGGCGCCCAGCGTGATCAGGACGTCGTGCACGACGGCCACGACCGCCGCGAGGCCGTAGGAGTACTCGGCAAAGCGCACGCGGAGGTACAGGACGACCAAGAACAGGCTCAGCAGGATCGAGAAGACCGCGTTGTCGCGTAGCTCGGTCACGACCTGCGCGCCGACCGCGTGCACCTCGGGGATCGGCGTCGCCCAGGCGAACGTGGTCCCGTTGGAGTCCCTGCGGCCCTTGAACTTCGCGGAGACCAGGTCCTCGACCGCGCGCTGGTCCTTGTCGAGGCCGACGGTCCCGGCGAAGCGGTAGGCGGCCGTGGGCCCTTCCACCTTCTCGATCTTGCCCGCGACGCCCTCGATGGGGATCTCGGCCAGGGCGGCCTCGACGTCCGCGACCGGGTGCGGCTCCTCGAAGTAGAGCGTCCCCGCGACCTCGCCTCGGCCCTCCCCGGCGGTCACCAGGATCTCGCGCGGTCCGCGCTCGAGGACGTCGGCGCCTAGTGGGCCGAGGGCCTCGACGACCTTGCCCTCCATGATCGTCTTGATCTGGTCCTGGCCCTGGTCGATGCCGTCGCCGCTCCCCGCGCCGCCCTCGGTCTTGAAGGTGACGCGGAACTGGTTGAAGCCGCCCGCGCGCGTGCCCGAGGCGAGGATCGCCTTGACCTCCGCGGATTCGCCGATCATCCCCTCGATGCCTTGCACGGCGCTCTGCATCGTCTCGAACGACTGCGGCTCCTGCGTGCGCACGGTCATCGTCATGCCGCCCAGGAAGTCGATCGACAGCTTGTCGCGGTCGTCGAGCGCGGCGAACAGCGCGAGCCCGGCGAGGATCAGCACGACCGAGATTGCGGCCGCCGCCTTTGCCCTCGCCATGAAGCGGAACTTCGTCTCCGCCACCAAGCGCAGCATGCTGAAGCGTTCGATGCCGCGTTCGAGCTGGAGGTGCACCAGGACGCGCGTGATCACGAGCGCTGAGAAGACCGACGTGATGATGCCGATGGCCAGCGTGGTGGCGAAGCCGCGCACGGGGCCGGTGCCGAACTTGTACAGGATCGCGGCCGTGATCAGCGTCGTCACGTTGGCGTCGATGATCGCCGACAGGGCGTTCGAGAAGCCGTCCTTCGCGGCCTGCATCGGCTTGCGCCCGCGCAGCCCTTCCTCGCGTATTCGCTCGTAGATCAGGATGTTCGCGTCGACCGCCATGCCGATCGTCAGGATGATCCCGGCCATCCCGGGGAGGGTCAGCGTCGCCTGGAGGAACGAAAGGGCCCCCATCAGGAGCACGAGGTTCGCGAGGAGGCTGATGGCCCCGAACACGCCCAACCGGCGGTAGTACGCCAGCATGAAGGCGATGACCACGACGAGCCCCAGGACGAAGCTGATGAACCCGCGCTGCACGTACTTCTCGCCCAGCGTGGCCCCGACCCGCTCCTGGTGCTCGAGCTTGGGCTTGATCTTGAGCGAGCCCGAGCGCAGCACGGTCACGAGGTCGTTGACCTCGGTGCTCGTGAAGCCGCCCATTCCGCCCTCGATGACGCCCGAGCCCGGCAGGCGATCGTTGATGTTCGGCATCGTGGCGATCTCGCCGGAGATGACGATCGCCATCGGCTCGTCGATGTGCTTCTCCGTGAAGCTGCCGAAGTCGCCCTGGCGGTCCACGCGCATCGCGAAGCCGACCGCCGGGAAGCCGGTCTTGTCCTGGGCCGGGAAGACGCTCTCGAGGTCGTCCCCGGAGAAGTGCCAGCGCTTGTTCTCCTGGACGATCATGGGGGTCGGCTGGCGCTGGGCGAGCGGCTCCGGCTCGGCGTCGTCCTTGGCGGCGAACGTGAACCAGAGCAGGCGCTCCGGCGGGCCCTCGGGCGGCGCGAGGCGGTTGTAGGCGACCAGCGTCGTCGCGTCCGGGTTCGCCGCCATCCAGGCCTCGACCTTGTCCCGCTCCTTCTGCTCGTCGGTCCCGAGGGCCTCGAAGTCGGCGCTGCTCGCCTTGATGTAGAACTGCAGGTCGCCGGTGTTCTCGATCAGCGGGGTGATCGGGTCGGTGCTCGAGAGCCGTACCTCGACGCCCGCCGCATGCGGCTCGGCCCCACTCGCCGCGAAGCCTCGGCCCAGCCGCGCGACCCGCAGCAGGCTGCCCTCGCGCGACTCGTAGCGGACCAGCTCGCCCTCGATCTCGACGACGCCGCCGCCCGAGGGGAAGCCGCGCAGCACGTCGCCCTCGTCGACGAGCTCGATGCGGCTCATCCCGGCCTCGATCGGAGCCTGGAGCCGGCCGACGACCGGCTCGCTGGCCTCGCCGCCGGCGCCCGGGAGCTCGATCACGATGCGGTCGCTGCCCTCCGGGCGGATCTGCGGCTCGAGGACGCCCTGCGGGTCGATGCGCTCGCGGATGATCTTGATGATCTGGCGCACGAGCTCCTGGCTGTCCTGCGCCTCGTCCTCCGTGATCAGGTGGTCCTCGAGGGCACGCTCGAAGTCGACGTGGTAGACCAGCCGCGTGCCGCCCTGGAGGTCGAGGCCCATGCGCGGCTTGGCGACGATGAAGGAGACGATCGCGAGCGTCAGGAGGACCGCGATCAGGGTGAGCTTGCGTCCGAGGTTCTCGACCATGGGTGGGTCTCGGTGGGAGGAGGGTTCGTCGGCGGAGGGAGACCAGGCCTTCCGGAACGCAGGTGGGGGGAGCAGGGAGGCCGCTAGCCTCTCGGGATCAAGCCTCGACGGGCTCCTCGGCCGCGGCCTGGGTCTCGGAGCCTTCCGGGCTCTCGGGAAGACCGGGCTCCGCTTCCGAGCGCCGCTGCCGCTCCTCCTCGCGTTCGCGCCGCACCTTCTCGCCCAGGAGCTCGCGCACGCGGGTGCGCTTGCCGACGCGCTCGCGGAGGTAGTAGAGCTTCGCGCGCCGCACGTCGCCGCGCCGGCGCACCAGGACGTCCTTCACGCGCGGGCTGTGGACCGGGAAGACGCGCTCGACTCCCTCGCCCTGCACGATGCGGCGGACCGTGAGCGTCTGGCGGATCCCGCGCCCCTTGAGCGCGATCACGGTGCCGATGAAGAGCTGGATCCGCTCCTTGTCGCCCTCCTTGATGAGGTAGTGGACCTCGACGGTGTCCCCCACGTGCACTGCCGGGAGGTCCTTCTTGCCGAGCTCGCCTTCGATTGCGTCGATCACATCCATGGTTCTGTCCGAGGATCGGGGCCGGGGCTCCTACGAATCACCCGCGGACGATTCGTGTTTTCTTTCCGAGGCGCGGTTCCAGAGGTCGGGGCGCCTTTCGAGGGTGCGCTCGCGCGCCCGCTCCGCTCGCCATTCCCCGATCGCGCCGTGGTCGCCGCTGAGCAGGACCTCGGGGACCTCGAGCCCGCGGTACACGCGCGGTCGCGTGTAGTGGGGGTGGTCGAGGCCGCCTTGCTGGAACGAATCCCGCGCTGCCGACTCCTCGTGGCCGAGGACGCCGGGCACGAGTCGCGCCGACGCCTCCACGACGCAGGCGGCCGCCAGCTCGCCGCCGCTCAGCACGAAGTCGCCGACGGACACGGGCTCGAGCCGCAGCAGTTCGAAGATCCGCTCGTCGAAGCCCTCGTAACGGCCGCAGAGGCACAGGACGCGCTCCTCGTCCGCCAGCTCCTGCGCCCAGCGCTGGTCGAAGCGGCGTCCAGCCGGGCACATCGCGAGCCGCCGGTGCGGGCCGAGGCGTTCCTCGATCCACTCGATGCACTCGTGGACCGGCTCGGGCTTGAGCACCATGCCGGGGCCACCCCCGAAGGGGCGGTCGTCGACCGTGCGGTGCCGATCGCGGGCCCATTCGCGGAAGTCGAACAGGCGCACGTCCAAGAGGCCGCGCTCGCGCGCCGACCCGAGGACGCCGCACCTCAAATAGGCGTCGAGGGCGTCGGGAAAGAGGGTGAGTATGGTAAAGAGCGGCAAAGCTCAGCCTGGAAAAGGCCCAGAAGACTAGGTCTGCGCGGGGGGGGCGTCAAGGCAATAGAGTCCCACGGATGTTCGCCGGAATCGTCGAGGCCAGCGTGCCCCTCCAGAGCCTCGAGCGGGCCGGCGCGGGAGCCCGGCTCGTGCTGCCCGAGCCGCCGCTCGCGGGCTGGGAGGTGGCCCTCGGCGACAGCGTGGCCGTCTCCGGGGTGTGCCTCACGGTCGCGGCCCGCGAGGCCGGGGCGATGGCCTTCGACCTGTCCGCCGAGACCCTCGAGCGGACCTGGTTCGGGGGGCTCGCCCCCGGGGGCGGACCGGGTCACGAACCGGGTCGACCGGGGCGCCGGGTCAACCTCGAGCGCGCGCTGCGCCTTTGCGACCGCGTGGGCGGCCACCTCGTCTCGGGGCACGTCGACGGCGGCGGCCGCGTCGTCGAGATCCGCGAGGCCCAGGGCGGCGGCCGCGAGATGGCCTTCGAGGTCGACCCGGGGCTCGAGCGCTACCTGATCGAGAAGGGCAGCGTGACGCTCGACGGCGTCAGCCTGACGGTCGTGCGCCCCGCGGGACGGCGCTTCGACGTAGCCCTGATCCCGCTGACCCTCGGCGTGACGAGCCTGGGCGAGGCGCAGGTCGGCCAGCGCGTCAACGTCGAGGTCGACTTGGTCGGGAAGTGGATCGAGCGGCTGCTGGGGGAGCGGAACGGGTAGCCCACGGCCAGCCCCGGCGTTCGCCGCAAGGCGCAGCGACGACGCAACTCCGCTGTGAGTCTCGGAGGAGCTGCAACGCAGCGGCGGACGCAGGCGGGCCAGGATAATGCCCCAACAGCCTGAATCACACCACTAGAACCCGAGGAACAGCGCGTTGACCAGCGTCGTGATCGGCGCCGCCTCGCGCGCTTCCTCGAGCGAGCCGGTGAGCATCGCCAGCGCGCGCCGCAGCTCGACGTACAGCTCGTCGTCCTGGATCAGCCGCCCGATCGTGCCGTCCCCCTCGCGCAGCGCCGCCGCCGTCACCTTGAGGTCCTCGCTGATCACGCGCACGTTCTCGTAGATCTCGTCCTCGGTGAAGAGCTTGCCCAGCGTGCCTTCGCCGTCGACGAGCCTCTGCGTGAGCGTCTGGACGTTCTCCGCGATCGTGTGGTCGTTCACCAGCATGCCGATCGTGCCCTCGCCCTGGTTGATGCTCTCCGCGATGCTGCGGATCTCGGCGACGGCCGCCGCCGCGTCGTCGGCGAGGGCCTGGTCGTTGAGGACCCGGGAGAGGATCCCGGGGCCGGTGCGCGCCAGCTCGATGACCTCGGCGAGCCCCGACGCGATGCTCTCGAGCTGGAAGTAGACGGAGTCCTCCGCGAAGAGCTTCCCGAGCGTGCCCTCGCCGTCGACCAGCTTCTGCGTCAGGGTGCTCGTGTTCTCGAACGTGGTGGAGATGCTGCCGACCGCCGCCTCGACGTCGTCCGCGAGCTGGCCGTCGTACACGAGCCGGTTGAGGACGCCGGGCCCGCTGCGCACGTCCTCGACGAGCCCGGAGAGCCCCGCGATGGCGTTGGACAGCGGCTCGCGGTTCTCGTCGACCACCTCGCCCAGCGCCTCCATGACGTTGGGCGCCACCCTGCCGTAGAGCGGCTGGTCCGGGGGCACGACCGGCAGCGTGGCGGTGCCCGGCTCGATCGCGAGGACCTTCCCGCCGAGCAGCGTGGCGTCCTCGATCGTGATCTCGAAGTCCTCGTGCAGGTCGATCGGCTCGTTGAGCGCGATCTCCGCCGTGATGCGGCGCTCCTGGTCGGCCGTCGGGTCGAAGGTGAGCACGTCGACCTTGCCCCAGCGCATCCCGGCCACTTGCGCGGCGTCGCCGGTGCGCAGGCCGTTCGTGTCGGAGAAGTACACGGTCAGCGTGGACTTGCCGCCGAGCGAGAAATCCGTGAGGAACAGCGTGTACCCGCCCAGGACGATGATCACGAGCAGGAACAGCAGCCCGACGGCGAGGTGGCGATCGCTGGACATGTGGGCTCACTTGTCAGTCGGTTGGTCGGCTCCCAGGAACTCGACGAGGCGCGGGTGGGTGGGGTGGAAGAAGGACTCGGTCGGCTCGCGCACGAGGACCTTGCCGTCCTGCAGGAACAGGACCTCGTCGGCGACCTTCTTGAGGCAGGGGATGCGGTGCTCGACCACGATCGAGGTCACCTCGAGCTCGTCGGAGAGCTCGCGGATCAGCGCGTTGATCGATGCCGCGATCTCGGGGTCGAGCCCGGCGTTGGGCTCGTCGTAGAGCACGATCTCGGGATCGGCGATGAGCGCCCGGGCGAGGCCGACGCGCTTCTTCATCCCGCCCGAGAGCTCCGAGGGGAACTTGTCGGCGGCCTCCGGCACCTTCACGAGCGCGAGCTTCTGCGCGACGCGGCGCTCGATCTCGCTCTCGGGCAGGTCGGTGTTCTCGCGCAGCGGCAGGGCCAGGTTCTCCGCGACCGAGAGCCAGTTGATCAGGGCGCCCTCCTGGAACACGTACCCCATCCGCCGGCGCAGGTCGCGCAGCTCCTCGCGGCTGATCTTGGCCATGTCGTGGCCGTCGACCTCGACGGTGCCGCTGTCGGCCCGCACCAGCCCGACCACGTGCCGCAGCGCGACCGACTTCCCGGACCCGGAGCCCCCCATGATGCCGAGCGTGCGGCCGCGCTCGACCTCGAACGTCAGCCCGCGCAGGACGTGCTGCGAGCCGAAGCTCTTGTGCACGTCGTCGAAGCGGATAAGGGGCTCGCTCATCGCTAGGAGCCCGCCTGGTAGATGGCCCAGGTGAGGAAGTAGTTCGCGATGATGATCGCGATGATCGAGTCGCGAACGGCGCGGCGCGTCGAGTGGCCGACGCCCAGCGCCCCACCGCGCGTCTGCACGCCGCAGGCGCACGAGATGACGGCGATGATGGCACCGAAGACGAAGGCCTTGAAGAGCCCGGCGTACACGTCCTTGGGCAGCGCGATCAGCTTGCCCGGCGTCTGCAGCGCGTCGATCGCCGTGTCCATGTAGAGACTCCATGCGACGTGCAGCTGGGCGCTCGCGACGAAACCGCCGCCCAGGATGCCGATCGTGTCGCACATCACGGCGAGCATCGGGCAGACCACGGCCAGGGCGAGCACGCGCGGCAGGACGAGCAGCGACACCTTGTCGACGGACATCACCTCCAGCGCCGAGAGCTCGTCCGACACCGACATCGTCCCGAGCTCCGCTGCCATCGCGCTGCCCACGGTGGCGGCCAGGATGACGGCCGTGATGAAGGGGCCCATCTCGCGCGCCATGCTGGCCGCGACGATCGTGCCGATCTGGTCCTGCTGGCCGAACGTCGCCAGCTCGATCCCGGTCTGCAGGGCGACGATCATCCCGACGAAGAGGCCGACGAGCAGCACCACGTGCAGGTTGCCGATGCCGGCGACGTACAGCTGGTCGGCGATCCAGCGCCGGCGCTTGCGCACGTGCGGCAGACGCGCGACCACGTCGAAGGCGAGAGTGAGTCGGAACCCCACGTCCCGCGCGAAGTCGAGGGCTGGCTGAAGCGGCGTCATCGCTCGTCGAGTCGTCCGCCGGCCTCCTCGGCCGTCGTCCGGGTCAAGGGCCACCCCGGGCCGGGGATCGCGGGTCGCATCCACTCTAGACCACCGCTCTCCGAGGTTCGAAAGCGGAAGATCCCGAAGAGGTACGAGCGCTCGGTCACGCGCTCGCCGTCGCGCTCGTAGTCGCGCCGTCCCCAGAGGACGGAGAAGGCCTGCCGATCCTCGTACCGGTTGCGCTCGCGCCGGTAGAGGCCGAGCCAGCCGCGCTGGCTCAGCGCCTCCGCGCGGCGCTCGCGAGCGTAGACCTCGAACGGCCAGGAGTAGTGGTAGTCGATGACGGGCGTGTGCCAGAGCGGGTTGATCTGGAACGTCGCCGAGCGCGAGTAGCCGCGGCTCGAGTAGCTCTGGAAGAAGGGCCAGAGCTTGCGGTACGCGTCGCCGCCGCGCGCCCCTTCCGCCTGCGGCTCGCGGTCCTCGCGCTTCCAGCTCTGCCAGACCGGGATCACCCACTTGCTGCGGCGCACCCGGTCGGTGTACTGCTCCTCGCGCAGGTTGACGAACGGCCAGCCGTACCAGCGCGAGGTCAGCCCGTCGCCGCGGTAATAGGAATAGAACGGCCACACGCGAAAGCGCGTCGGCTGCTCGGGGTCGCCGGAGGCCATGAAGCGCACGAGGGGCCAGGGGCCGTCCCAGGCCCAGAAGCCCGTCTCGGGGTTGCGCGCCCGGCCGAAGAACGGCCAGAGCACCGAGCTCGAGCGGAAGCTCCCGCGCGTCGTGCGCGAGTAGAGCGGGAAGATCATCCAGGTCCTCTGCCGCTTCTCCGGCGGCGCCGACAGGTTCTCGCGCTGCCACTGCACGATCGGCCAGAGGACGAACCAGCGGTCGTAGCGGTCCTTCCACTGGTTGTGGCCGACGAGCGGCCAGAGGCGCCACGCCGGACCGCCGCGCCCGAAGCTCCAGGCGACCAGCGGGAACGGCGCGTGGTACGTCGTCCGGCCGGCGCGCTCGATGCGCGAGTAGAACGGCCACAGGATCCACTCGACGCGGTCGAACGAGAGCGAGCGCTCCATCACGCCCGCGATCGGGAACCAGCCGCGGACCGTCCGCCCGTCCTCCGTCTTGGCCCAGAAGACGAACGGCAGCGATATCCAGCTCCAGACCTCGTCGCCCGTCTCCGTGGTCCGCTCGGACCAGCGGAACAGCGGGATGAGCTGCCAGACCGTGCGCTCGCCGTTCGTCCACCAGAGGCCCAGGGGGGGCAGGAACCAGGCGCGGTACTGGGTCTTTTCCGGACTCTCTTCCAGGTAGGGGTAGAGCCCCTTCTCGACCTTCTCCCACGAGAACACCGGCCGGACCGCCAGCGCCTCCATCCGGCCCGCCGGCTCGTGCTTGGCCAGGAACACGCCGCCGAGCGCGTCGATCCCCGTCCCGCCCTCGGCGCGCGCGTACTCCGAGAACACCGGCGCGAGGTTGCGCTCCGCGTCGAGGCCCGCGCAGCCGCACGTTCCCACGGCGAGCAGCGACAGCGCCCGTCGCGCGCGCCGATCCGCCGATTCCCTCCGTCTCGAGCTGCGCACGCCGCCTCGGAGCTTCAAGCCGCGGCGATCTTTCGGTCCGCTCCGAGCCGTTGCAAGGCCGCTGGCGACCCTTTCGGCCGCCTTGTCGCTCGAAACGGCCGGTGGTAGGGTCCGCAGCCGCCCGGGGCGGCCGATCCCGCGCGCGCCCTTCCCGATGACGACGTTCCTCTCCGGCATCCAACCCAGCGGCCTCGCGCACCTCGGAAACTACTTCGGCGCGATCCGCCCGCACCTGGAGTCGCAGGCCGAGGCGGGGGAGCACTTCTACTTCGTCGCCGATTACCACGCCCTGACGACGTCCCGCGATCCGCAAGCCCTGCGCGCGAGCGTGCGCGACATCGCCGTGACCTACCTCGCGCTGGGGCTCGACGGCGACCGCGTCGCCCTCTTCCGCCAGAGCGAGGTCCCCGAGGTCACCGAGATCACCTGGCTGCTCGCGACGGTGACGGGGATGGGCCTCCTGGAGCGCGCGCACTCCTACAAGGACAAGATCGCCCAGGGCGTGAAGCCCAACGTCGGGCTCTTCACGTATCCGATCCTGATGGCTGCCGACATCCTGGCCTACGATTCGCACGTCGTCCCCGTGGGCAAGGACCAGAAGCAGCACGTCGAGATGGCGCAGGACATGGCGGGCTACTTCAACCATGCCTACGGCGAGGTGTTCGTGCGGCCCGAGCCGCGCATCCCCGCCGACGAGGCGTTCGCCGCCGTGCCGGGGCTCGACGGGCGCAAGATGAGCAAGTCGTACGGCAACAGCCTGTGGATCTTCGAGGAGGGCAAGAAGCTCCAGAAGGCGATCGGGCGCATCACGACCGACAGCCGCCCGCCCGAGGAGCCCAAGGACCCGGACGGGGTCCTGCTGATGGACTTCCTGAAGCTGTTCCTCGAGCCCGCCGAGCTCGCGGAGTGGCGCGGCCGGGTGCGCGAGGGCGGCGCCGGGGCGCCGGGCTACGGGCACCTCAAGGCGCGCCTGAAGGAGGGCATCGACGCGGCCTTCGGGCCGGCGCGGGAGCGCCGGCGCGAGCTCCTCGCGGACCCCGCGGAGGTGGACCGGATCCTCGCCCGCGGCGCCGAGCGGGCGCGCGAGCGCGCGAGCGCGACGCGCGACCGGGCGCTCGCCGCCTGCGGGCTGCGTTGAGCCGCGGGGCCGCGACCGCTACAAGGGCAGCATGTCCCAGACCCGACCCACGATCCCCGCCGCCGCCGCCGGCGCGGCCGCAGCCTCCATCGTGCTCGCCGTCCTGGGCGCCTGCACGTCGCCGGCCCGCCAGACGATCCCGCCGCCGCCCGACGGCCGCGACCTGTTCGCCAAGCCCTGGACCGACGTCTTCGAGGAGGGGGCTCTCTTGGTCGCCGACGAGGTGCGCATCGAGGGCCCCCAAGGGCTGCTCGACCACGTGTTCAGCGGCGCCGACCCCGCCGACCACGAGCAGACGGTGGAGACGCGGCCGGAGGGCTTCTTCCAGGAGATCCGCGTGACGCGGCCGGGCGGGATCGAGATCCGCGCGCGCCTCGACGCGTGGCGCATCTCGGCCCTGCGGCGCCTCACGATCCTGGAGCGGACGGCGCCGGTGGACGTGCTCGTCGAGGCCCGCGGCGAGGCGTTCTGGCACCGCTCCTCGACCGGAGAGGAGCGTCGCTCCGAGACGCTGACCTTCGGCGGCGAGGTCGCGCGGTGACCGCCGCCGCCCGCAAGGGGCGGCGAAGTCGTGCCCTCTTGCTGCCGTTGCTCCTCGGCTGCGCCTCCGACCGCGTCGCCTGGACGCCGAGCTGGGCGGGCTACCTGCCCGAGGAGCGCGCGGCCTACGCCGAGGCGCGCAGGCTGATCGAGGCGGCGGAGTGGGATGCCGTGTGGGAGCTCGTCGCTCCGCTCGTGGCGGCGCACGAGGAGAACGTGGAGCTCGGCGCGCTGCTCCAGGACATCGAGCTCGAGCGCCTGGAGCGCGGGCGCTCGCCCGCGGCCTTCCTGGCGGGGGACGCGGGCGGCGAGCCGGCTCCCGAGCTGGCCCCCGCCGACGCGCTCCAGCGGCACTACGCCCGGCGCGCCCAGGACCTCGCCAGCCCCGCGCGCCTGATCCTCGCCGCCCGCGCGGAGAGCGACGCCATCGCGGCGCTCACGCTGCTCGAGCGCGCGCTCGAGGCGGACCCCGAGAGCGCCTGGGCCCACTACGGGCGGGCGCACGCGGTGCTCCAGGACACGGGCCTCAAGAAGCGCTGGGCGACGGCGCGCGAGGCGCTGGAGGCGGCGCTCGCGCGCGACCCGGGCTCGATCCGCGCGCGCCGGCTGCAGGCGTGGATGCTCGCCCAGGAGGGCGCGAGCGCGGCGGCCGCCAACGCGCTGCGCGCGTGGCTCGAGCACACGCGCGACGATCCGCGCGTCGCGCCCGGCGAGCGCGTCGACGCCGAGCTCGACCTCGCCCTGTTGCAGGTCCTCGCGGGCCAGCCCGGCGAGGCGCGCCGGCTGCTCCTGCGCCTCGAGGGGACGCAGCGAGGCCGCGACCGCCGGCTGATGATCCTCGCGGCGGCCGAGCAGGCGCTCGGCGACGCCGATGCCGCCCTGGATGCCGCGCGCCGCGCTCGAGGCGCGTCCGCGGGCGGCGTGCTGCCGGCGGTCCAGAAGGCGCTGCTCTACGAGTACTGGCTCGACGACGCCGAGGCCGCGACGCGCGAGTGGGAGCGCGTGATCGAGGCCGCGGCCAGCTCGCCCGAGATGTCGACCCTGCTCGAGGCGATGCGCGCGCAGGCGATGCTCGAGCGCGCGGCGGAGCGCGACGAGCCTCGCGAGGGAGGGCGGCGCTGAAGGCCGTGCTGCAGCGCGTGACCCGCGCCGTCGTGCGCGTCGCGGGGGAGGCGTCCGGCGGCCCGGGCGCCCCTGGCACCCTGCGTGCACCAGGCGGCGAGGTCGCGCCCGAGGTCGTAGGCGAGATCGGGCCGGGGGCGCTCGTCCTCTTGGGCGTGATGGCCGGCGACGGCGAGCGCGAGGCGCGGCGGCTCGCGCAGAAGGTCGCGCACTACCGCTTCTTCCGCGACGACGAGCAGCGGATGAACCGCTCGCTCCTCGACGTCGGCGGCGGCGCCCTCGTGGTCAGTCAGTTCACGCTCGCCGCGGACGGCCGCCGCGGTCGCCGTCCGTCCTTCGATCGCGCCGCGCCGGCGGCGCTCGCCGAGCCCTTGTACGAGCTCTTCGCGCAGGCGCTGCGCCAGCTCGGGCTCGACGTCGCGACCGGGCGCTTCGGCGCCATGATGCAGGTCGAGCTCGTCAACGACGGGCCCGTCACGCTCCTCCTGGAGGAGCCGCCCAGCGGGCCTCCTCCCGGGCCCGCCTAGCCGGGTCCAGGGCCTCTCCCGCGGGCCTGCGAGGCCGCCGGACGGCCTCGGGTCGATGGGCGTCCTCGGTGCCGTAACACGCTGTCCCCAAAGGACTTGGGAGCTGGCCGGGCGCGCCGGCGCGCGCCGCTTCCCGGGGTTTCGACTCCTTTCCTCCTAAGGCGCTTGTCGACAAGGGGTTACGGCGAGAGGCGGGCGAGCTTCGCCGCGCGCGCTGCGGCCGCTCCGAGGGTGCCTCGTCGCCACAAGTTCTTGCTTGACGGGTAGATAATGCGCTTTGACAATCAGCAAACCCTACGCGGAGCCACGCGCCCGACCGCGCCCCCCGGTCGGACCTCCCGCCCCGGCCCCTCGAGCCGCGCCGACCCCGAGGAGCCCCGTCGATGAACGAGCCCGAGGTCAAGACCGTCACGAAGAAGGAGCTGGTGAACCGCATCGCGGAGAGCAGCGGTCTGACGAAGGTCGTCGTCAAGGAGATCCTGCAGACCTTCCTCGACGTGATCATCGAGGAGCTCTCGATCGGCAACCGGCTGGAATTCCGCGAGTTCGGCGTGTTCGAGGTCCGCGATCGGGCGGCGCGCAAGGCCCAGAACCCGCGCACCCTCGAGAAGCTCGAGGTCCCGGCCAAGCGGGTGGTCAAGTTCAAGGTCGGCCGCACGATGCGCGAGCGCGTCTGCGACGAGCCCGCCCCCGAGCCTCCCGAGGCGGCGCCCGCCTCTCAGGCCCCGCCCGCGGCGCGGCCGGGGCCCGCCCAGCTCCCGGAGCCGCCGCCCACCCCCGACTCGCCGTTCTGACCGGGCCTCGCCCGTCTCCGTGCCCGATCAGATGGCCGCGCCCGATCGCGCCGCGCGCCGGGCTGCGGCCAGCGCCCGGTCGATGTCCGCCGTGAGGTCGGAGACGTGCTCGATGCCCACCGACAGGCGCACGAGCCCGTCCGCCAGTCCGGCGGCGCGCCGGACCTCCGCCGGGATGCTCGCGTGCGTCATCGCCGGCGGCACCTCGACCAGCGACTCGACGCCGCCGAGCGACTCCGCGAGCGCGAAGATGCGCGTCGCGCTCGCGAACGCGGCCGCCGCGGGGACGCCGCCGCGCAGCTCGAACGAGACCATCCCGCCCGGCTGGGCCATCTGGCGCGCCGCGAGCTCGCGCTGCGGATGGGACTCGAGGCCGGGGTAGATGACGCGCTCCACGAGGTCGCTGCCGGCGAGGTGCTCGGCGACCTCGCGGGCATTGGCGCAGTGCCGGTCCATCCGCACCGCCAGGGTCTTGGTGCCGCGCAGCACGAGGAACGCGTCCATCGGACCGAGCTGGCCGCCGACCGCGTTCTGGAAGAACGCCAGCTCCTCGCGCAGGCCCTCGTCCTTGCCGACGAGCGCTCCGCCGACGACGTCCGAGTGGCCGCCGAGGTACTTGGTCAGCGAGTGCAGCACGAGGTCCGCTCCGAGCTCGAGCGGCTGCTGCAGGTAGGGCGTCGCGAACGTGTTGTCGACGACGACCAGCGCCCCCTTCGCGTGCGCGGCGCGCGCCGCTGCGGCGAGGTCGGTGATGTGCAGCAGCGGATTCGACGGCGACTCGACGAAGAGGTAGCGCGTGTTCCGTCGGAGACCCGCCTCGAGCGCAGCGAGGTCGGTCGTGTCGACGAACGTGAAGTCGATGCCGTAGCGCTCGAAGACGCGCCGGAAGAGCCGGTACGTCCCGCCGTACAGGTCGTTGCCCGCGAGGACGTGGTCGCCCGGGACCAGTCGATCGAGCAGGGCGTTGGTCGCCGCCAGGCCCGACGCGAAGCACAGCCCGAAGGCCCCGCCCTCGAGCGCCGCGAGGTTCTGCTCGAGGGCCGTGCGCGTCGGGTTCGCCGTGCGCGAGTACTCGTAGCCGCCGCGCGGCCGGGCCGGCGCGTCCTGCGCGAAGGTGCTGGTGAGGTACACGGGCGTCATCAGCGCGCCGTTGCGCGGGTCCGGCTCCTGGCCGGCGTGGATGGCGCGGGTCTCGAAACGCTGGGAGCGGGAGTCGGGCATGGGGGTATTGTGCCGGGTGCGCGCCGCGAGCGTCACCTCGGGCCCGAGCCCGAGCCCGTGCCCGAGCCCGGCTCGTGCCCGTGCCCGACGTTGCCCGAGCTTCGCACCTCGTCGATCATTCGCTGCGCGGTCGAGCCCGCGAGAGGCTGCTCGGGCTCGGGCTCGGCCCGGGATCGCGGAGCCGAGCCGCCCGGGAGTTGACGGCCCCGCCGGGGATCCTGCACAAGGACCCCGATGCAGCAGGGCCCCCGCGTGCGCTGGGAAGTCTGGCTCGCCATCCCGACGCTCACCGTGTGGCTGGTCCGCGCGCTCGTGCCCGTCGCGACGACCTGGGGCTGGGACGAGTCGATGCACGCCGAGCTGCCGGCCGTGCGCATGCTGCTCGCGCTGCGGGGCGGGGACTGGGCGGCGTTCACGGTGGCGCTCGCCGAGTGCCAGCAGTACCCGTTCGTCGTTCCGCTGGTCCTGGCGCTGGCGCAGGCGGTGTTCGGCATCGCCGAGTCCGTGTGCCGGACGGTCGCGTGCGCGCTCTTTGGGCTCGGCCTCGCCGCGACGTGGGCGCTCGCGGCGCGGCTCGCGCGCGCGCCCGCCCCGCCCGCGGCCGGCGCCAGGGGAGCCGGGGACGACCGGGACGACGCGCGCGTCCCCGCGCTCGCCCTCGGGCTCGGCGCGCTGTCGCCGCTGGCGCTCGCGTACGCCCCGACGCTCTTCCTCGAGCTGCCGTTCGCGGCGCTCCTCGCGCTGACGCTCGGCGTCTGGATCGGCAGGCGCGCGGCGGATCCCGAGCGCGCGCGCCGGCTCGCCCTCGCGGCCGGCGCGCTCGCGACCGTGGCCTTCTTCACGAAGTTCAACTACGGCGTGCTCCTGTGGGGCGCGCTGGCGGTCGACCTCGCCTGCGACCTCGCCCTCGCGCTGCCGCGCCGGGAGCTGCGCGCGGTGGTGCGCCGCGACGCCCTCCTCCTGCCGATCCCGCTGCTCGCGCTCCTGTGGTGGTTCGTCGCGCCCTTCCCGCTCGGGGGCGAGTGGGCGGTGTCGCATCGCGCGGCGTTCGTCGGATTCCTGACCGGCAACACCCAGGCGGCGGCCGTGCCGGTCGCGCACCGACTCCTGCACGCCGCGAGCTACCTCTGTCCCTCGCCCCTCGCCGCGCTCGGGATCGGCGCGGGGCTGGCGCTCTCGCTGCGCCACCTGCGGCGCGCGGCGGTGCGCACGGTCTGGATCGCGCTCCTCGTCTTCGCGGGCGCGCTCCTCGCGCACCCCTTCCACCTCGACCGCTTCCTCTTGCCCCTCGGCCCGCTCGCGTGGTCGCTCGCCGCGCTCGGCCTCGTGGCGGGGCGCTCGCGGCGCGCCGCGGCGGTGACGACGGCGCTCCTGCTCGTCGGCGTGGCCGGCGCGCCGGCGCAGACCGCGTGGCTGGCGGACCGGCTCGGGCTGCTGCCGGCCGAGCCGCAGGCGCGAGCCCACGCGCGCGCCGTCCTGCGCGGCTGGAACGGCATGCCGGGCGCGCGTCAGGTACCCACCGCGGGCCTGCGGCGCGAGGAAGCGCAGCGCATCCTCGACCTTCTCGCCGGCGAGCTCGGACCCGACGAGTGCGTGGGCTGGCTCGGCATCTCCGCGGAGCTGTCGCCCGCGGCGCTGCACCTGGGCCTCCTCGAGCGCGGCGGGTCCGCGCGGCGCTTCCTCGAGCAGGCGCACCGGCCGCTCTACTTCTGGCTGCCCCACACCGATCCGGGCTGGAGCGACGAGCAGCTCGCCGCCTGGGCGAGCGCGTTCGACGCGATCGTCATGACCGAGCCGCCGAGCTTCAAGGCGCAGCCCTCGCGCGAGTTCGTGCGCGCCTACCAGAAGCGGCTCGTCGACGAGCTGGGCTACCGCGCCGAGCGGCTGGGGACGGTCGAGATCGCCCGGCCTCCGCTCGAGCCGCAGCGCGTCGTGCTGCACGTCTGCCGGCGGGAGCGATAGCATGCCGGGCCGGCCGAAGGCCGCCCCCCGTGCCCGTGCCCACGCCCGACCGAACCACAGCGGGCCCGGAACGAGTCGCGAGCGTGCGAAGAGCTGGCGCTCCCAACCCCATGAGCACCCCGACCCTCCTGCCACCCGAGCTGCGCGCGCGGAGGGCCGAGTTCGCCGCGGACACGCTCGAGCTCGAGGCCGTGCTCGAGCTCTACGCGGCCCACGCCTCGAGCTCGCTCGGCCGGCGCGCGCTCGCCGAGCTGGGGCCGCGTGACGAGGGCGACGCCCGCGAAGCCCTGGCGCGCGCGCGCGAGATGCAGCGGCTCGAGGGCGCGGGCGACGCGCCGTCCTTCGCGGGCGTCGGCGACCCCTTCCCGGAGGCGACGGCCGGCGCGCGCCTCCTGAGCGAGGAGCGGCTGCTCGCCGTGCGCGCCTTCGCCGACGCGGGCGACCGGCTGCGCGAGTGGTTCGAGCCGCGCGCCGGGGACGTCCCCGCCCTGGCGCGGGTCGCTGCGCGGATCCCTGAGCTCGCCGTCGTGCGCGAGCGGATCGACGCCGTGCTCGACGAGCGCGGCGCGGTGCGCGAGGACGCCTCGCCCCTCCTGCAGCGCCTCTCGCGCGACGCCGCGGACCTCGCGCGACGCATCGACCAGGCGCTGCGCGAGCTCCTGGGGCGCACAGACGTCAAGAGCGTGCTCTCCGACGCCGGCGTGCACCGCCGCAGCGGCCGGCCGGTGCTCGCCGTCAAGGCGAAGAGCGCCGGGCGCGTGCGCGGCCTCGTGCACGACCGCTCGCAGAGCGGCGAGACCGTGTTCGTCGAGCCGCGCGAGGTGATCGAGCTCGGCAACCGCCTGGCCGAGACGCGCGCGGACCGCCGGCGCGAGCTCGAGCGCATCCTGCTCGAGCTGACGCGCGCGGTGCAGGAGCGCCGGCCGGAGATCCTCAGCGCGGCGCTCGCCGTCGCGGAGATCGAGCTGGCCTCGATCTCCGCCCGCTTCGCCATCGAGAACGGCGGGTGCGCGGCGCTCCAGCCGGGCGACCCGCACGCCGCGCGGGAGCTCGTCCTCCGAGCGGCGCGCCACCCGCTGCTGCTGCGCGAGGTGAGCGCGGGGCGCCTCGCCGAGGTCGTGCCGATCGACCTGCGGCTCGGCGCCGACTTCGACATGCTGATCATCACGGGGCCCAACACGGGCGGGAAGACGCTCGCGCTGAAGACCGCCGGGCTCTTCGCGCTGCTCACCCGCGCTGGGCTCTCGGTGCCGGCGAGCGAGGGGACGACGATCCCGCTCTACTCCGGCGTCGCCGCGGACATCGGCGACGAGCAGGAGATCAGCCAGAACCTCTCGACGTTCGCCTCGCACATGGTGCGCGTCCGGCGCGGCCTCGAGCGCGCCGACGCGCGCACGCTCGTGCTGCTCGACGAGCTCGGCGGGGGGACCGACCCCGACGAGGGGGCCGCGCTGGGCGAGGCGATCCTCGAGCGCTTCCTCGAACGCGGGGTCCCGACGATCGCCTCGACCCACCTCGGCAAGCTCAAGGAGTTTGCCTTCCGCCGCCAGCGCGCGGAGAACGCCTGCACCGAGTTCGACGCCGAGACCCTCGAGCCGCGCTACCGGCTGCTCGTCGGCACTCCGGGCGAGAGCGGGGCCCTGGTGATCGCGCGCCGCCTCGGCCTGCCCGCGGACGTCATCCAGCTCGCCGGCGAGCGCATCGAGCGGCGCGGGGGCGAGCTGGCCGAGCTCTTCGAGGAAGTGCGCCGCTCGCGGGCCGCCGCCGAGGTCAACCGCGCGCGCACCGAGGACGAGCGCGAGCGCGCCGCCCGCGACCGCGCGGCGGTCCGGGAGAAGCAGGTCGAGCTCGAGCGCCGCGGCGACCAGCTCGAGAAGGAGGCCCAGCGCGGGATCGAGGAGCGCGTCCGCGATGCGCTGCGCCAGCTCGAGGCGGCGCGCGGGCTCCTGGGCCAGATGCCGCGCGAGCTCGCGGCGAACATGGCCGAGCGCCTCGACGCGCTCGAGCGCGACATCTCCGGCGCCGCCCTGTCGGACCGCCGCGCCGCCTTCCTCGACGAGCTCGACAAGGGCAAGCTCGTGTACCTGCCGCGCTACCGGCAGCGGGTGCTCGTGCAGAAGGTCGACAGGAAACGGCGCGAGGTGACGGTCAAGCTCGGGGCGATGAAGATGAAGGTGCCGTTCGACGAGGTGACCTGGTACGAGTCGCTGTAGGCCGGCCGGAGGCCGGCCTACCCCGAGGCCGAGCACACTGCGCTCGACTACAGCCCTACCCCTTCCTCCTCTTCGGCTTGGCGTGATGCTCCTCCAGCCAGCCCAGGCCCAGCTTCAGGTTCCCGTACACATCCCCCTTCCACCCGTGCCCGCCGGCGTAGGTCACGAGCTTCACCTCGGCCTTCTTCTTCTCGAGCTTCTCCTGCGCGTCCTCCGCCATCGCGATCGGGATGAAGTCGTCCGGCGAGTGCAGGAGGAAGTAGGCCTGCCCCTTCGCCCCCGCGAGGGAGGGTAGCTCGTCGGGCTTGAACGCGCTCATGGCGACGAACGAGCCCGTGATGCGCGTCTCGGGCGTCAGCGACACGGCGTACGCGGCGGGGCCGCCGGAGGACCAGCTCAGGGTGAACACGTACTCGGGGTCGATCGCATGGTCCTCCTCGACGTCCGCGATGACGGCGTCGACGAACTCCTCGGTCGTGAACCGCATGTCCGGCCAGGGGTTCTTCTTCGTCGGCCAGACGAGCCTCTCGGCCTGGTCGTCGCTCCAGCGCGGCGCGACGAGCTGCGCGACGAGGTACTCCTCGGTCGTGGCGTGCAGGAAGATGCGCTTCACGAAGGCTAGGAAGTCCGCGCCGCCGTCGCCGCCGGGGAGGACGACGAGCAGCCGGAAGCCCCCCTTCGGCGCCTCCGCGTCCGCGCGCGGTCCGATGAGGAAGTAGCGCTTGTGCTCGTCGTCCCCCGCGCGACGCTCCTCGGCGCGGACGTCGGCGACGTCGCCCTGGGCGCGCGCGGCCGGCGCGCTGGCGAGCGCGCTCGCGAAGGCGAGCGCGGGGCCCAGCGCGAGAGAAAGGGAAGGCTGTGACATTCGAGGGCTCTCCTTGGGCGTTCTCCGGGGCGTTCTTTCGCCGTCGCCCCTGGCTTCGCCCTGCCCTTTATGACACATAACGCCGGGTCTCACGACCACCCGTGGACGTCCTGATCGTCGACAACGACCGCGGCATCGCCGAGCTGGTCGCCTGGTTCCTCGAGCAGCGCGGGCACAGCGCGCGCAGCGTGCAGTCGTTCGTCGAGGCGCGCCACGAGCTGCGGCGGCGGCCGCCGGACCTCATGCTCTCCGACATCGAGATGGGCGTGGAGAGCGGCCGCGAGGAGCTCCCGCGGCTCGCCGCCGAGGGGCTCCTGCCGCCCACGCTCGTCGTCTCCGGGTTCCTCGACGCCGAGCTGCGGGGCGAGCTCGAGGCGCTGCCCGCGATCGTCGGGGTGCTCGCCAAGCCCTTCGACCTCGCCGACCTCGAGGCGCGCGTCGACACCCTCGCGCGCGGGCCGCGCCGCGCGCGCCCGCTCCCGCGCGCGGCGCCGGCACCGGAGCCGGACGGCGACGGCTGGATCGAGGTCCTGCCCCTGGACCGCGCGCCCGGGGACGAGGAGGGCCGATGACGCGGCTCGAGTGGCGCACGGCCGGCGAGTCCCACGGCCCGTGCCTGATCGGGGTCGTCGAAGGCGTCCCGGCGGGGCTCGAGCTCGACGTCGAGCGCATCGACCGCGAGCTCGCCCGGCGCCAGGGCGGCTACGGACGCGGCGGCCGGATGAAGATCGAGACCGACCGGATCGAGCTCCTCTCCGGGCTCCGCGGCGGCGTCACGCTCGGCTCGCCCATCGCTTTCCGCGTCCACAACAAGGACCACACGATCGAGAAGCTGCCGGTGCCGACCAACCCGCGTCCCGGCCACGCCGACCTCGCCGGCTGCCAGAAGTACGGCCACCGCGATCCGCGCGCGGTGCTCGAGCGGGCGAGCGCGCGCGAGACGGCGGCGCGCGTGGCCGCGGCGGGCATCGCGCGCCAGGTCCTCGAGGCCTTCGGCGTCGAGGTGTTCGCGCACGTCGTCGAGCTCGCCGGAGAGGCGGCTCGCGCGGCCTTCGCCGAGGATCCGGCCGAGCGCCGCCGGCTGCGCGACGCGAGCGAGTTCTTCTCGCTCGACCCTGCGGCGGACGAGGCGATGCGCGCGGCCGTCGACCGGGCGCGCGCCGAGCAGGACAGCCTGGGCGGGATCTTCGAGGTGCGGGCGCTCGGAGTGCCGCCGGGTCTGGGCGGCTACGCGAGCGCGGACCAGCGCCTGACGGCCCGGCTGGGCCAGGCGCTCTTCTCGATCCCCGCGATGAAGGGCGTCGAGTTCGGCCTCGGCTTCGAGGCCGCCCGGCGGCCGGGCTCCGAGGTCCACGACCCGATCGTCCCCGGGCCGGGTCCCGGTCCCGGCACGCGGGGGTCCGGGGCCTGGGGCCGGTTCGCCCGCGCCAGCAACAACGCCGGCGGCCTCGAGGGCGGCATGAGCACCGGCGAGCCGATCGTCGCGCGGGTCGCCATGAAGCCGATCCCGACCCTGCGGCGCGGCATGCCGACGGTCGACTTCGTGACGGGGGAGGCGGTTCGAGCGACCTACCAGCGCTCGGACGTGACCTCCGTTCCGGCCGCGAGCGTGGTGGGGGAGGCGATGGTGGCGCTCTGCCTGGCGCAGGCCTTCCTCGAGAAGTTCGGCGGCGACTCGATGGAACAGGTGCGCGCGAGCTGGGAGGACCACCGGGAGCGGGTGGCCGGGATCTAGGAGGCTTCGAGCGCCGGGCCTGGAATTCCGGTCGCCTGACGCTTGACCGCCCCCCTTCGCGCCGTACCATACCTCGCTCCACTTTCCGCCGGGACGCCCCTCGTGGACCGGCAGTGGGCTCCCCGGGCTCCGCCGGGGCCACGTGATCGGTCTTCGGCCAGCGTGGCTCAACTGGTAGAGCACCTGATTTGTAATCAGGCGGTTGCGGGTTCGAGTCCCGCCGCTGGCTCCCCGGTCCGGCCCGAGGCGAGTGGGACCCGGCGCGCCCGCGCGGCGAGCCGGTCCGTTCCATGGAAACGTGCGATCTCGAGGATGACGAGGGAGCGTGCGCGCCCGAAGGGCAGGCGCATGCGTTCGGACCAGCATCGCAGATCGGAGAGCGGGGAGATTCCCGAGCGGCCAAAGGGGTCAGACTGTAAATCTGATGGCACAGCCTTCCCAGGTTCGAATCCTGGTCTCCCCACCACCACCTCGGCGAGGTGGGATCCCCCCGGCTCTCCTTCCACGGACCGGACCGTGCGCCGTCCAGCCGACGAGCGCGGCTCGCGCCTCGCCCCGATACACCCTCGCTGCCACCCGCGGTCCAGAGCACCTGGGCGGGCGTAGTTCAATGGTAGAACGACAGCCTTCCAAGCTGTACACGAGGGTTCGATTCCCTTCGCCCGCTCCCGCTCGCCGCCTCACCCCGATCAGCGTCTTCCGCCCCGCGCGGGAGGCGGTGCCCAGGCTGCTGTAGCTCAGTGGTAGAGCACTTCCTTGGTAAGGAAGAGGTCATGGGTTCAAGCCCCATCAGCAGCTCCACCCAAGTTCTCACACCAACACAATCCAACCCGTCCGGGCCCAGCCCACCAGAACGAGAAAAACGAGATGGCCAAGGAAGTCTTCCAGCGGAAAAAAGACCACGTCAACGTCGGCACCATCGGCCACGTGGACCATGGCAAGACGACGTTGACCTCCGCGATCTGCGGCCACCAGTCCCAGAAGGGCATGGCCAAGGCCATGGCGTTCGACGAGATCGACAAGGCGCCCGAGGAGAAGGCGCGGGGCATCACGATCTCGACATCCCACGTCGAGTACGAGACCAAGAACCGTCACTACGCGCACGTCGACTGCCCCGGCCACGCCGACTACGTGAAGAACATGATCACCGGCGCGGCGCAGATGGACGGCGCCATCGTGGTCGTGTCGGCCGCCGACGGTCCGATGCCGCAGACCCGCGAGCACATCCTGCTCGCGCGCCAGGTGAACGTGCCCGCGATCGTGGTGTACATGAACAAGGTGGACCAGGTCGACGACCCCGAGCTCCTGGACCTCGTCGAGATGGAGATCCGCGAGCTGCTCTCCAAGTACGAGTTCCCGGGCGACGACATCCCGATCATCCGCGGCTCGGCCCTGGCGGCCGAGAACGCCATCAAGGAAGGAAAGCCGGTCGACGACGAGGCCTTCAAGTCGATCGACGAGCTGATGGACGCGATCGACAGCTACATCCCGCTGCCCGAGCGCGCCGTCGACAAGCCGTTCCTGATGCCCATCGAGGACGTGTTCTCGATCAAGGGCCGCGGGACCGTCGGCACGGGGCGCGTCGAGCGCGGCATCGTCAAGATGGGCGATTCGCTCGACATCGTGGGCATGCGCCCGGAGATCGCGTCCACGACCTGCACGGGCGTCGAGATGTTCCAGAAGACGCTCGACGAGGGCCGCGCCGGCGAGAACGTCGGCGTGCTCCTGCGCGGAGTCGACAAGAAGGACCTCGTGCGCGGAATGGTGCTCGCGGCGCCGAAGAGCGTCACCCCGCACACCAAGTTCGAGGCCGAGGTGTACGTCCTGTCCAAGGACGAGGGCGGCCGGCACACGCCCTTCTTCTCGGGCTACCGCCCGCAGTTCTACTTCCGCACGACGGACGTGACCGGGTCGGCCGACCTCCTGGGCGGCGCCGAGATGTGCATGCCCGGCGACAACGTCAAGATCTCGGTCTCGCTGATCACCCCCGTCGCGATGGAGGAGCAGCTGCGCTTCGCGATCCGCGAGGGCGGCCGTACGGTCGGCGCGGGCGTCGTCACGAAGATCCTCGAGTAGTCCAGTTCGCGGCCGCCCGTCCGCGGGCGGCCGTCCCGACCCCGCGCGGCCGACCCAGCAGACGCTCCAACGGACATGAAGACCAAAGAACGCTTCGTCTTCCTCGAATGCAGCGAGTGTAAGAACCGCAACTACACGACGTTCAAGCGGCTGAAGGCTGCGTACAAGCTCGAGAAGCGCAAGTACTGCCGCTTCTGCCGCAAGCACACGCCGCACAAGGAAAAGAAGCTGTAGCCCGCGGGCTACCTCACGCAAGGAGAAGCAGAGTCATGGCCTACAAGAAGGACCAAGGGCGCATGGTGCGCATGGCGGCCTTTTGGTCGGTGGCCATCCTCTTCTTCTACGGCTGCATCTCGCTCTACCGAGAGCTGTCGTCCCATTTCCCGGGTGCGCTCGCCGTGCCGATCGGCGGGATCCACATCCCGATCATCGGCGTCGACCTCTCCGGGGCGTTCCTCATCGCGACCGTCGTCTTCCTGGGCGGGGCCGTGCTCCTCGTGCGCCTCTTCGAGAAGCCCAAGAACGCGGACTTGCTCATCGAGACCGAGGCCGAGCTACGCAAGGTCACATGGCCGACGCTCGACGAGGCCATCAACGGCTCGTTCGTCGTCATCGTCTGCGTGGTGTTCCTGATGGCGTTCCTCGCCGGCGCGGACTGGGTCCTGGGGAAGTGGGCGCACTTGCTCTTCTACCGGTGAGGTCGAGATGTCCTACAAGTGGTTCTTCGTGCGCTGCCAGTCGGGTCGGGAGAAGCGCATCCGCGACAACGCCCTCAACCGGCTCAAGATCGCGGGCGTCCAGGACGTCGTTCCGCAGGTGCTCGTCCCGTACGAGCTCGTCACCGACATGAAGGGCGGCAAGAAGCGCACGGTCGAGAAGAAGCTCTACCCGGGCTACCTGATGGTCCAGGCGGACCTCGACGACGCCGAAGACGCGCGCGTGATCTCGGCGCGGAACACGCTGCGCAGCATCGAGGGCCTGCGCGATTTCCTCGGCCCGCGCGGCGAGCCGACGCCCCTGTCCGAGGCCGAGGTCAGCTCCATCCTGGCCCGTATGACGGACTCGGAGACACGCCCCCAGGTCACGATCGGCCTGGGCAAGGGAGACATGGTCAAGATCAACTCGGGCCCCTTCGACGGCTTCGACGGCGCCGTCGAGGACGTCAACACCGAGAAGGGCACGGTGCGCGTCGTGGTGACCATCTTCGGTCGCCCGACGCCGGTGGACCTCAAGTACTGGGAAGTGGAAGCGGTCTGAGATGGCCAAGGAACTCACAGCCAAGATCAAGCTCCAGTGCCCCGCTGGCCAGGCGACCCCCGCCCCCCCCGTGGGACCGGCGCTCGGGTCGCACGGCGTCAACATCGGGGATTTCGTGAAGCAGTTCAACGACCGCACGCGGGACCAGATGGGGCTGATCATCCCCGTCGAGATCTCGGTGTACAAGGACCGCTCGTTCGACTTCATCCTCAAGTCGCCGCCCGCGGCGGTGCTGCTCAAGAAGGCGGCCGGGATCGAGAAGGGCGCCGGTGCGGTGGGCTCGGAGATCGTCGGCCGGGTCACGCGCGCGCAGGTCGAGGAGATCGCCAAGACCAAGATGGACGATCTCAACGCGCGCGACCTCGAGCACGCGTGCCGCATCATCGAAGGGACCGCGCGGTCCTCGGGCATCCAGGTCGAAGGCTGACGGCGAGGTTGATTCGATGGTGAACCACAGCAAGAGGTATCGCGAGGCGTTCGCGAAGGTGGACCGGTCGCTGGTCTACGCTCCGACCGAGGCCTTCGACCTGCTCAAGAGCCTGCCCGCGCCCAAGTTCGACGAGACGGTCGAGGTCGTCGTGCGGCTCGGCATCGACCCGCGCAAGTCCGACCAGCTCGTGCGCGGCGCCGTTTCGCTCCCCAAGGGTCTCGGCAAGACCGTCACCGTCGTGGTGTTCGCCGAAGGCGACAAGGCCGAAGCCGCGCGCGAGGCCGGGGCGGACGAGGTCGGCTCCGAGGATCTCGCGAAGCGCATCCAGGACGGCTGGATGGACTTCGACGTCGTCATCGCGAGCCCGGACATGATGAAGCACGTCGGCAAGCTCGGAAAGACGCTCGGCCCGCAGGGCAAGATGCCCAGCCCCAAGAGCGGCACCGTGACGCCCGACGTCGCGAACGCCGTCAGGGAGTTCAAGGCCGGAAAGGTCGAGTTCCGCACGGACGCGGGCGGCAACGTCCACGCGCCGCTCGGGAAGCGCTCGTTCTCGACCGGCGATCTCATGGAGAACCTGGCGGCGTTCATGGACCACCTCATCGGCATGCGCCCGCCGGCCGTCAAGGGGAACTTCGTCCGCCGCGTAAGCGTCTCGACCACCATGGGCCCCGGGGCCTTCATCTCCTACGGAGGCTGATCGTGCCGAACCTCGTCAACCAGATGATCGTGAGGGAGCTCGCGGACGACCTCCGCGACGCGGAGGGCATGGTCCTCGTCTCCTTCGCCGGCCTCGACGTCAAGGAGACCGAGAAGCTGCGCGGCAACCTGGCCGGCAAGGGCGCGCGCTTCCGGATGGTGCGCAACCGCCTCGCGCGACGCGTGCTCGCGGAACGGGGCCTGGACTTCGCCGGCGGCTCCGCCCTGCTCGGCAACACCGCGATCGCCTACGGCTCGGCCGAGGAGGCGATCGGCGCCGCCAAGGTCCTCACCGACAAGGATGTGAAGAAGGCCGGCAAGGTGAAGATCCAGGGCGGCATGCTCGAGGGGACCGTGCTCGACGCGGCCGCCGCCGAAGCCCTGGCCGACGTGCCCGACCGCGACACCTTGAGGGCCCAGCTCCTGGGCGTGATCAGCGGCCCGGCACGCGCTCTCGCCACCGTCGTGAACGCCGTGCCCGCCGCCGTGGCCCGCGTCATCCAGGCTCGCGCCGACGAGCTCGCCAAGTCCGAAGGCTGACGCCTCTGCGCACGTCGGCCAGTCCCCGAATACTCAACCCTTCCTCTCTCGCAGGAGAATCCACAGATGTCTGACGAGACGAACGTCGTCGAACTCGAACCCGAGCTGAAGTCCATCGCGGACAAGCTCGACGGCCTGTCGCTGCTGCAGGCCTCCAAGCTGGTCAAGCACCTCGAGGACAAGTGGGGCGTGAGCGCCGCCGCGCCCGCGGCCGTCGCGATGGCCCCCGCTGCCGGGGGCGGCGCTGGCGACGAACCCGAGGCGAAGACCTCGTTCGACGTCATCCTCCTGGGCGCCGGCGACAAGAAGATCCAGGTCATCAAGGAGGTCCGCGCGATCACCGGCCTGGGCCTCAAGGAGGCCAAGGAGCTGGTCGACAGCACGCCCAAGGCCGTCAAGCAGGGGGTCAGCCAGGACGAGGCGGACAGCATCAAGGGCCAGCTCGAGGCGGCCGGCGCCTCGGTCAAGATCGACTGAGCGGCACACTTCGCAGCGCAGGGCGCGCTCCGGACGAGCTCGGGCCACTCCCCGGGAGGGGGCCCGGCGCCGGGGCCGAGAATCCTGGCTCCTACCCCGGGCGGGGGCTTGCCCTCGCCTGGATCGAGTGCTATCGGTGTCCCAGCCCCCGCCGACTCGCTACAATCCCCTTCTTGTCCAGCGATCGACCCGGCTCTCGCGTCCTCGGCCCCCGCCCCAGCCCCGGTATCCGCGTACCGGGTTCGGGTTGCGGCCCTGCCTTCGTTCCCGCTCCTCGCATGTCGCGCCCACCGCGTGAGGTCCCCGGCTAGGGGGGGCCGACCCGCATCGCGGGCTTCTTTCCCGTCGAACGCCGGGATCCAGAGACCAAGACCCGCGGATCCGGCGGTCAGGAGAGACCACTTCAGATGATAATCCAGGCGAAGTCCAAGGGCCGGATGGTGGAGCCGTCGGCCCCCGTCCGTCAGTTCGGCCGCATCCCCGAAGTCGTCCCGCTCCCCGACCTGGTCGAGATCCAGACGCGGGCCTTCGAGGCGTTCCTCGCGCCGGGGGTCCAGCCCTCGAGCCGCGAGGACCAGGGGCTGGAGACGCTGCTGCGCGAGATCTTCCCGATCTACTCCTACGACAAGACGATGTGTCTGGAGTACGTCGGGTACGAGCTCGGGCGCCCGCGCTACACCATCGACGAGTGCCGCAAGCTGCGGATGAGCTACGGCTACCCGTTCAAGGTCCGTCTGCGCCTCGTCAAGCCCGAGCCGATCGAGGAGGAGGTCTACCTCGGCGAGATCCCCATCATGATCGGTGGGGGCGAGTTCATCATCAACGGCTCCGAGCGCGTGATCGTCAGCCAGCTGCACCGCTCGCCGGGCGTCGACTTCTCGATCGACTCCACGACCACCGACCGCCGCCTGCACAGCTGCTGGATCATCCCCGAGCGCGGCTCCTGGGTCGAGCTGAACGTCACCAAGAAGGAGATGCTCTCGGTGCGCATCGATCAGTCGGGCAAGTTCTCGGCGATCACGTTCCTGCGCGCCCTGGCGGAGGACCTCGGGACGGACCAGGCGATCCTGAGCCGCTTCTACCCCACGAAGGTCGTCAAGAAGACCAAGAGCAAGACGCAGAACGCGTTCGCAAAGCAGGTCACGGACAGGATCGCCGTCGGCGACATCGTCGTGCTCAAGACGGGCGAGGTCCTCGTGCCCTCCGGGATGCCGATCCCCGAAACCGCGGCGCTCGAGATCGCGGCGGGCGACCTCGCGGAGGTCGAGGTGATCGACGCCGAGCTGCAGGAGCTCGACATGCTGATCATCAACTCGCTGCACGAGGATCCGACGGTCAAGAGCCACGAGGACGCGTTGCTCAAGATCTACAGCCGGCTGCGCCCGGGCAACCCGCCGCAGCTCGAGAAGGCGCGCGAGCTGTTCCACGAGAAGTTCTTCGACGTCCAGCGCTACAGGCTCGGGCGCGTGGGACGCTTCCGGCTGAACCGCAAGTTCGGGAACGACGTCGGCGAGGACGTGCAGGTCCTGCAGCCCTCGGACATCGTCAATTGTGTCAAGTACATCCTCGAGCTGCGTCGCGGTACCGGCGAGATCGACGACATCGACAACCTCGGCAACCGGCGGGTTCGGAGCATCGCCGAGCTCGCCGGCGAGGAGTTCCGCAAGGGGCTGCTCAAGCTCCGGCGGACGGCCCAGGAGCGGATGAACCTCGAGAACCCGGAGACGGTCTCGCCGCGCACGCTGATCAACTCGAAGACGTTCTCCAGCGCCGTCGAGTACTTCTTCGGCCGCTCCGAGCTGTCGCAGGTCGTCGACCAGGCGAACCCGCTGAGCCAGCTGACCCACGAGCGGCGCCTCTCGGCCCTCGGCCCCGGCGGCCTGAACCGCAAGCGCGCCGGGTTCGACGTGCGCGACGTGCACCTGTCGCACTACGGGCGCCTGTGTCCGATCGAGACGCCGGAAGGCGCCAACATCGGCCTGATCTCGTCCCTCGCGATCTACGCGAGCCTCGACGACTACGGGTTCTTGACGACGCCCTACCGCAAGGTGGTCGGCGGCAGGATCTCGGACCAGGTCGAGTACCTGCGCGCGGACCAGGAGCTCGGCAAGGTGATGGCTCCCGCGGACGTGACCGTCGCTGCCGACGGGACGATCCTCGACGACCGTGTGCTCGCCCGCAAGGACGGCGACAACCTCGAGATCCCGCCCGCCGAAGTCGACTACCTCGACGTGTCGCCCAAGCAGATCGTCGGCGTCTCGGCTGCCCTGATCCCGTTCCTCGAGCACGACGACGCGAACCGCGCGCTGATGGGCTCGAACATGCAGCGCCAGGCGGTCCCGCTGCTCGTGCCGGAGGTGCCCGTCGTCGGGACGGGCATGGAGCGACCGGTCGCCGCGAACTCCAACATGCCGATCTTCGCCCGTCGCCCGGGCAAGGTGGACTACGTCGACAGCCGCGTGATCATCGTCGGCGAGGACGAGTACCACTTGACGAAGTTCCGCGGCATGAACGAGCGCACGACGCAGAACCACCGGCCGGTCGTGGCCGTCGGCGAAGAGGTCGAGGCTGGGCAGCTCCTCGCGGACGGCGCTTCGACGCACGGCGGCGAGCTCGCGCTGGGCAAGAACCTGCTCGTCGCCTTCATGCCCTGGGACGGCTACAACTACGAGGACGCGATCCTCGTCTCCGAGCGGCTGGTCAAGGACGACGTCTTCACCTCGGTGCACATCGAGGAGTACGAGGTCGAGATCCGCGAGACCAAGCTGGGCAAGGAGGAGTTCACGCGCGACATCCCCAACGTCGGCGAGAAGGCGCTGGGGCAGCTCGACGAGAGCGGCATCGTGCGCATCGGCACGTTCGTCGAAGCCGGCGACATCCTGGTCGGCAAGGTCGCTCCCAAGTCGAAGAGCGAGCTGACGCCCGAGGAGAAGCTGCTGCACGCGATCTTCGGCAAGGCCGGCGTCGACGTCAAGAACGCCTCGCTGACGATGCCGCCGGGCACGCGCGGCGTGGTCATCGACGCTCAGAAGTTCTCGCGTCGCGTCAACCTGACCGACGCCGAGCGCACCAAGGCGCTCTCCGTCATCCGCGACGCCGAGAAGGAGTTCCTGCGCGCGCTGCGGACCTTCACGAGCGCGATGCTGGACGGCGTCCAGGAGACCCTGGCCGAGCAGGTCGTCGACGACCTGACGGGCAAGCCCTTCCAGCTCGACGACACTTCGACCTACGACGAGCTGCGGCGCGTGAAGATCCTCTGCCTGGCGGCCGCCGAGGAGCACGCCGACGCGAAGAAGCGCGAGAAGGCCGCGGGGATCATCCACGAGTACCAGAACAAGATCGACAACAAGGAGTCCGACAAGAACAAGATCGTCAACCGCCTCAGCCGCGGCGACGAGCTGCCGACCGGCGTGCTGGAGATGGTCAAGGTCTACGTAGCCACCAAGCGCAACCTCTCGGTGGGCGACAAGATGGCCGGCCGCCACGGCAACAAGGGGGTCATCTCGAAGATCTGCCCGGTAGAGGACATGCCGTTCCTCGAGGACGGGACGCCCGTCGACATCGTCCTGAACCCGCTCGGCGTCCCCAGCCGGATGAACGTCGGCCAGATCCTCGAGACGCACATCGGACTCGCCGCGAACCGGCTCGGCATCCGCTGCTACACGCCCGCCTTCGACGGCGCCGCGGAGAGCGAGATCGAGGCGCTGCTCAAGGAGGCGGACCTGCCGACGAGCGGCAAGTTCACCTTGTACGATGGCCGGACGGGGGCGGCCTTCGAGCAGAAGGTCACCGTGGGGGTCATGTACATGCTCAAGCTGCACCATCTGGTCGACGAGAAGGTGCACGCGCGCGCGACGGGTCCGTACAGCCTGATCACGCAGCAGCCGCTGGGCGGGAAGGCGCGCTTCGGCGGACAGCGCTTCGGCGAGATGGAGGTTTGGGCGCTCGAGGCCTACGGTGCCGCGGCCATCCTCCAGGAGCAGCTGACCGTCAAGTCCGACGACGTGGATGGTCGGACGAAGATCTACGAGTCGATGGTCAAGGGCCTGAACATCCTCGAGCCGGGAACGCCAGTATCGTTCGAGGTGCTGACCAACGAGATTCGTGGCCTGGGACTGAACATGCAGCTGCACAAGAAGGCGACGCTCTAGCGCCATGCAGGGGAGACCGATGGCAGAAGCCAAGTACAACCGCATCAACGACTACGGCAGCGTCACGATCTCGCTGGCCTCGCCCGAGGACATCCGCTCCTGGTCGTACGGTGAGGTCAAGAAGCCCGAGACCATCAACTACCGCACGTACCGGCCGGAGCGCGACGGCCTGTTCTGCGAGCGCATCTTCGGTCCGGAGAAGGACTGGGAGTGCTTCTGCGGCAAGTACAAGGGCATCAAGCACAAGGGCATCGTCTGCGACAAGTGCGGCGTGATGATCACGCACTCGCGCGTGCGCCGGAAGCGGATGGGGCACATCAACCTGGCCGCGCCGGTCGCCCACATCTGGTTCTTCAAGGCGATGCCGAGCCGCCTCGGCAACCTCCTGGGCGTCAAGGTCTCGAGCCTCGAACGGGTGATCTACTTCCAGGACTACATGGTGGTCGAGGCGGGCGACACGCCGCTCGAGAAGTACCAGCTCCTGATCGAGGAGGAGTACCGCGCCTCGCGGGCCAAGTACGGCGCCGAGTTCGAGGCGGACATGGGGGCCGAGGCGGTCAAGAAGATCCTGCGCAAGCTGGACTTGCAGCAGGTCTCCGACGAGCTGCGCGAGGAGCTCGGCGCCACGCGCTCCAAGCAGCGCCAGAAGGACATCATCAAGCGCCTGCGCACGGTCGAGATGCTGCGCGATTCGGGGAACAACCCCGAGTGGGTCGTGCTCGACGTGATCCCGGTGATCCCCCCCGACCTCCGGCCGCTCGTGCTGCTCGACTCGGGCAACTTCGCGACGTCCGACCTCAACGACCTCTACCGGCGGCTGATCAACCGCAACAACCGCCTGAAGAAGCTGCTGGACCTCAATGCGCCCGAGGTCATCATCCGCAACGAGAAGCGGATGCTCCAGCAGGCGGTCGACGCGCTGTTCGACAACAGCCGCTGCCGGCGCCCGGTGCTCGGATCCTCGAACCGCCCGCTGAAGTCCCTGACCGACATGATCAAGGGCAAGCAAGGGCGCTTCCGCGAGAACCTCCTGGGCAAGCGCGTCGACTACTCCGCGCGCTCGGTGATCGTTGTCGGCCCCGAGCTCTGGCTGCAGCAGTGCGGCCTGCCGAAGAAGGTGGCGCTGGAGCTTTTCCAGCCGTTCATCATCCGGCGTCTCAAGGAGCTGGGTCTGGCGGACACGATCAAGACGGCCAAGCGCATGCTCGAGCGCTCGGACGAGGAGGTCTGGGACATCCTCGAGGAGGTCATCCGCGACCACCCGGTCCTGCTCAACCGCGCGCCCACGCTGCACCGCATGGGCATCCAGGCGTTCGAGCCCGTGCTCGTCGAGGGCAACGCCATCAAGCTGCACCCACTGGTGTGCGGCGGCTTCAACGCCGACTTCGACGGCGATCAGATGGCGGTGCACCTGCCCCTTTCGTACGAGGCGCAGATCGAGGCGTCGACCCTGATGCTCGCCTCGAACAACATCTTCTCGCCGGCGCACGGGGGCCCGATCATCTCGCCCTCGCAGGACATGGTGCTCGGCATCTTCTACCTGACGAAGAACCCGGCGTCGGTCCCCGAGAGCCCCCCCTGCTACACCTCCCTGAACGAGCTGTTCCTGGCGGCCGGGCACCGGGGTCCGTCGACGCACCGCGCCGTGCAGATCCGCATGGAGCCGAGGTCGCTGGTCAAGAACTCGCGCGACGGCGTCGCGGTCCCCGTCGGCGATGACGGCAAGATCGGCGGGCCCGGTGGCGCCCGGCACTACGTCGTCACGACCTACGGCCGTGCGATCTTCAACGACATCCTCCCGGTCGGGATGCCGTACTACAACTACGAGCTGAACAAGGGTGGCATCAACGACCTGATCTCCGACTGTCACCACCTGCTTGGGCGCGACGCGACGCTGCGCCTGCTCGACGACCTCAAGGACCTCGGCTTCAAGGCGGCGACGCGCGCCGGACTCTCGTTCTCGAAGGACGACATCCGCATCCCGCCGTCGAAGGACGCGATCCTGGGCGAGACGCAGGCGGAGATCGACAAGATCGAGAGGGCCTACCACAAGGGGGTCATCACCGACGGCGAGCGCTACCTCAAGATCATCGACCTGTGGACCCACGCCCGCGAGCGCGTCGGCGAGGACCTGATGGCCGTCCTGCAGGAGGACATCTCCGAGGAGACGGGGTACGTCAACCCCATCTACTGCATGGTCCGCTCGGGGGCACGCGGCTCGGTCGACCAGATCCGGCAACTCGGGGGGATGCGCGGGCTGATGGCCAAGCCCTCGGGCAAGATCATCGAGACGCCTATCAAGGCGAACTTCCGCGAGGGCCTGAAGGTCCTCGAGTACTTCTCCTCGACGCACGGCGCCCGCAAGGGCCTGGCCGACACGGCTCTCAAGACGGCCGACGCCGGCTACCTCACGCGCAAGCTGACCGACGTCGCGCAGAACGTCGTCGTCACGCGCGACGAGTGCGGGACGATGAACGGCGTCACCAAGTCGATCATCTACAAGGGCGACCGGGTGGCCGTGCGCCTGCGCGACGCGGTGCGCGGGCGCATCGCACGCGACACGATCATCGACGTCGTCAACGACGAGGTGATCGTGCGCGAGAACGAGATGATCACCGAGGAGATCGCCGCGCGCATCGAGGCGCTCGGGCACGAGAAGATCCGCGTCCGCAGCCCGCTGACCTGCGAGGCGCCGCTCGGCGTCTGTGCCAAGTGCTACGGCATGGACCTGGCCCGCAACCAGCTGGGCGAGCGCGGGCTCGCGGTGGGGATCATCGCCGCACAGTCCATCGGCGAGCCGGGCACGCAGCTGACGATGCGGACGTTCCACATCGGTGGAACGGCCAGCCGCTCGGTCGAGGAGTCCGAACGCAAGCTCAAGCGCGACGGCAAGGTGCAGTTCACCAACGTCCGGGTCGTGACCAACACCGACGGCGAGCGCGTGGTGCTCAACCGCAACGGCGAGGTCAGCCTGCTCGACGAGCGTGGCCGTGAGATCGACCGCTACTCCGTGCCGACCGGCGCCGTGATGCGGGTCGCGGACGGCGAGCCCGTGCGGGCGGGGCAGACCCTGTGCCAGTGGGACCCGCACCACGTACCGATCATCTCCGAGTTCGCCGGCCGCATCCGCTACGAGGACCTCGTCGAGGGCAAGACGCTCAAGGTCGAGCGCGACGCCCGGCGCGGAACCGTGCGCAAGCAGATCATCGAGCACAAGGGCGACCTGCACCCGCAGCTCGTGCTGGAGGACGCGTCCGGGCAGCCCCTCGCCCTCTACCCGATCCCCGAGAAGGCCTACATCGAGGTCGAGGACGGGGTGAAGATCTCGCAGGGCGAGCTGCTCGCGAAGAGCGCGCGGGAGGCGACGGGAACGCAGGACATCACCGGAGGCCTGCCGCGCGTCACCGAGCTGTTCGAGGCACGCCGACCCAAGGACCCGGCGGTGATGGCCGAGATCGACGGCGTCGTCGAGCTCGGGGACCGCAAGCGCGGCAAGCGCACCATCATCGTGCGCGCGCTCGGGCCCAAGGGCGAGGTCATCGAGGAGCACGAGCACGCCGTGCCGCAAGGCAAGCACCTGCGCGTCCACAAGGGCGACGAGGTCCGCGCCGGCGAGCCGCTCGTCGACGGACCGCTCTACCCCGAGGACATCCTGCGCATCAACGGAGACGAGTCCGTCCAGGAGTACCTCCTGCGCGAGATCCAGAACGTCTACCGCTCGCAATCGGTGAACATCGACGACAAGCACATCGAGACGATCGTCTCGCAGATGATGCGCAAGGTGCAGGTGGCCGACCCCGGAGACGCGGAGTTCCTGCCCGGCGCCGTCGTCGACAAGTTCAGCTTCCGGCAGGAGAACGAGCGGCTCCGCAAGGAGCGCCGCAAGCCGGCGACGGGGCAGACGCTGCTCCTGGGCATCACGAAGGCGGCGCTCTCGTCGGACTCGTTCATCTCCGCGGCGAGCTTCCAGGAGACGACCAAGGTGCTCACGGAGGCGGCGATCGCCGGCAAGCGCGACTACCTCGTCGGGCTGAAGGAGAACGTCATCCTGGGGCACATGGTCCCGACCGGGACGGGATTCCGCGACCACTACCGGACCCGCGTCAAGAAGAACATCGACTTCGGCGACATCGGAGCCTCCGCGAGCTTCGCGTCCGGCTCGGGCGTCGACTCCGGCATGGAGGCCCTGCTGACCGGGTCGGTCGACTCGGTGCTCGGTGGATCGATGGCGAGCCTCGCGGCGACCGGCGTCGAGGAGGCCTCCTCCAAGTCCTCGATCGAGGCCAGGGAGGCTGCCGACGACGCGCCCGAGAGCGATCCCGTCCGCACCCAGCCGGGTTGAAGATCCGAGCCCGAGCCCGACTCTGCGCGAGCCCACGCTCGCGCTTGACCGCAGACCACCATCCCCTAGAATATCGCCCCTTCCAAATCGGCGGCCCGCTACCGGATCGCTGACCCCATCCTATGCCGACCATCAACCAACTCGTCCGCAAGGGGCGCACGAAGCAGACCCGGCGCTCGAAGGCCGCCGTGCTCGAGAGCTGCCCGCAGAAGCGCGGGGTGTGCCTGCAAGTGAAGACCCAGACGCCGAAGAAGCCGAACTCCGCCCTGCGCAAGATCGCCCGGGTCCGGCTCTCGAACGGCAAGGAGATCACGGCCTACATTCCGGGCGAGGGGCACAACCTCCAGGAGCACTCCGTCGTGCTCGTGCGCGGCGGCCGCGTGCGCGATCTGCCCGGGGTCCGCTACCACATCCTGCGCGGAACCCTGGACACGGCCGGCGTCGACGGCCGCTCGAAGAGCCGCTCCAAGTACGGCACCAAGCGCCCCAAGTGACCCCATGCCGCGCAACTTCAAATCGACCGCCGACCTGATGAGGCCCGACCCGAAGTTCGGGTCGGCGCTGGCCTCGAAGATCGTCAACAAGATCATGCTGAACGGCAAGAAGAGCGTCGCCCAGAAGATCTTCTACGACGCTCTGGACATCGCCCAGAAGAAGCTGGGCGTCGAGGACCAGACGGAGATCTTCACGAAGGTGATCGAGAACGTCCGCCCGATGGTCGAGGTGCGCTCCAAGCGCGTGGGCGGGGCGAACTACCAGGTCCCGCGCGAGGTCAAGCGAAACCGCCAGCAGAGCCTCGCCATCCGGTGGGTCATCGACAACGCGCGCAAGAAGAAGGGCAAGCCGATGTCCCAGCGGCTCGCCGAGGAGCTCATCGACGCCTACAACGGGACGGGCGCGTCGGTCCAGTGGAAGGAGAACGTCCACAAGATGGCCGAGGCCAACAAGGCGTACGCGCACTACGCGCGATAGGGCGGGCACGGGCGCCGGGCACGGGGATGAAGGACGAGATCCTCATCCTCCGCGACCCGCGCGAATCGGCGCGGAAGTGCTCGCTGACGCCTCTGCGCGGCCAGGCGGGGATCCGCTTCGAGACCTTCCACCCCGAGCGGCGGCTCGACGCGAGCGGGCGGATCCTCCTGCATCCCGACGGCGAGGAGCTCTCGGCTGCCGACCGCGAGAGACCGATCCTGCTCGTCGACTGCGCCTGGCGCAGGCTGCCCACGCTCCTGCGCAACGTCGATGGCGACCCTGCGCCGCGGCGCCTCCCGACGCTCGAGACCGCCTACCCGCGCCGCAGCCGGTTCTTCGTCGACCCATCCGACGGGCTCGCGTCGGTCGAGGCCCTGTTCGCCGTGCTCGCCCTCCTCGGGCGGCCGCGCTCCGAGCTCCTGGACGGCTACCCGTGGCGCGAGCTCTTCCGGGCTCGGAACCCACGGCTGTTCGCTCCCGGCGCCCAGCGCGCGCGAGAGCGCTGAGGAAGGCCCCGGAGGGGATGTCTAAGATGGCCTCGTGGACCTCGCCCGAACGCGCAACCTGGGCATAGCGGCGCACATCGACGCCGGCAAGACGACGCTGACCGAGCGCATCCTGCACTGCGCCGGCGTCGAGCACCGCGTGGGCCTGGTCGACGAGGGCACCGCCGTCATGGACTGGATGGCGGAGGAGCGCGAGCGCGGGATCACGATCACCGCCGCCGCGACGACGGTGCCCTGGAGGGACCACGTCCTCAACCTGATCGACACGCCCGGCCACGTCGACTTCACGGTCGAGGTCGAACGCTGCATGCGGGTGCTCGACGGGGCGGTCCTCGTGATCGACGCCGTCGCCGGGGTGCAGGCCCAGTCGGAGACCGTCTGGCGCCAGATCCGCCGCAACGACGTGCCGGCCCTGTGCTTCGTCAACAAGTGCGACCGCGCGGGCGCCGACTTCCTGGCCGCCGTGCAGTCGCTGCGCGACAAGCTCGACGCGCCGGCGATCCCGATCCAGTACCCGATCTACGCCGATGGCGGCGTGCGCGGCGTCGTCGACCTCTTGACCCGCTGCGCGCTGCGCTTCGACGCGGACGGAGCCGTCGAGGCCGCCGAGGCTCCGGCGACGCTGTCCGACGAGATCGAGGTCCTGCGCGCCGAGCTGCTCGACGTGCTGTCCGAGGAGGACGAGGAGATCCTCCAGGCGCTCCTCGACGAGCGCGACGTCCCGGCGGAGGTGGTGCGCCCCGCGCTGCGGCGGCGCTGCGTCGAGCGCTCCCTGGTGCCGGTCCTCTGCGGAGCCGCGCTGCGCGGGGTCGGCGTCCAGCCGGTCCTCGACGCCGTGGTCGACTACCTTCCCTCCCCGCTGGACCGCCCGCCGGCCCAGGGGTTCGACGCGAACGGCGAGCCGCGGGTCGGGTTCGCGCCCGACCCCGAGGCGCCCCTGACCTCGCTCGCCTTCAAGATCTACGCCGGAGCGCACGGCGACGTCACGTTCACCCGCGTCTACTCCGGCACGCTGCTGCCCGGGAAGAAGCTGTGGAACCCGCGCGTGCGCCGGATGGAGCGGGCGACGCGCGTGCTGCGCATGCACGGCGAGGGCAGCGAGGCGCTCGACTCCGCGGGCCCCGGCGCGATCGTGGCGCTGACCGGTCTCAAGCTGACCGCCACCGGCGACACGCTGTGCGACAGGGCCGACCCCATCTCGCTCGAGCCACCGGTCTTCCCCCAGCCGGTGATCGCCCTCGTGGCGGAGCCCGCGGCATCCGAGGACCGCGACAAGCTGCGGCAGGCCCTGCAGCGGCTGGCGCACGAGGACCCCAGCCTGCGGATCAAGGAAGACGAGACCAGCGGCCAGTGGCTGATCGAGGGGATGGGGGAGCTGCACCTCGAGGTGCTCCTCCACCGGCTCCAGACCGACTTCCGCGTCGAGGCGCGCGTCGGGCAGCCGCGCGTCTCGTACAAGGAAGCGATCCGCAGCCGCGCGACCGGCGTGGGCCACGTCGAGCGCACGCTCGGAGGCAAGGATGTCTTCGGGGCGGTCGAGCTGGAGCTCTCGCCGCAGGAGGACGGGCTCGCGACGCGCGCCGACTGGGCGCCGGATTGCCCCGTCCCGGCCGACGTGCGCGCGGCCGTCGAGGAAGCCGTCCTGCTCGAGGCCCAGACCGGGCCGCGCTTCGGCTTCCCGCTCGTCGGTTGCCGGATCCGCTTCGTCGGCGGCGAGAGCCGCGAGCGCACCAACTCGGAGTTCGCCTTCGCCCAGGCCGCGACCATCGCCCTGCGGCAGGCGATGCAGGCCGCCGACGTCGCGCTCCTCGAACCGGTCATGGCGTTCGAGGTCCAGACGCCGGAGGAGTTCGCGAGCGGGGTCATCGCCGACCTGGGGGGGCGCCGGGCCGAGGTGGCCGACATCCTTTCCGAGGGCGACCTGCGCACCATCCGCGGCCGCGTGCCGCTGGCCGAGATGTTCGGCTACTCGACGGTCGTGCGGTCGCTGTCGCAGGGGCGCGCGAGCCACGGGCTGAGCCCGGCCGGCTTCACCGAGGTGCCGGCCCAGGATCTCGCCGCCCGCGGCCTCGACTGGGCCTGAGCTCCCGCGCCCCAGACCCTGCCCCGGGACGGCGAAAGTTGTCCTCGAGCACGGTTGACCCCCTGCCGGGCGACTGGTATCGTTCTCGCCTCTTTGCCCGACAGGGGCGGCTCCAGCGACCCCCGCCGGAGGCGCGCTGCATCGCCGTAAACCCTGTCCGGGGAAGGGAATGGAACCAACGCCCGCGGGGATCTCCGCGCCTGCGGCGAGACCACCGCCGAGCACCCATGAGCGACAAGATTCAGATCCGCATGGAGGCCTACGACCACGAGGCGCTCGATCAGTCGAGCGTCGAGATCGTCGAGACCGCCAAGAGGACGGGTGCCCGGGTGGCCGGACCCATCCCGCTCCCCACACGGGTGGAACGGTTCACCGTCCTGCGCTCGCCCTTCATCGACAAGAAGTCGCGAGAGCAGTTCGAGATCCGCACCCACAAGCGACTCATCTACATCAGCGAGCCGACGGCCCAGACCGTCGACGCGCTCAGCAGTCTCAACATGCCCGCAGGCGTGGACATCCGCATCAAGGCCTAGGCCCGGAGCGCAGGGGGCTCGAGCCCCCTGCGTGGGATCGGGAGCGACGCCTCCCGCCACGCAGTCCCTTTCCCGTCGTTCCCCGACGCTCGCCGACGCGAGGCAGGGGTACGGCTCGTTCGCAACCCCACCCGTGCCGCGTGGCCAAGCGTCGAGCCCCCGATGCCCTTGATGCCCTCGTGCATCGGGGGCCTCCGGGGGTTCTTGGTCGAACCGGCCTGGAGAGGTTCGAGGAGTCATGGCGCTGATCCTAGGACGCAAGCAAGGAATGACGCAGTTGTTCGCCGAGGACGGCTCGGTCACGGGAGTGACCGTGGTCGCGGCGGGTCCGTGCGTCGTCACTCAGGTCCGGACCGAGGGCGAGAACGGCTATCACGCCGTCCAGCTCGGGTTCGAGGAGATCTCGGACCGGCGCTGCAAGAAACCTCAGCTCGGGCACTTCAAGGCGGCCGGCAGCGCCCCGCGGCGTTTCCTGCGCGAGGAGCGGCTCGACCGCCCGGCCGAGCGCGGCGTCGGCGACGTCGTCACGGTCGAGGTGTTCGAGGCGGGGCAGCTCGTCGACGTGTCCGGCACGACGAAGGGGCGCGGGTTCGCCGGGACGGTCAAGCGGCACGGCTTCTCGCGCGGCCCCAAGACCCACGGCTGCATGAACTACCGGCAGCCGGGATCGATCGGCGCGTCCGCCGACCCGAGCAAGGTCATCAGGGGCAAGCGCATGTCGGGTCACTTCGGCGCCAAGCGCAAGACCACCAAGAACCTCGAGGTCCTGCGCGTCGACTCCGCCAGGGGTCTGCTCTTCCTGAAGGGCGCCGTCGCCGGCCCCAACGGCGGCTTCGTACAGGTGCGCACGGCCAAGACCGGCGTCAGGAAGGGCTGATCATGCAGGTCAAGAGCTACAAGGCCGGCAGCCTCGGCGAGGTCGAGCTCGACGAGCGTCCCTTCGGCGGCAAGGTGCTCTTCCGCACGCTGAAGGATGCGCTGCTCATGTACCAGGCGAACCGGCGCCAGGGCACGGCCTCGACGCGCGGGCGCTCGGAGGTCAAGGGCTCGAACAAGAAGCCCTGGCGTCAGAAGCACACCGGGCGCGCCCGCGCCGGCGACCGCAAGTCACCGATCTGGCGCGGCGGCGGGACCGTGTTCGGTCCCAACCCGCGCGACTGGAGCTACCACATGCCGGCCCGGGCCCGTCGCGTCGCCCTGCGATCTGCGCTCGCCGGCAAGCTCGCGGACGGGGAGGTCGTCGTGGCCGACCTCGGTGCGTTCCCGCAGCCGTCGGCCAAGTCGGCGCGCAAGGTGCTCGCCGACCTCGGAACGCCGCGGCGCGCTGTGATCGTCGTGGGCGAGCGCAACGGCAACCTGTGGAAGTCCTTCCGCAACTTCCCCGGCGTCACCGTGCGTACGGCCGCGGAGCTGAGCGCTCACGACGTCGTGCATGGCGGCCTCGTCGTCGCGGAGAGCACGGCGATGGACCAGCTCGCGCAGCGCGTCGGTGCGCCCGCGCCGGTCGCGGAGGAGGCTTGACCATGACCTCGATGGATCGCTTCTACGGCATCATCAAGCGCCCCGTCGTCACCGAGAAGGCGACCGACGACAGCGCGACCCGCAACGCGTACCACTTCCGCGTGCCCTGCGACGCCAACAAGATCGAGATCCGCCAGGCGGTGGAGAGGCTCTTCGACGTCAAGGTGGTCAAGGTCAACACCGTGCGCGTGCTGGGCAAGGTGCGGCGCCGCGGGTGGGTCGCCGGGCGGCGCCCCGACTGGAAGAAGGCGATGGTCACGCTCGCCGAAGGCCAGACGATCGACATCCTCTGATCCGGTAACCGACCCATGGGAATCCGCAAGTACAAACCGACCTCTCCCGGCCGCCGGCAGGGCAGCGTTCTCGAGTACTCCGAGATCACGACCACCGAGCCGGAGAAATCGCTCCTGCGTCCGCTGAAGAGGACGGGCGGGCGCAACAACTATGGCCGGATCACCTGTCGCCACCGCGGCGGCGGCAACAAGCGCAAGTACCGAGTGATCGACTTCAAGCGGGACAAGGACGGCGTGCCCGCGAAGGTGCACTCCATCGAGTACGACCCGAACCGCACCTGCTTCATCGCGCTGCTGCACTACGTCGACGGCGAGAAGCGCTACATTCTGGCGCCGCTGGGGCTCGAGGTCGGGCAGACGGTGATGTCGGGCCGGCTCGCAGAGCCCAACCCGGGCAACGCGCTGCCGCTCGAGAACATCCCGGTCGGGCTGCAGATCCACAACGTCGAGCTGAGCGCCGGGCGCGGGGGTCAGATCGGCCGCTCCGCGGGCTCCTACGCGCAGCTGACGGCGCGCGAGGGCACGCACGCGGTCGTCCAGATGCCCTCGGGCGAGCTGCGCCGCATCCACGTCGGCTGCCGCGCGACCATCGGGCGCCTGGGCAACACCGACCACCAGAACGTGAAGCTCGGCAAGGCCGGGCGCAAGCGTCACCTCGGCCGCAGGCCGCACGTGCGCGGCACGGCGATGAACCCGGTCGACCACCCGCATGGCGGCGGCGAGGGGCGCACGTCCGGCGGTCGTCACCCGTGTTCGCCGACCGGCGTTCTCGCCAAAGGCGGTCGCACGCGGCGCAAGAACCACCCGACCGACACGTTCATCATCCGGCGCAGGAAGAAGTAGGAGCGCTCGTGGGACGCAGCATCAAGAAAGGCCCGTACGTCGACGCGAAGCTGGCCGGCAAGGTCGAGCGCCAGAAGGCCTCCGGAAGTCGTGAACCCATCAAGACGTGGGCGCGAGCATCGACGATCCCGCCCGACTTCATCGGCCAGACGTTCCTGGTCCACAACGGAAAGAACCACCTCAAGGTCTTCGTCACCGAGGACATGGTCGGCCACAAGCTCGGCGAGTTCGCGATGACCCGCCAGTTCCGCGGCCACACCAACAAGAAGGAGGTCAAGCGCTGATGGCCCAGCCCGCATACACGGCGCGCCACCGCTACGCGCGGATCACGGCGCGCAAGGCGCGCCTGATCGCGGACGCGATCCGCGGCCGCACGGCGAACGAGGCGCTCGAGATGCTCGAGTTCGCCCCGCACCGCGCCGCTTCCTTCTACCTCAAGGTCCTGAAGTCGGCGATGGCCAACGCCGCTCAGGCGGAGGACGTCAACCTGAACCAGCTCGTCGTCTCGGACTGCCGGGCCGACGACGGGCCGATGCTGAACAACCGGCTGCGCTGGCGTCCGGGGCCGCAGGGGCGGGCCATGCCGTACGCCAGGAAGACGAGTCACCTGACCGTCACGGTGACCGAGACCGACGAGACGGGTCAGGACGAGTAGGACGATCGATGGGACAGAAGATTCACCCGACCGGATACCGCATCGGCGCCATCGAGCCGTGGCGCTCGCGCTGGCACGGCGGCAAGCGCGGCTTCGCCAGGCTGCTCCTGCAGGACAAGGTGATCCGCGACCACATCCAGAAGGAGTACGGGTCCGCGGGGATCCCGCGCATCGAGATCGAGCGCACCGGGGAGGCGGTCAACGTGGTGATCTACACCGCCCGCCCGGGCGTGCTCGTCGGCCGCAAGGGCGTGCGCATCGACCAGCTCAAGGGCGAGCTGCAGGTGATCGCCGGGATGACGGTCCACCTCACGATCCACGAGATCAAGCGCCCGGAGCTCTCGGCCGGCCTCGTCGCCGAGGTCATCGCGGACGCCCTCAAGCGCCGCATGGCCTTCCGGCGCGCGATGAAGAAGGCCATCCAGACCACGATGCAGGCAGGCGCCAAGGGCATCAAGGTCGAGCTGAACGGACGCCTCGGCGGGGCCGACATGGCGCGCACGGCCAAGGAGCGCGAGGGTCGGGTCCCGCTCTCGACTCTCCAGGCCAACATCGACTACGCGACGGCGATCTCGAAGACGACCTACGGGACCATCGGCGTGAAGGTCTGGATCTACAAGGGCGACATCGACCGCGGCGAGCGCGTCAACTATCGAGCCGCCCAGACCGTACCCAGTCGCTACGACCGCGGCAGCCGCAGCGGCCCCGACCGCGGCGGTCGGGGTGGCCCCGGCCGCGGCCGGCGCGACGGCGGTGGGAGAAGGGAGTCGAGCTGATGGCGTACATGCCCAAGCGCAGCAAGCACCGCCGGGTCCACCGGGGGCGGCTGAACGGGTGCGCGACGCGGGGCAACCGCGTCGCCTTCGGAGAGTTCGGCCTGCAGGCGCTCGACGCCGGCTGGGTCACCGGGCGGCAGATCGAGGCGGGGCGGGTGGCGGCCAACCGCGCGACGGGCGGGACGGCCAAGGTCTGGATCCGCATCTTCCCGCACAAGCCGGTGTCCGCGAAGCCGGCCGAGACCCGCATGGGAAAGGGCAAGGGCGACCTCGACTACTGGGCCGCCGAAGTCCGCCCCGGGAGCGTGCTCTTCGAGCTCAGCAACATCACCGAGGACCGGGCCAAGGTCGCGTTCAAGCGCATCGCCCACAAGATGCCCATCAAGGTCCGCATGGTCCGGCGCTTGCCCACGAGCTGAGACGAACGACATGAAGATCGAAGAGATTCGAAGCAAGACCGACTCCGAGCTGTCCTTCGACCTGGAGAGGATGAAGAAAGACCTGTTCGACCTGCGCTTCCGGTCTTCCGTCGACACGGCGCAGAGTCCGGCCAGGATCTCCCAGGTCCGGCGGTCGATCGCTCGCGTCCAAACGGTCCTTCACGAGCGTCACGACGGCGTGCGCGGACAGGAGCCCCGCTAGCCATGAGTGAGAGCCGCAACCGCCGCAAGGTCGTTCAGGGCGTCGTCGTGAGCGACCGCATGCACAAGACCATCACGGTCCAGGTCGGGCGCCTCGTCAAGCACCAGAAGTACAAGAAGTACGTGCGCCGCGACACGAAGTACCACGCCCACGACCCGAACGAGGAAGCCCACGTCGGAGATCGGGTCGAGGTGATGGAGTGCCGTCCGCTGAGCAAGATCAAGCGCTGGCGGCTGGTCAAGGTGCTCGAGCGCGCGAGCATCGGGAGTGGAGACGTCCTATGATCCAGATGCAGACGTACCTGGACGTCGCCGACAACACGGGCGCCAAGCAAGTCCAGTGCATCAAGGTCCTGGGCGGAACCAACCGCCGCTACGCGGGCCTAGGCGACGTCGTCGTCGCCTCCGTCAAGAAGGCGATGGCCGGCTCCGAGATCAAGCCCGGGACGATCGTCAAAGGAGTGATCGTGCGGGTCAAGAACAACACCCGCCGCCCGGACGGCTCATACGTGCGCTTCGACCGCAACGCGCTGGTGCTCGTCGACACCGAGGGCAACCCGCGCGGCACGCGCATCTTCGGCGCGGTGGCGCGCGAGCTGCGCGAGCGCAACTACATGAAGATCGTCTCGCTGGCCCAGGAGGTGATCTGATGCAGCTCCGCAAGGGAGACCGAGTCGTCGTCATCGCGGGGAACGACCGCGGCCGCACCGGGGAGGTCAGGGAGGTCCTGCGCTCCAAGAACCAGGTCGTCGTGGAAGGCGTCAATCGGCGCACCAAGCACAAGAAACCCACCCAGCAGAGCCCGCAGGGCGAGCGGGTGGAGGTCGAGTGTCCGGTCCACGCGAGCAACGTGATGCTCCTCGATCCGTCCACCGGCAAGGGGATCCGCAAGCGCCCGCAGGGCTAGCAGGAACAAGAGATGAGTCCGCGCCTCAAGGAACAGTACGAGAAGGAGATCAAGGCGGCCCTCCGGCAGGCCTTCCACATCGGGAACGACATGGCCGTGCCGCGCCTGCGCAAGGTCGTCGTCAACATGGGCGTCAAGGGCGCCGTGGAGAACAAGGCGAAGGTCGAGAGCGCCGCTCGCGATCTCGCGACGATAACGGGCCAGCGGCCCACGATCCGCAAGGCGAAGAAGGCCATCGCGGGGTTCAAGCTGCGCGAGGGGATGCCGATCGCGTGCGCGGTGACCCTGAGGCGGGATCGCATGTGGGAGTTCGCCGACCGGCTGATCTCGGTCGTCCTGCCGCGGATCAGGGACTTCCGCGGAGTCAAGGACAAGCTCGACGGCCGCGGGAACTTCTCGCTCGGCCTCTCCGAGCAGTCGGTCTTTCCCGAGATCGACTTCGACCGGTTGGAGTTCCAGCAGGGGATGGACATCACGTTCGTCACCTCCGCGAAGACCGACGAGCAGGGCTACGCGCTGCTGAAGGGGCTCGGCATGCCCTTCCGGAACCGTCAGAACGAGGAAGCCTAGAACGTGGCCAAGAAATCGCTGATCGCCAAGTGCAGCCGACCGCCGAAGTTCAAGACGCGGGCCTACACGCGCTGCACGTTCTGCGGGCGCGCGCGGGCCGTGTACCGCAAGTTCGGCATCTGTCGCATCTGCCTGCGCGACAGGGCCCATCTGGGCGAGATCCCGGGCATGCGCAAGGCCTCGTGGTAGTGGAGCTGCAGCCATGATGACAGACCCGGTCGCCGACATGCTGACCCGGATCCGCAACGCCAACTCGATCCACCGCAAGTCGGTGTCCATGCCGGCCTCGCGCCTGCGCGTGGGGATCGCCGAGGTCCTGAAGGAGGAGGGCTTCATCGAGTCGTACTCCGTCGCGGCGGGCAAGCCCTGCAGCACGCTGCTCCTCGCACTCAGGTACGGCGAGGACGGCGAGCGCGTCATCCGTCGCATCGAGCGCGTCAGCAAGCCTGGACGCCGCGTCTACGCCGGCGTCGACGACCTCAAGCCCGTCCTGCGCGGGCAGGGCATCCACGTCTTGTCGACGCCGAAGGGCGTCGTGTCCGACCGCAAGGCCCTCGAGCTGCGCGTCGGCGGTGAGCTACTGGCCAAGGTCTATTAGTCATGTCTCGCATCGGAACCAAGCCCATCGAGATCCCCGGCGGCGTCACGGTCGGCGTCGGGGCGAGCCGCGAGGTCTCGGTCAAGGGACCGGGCGGCACGCTGACGATCACGCTGCGCCCCGAGATCGGCATCGATCTGGAGGGCAAGCGCGCGATCGTCAAGCTGACCGGTGAAGGCGCTCCGCGCGAAGCGCGCGCGTTCCACGGAATGACGCGCGCCCTGCTGCAGAACATGGTCACCGGGGTTTCGAAGGGCTTCCGGAAGACGCTCGAGATCCAGGGCGTCGGCTGGAACGTGCAGTCGCAGGGCAAGAAGGTCGTGCTCAACATCGGCTTCTGCCACCCCGTGGACGTCGCGCTCCTCGAGGGCGTCAAGGCCGAGTGTCCCAACAACACGACCATCGTCATCAGCGGGACCGACAAGCAGGCCGTCGGACAGGTCGCCGCCGACATCCGCGCCGTCCGACCGCCCGAGCCCTACAAGGGGAAGGGCATTCGGTATCGCGGCGAGTACGTCCGCCGCAAGGCCGGCAAGAGCTTCGGGAGCTGATCGATGAAAAGCACCGCTTCGTTGAACAAGGTCCGGCAGCTGCGCCGCAAGAGGCACGTCCGAGCTCGTATCCGGCGTGAGTCCGACCGTCCGCGCCTCTCGGTGCACCGGTCGAGCAAGCACATTTATGCGCAGGTGATCGACGACGTCACTGGACGCACGCTCGCTCATGCCTCGAGCACGGCGAAGGGTCTCGCCGCGGGCTCGAAGGGCAAGCCGAAGACCGAGCGCGCGAAAGCAGTCGGCGAGGAGATCGCGCGCAAGGCGAAGGAGGCCGGGATCGAGGCGGTCGTCTTCGACCGCGGGTCCGCGAAGTACCACGGTCGCGTCAAGGCCCTCGCCGACGCGGCCCGCGAAGGAGGGCTGAAGTTCTAGCACCCGCTGGGCCGCACCCATGAAACACAAGATCCACTACCTCGACCACGCCGAAGTCGAGGACATCCAGAACATCAACGAGCTGCTGATCCGCGTCAACCGCTGCGCGGCAGTGGTGAAGGGCGGACGCAGGTTCTCCTTCTCTGCACTCGTCGTGGTCGGTGACCGCGAGGGCACGGTGGGCTACGGCTTCGGCAAGGCCCGCCAGGTCCCGGGGGCCGTCGAGAAGGCCGGCAAGGACGGCCGCAAGCACCTGCAGCGCGTGCCGCTCACGCCCTGGGGGTCGATCCCCCACGAGGTCACCGGCGAGTACTGCGGCGCGACGGTCCGGCTGATCCCCGCGTCCGAGGGCACCGGCATCATCGCCGGCGCCTCCGTGCGCGCCGTGGCCGAGATGGCGGGCATCAAGAGCCTCTTGTCGAAGGCGTACGGCTCGACCAATCCCATCAACTTGGTCAAGGCGACGCTGGACGCGCTGTCCCAGCTCAGGACGCGAGGGGAAGCGGCCGCCCTGCGCGGTGTCACCCTTTAATCAGACGACCGGAACCGAAGCAAGCGATGGATCAGAACGCGGTTTGCAGCAAGGGAACGCGCCGGGACAGGCGGCACCGCATCGGCCGGGGCATCGGCAGCGGAAACGGCAAGACCTGTGGTCGCGGCCACAAGGGGCGCAACGCGCGGTCGGGCGCCAGCCGCCGTCCCGGCTACGAAGGCGGACAGATGCCGATCTACCGCCGCGTGCCCAAGCGCGGCTTCACGAACGCCCGCTTCCGCACGGAGTACACCGTCATCAACGTCGACAAGCTCGACGGTTTCGAGGACGGCGCGACGGTGGACCTGAAGGCCATCCTCGAGCGTGGCCTCGTCCGCAGGAACACCGACATGCTCAAGGTCTTGGGAAACGGCGAGCTTTCGAAGAAGCTCACGGTGCGCGCCCAGAAATGCAGCACGAGCGCGGCCGAGAAGATCCGCTCCGCCGGCGGCGAGATCGTGCTGATCGACGAGCAGGGTCGCGAGGGCTAGGCTGGTGGGCAACTCCTTCCTCAGGCTCTTCAAGATCCCGGAGACGCGCCAGCGCATCTTCACGACGCTGGGCCTCCTGGTCTGCTACCGCCTCGGGTTCCAGGTGCCGATCCCGGGCATGAGCCCGGAGTACCTGAAGCAGACCGGCGAGCAGGGGATCTTCGGACTCCTGTCCGCCCTCTCGGGCGGCGCGATAGGGCAGACGACGATCTTTGCGCTGGGGATCATGCCCTACATCTCGGCTTCGATCATCTTCTCGATGCTCACCAAGGTCTCGCCGACGCTCGAGGCCGTCGCCAAGGAAGGGGCCGCGGGGCAGAAGAAGATCAACCAGTGGACCCGGCTGGCGGTCGTCCCCATCGCCGTCATCCAGGCGCTGTTCATCTACACCGGGATCTTCCGCGGCCGGCCCGAGATGGTCGACGCCTCGATGATCGGGAACCCGATCGCCCTGGCGTTCGTCGTGATCGCCTCGCTGGTGACCGGCGCCCTGATCGTGATGTGGGTCGGCGAGCTCGTCACCGAGTACGGCGTCGGCAACGGCGCGTCGCTGATCATCATGGCAGGCATCATCGCCTCGATGCCCGCCAGCATCTACACGATCGCCGACTACCCGGACTTCTGGCAGACGTTGATGTTCCTCGTCTGCGTGTGGATAGTGACGATCTTCGTCGTCGTGTTCATGCACAAGGGCGCGCGCCGCGTGCCCATCCAGTACGCGCGGCTGACGCGCGGGCGGCGGGTGTACGGCGGCCAGCGCCACTTCCTGCCCCTCAAGGTGAACATGGCCGGCGTCATGCCGATCATCTTCGCGTCGGTCCTCTTCGTGATCCCCGGGATCCTCTTCGAGTGGTTCAAGCTGAGCTGGCTCAAGTCGATCTTCCAGGATCAGACGGGCTTCGTGCACGTCTCGCTGTACTTCTCGCTGATCTTCTTCTTCTGCTTCTTCTGGAACCGCCTGATGTTCCAGCCGGAGGAGATCGCCAACAACCTGCGCGAGCACGGCTCCTTCATCCCGGGGATCCGACCCGGGCAGAAGACCGCCGAGTTCCTCGACAACGTGCTGACGCGGATCACCATCGCGGGCGCCGCCTTCCTGGCGCTCGTCGCGGTCATGCCGGCCTTCATCACCGAGGGGTCGGGCTTGACTTTGCAGATGCGCTATTTCCTGGGCGGGACCTCCGTGCTCATCGTGGTCTCCGTGGCCCTCGACCTGGTCGACAAGCTCAACGCCCAGCTCGTCATGCGCAACTACGACGGCATGATGAAGGGTGGAGCTGGACCTTCCTGGACCCGCACGGAAGGCGGCTGATGGGCAGCGTCGTCGTCCTCCTCGGCCCCCCCGGGGCCGGAAAAGGCACCCAGGCCGCGCGGCTGGCGCGCGAGCTCGGGCTGCCGCACGTCGCCACGGGCGAGCTGCTCCGCGCGAACTTCGAGCGGAACACCGAGCTGGGACGCGCGGCCAAGGCCTACGTGGACGACGGCAAGCTGGTGCCGGACGAGCTCGTGGTGGACATGCTCTTCGACCGCGTGGCTGCCGCCGACTGCGCCGGCGGCTACCTGCTGGACGGCTTCCCGCGGACCCTCGCGCAGGCCGAGATCCTCGAGCAGCGCCTTCCGGCGGGATGGGAGATCAAGGTGCGCGGCCTCGAGGTGCACGACGACGTGCTCGTCGACCGGATCGCGGGGCGCCTCGCGTGCAGCGAGTGTACCAACGTGCACCACGCGAGCTCGGCACCCCCGAAGGCCGCGGGGAGGTGCGATGTGTGCGGTGGCTCGCTGTACCGTCGGGACGACGACGCTCCCGATGTCGCCCGCGAGCGGCTCGCGGTCTACCACGAGCAGACACGGCCGGTGGTCGAGTTCTATCAGCAGCGGGGGCTGCTCGTGCCGATCGACGGCCAGCAGTCCCCGGACGAGGTCTTCCAGGCGCTGTCGCAGTCCATCGGAGCGGAGGCTTGATGGCGAAGGAGGAGCCGATCACCGTCGAGGCCATCGTGACCGAGGCCCTGCCCAACGCCCGCTTCCGGGCGAAGCTGGAGTCGGGTCACGAGATCCTCGCCCACGTGAGCGGGAAGATGCGCATGCACTACATCCGCATCCTTCCCGGCGACAAGATCACCGTCGAGATGTCGCCCTACGACCTGAGCAAGGGCCGCATCGTCTGCCGTGGCGATCGACGTCGCAGGACCGGTCAAAGGAGAAAACGGCGATGAAAGTCAGGAGCAGCGTGCGCCGCATTTGCGCCAACTGCAAGATCGTACGACGCAGGGGAGTCCTGCGCGTGATCTGCAAGTCCGACCCCCGTCACAAGCAGAGGCAGGGCAGGTAGCCCCGCGCCAGAGGAACGAGCATGCCCCGTGTCATCGGTGTCGACATCCCCAACGACAAGCGCCTCGAGATCGCGCTGACCTACATCTACGGCGTCGGCAGGACGACCTCCGGCAGGATCTGCAAGGTGCTCGACCTGAACCCGGACATGAGGGCCCGCGACATGACCGAGGCGCAGGTCGCTGCGCTCGCGACCCATCTGCAGAAAGACTACGTCGTCGAGGGTCAGCTGCGCCGCCAAGTGGCGGCAGCGATCTCCCGCCTGCGCGACATCGGCTGCTACCGCGGCATGCGCCACCGCCGGAGCCTTCCGGTTCGTGGCCAGCGAACGCGGACCAACGCGCGCTCGCGCAAGGGACCGAAGAAGACCGTCGCCGGGAAGAAGTCCGTGAAGAGCATGAAGTAACCGATGGCCAAGTCCGCGAAACGCAAACCCAGGAAGAACGTCGCCAAGGGCATCGCCCACGTCAAGGCCACGTTCAACAACACCCACATCACGATCACGTCCACGACGGGCGACACGATCTCATGGGGGACGGCCGGCAGCGTCGGCTTCAAGGGCACGCGCAAGAGCACGCCCTTCGCCGCGCAGCGCGCGTCCGAGCAGGCCGCCCATTCCGCGATACGGCACGGGCTGAAGGAGGTCGAGGTGCGCGTCAAGGGCGCCGGCTCGGGCCGCGAGTCGGCTGTGCGTGCGCTCGCCAACGCGGGGCTGAAGGTCACGTCCATCGAGGACGTCACGCCCCTTCCCCACAACGGCTGTCGCGCGCGCAAGCGTCGGCGCGTCTAAGAGGCAGGAACCGATGGCACGTTACACGGGAAACAAGTGCAAGCTCTGCCGGCGGGAAGGCATGAAGCTCTTCCTCAAGGGGCAGCGCTGCTTCACGGACAAGTGCGCTCTGTCGCGTCGCGACTATCCGCCCGGAGTCCACGCCCAGCGGCGGAGCAAGGTGACCGAGTACGGCGTCCGGCTGCGCGAGAAGCAGAAGCTCAAGCGCATCTACGGCGTCCTCGAAGGGCAGTTCAAGCTGTACTTCCTCGAGGCCGAGCGCCTCAAAGGCAACACGGGCGAGAATCTGCTCATGCTCTTGGAGCGGCGCCTCGACAACGTCGTGCTCGCCAGCGGCTTCGCTCTCTCGCGCAATCACGCCCGGCAGCTGATCAACCACGGCCATTTCCGCGTCAACGAGCGGCGTGTGGACGTCGCTTCCTTCCAAGTGCGCGCCGGCGACAGCGTCACTCCCGGACAGCGCGAGAAGACTCGCAAGATCGTTTCCGAAGCGATCGAGGTCAACAAGTCGCAGCCGATCCCCGGCTGGCTCGAGGTCTCCGGCGATTCCCTGACGTCCAGGATCGTCGGCAACCCCGCCCGAACCGACGTCCCGCATCCGATCCAGGAGCAGCTCATCGTCGAGCTCTGCTCGAAGTGAGTTCGAAAGAGGTACCCTCCATGAGAATACGTTGGCGCAACTTCGAACTTCCGAGCAAGGTTCAGGTGGAAGAAGCATCGCTCACCGAGGAGTTCGGCCGGTTCGTGATCGAGCCTTTCGAGCGCGGCTTCGGCAATACGATCGGCAACGGGCTACGCCGCGTTCTGCTTTCCTCGATCGAGGGCGCCGCCGTGACCGCGGTGCGGATCGAGGGCGCTACGCACGAATTCGACAGCCTCGAGGGCGTCTACGAGGACGTGGCCGACATCATCCTGAACATCAAGCGGCTGCGCGTCCAGTACAGCGGTTTCGGCCCGATCATCTGCCGTGTCAAGAAGAGCGGGCAGGGGCCCGTCACGGGCGCGGATGTCGTGTGCGAAGGGGATGCCCGGGTCATCAACGGTGACCTGCACATCTGCACCCTGACCATGGACCGCGAGCTGTCGATGGATCTGGATGTGCGCAATGGCCGCGGGTACGTCTCGGCCGACGACAACCGCGACGAGGACCAACCGCTCGGCACGATTCCCATCGACTCGATCTACTCGCCCGTGTATCGGGTGCGCTATTCGATCGAGAACACGCGGGTCGGCAAGTTCACGAACTACGACCGTCTCGTGCTCGAGGTCTGGACGGACGGCACCGTGTCGCCCGAGATGGCGCTCGTGGAGGCCGCCAAGATCTACCGCAAGCACCTCAACCCGTTCGTGCTCTACGAGACGAGCCGCGAGGACCATCCGACCTTCGAGACTCCCGCGGCGTCGCAGTTCAACGCCCAGAACCAGGAGGACTCGAAGCTGGCCGAGGAGCTCGAGCGGCCGATCTCCGAGCTCGAGCTCTCCGTGCGGGCGCGCAACTGCCTGGACGGCGCGAACTTGAAGACGATTCGCGACCTCGTCACGATGTCCGAGGCGGAGGTCATGAACCTCAAGAACCTCGGCAAGACGAGCATCACCGAGATCAAGAACCAGCTCAAGGAGCGGGGCCTGCACCTTGGAATGAAGGTCGAGCAGGCCTCCGTATAGTCCGGAGAGTTTCAGCCATGCGACACCGCGTAGCCGGCTACAAGCTCGGTCGCACGACCAGCCACCGAATCGCCATGACGCGAAACATGGCGAACTCGCTGATCGAGCACGAGCGCATCATCACTACCGTTCAGAAGGCGAAGGCCGTCAAGCCGTTCGTCGAGAAGCTCGTCACCCTGTCGAAGGACTCGACGCAGCACCATCGGCGACTGGCGTTCGCCAGGCTGCGCAGCAAGGGCGCGGTGGACAAGCTCTTCGACGTGCTCGGACCGCGCTTCAAGGAGCGGCCCGGCGGCTACTGCCGGGTCCTCAAGATGGCGAAGTCGCGCCTGGGCGACAACGGCCAGCGTGCCATGCTCGAGTTCGTCGAACGCTCGCGCGAGGACGAGTCGGGCGAGGTCTAGACCAGGAGAGAGCTAGACCCGCACCAGTCCGACCCGCTGGCAGCCCAGCAGGGCGCCGAGTTCCGTGGCTAGCTCCTCGCTGACGCTGACGGAGTTCTCGCTCGACGCCCGCACGCGGCGCGCGCAGCCGTCTTCCCCAGTGACCTGCAGGAAGACCGGGCTGGGGCCGCGGTGGGAGACGAGGATGGAGCGCAGCTCGTTCAGGAGGCGTTCGTCCTCGGGCTCGAGGCTGACCAGCAGACCACCGGAAAACTTGCGCAGGGCCTCGGGGAGGCCTAGCGCTTCCCCGAGGATCAAGGCCGGCTCGTCGGAACCCTCTTCGAGCTTGCCCCGGCACAGAACGACCGCGCCCTCCAGAAGGGTCTCGCGGCACTCCTCGAAGGTGCGCGGGAAGCACGTGACCGGGACGCTCCCGTGGAGATCCTCCAGCCGGAACCGCGCCATCTTCTTGCCCGCGTAGCGCCCTGATCGGACCAGGCTCTCGGAGCAGCCGACGACGAGTCCCGCGATCCGGACCTCGCTGCCGCCCGCGAGCGTGCCCAGCTCGGAGGTGCGCGTCGACGACAGGAGCGCCACGAGGCCGGCGCGCTCCTCGAGCGGGTGGCCGGACAGGTAGAAGCCCAGGGCCTCGAACTCGACCCGCAGCGTCTCGGCCTTGTCGAAGGCGCAGCGGCCGTCGAGCTCGCCGGCGCCCGAAGGGGCGGGCGACGCCGGGCTGTCGAACAGGCTGCCCTGACCGGAACGCCGGTCGTCGGCCGCTCGCGCCCCCTCGCGCATCGCGGCCTCGAGATGCGCCAGCACGACACCGCGATCGTGTCCCATCGAGTCGAAGCTCCCGGCCTTGGCGAGCGCCTCGAGCGTGGTCTTTCCGACCTGCGTGGGGTCGACGCGCGCGCAGATGGAGAACAGGTCGAGCGGCTCTCCGTTCGCCAGCATCTCGTCGCGCGCGCGGCCGAGCGCCTCGATCGCCTTGTGGCCGGTTCCCTTGATGGCGCCGAATCCGAAACGGATGCTCGCGTTCTCGGGCTCGAACTCCCACGTCGACCTCTGGATGTCCGGGCCGAGGACGGGGATGCCCGATCGGCGAGCGTCGTCGATGAAGTCCTTCACCTTGTCGGAGTCGCCCATCTCGCAAGAGAGGTTCGCGGCGAGGAACGCGGCCCGGAAGTTCGCCTTCAGGTAGGCCGTCTGGTACGTGATGAGCGCGTAGGCGGCCGAGTGCGACTTGTTGAAGCCGTAGCCGCCGAACTTGACCATGTTGTCCCACACCTCCTGGGCGACGCTCAGGGGGCAGCCGTTGGCGACTGCGCCGTCGATGAACTGCGCCGAGAACTTCTGCATGATCTCGGGTTTCTTCTTGCCCATCGCCTTGCGCAGATTGTCCGCGTCGATCATCGAGAAGCCGGCCAGGTTCACCGATGCGAGCATGACCTGCTCCTGGTACACGATGCAGCCGTACGTGTCCTCGAGGATCTCGCGCAGGGAGTCGTGCGGGTACTCGATCGCTTCCTCGCCGTGCTTGCGCCGCACGAACATGTCCACCATCCCCGATTCGAGGGGCCCGGGGCGGTACAGGGCGAGCACGGCGACGAGGTCCTCGAAGCAATCGGGCTTCAGACGCGCGAGCAGCTTGCGCATGCCCTCCGACTCGAGCTGAAAGACGCCGAGAGTGTCCCCCGCCATCAGCATCTCGTACGTCCTCGCGTCGCCCTGCGGGAGGCTCTCGAGGTCGGGCGCCGTTCCGCCCATCTTCTCGATGTTCTCGAGCGCGCGCGCGAGGATTGTCAGCGTGCGCAGCCCGAGGTAGTCCATCTTCAGCAGACCGAGCTCCTCGAGCTGCGGGGCCGGGTACTGCGTCGTGATGTCCTCGCCCGTCAGCGCCAGCGGCACGAACTCGCGCGTGGGGCGGGGCGTGATGACCACCCCGGCGGCGTGCGTCGAGATGTGCCGCGCCATCCCTTCCAGCGGCACGGAGAGCTCGAACAATTGCTCGTAGTCCGGCGAGCTGGCCCGGATCTCTCCGAGCTCGGCGTCCTTCTCGAGCGCCTCGGCCAGGCTCGGCGCCCCCGGCCCCGAGGGGATCTTCTTGGCGATGCGGTCGATGTCGCGCAACGGCAGGTCGAGCACGCGACCCACGTCGCGCACCACCGTGCGCGACGCCATCGTCCCGAAGGTCACGATCTGGGTCACGTTCTCCTCGCCGTAGCGCTGGCGCGTGTACTGGATGACGCGCTCGCGACCCTCTTTGCAGAAGTCGATGTCGATGTCCGGCATCGACACGCGGCTCGAGTTCAAGAAGCGCTCGAAGAGCAGGCCGTGCTCGAGCGGGTCGAGGCGCGTGATGTCGAGCAGGTAGGCGACGATCGAACCTGCTGCGGAGCCGCGGCCCGGGCCCACGGGGATCCGGTTCTCGCGCGCCCAGCGGATCAGGTCCCAGACGATCAGGAAGTAGGAGACGAAGCCCAGGTCGCGGATGACGCGCTTCTCGTGCTCCAGGCGCTCGCGCGCCCGGACCCCCGCCGGCCCGGGGTACTTCCGTTGCAAGCCCTCCTCGAGCAGCCGGTCGAAGAGCGCCTCCGGGGCTTCGCCCGTGGTGGTCTCGAAGACGGGCACGTGGTACTCGCCCAGCTGCAGTCGCAGGTCCACCTGGTCGGCGACGTCGATCGTCGCCTGCAAGCTCTCGGGCAGGTCGCGGAACATCTCGCCCATCTCCTCCCGCGACTTGAAGTAGAGCGTGTCCGTCTCGAACTTGAAGCGCTTCTCGTCGGAGCGCTTGGACCCCGTGTTGATGCACAAGAGGACGTCCTGGGCCTGGCAGTCCTCGCGCCTCAGGTAGTGGATGTCGTTCGTCGCGACCAGGGGAATGCCCGTGCGCTGGTGGAGGCGCACGAGCGATTCGTTGGCCTTCGACTGGATCTCGATCCCGTTCCGCTGCAGCTCCAGCCAGAAGTGCTCCGGACCGAAGACGTCGCGCAGGTGGGCCGCGAGCTCCTCCGCCTCGTTCTCCTTGTCGCGCACGAAGAGCTGGTTGATCTCGCCCGCCAGGCAGCCCGACAGGCACGTGATGCCGCGCGCGTGCTGGTCGAGCAGCTCCATGTCGATGCGCGGGCGGAAGTGGTAGCCCTCGAGGTACGCCGCCGACGCGAGGTGCATCAGGTTCCGGTAGCCGGTCGGGTCGCGCGCCAGGAGCGTGAGGTGGCTGTACCCGTTCCCCTTGCGCTTGTTGTGCGGCTCGTGACGCGAACGCTTGGCGATGTAGACCTCGCTGCCGATCAACGGCTTGATCCCGCCCGCGGTGCACTTCTTGTAGAGCTCGAAGGCCCCGAACATGTTGCCGTGGTCGGTCAGGGCCAGCGCGGGCTGCCCGTCCTCGCGGCAGGCCGCGACGAGGTCGCTGATCCGGTTGGCGCCGTCGAGCAGGCTGTACTCGGAATGGACGTGCAGGTGGACGAAGTCGGGTCGTGCCATGACTGCGCGGATGGGGCGGCTCAGAGGCAGTGAAGAGAACCTGTGCGGCTTCCGGCACCGGCCGGCTTCGTCCTGGCAAGGCGCGCCGACGACGCATCCGTGACTACGGGCCTCGGAGACGCGAGCCGCGGTCCGCCGGAGGCGGATCGAAACGACCCGGCGGGCCGTTTCGAAGGGGGTCCCGCGACGCCACCGGGGCGGAGCCGGGCGGTGCTGCGAGTCGTGGAGTCCTTTTTCACGGCCTCTTAGCCCCGGAGCAAGCGGGACAGGAGTCCCTTCTGGGTGTGGAGCCGGTTCTCGGCCTGCTGGTAGACGAGGCTGCGGGGTCCGTCGAGCACCTCGTCGGAGACCTCGAGGTTGCGGCGCACGGGCATCGAATGCATGAGCTTGGCATCGGACCCGAGGGCCATGGTCCGCTCGTCGAGCGTCCAACCGCTCATGCGACCGACGCGGCTCGCCGCGAGGGTCGGGTTGCCGTAGGCATCCAGGGACTGCCACGAGCGTGCGTAGACCACGTTCGCTCCCTCGACGGCGTCCTCGATGGCGAGCCCGAGCTCGAGCTCGCTTCCGACTTCCCGGGCGAGCCTCTGGGCGTCGCTCGTGACGCCCTCGTCCAGCTCGAAGCCGCGCGGGCTGGCCACCGCGACGTTCATGCCCATGCGCAGCGCCGCCATCAGGACCGAGTGGATTACGGCCGGGCTGCCCGGCGAGGGCGAGCGCGTCCATGTGATCGCGAGCCGGCGTCCGGAGATCTCGCCCAGGGTCTCGCGCAGCGTCATCAGATCCGCGAGTGCTTGCAGCGGATGCCACAGCGCGCTCTCCATGTTGATCACCGGGACCCGGGAGTACTCGGCCCAGGTCCGGATCCCCTCGTCGCGCCGGTCGACCGCCCACGACTGGCCCTCCGGCGCCGGGCGGATCGCGAGCGCGTGGACGTAGCGCGACAGCACGCCGGCGGCGTCCTTGATGTGCTCCGGGGCGGCGCCATCCATGACGGTGCCGACCCGGTACTCGAGGTCCCAGAAGTCCGAGGTCGCCGTCAGGTTCACCGAGTGGCCGCCGAGCTGGTGCATCGCCACCTCGAGCGAGGTGCGCGTGCGCAGGGAGCCGCGGAAGAAGAGCTGACCCACCACGCGCCCGCGCAGGTCGTCCCTGGACGGGCCGCGCTTGATGCGCCGCGAGAGCTCGAGAATGTCCTCCACCTCCTGCTCGGACAGCTCTCCGAGGTGCAGGAAGTGGCGCATGCCGCGCTCGCCGACCATGCCAGCAGACTCTACCGGCGACGCCGGCCGAATCCAGTGCCACGGCGAGCGGGGAGATGCCGCGCTCGGCCGCGCGCGCCCTTGACACGCCCCGAGGCCAGGGCTACAACCACCCGCCCGGGCACCCGTGGCTCAACTGGATAGAGCACCTGACTACGGATCAGGAGGTTACAGGTTCGAGTCCTGTCGGGTGTACCACCATGCGGGCGGAGGAAGGTCGAGACGTCGTGCCCGCGGGTCCTTCGCAATCCAAGAAGCTGTCGCACCCGGACGAGGTCGCGGTGCGTGAACCTGGCCGGAGGCCCCGTAGCGACGGGGGCGACGGGGGCGACGGGGACGACGGGTGCGTCGGGGACGCACGGGCCGACTTCCGGTGGATGGGGCTCGCGCTCGACGAGGCGCGCCGCGCAGCCGACCGCGGCGAGGTCCCGGTCGGGGCGGTCGTCGTGCGTGCGGGCGAGGTGCTCGCCCATGCGCACAACCTGACGCGCGCGCGCGGCGACCCGACGGCCCACGCGGAGATGCTCGCCATCTCCGAGGCCGCCCGGCGGAGCGGGTACGAGCGGCTGCTCGATGCGAGCGTCTACTGCACGGTCGAGCCCTGCTTCATGTGTGCCGGCGCACTCGTCCACGCGCGCGTCGCGCGCGTCGTGTGGGGCGTCCGGGACCCGAAGTTCGGCGGCTGTGCCTCGCTCGGCAACGTGCTCGACGACCCGCGTCTCAACCACAGGGTGCGGCAGGCGGAGGGCGTGCGCGCCGATGAGGCGCGCGAGCTCCTCCAAGCGTTCTTTCGAAGACTACGCGCGGCCGGGGACACGGCCTAGCCGCGCGACCAGGGAGAGGTGCCGGAGTGGCCGAACGGACTGGTTTCGAAAACCAGCGCGTGCCTCGTGTGCGCCGGGGGTTCGAATCCCTCCCTCTCCGCCATCCCACGCCGCGGCGTCGCGCCGCGGCGTCCGAGGAGAGGTGTCCGAGCGGCTGAAGGAGCACGCTTGGAAAGCGTGTAAGTCGGCAACGGCTTCGCGGGTTCGAATCCCGCCCTCTCCGCCATCCAACGCGAGCCCGGCGGTGGGCTCGGTCCCACGCGATGGATCCCGTCCGAACCGGGTCAGGCCGGGAACGGAGCAGCCCTAAGGGTGCGGATCCAGGCGCGAGGTGCCCGGGCCCTCCGGCGGGCTCGCGGCGTCGTGCCCGCGCGCGCGCGATGCGCCCGGCGGATAGACTCGGGCTCCATGTCCTACCTCGTCCTGGCGCGCAAGTACCGGCCGAAGACCTTCGAGGAGGTGGCCGGACAGGATGTCGTGACGCGCACGCTGCGCGGCGCCATCTCCGAGGGGCGCGTGGGTCACGCCTACCTCCTCTGCGGGCCGCGCGGCACCGGCAAGACGACCTCGGCGCGCCTGTTCGCCAAGGCTCTGAACTGCGAGAAGGGGCCCACGCCGATCCCGTGCGGGGAGTGCGAGCGCTGCCTCGCCGCCGACCGCGGGAACGAGGTCGACCTGGTCGAGATCGACGCGGCCTCCAACACGGGCGTGGACCACGTCCGCGAGCTGCGCGACCAGACTGCGTACGTCCCGCTGCGCGCGCGCTTCAAGGTCTACATCGTCGACGAGGTGCACATGCTGTCGAAGGCGGCCTTCAACGCTCTCCTGAAGACGCTCGAGGAGCCGCCGCCGCACGTCAAGTTCCTCCTCGCGACGACCGAGCCGCACAAGGTCCCCGACACCATCCTCTCCCGCTGCCAGGTGCTGCGCCTCGTTCCGCTCGACGAGGAGACGATCCGCGCCCGGCTCGACGAGGTCTTCCGGCTCGAGGGCATCGACGCCGAGGACGGGGTGAGCGCGGAGCTCGCCCGGCGAGCGCGGGGCGGGATGCGCGACGCGCTGTCGCTCGCCGACCAGCTGCTGGCCCTCGTGGGCTCGAAGCCGAGCCGCGCGGACCTCGACCGGCTCTCGTCCGAGACGTCCACCGCGGTCATCGAGGCACTCGTCGACGCCCTCGTCCGGGGCCAGCGGCTCGAGCTCCTCGAGGCCCTGCCGGCCGTCGAGGGCGGCGAGTCGGAGCTGCTGTCGGGATTGCTCGATTACCTTCGCGGTTGTCTCGTCGTGGGGCTGTGCGGGCCCGAGGCGCCCATGCTGACCGCGGCCGACGAGCTGAAACGCACGATGCACGAGCGCGCGAAGGCGATCGGCGCGCGGCGCCTCGAGCTGTGGTTGCAGGAGCTGCTGGCGGCGCGCGAGCGCATGCGGCTCTTGCCGGCGCACGGCCGCACCGTGCTCGAGGTGACGCTGCTCGAGCTGTGCGAGCAGGAGACGGCGCTGGAGCTCTCCGAGATCGCCCGGCGCCTGCTCGCCCTCGAGGCGCGCCTCGCGGGCGACGCGCCCGCCGCGCCCGCGCCCGCGCCCGCGCGCCCCCCCGCGCCGGTGCCGGCGCGCTTGCCCGAGGACGACGCGCCGCCCGCCTCGCGAACGGCGCGCACGTCCAGTCACGCCGACACCTGGGCGGCCTTCCTCGATCGGCTTGCGGAGAAGAAGCCGGCGCTCTCCGAGATCGTCGCGCGCCGCGGCGAGCTCGTGCGGCGCGCAGAGGGTCGCGCGGTCGTCAAGCTGACCGGGCTGCGCGACGAGGAGCGCCTCCTGCTCGACGACGCGCGCAACCAGCGCAGCCTCTCCGCGGCCTTCTCGGCGGCGGCGGGAACCGAGGTCGAGCTCGAGGTGCAGGACGCGGCGCGCGCGCGTCCGGGGCGCGAGGACGGTTTCACTCGCAAGGTCGCCGACCTCTTCGACGGCCGTATCGAGGAGTGATACGATGTCGCTGATGAGCGGTTCGCCGGGTGAGATGGGCAACCTGCTCAAGCAGGCCCAGCGCATGCAGCGCGCGATGGACGAGGCCCGCGAGGAGCTGCGTCGGACGACCGTCGAGGGGTCCGCCGGAGGCGGGGCCGTGCGCGTCGAGGTGAGCGGTGACGGGCGGGTCCGGCGCGTCGAGCTCAGCGACGAGGTCTTCCGGACCGGGACGCGCGAGGAGCTCCAGGAGATGCTGCAGGCCGCGCTCGAGAGCGGGATCGAGCAGGCGGCGCGCCTGCGCGACGAGCGCATGGCCCAGGTGACGGGCGGCCTGCAGCTCCCGGGCCTGATGTAGGACCGGCTGCGTCCTCGACCGTTTGCGCCCGCCGCGTCGATCGGCGACTCTGGCTCCATGGCCTACCCGGCTCCCATCGAGGCCCTCGTCGACGCCTTCCAGCGCTTCCCGGGCATCGGGCGGCGCAGCGCCGAGCGCCTCGCGTTCCACGTGCTGCGCGATCCGAGCTCGCGCGAGCTCGCGCGGGCGATCGAGCGCGCCCTCGACCTCTCCCAGCGCTGCCGGGAGTGCGGCAACGTGAGCGACGCCGACCCTTGCGCCCTGTGCGCCGACCCCGAGCGCGACGCGGGTCTCCTGTGCGTCGTGGAGGAACCCCGGCACGTCGAGGCGCTCGAGCGCTCGCGCGCCTACCGCGGCCGATACCACGTCCTCATGGGAGCGCTCAATCCCGCCGATGGGACCGACGAGCGGCATCTCGCCCTGCACGCTCTCGTCTCGCGCGTGCGGCGCGGCGGCGTGCGCGAGGTGATCCTCGCGACCGACGCGGACGCCGAGGGCGAGGCGACCGCGCGTCTGGTGCTCGAAGCCCTCGAGGCCCTCGAGGCCCTCGGGACACCGGGAGCATCCGGGAGTCCACCGCCCGCGATCACGCGCCTGGCGCGTGGCCTCCCGGCCGGCAGCGCGATCGAGTACCTGCACAAGGGCGTGCTCGAGGACGCTCTCGAGGGTCGGCGGCGCGTGCGTTCACGGCCGTCGCCGGATGTTGCGCGCGAGCCGAGGGGGCCCGGACCCGGCTCTCAACCTACCCGGAGCAGCGGTCGATAGGACTCCGCAATCGGTCGCAGCGACCGGGGGTCATGGGTCGGCTCGGTCTCAGCCAGGGAATGGGGATGCGCACGGAGCAGCACATGCTGCTCCTGCCGCGCATGCTGCAGTCGATCGAGATCCTGCAGCTGCCCGTGGTCGAGCTCGAGACCTACCTGCTCGAGGCGGCCGAGAGCAACGAGGCGCTGAGCGTCGAGTCGCCCGAGCTTCCGGGCGAGGCACCGCCGCCGCGCTCGCGCGCGGAGTCGGACGCGTACGACGAGTGGCTGCGGAACCAGCCCGGTCCCCCGAAGGGACTCCACGAGCGCGTCGAGGAGCAGCTGTCGACCGCCGAGCTCGCGCCCCTCGAGAGGGAATGGGTGCGGCTGCTCATCGCCTGCCTCGACTCCGCGGGATACCTCAGCATGGACGACGACGCCCTGCTGCAGCACGCGCGCGAGCGCGGGCTCGAAGGGGACGCGGGGGACCTGGGAGGGGCGATCGCGGCGCTCCAGGGGCTCGAGCCGCGCGGCATCGGCGCGCGCGACGCGGTCGAGGCGCTGCTCCTGCAGCTCGATCCGAGCGGGGAGGACTACCCCAGCCTGTGCGAGCTCCTCGAGGAGCACCTCGACGAGCTCGCCCGCAACAAGCTCCCCGGCGTCGCGCGGGCGATGGGGATCGAGATCGCGGAGCTCGCGCGGCTGATCGACGCGCTGCGCGAGCTCGACCCGCGCCCCGTGGCGGGCCTCATCGAGGAAGACGTGCCGGCGCTCCTTCCGGACGTCGTCGTCGAGTGGACCGGGGACGGGTACGAGGTGCGCCTGGCGTCGGGCGCCCTTCCGACCGTGCGCATCGACCCCGACGTCGGCGCGCTGGCGAAGGACCCGCGGCTCGCGCCTCCCGAGCGCCGCTACTTGCGGGGCAAGCTCGACCAGGCGCGCTGGATCGTCGACGCCGTCGAGCAGCGCCGGCAGACGATCCTGCGCGTCGCGACCGCGGTGTTCGAGCACCAGAGGCCCTTCCTGGACCAGGGGCCCGGGCACCTGCGACCGCTGCGCATGGGCGAGGTGGCGGAGCGCCTGGGGATCCACGTCAGCACCGTCAGCCGCGCGGTCGCGGGCAAGCACGCCCAGACGCCCTTCGGCGTCTTCCCGCTGCGCGACTTCTTCCAGGCGCCGACCGGCGCCGACGGCAGCGCCGCGCGCGACGAGGTCCGCGAGTCCGTGCGCCGGATCGTCGCCGCCGAGGACGCGGCTCGGCCGCTGTCCGACGACGAGATCGTCGCCCTCCTGGGCGGGCAGGGGATCGAGCTGGCGCGGAGGACGGTGACGAAGTACCGCGGGGAGCTCGGGATTCCGAGCTCGTACCGGCGAAAGCGACATCGGGGGTAGACCCGTGCTCGTGCCCGTGCCCGAACGACCCACGGCGAGCCCGGAACGAGCCGCGAGCGTGCGACGAACCCCGGTCTCCCGTGGCATCGGTCGCACGCTCGCCACCCGTTCGAGCTCGCTGTGGCTCGGTCGGGCACGGGCTCGGGCACGGGTCGAAGCCGAGCCGCCCGCGAGAGCCCACTCGCTACACTCCCGCGGTGCGCAACGTCCGCATCGAGGTCGCCTACGACGGCTCGCGCTTCTTCGGCTGGCAGCGCCAGGACGGCTTCGACTCCGTCCAGGCGGCGCTCGAGCGAGCGCTCGCCGAGCTCACGGGGCAGGTCGTCACCGTCCAGGGTGCGGGGCGCACCGACACGGGCGTGCACGCCCTGCGGCAGGTGGCCCACTTCCACGTCGACACGCGCCTGGACGACGACCGCCTGCGGCACGCGACCAATGCCCATCTCGCAAAGGGCGTCGTCGTGCGGCGCCTCGAGACCTGTCGCGACGACTTCCACGCGCGCTTCGACGCGATCGGCAAGCGCTACCTGTACATGACCGTCTGCTCGCGCTTCGCCCCGCCCTTCGGGCGTGCCTACGCGCACTGGGAGAACCAGCCGCTCGACCTCGCGTCGATCCGCGCGGCGGCGCGCCGGCTCGAGGGCACCCACGACTTCCGGGCCTTCGGCAACGCCGGCTCGCCGCGCAAGACGACCGTCCGCACGGTGCGCCGGCTCGCCGTCCTGGCCCGGCGGGAGCGCCTCGCCTTCGTCGTCGAGGGCCCGGGGTTCCTCTACAACATGGTGCGCACGCTGGCGGGCACCCTGCTCGAGGTGGGGTGCGGGAGGCGTACCCCGGCGTCGGTCGAGCTCGCCCTGGCGAGCGGGGAGCGGGCGGCGGCGGGCCCGACCGCTCCGGCGGCCGGGCTCTACCTCTTGCGCGTCCTGTACCCCGGCGTGACCTTCCGCGGCCGCGACCGCGGGCCGCACGGCGTCCCCGGGCCCTTCCAGTACTGAGCGGGCCCGCGCGTGGTCGCTGCGGCCCGCAAGGCGCCGGCTACGCACGACGACCCCTTGACGGGAGCCCGCTTCCGTCCCACCTTGGACATCGACCCCATGGCCCCCTCGATTCGTCCCAGGCTGTCGCTTTTCGCCGCGCCGGCCTCGGACGTGGGAGCGCAGCTCCGATATGGGGATACCGATGGATCGGGTGGGGCTGGAGCCGGGCGTGCGGGCTTGCCGCAGCCCTTTGGCAGAGCTCGTGAGGATCGTCCTCGTGAGGATCGTCCTCGTGAGGATCGTCATGGGGGCTCACCCGTCCCTGGACCCTCGTTGAGAGAGGAGGTTCGCATGAAGACCGAAGTCTCCATCCTGCACCACGACTACCCCGCTCGCGTGCGCGAAACAGTGGAGGAGAAGCTGCAGCACCTGGGCAGGTTCTGCGATTGGGTCGTCTCGATTCGCGCCCTTCTCGAACGCCAGGCCGACGATCATCGCGTCGAGATCGTCGCGAACGCCGGCGGTGGAACCGTGCTCGTCGCCGACGCCACCGCCGACGCATTCTCGGTCGCGCTCGAAGAGGCGGTCGAGCGCATGGGACGGCACCTCAAGCGCCACCACGACAAGATCACCAAAGACCGCCACCGCGGCGGTCGCATCGGACACTAGGCCAACACGAGCCCGGACTCGCCCCGCGGCTGGGCGCCCCCCGTCGCCGTCCCCCCACGGGGTGGCGCGGGGGGCACCTGTGATTCGAACCGGGCTTTGTTAGCCTTTGGGCCGTGCCCTCCTCCCCCGGGAACGTGCTTCTCGGGGGCTCTCCTACCTCCCCGCGGGACGAGGCCGCCCCCCGAAGCATGAATTGGTGGAAACAGTTCAAACCCAAGGGCTGCAGCGTGCGGCTGAAAGCGACGGAGAAGGAGGGGCTGCTCCAGGAGCTCATCGACAACATGGTCGTCGCGCAGCTCCTGAGCGAGGAGTTGCGGGAGTCCGCCGTCAAGGCGCTCCGGGAGCGCGAGCAGCTCGGTTCGACGGGCGTCGGCCAGGGGGTCGCCATCCCGCACGTGAAGCTGGAGGGCATCGCCCGCGCCGTGTGCAGCCTCTCGATCCACGAGGAGGGCATCGACTGGGCGGCCGTCGACGGCGCGCCGGTGCGCATCTTCTTCACCGTGCTCAGGCCGCCCGAGGCCAGCCCGGCCCACGATCCGGAACGCCACCTGGACATGATGCGCTGGATCGCGAAGCTGGCCCGCGAGTCGGATTTCCGGCGCTTCGCGACGAGTGCCAGGACCAAGACGGAGCTCGTCGGGCTGCTCAAGGAGATGTCGACCGTCTGAGCGCGGGGAACGGGCGGCCCTGCACATCCGGAAACGTTTTCCCTGCAGCTCGAGATTTGGAAGCCCGCCGCAGCGTTCGGGTCGTCAACGACTCGGGCCTCCATGCCCGCCCGTGCCACGCCGTCGTCTCCACCGCGCTGGCGTTCGACGCCGACCTGCGCGTGCACAACGGGGCCCAGGAGGCCAACGGCAAGAGCATCCTGGAGCTGATGACCCTCAACGCTCCGCGAGGCACGGAGCTCGAGCTGATCGCGCGTGGCCGGGATGCGGAGGCGCTGGTCTGCGCTCTGGTGGTCCTGTTCGCATCGGGTTTCGAGGAAACGTCCTAAACCGAACCGCCCAGGCGGTCCGAAGGGTCGGCTGGAAGCTGCCGCCGTCCCCCGCTCCGGCGCCTCGCCGGCAGCCATGTGGACCCCGAGAGCACGGAGTGCCTGAGCGTGTTTCGAAAGAACAAGAGAGTCGTGGGTCTCGACCTGGGCTCGGCCGTCGTCAAGGCGGTCGAGATCTCCCTCGAAGGTCCCGAGCCGGTGATCACCGGCTTCGGTCGGGCGGAGATCCCTCCGGGAGGTGACACGGCCGAAGCTGTCGGTCAGGTCTTCCGGGAGGGGAGCTTCAAGAGCAAGCGGGTCGTGACCGGGGTCTCGGGCCAGTCGGTCGTCGCGCGCTACATCCCGATGCCGCGCATGTCGGACGAGGAGCTGCAGCAGGCGATCCGCTTCGAGACGGACAAGTACCTGCCCTTCGACCTGGCGGACGTCGTGATGGACTGCCAGGCGCTGCGCCGCCGCGGGAACGACGCCGACCGACGCGACGACGAGATGAAGGTGCTGCTCGCCGCCTGCCGCAAGGAGACGCTGCACGAGCAACTCGACATCCTCGTCCGTCAGGGGCTGACCCCGATCGCGATCGACGTGAACCTCTTCGCGCTCGCGAACGCCTGGGACCTGTGCGGGCTCGCCGCCGACGAGCTCGTCGCCGAGGACACCGGACATGCCATCGCGCTGGTCGACGTCGGCGCCTCGCGGACGTCGATCAACGTCCTGCGCGAAGGCGAGACGTGCTTCAGCCGCGAGATCAACATCGGCGGTGGCGACATGACGCAGGCCGTCGCCCGCCGCCTCGGGGTCGAGAACTTCGAGGCCGAGGCGATCAAGCGCGCCGGTGACGCGCACGAGGCCGAGGTGAACAGCGCCATCGGGCCGGTGCTCGAGGACCTCGCCAGCGAGCTCTCGCTGTCGATCGACTACGTCGAGCACCACGAGGGCGTCGGCGTCGAGGAGATGCTGCTGTCCGGTGGGGGAGTCCTGGCTCCCGGCGCGACGGCCTACATCGAACAAGCCACGTCGCGTCCGGCGCGGACCTGGACTCCGATGGAAGGACTGCGAGTGGACGTGAACCGCGTCGACGTCGAGGAGCTCGAAGCGTGGGCCTCCTCGCTGGTCGTCGCCGTGGGCCTGGCGTCGAGGGTCAGATTCGAATGATTCAGATCAACCTTCTCCCCGAGGAGTACCGTCGCAGGGCGCGTACACCGGTCAAGCTGCTCTTGACCGTGTCCGGCTTCGTCGCGGTGGCTGCGTCGCTGCTGGCGTACTGGGTATGGCTCGCATTCGGCGTCGCGGCCGAGATCGAGACGCAGCGCTCCGTCGCGCAGCTCGAGCTGGACGGCCTGACGCCCCAGGTCAACTACCACAAGTCCCTGGACGGCGAGATCAAGGTCTACGCCTCTCAGGAGCGGACGCTGTCCGACATCACGGCGCAGCGTGTCCTGTGGACGCGCAAGGTCGACGAGCTGATCGACGTCGTGAACTCGGGCGACGAGGGAGTCCGCCACTACATCTGGTTCGACGACCTCTCGGTCACCCAGAAACAGGACAGCCGCACGAACACGTACGGCGACTTCAAGGCGAGCGGTCACTCCGGTTCCGCGAAGTGGGACCAGGTGGCCAACTTCCTCGAGGACCTGGCCGATCCCGAGCTGACGGCCTTCATCCACGACTTCCACTCTCCCGACTGGCCGGAAGGTCAGCAGAGCACCAAGGACGACACGCTCATCCCGAGCGAAGTCTGGGCCTTCCCGCTGTCGATGACGCTGAAGAGCCCCGATGAGCGCGCGGCGTCCGAGAAGGCGGCCGTGAAGAAGCCCGAGGAGGCGCGGCAGTGAGCGATCGCAAGGTCTGGTTCAGCGTGATCGGCGGCGGCCTCCTCACGTGCGGGGGCCTGGCGGGCCTCATCTACATGAAGAAGGACGCCATCGAGCAGGCCGAGAAGGACGTCGCGTCCATCCACGCCCACATCGACAGCGCGCGCAAGCTCATCGAGGGCACCGCGCGCCTCGAGCGCGAGGTGATCGTCCTGCGTGAGATGGCGGACGTTATCAAGACGATCCTGCCCAACTCCGAGGACGTCAACAATCTGATCCGCACGATCTACGATTTCGCCGACGAGGCTGAGATCGAAACGAAGTCCTACAAGAAGAAGGCGAACGCCCGACGCCAGTCCGCCGGCGAGTTCGACAAGGTCTCGTACACGCTGAGCCTGGAGGGCGACATCTTCCAGTTCCTCGCCTTCATGAACCTTCTGGAGACGCACGAGCGCTTCATCGCGGTTCCCGGATTCCGCGTCACGGCGGCGTCGCGGCGGCAGATCGAGGAGGACGGCGTCGCGCGCCACAAGTACACGCTCGACATCGAGACCTACAAGTACGAGCAGCAGGGCTCCGGGCAGCCGGTGCGCATCGAGGGCTACGATCGCAAGCGCGAGCTGCTCTCGGGCGAGATCAACCGGCGCCGCTCCGCGCTGCTCCTGGCGAGCTTCCACTACCGCGGGCCGCGCGGTCGCCGCGACCCCTGGATCGACCCGCGGGTCCCGGCGCGCTCCGACACGAGCCCGCTGTCCGTGCAGGACCAGATGGAGCTCGTCGAGGACCTGCGCCTGCGCGTGGTGGCGGCGGACGCCAAGTGGGATGAAGTTCAGGCCGCCGAGAACGTGCTGGCGTCCATGGTCAAGCGCCAGGAGCTGGCCGAGATGATCGGCTACCTGGACGAGGACCTGCGCCGCATCGATACGGAAGGCCAGATCACCTACGTCCCGGCGCAGAAGCGCCTCGCGAACGAGGTCCACCTACCCCTCGACGAGCTGCGCAAGGCGCTCGCGGAAGGCGCGAGCGTCCTCGGCCCCTCCAAGGAGATGCTGGCCGAGGTGCGCGACGCGATGCACAGGCACCTCGACCTGGGCGAGTACAACCTCGCGCTAGAGGCGTTCGGGACGGTCAAGGCCGACCTCGACCTCCTCAAGGGCGACCCCATCCGCGAGGAGATCGCCGCGGAGATCCTCGTCCTGGCGGAGGATGCCACCATCCTGCGCGACTTCGAGAAGATCAAGCTGAGCATCGAGGGGTACGCAATCATCGAGGGAACTCCTCCGGCGGTTCTCGTCAACGGTCGATCGTTGGGAGTCGGAGACAAGGCTTCCATGGAGCTCGAGATCTTCGACATTCGCCCGGGTGAGATCGACTTCATCTACCGAGGAGTGATCCTCACCAAGTTCTTCTAGAGCCGGACGGCCGCAGCCCCCGCGGCATTCGGTTCCACGACATCCCCAACAACCCCATGAGACCCCCGGTGGGATTGACCGTGAATACACTAAAAGGCTTCGTCCTCACTGTCCTCGTCGCCTTGCTCGGCACGACGACCGCGGAGGCCCAGGTCCCCAGCTTGGACGCGCGCGTCAACATGAACGTCGTCGAGCAGGACCTCTCGCAAGTCGTGCAGTTCCTGCGCGAGCGCTCGGGCGCGAACATCGTCATCCTGGCCGGCGGGGAGAACAAGGTCCGCGACCTGCAGCTCTCGGACGTCCACTGGCGCGACGCGCTGGAGTACGCCGTCGAGCTTGCCGGATGCGTCGTCGAGGAAGACAAGAGCGGCGTGCTCGCGATCAGTCGCCCGGTACGCGTGACGTTCAACTTCCCCGACGCCGACATTCGCGAGATCATCGACACGATCGGCAAGGTCTCGGGCGCCAACATCATCACCGGACCAGAGGTGTCTGGCACCCTCGCCGTGCGCCTGAACGACGTTCCGTGGCGTGACGCGCTGGACGAGATCGTCAAGACGCGCGGCTACACCGTCGTCCAGGAGAAGCGCGGAATCCTGCGCGTGGTAGATCCGGCCACGCTCAAGGAGCAGATGTTCACGCGCTACTACCGCCTGCGCTTCCTGCGCCCGCGGGGCGACTACGTGCCGGTCATCAACTCCGAGTTCGTCGACGGCAACGCCCAGCTGCCGCGCGGCGACGTGAAGGAGCACTTCACCGTCCTGGACGCGTTCCGCAGCACGCTGACCAACAGCGGCAACGCGAAGGGCGAGCTCGAGTACATCGACAGCGAGAACGTCCTGATGATCACGGACACCGTGCAGGTGCACGAGAGCATCCGCGAGATCATCAACCGCCTCGACGTCGAGCCCGCGCAGGTCTTCTGTGACGTCAAGTTCGTCTCGACGCTGAACACCGACCTCCTCAGCCTCGGCGTAGACTACGGCGACGAGGGTCCCAAGGTCTCGTTGTCGGGCGGGCAGATCCCGATCACCTTCCCGTTCGACCTCGGGGAGGGCGGCTTCGAGGACTACATGATCGTCAACCGGCGAGGGTTCGGACCGTTCGCCAACCCCGACCTCAACGAGGGGGCGACGATCACCCCGAGCACCATCTTCGGTGCCCTCTCCTTCACGGAGTTCCAGGCGACGCTGCGCCTGCTCCAGCGCGATACCAAGGCCGAGGTGATCCAGGCTCCCAAGCTCATCACCCTCGACGGCAAGGCGGCGACGATCTTCGTCGGCGAGACGGTGCGCTACGCCGAGGCCAAGTCCGAGCAGGGGCAGGCCGGCGGCCTCGTCCTGTCGGTCGAGGAGGCGCAGGGCTCGCCCGTGGAGGTCGGCTTCCAGCTCCTCGTGCGACCCTACGTCGTCCCCGGCGCCAGCCAGATGATGATGGAGATCATCCCCAAGGAGACCAGCCTCTCCGGCGACAGCACGGGCTCGTCGCTGGCACCGGCCGGCTTCGACATCTTCACGGTCGGCGCCGCGGGTCTCGAGGGATCGATCGCACTGCCGCGTACCCGCGCCTCCACGATGGTCACCCAGATGATGCTGCACTCGGGCCAGACGGCCGTCATCGGCGGTCTGACGACGGACACGGACACGACGATCGTGTCGCGCGTGCCGTTCCTGGGCCGCATCCCGATCATCGGGTGGCTGTTCAAGCACAAGGCCGATACCCGCGACCGGCGCAGCCTGGTGATCTTCCTCACGCCGTACCTGCTCCAGTCGCCCGAGGACAACGAGGCCGTCCTGCAGATGGAGCTGTCGCGCCGGCGCAGTCGCCTGAAGGACGAGCTCGACGCCCTGTACGAGAGCGCGGGAAGCCCCTACGAGGCCGACTAGCCCGAAGCTCGACGGGGGAACCGCACCCAGGGGGGGGCCGCCGCCGGGCGGTCCCCGGGCGCGGTCCTCTTTTTATCCGCTTGGGATTCGACACCTCCCTCCGGATTGGCGAGCATGGTCCTGCCGCCGGAGGTCTTCGGGGGGCCGATCGGGCCCCCTGGGCGCGGACCTCGTCTCGCGCGAAGCGAAGCGTTCCCGCGCCGAAGGAACGGCCTTCCCGGCATCCAAGCCCCAGGCCCAGTCCGAGGCCGGCGCTCTGCCATGAGCGCGGCCCGGGCCCTGACAACCCGAACACGTGGATCGGCGCCCGACGAGCGCGCGCCGGCGCATCGCGCCTGGAAGTCGCCTCGTCGCGTCGACCACCGAGTCGATCGACATGACGCACCAACCGTTCCCGGGGTCGGATTCCCCGGGCTGGGAAACGAGCCGAGACAGTGACGACGAACAATCGAACCCCCGGATCCCGGAAGGGAGGTCGAGCAAGGCGGGAACGGCCTTCGGTGCCGGGCTCGACGGCGACCGCGGAGACTCCGCGGCGGCCGTAGAGTCCGCTCCGCCCAAGCGCTCGCGGCGCGGGCGAGCGCGCAAGAAGCCGCGAGCGCACGAACCCGGCCCCGATGGCAGCGGCGGCAGCGGCGGCGGTGCCGGCGGTGCCGGCGGCCCAAGCGACGAGCGCGCGAAGGAGCCCCGCTCGCGCTCTTCGCGCAGGAGGCGTCGTTCGGGAGCGGGAGACGGAACGAAGAGCAGCCTGAAGAGCCCGAGCCGCGACGCCGCGCAGCGTGCCGATCCGGCGGGCGAGGCGCCGTCGGGCGCGGGCGAGGACGCCGCGAACGGCGCCCCCAAGCGCCGGCGCCGGCGCGGCTCGCGCGGCGGCAGACGACGCAAGTCGAAGGGCAAGGCCGCTGCCGTCGAGGTCGAGGCGATCCCCGGCGAAGAGGACGACCTCCCCGAGCTTCCCGACGAAGCCGAGCTCGTCGATTCCGGGCAGCCGCGAGAGGCGGGGACGCGCCAGCAGCGAGGGCGCGCGGAGAGGGGCGCCAGGGAGACGGGCGCGGCGGGCTCCGCCAAGAAGGGCGGCAAGAAGCGCCGCAAGAAGGGCGCCAAGAAGGCCGGCGCGCGGCACGCCGACGAAGGTGGCGGCAAGGGCGCTGGGCCCCGCAGGAGCAAGCAGGCTCGCCGCGAATCGAGCGAGCCCAGGGCCGTTCGATCGCTCGAGCGCGATCAGATGATCCTCGTCAACGCGGTCGACCAGGAAGAGAAGCGCGTGGCCGTGGTCGAGGACGGCCGCATCTTCGAGCTCCTGATGACCGTCGAGAGCCAGAAGACGCTCGTCAGCGACATCTATCGCGGCAAGGTCGTCAACATGGAGCCCGCGATCGGGGCTGCCTTCGTCGATTTCGGCCAGGGACGAAACGGCTTCCTGCACACCTCGGACGTGATGGGCGTCTACGGCGAGGACGGGTTCACCCTCGACAAGCTGCTCACGGCGAGCGTCGATCCCGACGAGCTGGACGACAGCTCCGCCGGCTCGGCGGTGCGCGACCTCGACGAGTCGACCTCGAAGGACGGCGAGGGCAAGGGACGGCGCCGCGAGCCGCACCGGCGCATGCGCCAGCGCCTGCCGATCACCGACCTCCTGCGGGTCGGAGACTACGTCGTGGTGCAGGTCACCAAGGACGCGATCGGCGACAAGGGCCCCACGCTCACGACGTACATCTCGATTCCCGGTCGCTACCTCGTGCTGATGCCGTCGATGTCGCGCACCGGGGTCAGCCGCAAGATCGAGGACGAGAAGGAGCGCAGGCGTTTGAAGCGCATCCTGCAGTCGCTCGACATCCCGGCCGGCATGGGCGTCATCGTGCGTACGGCCGGAGTCGGCCAGACCAAGACCGAGCTGCGGCGCGACCTCGACTACCTGCTCGGGCTGTGGGAGACCTTCGGCCGGCGGCTCAAGAGCGGCCGCGGACCGACCGCGCTCTACCAGGAGTCCGACGTCGCGATCCGCACGCTGCGCGACCTCTTCGACAACTCCCGCACCCAGGCCGTCGTCGTCGACGATCCCATGGTGTACGAGCAGCTCATCGAGTTCGCGAAGCAGCTCATGCCGGAGCACGTCGATCTGATACGGATGCACGACGCGGACCGCCCGATCTTCCACCACTACGGCATCGAGGCGGACTTCGAGCGGGTCTTCGCGCGGCGCGTCGACCTGCCGTCGGGAGGCTCGATCGTCTTCGACCAGACCGAAGCCCTGGTGGCGATCGACGTGAACTCCGGGCGCACGCGCACCGACGGATTCGACTTCGAGGAGATCGCGCTCAAGACCAACCTGGACGCGGTCCCCGAGATCGCGCGCCAGATCCGGCTGCGCGACCTGGGCGGGATCATCGTCTGCGACTTCATCGACATGGTGCGGCAGGCGAGCATGCGCGAGGTCGAGCGCGCGCTGCGCGCCGAGCTCTCCGACGACCGGGCGCGCAGCAAGATCGGCCGCATCTCGCAGTTCGGATTGCTCGAGATGACCCGCCAGCGCCTCGGCCCGGGGACCCACAAGAAGGTCTTCCAGGCCTGCCCGCGCTGCCGCGGCACCGCCCGCGTCCGCACCGTGCCCTCGCGGGCGGCGGCCATCCTGCGCCGCCTGGGCTCGGCCCTGACTCAGAAGGGGTTCAGCGCCGTCGAGGTGCGCGCCCACCCCGAGGTGATCGACTACCTGCGCGAGGACCTCTACGACTACCTGCGCGCGCTCGAGCACCGCTTCGAGAAGGAGCTCGAGCTGAAGGCCGTCCCGGAGCAGACCGAGGACAGCGTGCTGCGCTACCTCCGGGCGGACGGGCGCGAGGTCCGGCCGGGGGGCCGGCGCAAGCGCGAGCGGTAGCCGAGCGCCAGGGGCTGGCACCCGCGGCGCGGCCCCGCTACACTCCTCCGTCCTTTTCCCCGCTGCTTGCGAGAGGCACCCATCGCAGGAAGACAAGGAGGACCCCCTTGTACGCCGTCATCAGCGACCGACACAACCAGGCCACAGTCCGCGTGGGCGACGAGCTCGTCTGCGACCTGATGGAGTCCGACCCCGGGACCGAGGTCACCTTCGAGGACGTCCTCCTCGTGGGGGAGGAGGGCCAGGAGGTCCGGGTCGGCAAGCCGACCGTCGAGGGCGCGCGCGTCGTCGGCGAGGTGCTGGGCGAGGCCAAGGGCAAGAAGGTCATCGTCTTTCGTTTCAAGCGCCGCAAGAACGTGCGCTGCAAGAAGGGGCACCGCCAGCGCTACACGCGGGTGCGCATCACCGACATCTCGGCCTGAGGGGAGCGGACATGGCACACAAGAAAGGACAGGGTTCCTCGCGCAACGGGCGCGACTCCAACCCCCAGTTCCGGGGCGTGAAGCGCTTCGCCGGCGAGCGCGTCAAGCCGGGCACGATCCTCGTGCGCCAGTGCGGCACGCGCTACAAGGCGGGCAGGAACGTGCGCCTCGCCCGGGACTACACGCTCTTCTCCTTGATCGACGGTACCGTCCGCTTCCAGTCCGAGCGCCGCGTTCACGTCGATCCCCTGAGCAACTGACAGGGGGCCGCTCCCGGTGTTCCGGGACGAGGCGGTGATCGAGTGCGTCGCGGGCCGCGGCGGCGACGGCCTCGTCTCCTTTCGACGGGAGAAGCACGTCCCGCGCGGCGGCCCGGACGGCGGCGACGGCGGGCGTGGAGGGGATGTCGTGCTGCGCGCCTCGCCCGACGTGCACTCGCTCCTGAGGATCGGCCGCAAGCACAGGTACGTCGCGGGCGACGGCGCCCCCGGGGGGCCGCAGAAGAGGACGGGTGCCAGCGCGGACGATCTCGTGGTCGACGTCCCCGTCGGGACGCAGGTCCTCGACGCCGACCGCGGGAACCTGCTGCGCGACCTCTCCGACCCCGGCCAGCGGCTGGTCGTCGCGCGCGGCGGGCGCGGCGGTCTCGGGAACGTCCACTTCGCGACCTCGGTCCGCCAGGTCCCACGCCGCGCCGAGAAGGGCGCGGAGGGCGAGGGTCGCCGCGTGCGTCTCGACCTGAAGCTCGTCGCGGAGGTGGGGCTGGTCGGGCTGCCCAACGCCGGCAAGTCGACCTTCCTCTCGCGCGTCACGGCTGCGACGCCCAAGATCGCCGACTACCCCTTCACCACCCTCGAGCCGCAAGTGGGCATAGCGACCGTCGGCGACTACGACACGCTGGTCGTCGCCGACCTGCCGGGCCTGATCGAGGGCGCCTCGCGCGGGCACGGGCTGGGCCATCGCTTCCTGCGCCACGTCGAGCGTTGCTCGGTCCTCCTGCACCTCGTGGACGCCTCCGCCGTCGCCGAGCCGTCCGCGCCGGAGGCGTGGGCCGTCGTCGACCGCGAGCTCGCCGAGTTCTCGAGCGAGCTCGCGGCCGCGCCCCGGCTGCTCGTCGCGACCAAGGTCGAGGCCGAGGACTGCGAATCCCGGATCCGGGCCCTCGAGGAGGCGGCGGGAGCGCGCGCCTTTCGTATCTCCGCGGTTCGAGGCGCGGGGCTCGAGGAGCTGTTGCGCGCCGCTCTCGCGACCGTGCGCCGCGGACGCTAGCCCAGCGGGCCGGGCGCCCCCGGGGCTCGTGCGCCGGGACCCGCCTTTCCCTTCAGGCCGCCCGCGCAGGGAGCCGATGCGAGCGTGACCCCGTCCAGGAGAAGCCCCCTTGACTCCCGACCCCGAACCCCCCGAGGAAGATCGGCGCGCACACCCCGGCGCTCGGTTCCCCGGCGAGTCGACCGGCTTCGCCATGCAGCCCCCGGCGCCCGAGCCCGCGCGCGTGGGGCCCTCGATCCACGAGATCCTCGGTCGGCCGACGGGCGAGCCGGTGATGCCTCCGCCGCCCGCGCCGCGGGCGCCCCTGCCCGCGCCGCTCGGGCCGCCGCCGGCCGCGCCGCCGTTCGCTCAGCCCTCTCCGGCGCTCCAGCTCCCGGACGGGCCGCCCGCTCCCGCGCCGGGGCCGGCCGCCAGGCCCACCCCGGTTCCCGTCGGAGCACCGCCCGCCGAGGAGCGCGACGCGCCCGCGGCGGACCGCGCGCCGGGTCCGAAGGAGCGCGCGCCGGTGTCGAGCCCACCGGCCTCGCCGCCCCGCGCTTCCGGCGGCGGCGCGGCGAAGCGCCAGCAGGGCAGCTCGACGCCGCGGCACCAGGTCGAGGCCTGGCTCGCCGCGATGGTCAAGGCCAGCGCGAGCGACCTCATCCTGCGCGCCGGCGGCCGCCCGTCGCTGCGGGTCGACGGCAAGATCTCCTTCCTCCCGGGCCGGGTTCCGGGGCCGGGACCGCTGCTCACCGTGCTCGAAGGGGTCATGGGCGACGCGCGCATGCAGCGCTGGCGGCGCACCGGCTCCGCGGACGCCGCGATCCACCTCGACGGCCTGGGGCGCTTCCGCCTGAACGCGTACAAGCAGATGGGCGAGCCGGCGGTCGTCATCCGCCGCATCGTCGAGAACGCGCCGAAGATCGACGACCTCAACCTGCCGACCGAGCAGCTCAAGGAGCTCGCCATGCGCAAGCGTGGGATGGTGCTCGTCACGGGCATCGCTGGCTCGGGCAAGTCGACCACGCTCGCCGGGATGATCCAGTACATGAACGCGAACGTCGAGCGGCACGTGGTGACGCTCGAGGACCCGATCGAGCTGCTCTTCAAGGAAGAGCGCTGCGTGATCAGCCAGCGCGAGGTCGGCACCGACACCACGACGTTCAAGGACGGCCTGCGGCACGCCCTGCGCCAGAGCCCCGACGTACTGCTCATCGGCGAGGTGCGCGACGCCGAGACCGTCGTCGCCGCGCTCGAGGCGACCGAGACGGGACACCTCGTGATGAGCACGATGCACACCGTCAACGCCGCGCAGACGATGGAGCGCATCATCGGCTTCTTCCCCGCCGAGCGGCACGCGCAGATCCGCCAGCGCCTGGCGGACAACCTCGCCGGGGTCCTGAGCCAGCGCCTCGTGGCGCTGAAGGGCGGCGGGATGACCCCGGCCTTCGAGCTGATGCTCTCCACTCCGCACATCCGCGAGCTCATCGAGGAGGGCAAGACGACCGAGCTCGCGCGGGTGATCGAGACCGGTGGCGAGGCGGGCCTGGTGTCCTTCAACGAGTGCCTGCGCGCCCTCGTGCTGGAGCAGAAGATCGAGCTGTCGGACGCGATGGCTACCGCCGACCGGCCCGACGAGCTGCTGCTCGCCCTGCGTGGCATCCGCGGCAGCTCCGACCGCGTCCAGGGTCCCACGCCCAACACCTCGAAGTCGGGCATCCGCCCCGGTCCCACCTCCGGAGGCCCGAGCGGCGGCGGGCGTCCCGGGCACCCCGCCGGGCCGCTGGGGGGCCCCCCGGGCGGCTCGCCGGACGGCCTACGATTGCGCGGAAGCCGGGAATAGGGCCCGGCGCCGGGCGTCGACGACGCCGCTACGCCGCTGGAGCGCCCGTTGGTCCTCCCCCCGCGGGCGGCCTAGAATGCGGTCGAACCCACGAGCCGCCGACTGGTGTCCATGAACGTCGCGACGATCAAGCTCTTCTGCTGGCTGACCTCGATCGGGCTGACCTTCGCCCTCAGCTTCTTCGCGTACGACTTCTACCGGAAGGCGCGCGACCTGCACCCCTTCGACCGGACCTACGCCGAGAAGATCCTGAAGGACGGGATCCAGTCGCCGCCCCAGCGCGGCAACGAGGGCATCCGCTACGACGACGTCCTGCGCACCATGCACCAGATGAACTGGACCGGGGTGCGGGAGGTCGAGACCCCGGTCATGGACCCGTCGGCCCTCGAACCGCAGAAGCCCGTCCATACGCCGGTCGACAAGATCCTCAAGCTGCTGATGATCCAGGTGGACGCCATGCGGCCCGAGCGGAGCCGGATCTACGTCCGGTTCCTCGAGCCCGCCTTCGCGCAGCGGCCGTTCCGCCACGTCGAGCAGGGTGCCACGCTACCCGAGCCCCACTCGGACATCACGGTCAGCGAGATCCGCGCCGACGCCGTCGTCTTCACCTTCGCCAACGCGGACATCCCCGACCAGACGATCAAGCCGAGCAAGCTCCGCGACCGGCCGTACATCGTCGAGGTCGGGCCCGACGGCGTGCGCGCGCCCATTCGCAGAGAGATCCCGGAGTCCTCGCGGACGCTGGTCTTCGCGCCGACGCAGACGACGCTCGTGCGCAAGGGCGTGTACCAGGTCGGCAGCGAGGACAGCCAGTACATCGCCGAGCATTACCCCGAGATCCTCACGCGCGACCTCGAGTACCGCACCTACCGCGACCCCCAGACGGGCAAGCGCGCTGGGATCGAGGTCCGCAGCGTGCGCGCGGGATCGGTCGCCGCGCGCCACGGAGCCCAGTCCGGCGACATCATCGTCAGCGTCAACGGGCACCCGGTCACCAGCGACCACGAGGCCATCAAGTTCGCCAAGGACAACGCGGACAAGTTCTCGACCTGGAACGTGGAGATCATCCGCCTCGGGCGGCGCATGACGCTCACTTTCGAGTCGCCCGAGTGACCCGCGGGGGGCGGCCCCCGCCCTCCATGGCCGAGCTCCTGCTCACCGTCGACCTCGGGAACAGCCGCTGCAAGGCGTGCTGCTGGCCGGACGCCGGGGGTCGGGACGTTGGCGCGCCCGAGCGCAGCGAGACCTTCGAACCGGTGCGGAGCGAGACCTTCGAACCGGTGCGCAGCGAGACCTTCGAACCGGTGCGCAGCGAGACCTTCCAAGTCGGCGCGGCGACCGCCGGGGAGCTCCTCGCCTGGCTCCGCGCCGGGCCCTTGCCCCGCGCGTCGGCCCTGTCCTCGGTCGGCCCGGCGGCGGTCGAGCGCCAGCTCGGCGAGGTCCTCGGCGCGCTCGCGCCGCTGTCGGCCCCGCCCCCGACGGGCCTGCGTCTCGACATCCGCTCGCCGCACACGGTCGGGCTCGACCGCCTCTTTGCCGCGCGCGGCGCGCTCGAGCTGACCGGCGTGCCCACCCTGGTCGTCGACGCCGGGACGGCCCTCACGGTGGACGCCGTGCGCCCGGAGCGTCCATGTGCACCTCGGACCGGCGCGGGCCTCTTCCTCGGCGGCGCGATCGCGCCCGGACCCGCCCTCCTCGCCCGCGCCCTTGCCCAGGGCGGCGCGCGCCTCCCGGACTTCGAGCCGCGGCCCGGCGTCCCGGCCCTCGGGAAGGAGACGCGCGAGGCGCTGCGCGCGGGGGTCGCGGTCGGCTTCGAAGGCGCCGCGCTGCGGCTGGTCGAGCAAGTCGCTGCGGAAGCCGGGCTCGCGGGCGCGTGCATCGTCGCGACCGGCGGCGCCCTCGGCTTCCTGGAAGGCGCGCTCGCCGAGTGGGGCGAGCGCGTCCGCGTCGTCCCGCTCCTCGTCCATCACGGCCTGCGCGCGGCCCTCGTCGAGTCGTGTCCGAGCTCGTCCTCCTGACCCCCCGGGGGAGCGGTGGCGTCGCGGTCCTCGCGGTCCGTGGCGCCGCCCTCGAGCGCGCGCGCGCCCTGTTCCGGGGGACGTGGCCAGGGCCGGGGGAGGTGCGCCTCGGTCGGCTCGCGGCCGAGGGCGAGGACCTGGACGAGGCGCTCGCGTGCGCGGTCGGCGAGGGCTCGGCCGAGCTGCACGTGCACGCCAGCCCGGCGCTCGTCGACGAGCTCGTGCGCCGCCTCGCGCCCGAGCTCTCGCGCCCTGTGGATCGGGCGCCGACGGCCGCGCGGGCGGCGCTCGAGGAGCTCGCGCTCGAGGATCTCGCGCACGCGCCCGGCGAGGCGGCCGCGCGCATCCTGCTCGACCAGGCGGAGGGTGCGCTCGCGCGAGAGCTCGCCGCGCTCGAGCTCGCCGCGCCCGTCGACCTCGAGTCGCGACTCGCCCGGCTCCTCGAGCGCGGTCGCGTCGCCGACTTCCTCCTGCGGCCGCGGCGCGTCGTTCTGGCCGGCGCCGTGAACGCCGGCAAGTCCACTCTGTTCAACGCGCTCGTCGGCGAGGAGCGCGTGCTCGTCTCGCCCGAGGCGGGCACGACGCGCGACGTCATCCGGGCGCGGGCCTGGCTCGGGGCCTATCCGGTCGACCTGCTCGATACCGCCGGCGAGCGCGCGCTCGGCGCAGCGGACCGCGTCGAGGCCTTGGGACGATCCCACGGCCGGCGCGCGCGCGCCGCAGCGGACCTCGTCCTCTGGCTGCGCCCCGCCCGCGAGGAGCCGGCGGGCGCGCCGCCGGCGGGCGGGGGCGGCGGAGCCGCGTTCGCTCTCGCCACCTTCGCCGACCACCTGGCGCTCCCGCCGGAGAGCTGGGGGCCGCGCCGGCTGTCCGCCGCGACTCGTCCCGGGGACGCGGCGAGCAAGGTCGGTGCGGCGTTCCGCGAGCATTTCGGGCTCCCCGCGACCCCCTGGTGTGCGGGCGCCGCGGTGCCCTTCCGTCCGGCGCAGCTCCTGGCCCTCGCGCGGGCGCTCGAGACGCTGCGGGCGGGGGGTCGGCCGGACCTCGGGGCCCTCGCCCGCGTTGATGTTCCGGCCCCGGGCGCATAGGATGCTCCTTCGAGCGGGGGCGGGAGGGCGCCGCGCACGGCCAGTCCGCCCCGGATCCATGACCGGAACCCGCCACCTCGTCTCGATCGACGATCTCTCCCTGGAGGAGATCCGCGAGCTGTTCCAGTGGGCGGACCGCTTTGCCGCCGATCCGCGCGCGTGGTCGCATCTCTGTCCCGGGCGGATCTCCGCGAGCCTCTTCTTCGAGCCGTCCACGCGCACCCGGCTCTCCTTCGAGTCCGCGATGCTGCGCCTCGGGGGAGGCGTCGTGACCGCCGCGGAGATGAACGCGTCGAGCGCGTCGAAGGGCGAGTCGCTGGCGGACACCGTGCGCGTCGTGGGCGGCGGGTACGCCGACGTGATCCTGCTACGCCACCCGAGCGAGGGCGCGGCGCGCCTCGCCGCGCAGTACTCGCCGGTGCCCGTCGTCAACGCGGGCGACGGCAGCCACGAGCACCCGACGCAGACCCTCTGCGACCTCTACAACCTGCACGTCGAGCGCGGGAAGATCGAGGGGCTCGACGTCGTGCTGGCGGGCGACCTCAAGTACAGCCGCACCGTGCACTCGTTCGCCTACGCCCTCGCGCGCTTCGGCGCGAACATCGTCTGCGTCCCGCAGCCGGGATTCGAGATGCCCGAGTACGTCGTCCAGCGCCTGCGCGGCGAGCTGGGCGTCGAACCCGTACGGGCCGACGCGCGGCGCCTCGGCCGGCTGGCCTCGCGCAGCGACGCCGTCTACCTCACGCCGCAGAAGCCGCACCAGCTGAGCCTGTTCACGGACGCCAAGGGCTGGGAGGTGCGGCACGTGGACGCCGTGTACATGACCCGCCCGCAGACCGAGCGCTACGCGATCGGGGAAGGAGCGGAGGACTACTTCCGGCTGGAGAAGACCTCGATGGCCGCCGAGTCGCTGCGCGACGCGGTCGTGATGCACCCGTTGCCGCGCCGCGACGAGATCAGCGCGGAGATCGACGAGGACCCGCGCAGCACGTACTTCAGGCAGGCGTCGCGCGGCGTGCCGATACGCATGGCCATCCTGTCCATGCTGCTCGAGCGGATCGAGTTCGAGGCCCGCCCGGTCGCCACGCGGCCGCGCGTCTACCTGATCCACGCGGGCGAGAATCCCTGCGCCAACCCCACGTGCGTGTCGCACACCGAGGAGCGGCACGTGCAGCCGGCGTTCCGGCTCACCTCGCGCTCGCCGCTGAGCGCCGCGTGCGGGTACTGCTCGCAGGACCTCCCGTTCCGCATTGTGGGCTGCTCGACGACGCTCCACTACCACGACCCGGGCTCGAGCGTCCTGCGCAACGTGCGCCCCGACCACCTCGTGTTCCTGAGGGACGTGGCCCACGCCGAGGCGCTCGGTTTCCGGCCCGCGGCCACGGCCCGCGCTCCGGCTCCCTGACGGTGCGGGGTGCGCTTCCGCACACCCGGGCCCGCGGGGTGCGAGACCCGCGCACGAGCGCGGCCCCCCCGCACGCCCGGCATTCCGAACCTAATCCATTGGGCGCGTGCAGCTTAGGGGCCCACGGGGCGCTGAGCCCGTGCCCGGCACGGAGTTTGTCGCTCTCCCGTGACTCCCGTCCGTCTCGGGTCCGCGCGGAGCGCGGCAACCTGATCCGAACGGGGCCGCTCTGTGCCCGGGCGCACGGTCCTTGACCGTCGCGCCGATGGACGAAAACATACCTAGACTCAAGGGGTTCTCGGCCGACGCTCCCCGGTCGGCGCCCCATCGTCGGATCCCCCCCCGAAAGGCCGACCGCGCGCTCCCTCGTTCGAACGAGCGCGGTTGGACTCCGAGGGACTCGGAACCAGCCGCTCACCCATCCCGTGATGAAAAAGCCCAGCGCACTTTCCACCGTCGGCCGGAACGGCCGTCCCGGGTTCTGGCTCCTCGGAATCCTGCTCGCTGCGTCGGCCTCGTCGGCCTGTCGCGGAGGCGGCGGCGCACCGCCGTCGCCGAACGATCCGGGCGACCTGCTGGACCATCCCGGCTCCAGCGGAACGCTGAGCAAGAAGTTCGTCGTCGACGAGAACGAGCAGGGCGCGGCCAACTCGTTGAGGATGCACCAGCTGTTCTGGGGCCGACTCGTCAACGTCTTCGACGAGGACGCGGACGGCGTGCGCATTTTGCAGCACGTGGACTACGTGATCGCCGGGGACATCGAGAGCGAGCCGGGCACGTACTTGCTCGAGACGAACCCTGTGACGGCGCAGGTGTCGCTGACGATCCTCCACGACTCGGATTCCGAGGACGCCGCGGAGCGGCAGGCGTACTTGGACGCGTTCCGGGAGCTGGACAGGAACGTGCGGCCGATCTTCGACGAGGGGCTGGAGGGGTCGGGGTTCTTCTCGCCCGTGCCGCGCAACGCGGCGATCGTCATCCCGCTCAACGACCTGCTCGATCCCAAGCTCGTCAGCCGCGAGACGGTGCACGTGTTGACCGGGACGCCGCCGGACGTTCCCTTCGAGGGTCGGATCTTCGCGGACCCCAACCACGGGGACACGTACGAGGGCACGTTCTTCTCGACCCGGATCGTCATCGACACCACGGTCTCCGAGCTCGAGGCCTTCTTGTCGAACCCGCCGCTCGCGGTGAACGGGGTCGGCTTTCCGCCGAGCACGAGCACCAGCATGGCCAACGTCGTCCTGCGCCTCCCCACGGCCGAGGACCCGTCGATCGGGCAGGACAGGATCCTCCGCAACCGGACCGGGCACAAGCTCGCCACCTCCCAGAACGGCTCGGTCGACTTCTCCTCGCCGACCGTCGACGTCGTGCGCGCGATGCGCTCCGGCGGGAGCCAGCTCGTCACGGGCGATCCGTTCAACGGGTTCCTGAAGGACGAGGTGCCGCCCGAGATCGTCGGCCGCCAACCGATCAACATCGAGACGACTCCGGTGCCGGACCCCGACGGTGTCGACGACCGTGACCTGATCTTGCCCGAGATCATGTTCCTCTCGGAGTTCTGCTCGACGACCCCGACTCCCGGCGACGTGATCCAGCAGTCGAGCTTCTTCGCCGAGGTCCGCGAGGTCGCGCTGCCGCCCAGCTCGAAGGTCGTGTTCGACATCAAGGTGCGCCTGGTGCTCGGGGACCCCGCCGACTGGACCGCTCTGGGAGCGGGCGTCGGCGCGGCCTCGTTCCTTTCGGTCTACGACCCCGTGGTGGACGCCTCGAGCGAGGCCTGCTTCATTCAGGTCGCGCCGCAGGCCGACGGGTTCCCTGAGCTGCCCGCGGTCGGCCTCGCCACCGCCTCGCGCATGACGGTGCGCTTCAGCGAGCCGATGGACCCCGCGTCGTTGACCGCGTTCGACTCGCTCGTGCTCACGCGCGTCGCGGACTTCGTTTCCACCGACCAGTTCGTGGTCGGCACCGTCCTCCAGAGTCAGGATCTGCAGAGCTTCGAGTTCGTCCCCGACCTTCCGCTGCGGCACATAGTGGGCGAGTCCGAGCCGTACTATCTGGCGCTCACCGGCGGCGCGCTCGGCCCCGTGGATCTGGCGGGCAACGCGCCCACGTTCGCGTTCCCGCAGATCGAGCTCACGATCGATCCGACGGCGACGAGTCAGTCGAACGGGGGGCGGGTGAGCCGCTTCACCTCGCCGGACGAGGAGTTCCCCTTCGGTGACGACGTGGGCCTCAAGCCCGAGTGGTCCGGACAGCACCTCTACGACCTCACCCGCCAGCTGATCCGTCCGCGTCCGCTGATCCGCTTCGAGGCGGTCGCCGACCGCACCCAGCGGATCCCCAGCCTGCACACCCCCTTCCCTCCGGGCGTGCAGACCCCGCTGTCGAACCTCGGGAGCAAGATGCAGACGGTGTGGCGCTACGCGGACGTCGGCTTCACGCTGACGGATGCGTCCAATTTCGACGTCGACGTCGAGGGCCTCAACTGGTCGCCGATCGGCGGCTTCGTGATCGCGGACAACTACAACGAGTTCGAGATCCGTCTGTCGCACTCGGCCTTCCTGCCGGACGAGTACATCAACACGATGTCGCTGTTCCCGCAGTTCCCCAACTCGGGCCTGAAGAGGACGTTCAGCACGAACTTGCTCGACCCGGCGCGTGATCCGCAGAGGGTCGTGCACCCGAGGTTCAAGGGCTACATCGTCGCGCCGGGCGACCTCTTCGCTGCGTCCACGGGCACGCTGATGATGCCGTTCCCGCTGAACCGGGACGTGCCGATCTCGGACTACGTGTTCTACACCTGGCGCGACACCGCGATCCCGACCCGCGGCGGCGTGGGCAGCGGGGGCGTCGAGCTCTGGAACAACTGCCTGGTGCTGGGGATCGGGTCCTGCGAGGTCCAGAGCGCCGGCCGCGTCCAGACGATCGGGCTCCCGCTCCTCATGGAGTTCCGCTGCTACCCCGACGACGAGGCGCTCGGCCTGAACGCGTTCGACATCTCGCTGGCGGCCAACTCCTCGGCACGGCCCGATTTCCGGGCGTTCTCGACCGGCGGAGTCGACACCACGGGCACGCCGCAGAGCGTCGACCCCGACCTCGAGATCGAGGCGAACGGGGGCTACAACCCGGCTTCCTCGCCTCCGGGTGCGACGACCTGGGGGCTCGACAACACGTTCTACATCGGGGCGATGGACCTCGTGACGCGCATCAGCCGCAGCTACTCGCTGTGGTTCGAGGCGACCGGTCTGGGCGGCTCGGGCAATCAGGTCTACAACCCGGCGGTCGTCGAGCCGCGGCCCGAGTCGCAGCCCAACGGCACGCAGGTCCTGATCGCCTACCGGGGCGCATCGGCCATCGAGCTGTCGGACGCTCAGCGTGAGGACTTCACGGGCCCGAGCTACAACGCCTCCGAGCTCGACGGCTACGGAGACTGGTACGAGAACCCGGTCACCGACCGTAACCTTCCCAACACCATCATCACCTTCGTGGGAGATGCGGAATGGAAGTCCGACGTCTCCCGGATCGACGGGGCGCAGTATTACCAGATGCGCCTGACCTTCCTGTCCAACCCCGAGACGGCCGTGAGTCCCGAGATCTCCGCCGTCGGACTGACCTGGTTCGATCCCACGCCGTGATCACCCGACTCCCTTCCACTGCAACTCCAGAAGAGCAGCTACCCGTCATGTGCACCACCAAACGACCGCGTCGGCTCGCCTGGCTGCTGGCAGTGCCGGGCGCGCTGCTCGCCGCCTGCAGCGGCGGTAGCTCCGACCAGACCTCCAGCACGTCGTTCTCGGTAGAAGGGATCTCGGTCTCCAGCGGCGACACGTGGAGGTTGAACCGTCCGATCGACATCGCGTTCAGCACCGCGATCGACTTCTCGACCGTGAACTTCAACACGATCCGGATCACGTCGACCTCGGGTGAGCCGGCCGTCGGGCGCTTCCTGCAGCTGAACGACCGGACCGTGCGCTTCCTGGCGGCCTGTCCGACGCAGTCGGACCACTCGGACGCCGGGCTCAAGCCGGGCGGCGTGGCGTACATCCTGACCGTCGCCGGCTCGCAGACGGGCGGGATCACCGTGCTCGCCACGGACGGCCGCAAGCTCGAGACGAGCCGCTCGGTCAACTTCCAGACGCCGGCCTCCGAGGCTCCCCAGGAGCTCTTCCTGGACACGGTCCCGGGGCCGCCGGTGGCGCGACTCCGCGGGCGCACCCTCGACGGCGACCAGGATGCGATGACCTACCTCGAGCTCGGCGGCGATGCGAGCAACCGCGTCTACTTCCGCTGGGACGGACAGATGGGGGTGCTCGAGGACGAGGACCTCCAGGTCCCCATCAACCACTACAGCATCCAGGCGAACCGGGTCGCGGTGGTGGTGCACCTGAACCAGCCGGTCAGCCCCGCGGACGACAACATCAACTCGTCCATGATCCAGCTCGAGTACAGGGTCGACGACGGCCCCTGGCTGCCCGTGGCCTCCAGCGTCGAGCTGGTCGAGAACTGCACCGACACGGGCGCCGCGGTTCGCGTCGAGCCGATCGGTCTCCTCCCGCGCGGCATGGACCTGCGCGTCAACCTGCGCCAGGGCTTCCGCGACCTCGTCGACGACCGCTCCCTGCTCGACCTGACCAACTTCGCCAACATGGTGACGGCCAGCAGCGCTCAGGACGCGGACGAGGTGCTCGAGCCGTTCCTGGTCGGAGGCGACGGGCCGGATTCGCTCGAGGACACGCTCGCGCCGTTCGCGACCCCACGCGCCATCTGGGGCGAAGACGAGCTGGCGTCCGCGTTCGAGTTCGGCGGCTCCGGCGGTCCGGGCGGGAACTTCGATTGGCACATTCCGAACGGTCAGGACTTCGTGCTCGACACGACGTCGGACCAGATCACTGGCGGGCCCGGAGGGATACCCGTTCTGACGCAGGCCGTCATCGGCGGCGTCGTCGACGTGCGCAACCTCGTCGTCCCGGCGACCTCCGCGCTCATCATCAACGGCCCGAACCCGCTCACGGTCCTGGCCTCCGGCACGGTGGACGTATTCGGTGAGATCATCGTCAACGGCACGAGCAACAAGGGCGTGACCACGCTGAACACCACCAACCAGCCCGAGCCCGGCGGGTCCGGACAGGGCGGCGGTGGCACGGGCGGCACGGGCAGCTTCCTGACGAACCAATCGACGCCGCGCGGCGGCGCGGGCCGCGGCGCCTTCGGCGTGTCGAGCGGCGGCGGTCAGGGCGGCGAGACCAGCTACGGCGAGGGGGGGGGCAACGTCCGCCGCGGAGCCGGCGGCGGCGGTGGCAGCTTCGGCCCGGACTACTTCTACCGCTGGCGCGGCGGACCCTACTCGCTGGCCGATCCCAGCGACCTCGTGCGCTGCCAGGAGATGATCGGTCTGGACGGCGAGCGCGGCTTCGGTGGCGGCATCGACCCCGGACGCGGGGCCGAGTCGCAGATCGAGCGCGCGCGGGGGGGCCGCATCGCCGTGCGTCCGTTCTTCGACGAGCGCTCCGAGAACGACTTCCTGGGCACGATGCTCACCGTCGACGGGGAGATCATCCAGGGCGAGCTGGACCGCGTCTGGGCCGGTTCGGGCGGCGGCGGCGGCGGCGATGCCGTCGATTCGAGCAGCTTCCCGCTGACGCCCTTCTCGGTGTCGGGCGACGAGAAGGGCTCGGGCGGCGGTGGCGGCGCGGGCGGGCTCACGATCCTCGCCATCGGCGAGGTCGTGGTGCACGACGGGGGCCGCATCCTGGCCGAGGGCGGCCAGGGCGGCGGCGGTGAGAACACCACCGGCTTCAACCGCATCGGCGGCGGCTCCGGCGGGGGCGCCGGCGGGCACATCGTCCTCTCCAGCGCCAGCTTCATCTCGATCTCCGGCTACGACGAGGCGGAGTTCGGACCCTGGTACCACGACGGGGTGAACGGCCACGTATCGCGGGCCATCTCGGCCATCGGCGGGGAGGGTGGAGCGGGCAAGCAGAACCGGGGCGGCTCGCAGTTCAACGGCGAGAAGCAGCCGTGGCGCTGCGACGTCATCCCGAACGACTACTACCTCACGGAGGACAAGGATCTGGACGGCTGCATCGACCGCAACCCGCCGGGCAACGACCTCGAGGAGACCGACGAGGGTGGCGATCCGTGCCCCGGCGCCGAGGCCTGCCAGAAGCAGCACCCCGACAAGACCGACCCGCTGGGCACGGTCCTGAGCGCAGGCGGGGACGGCACCCCCGGTCTGATCCAGCTGCACGTGGACAACCCGGCGGACGACATCCGCTTCCCCGAGCTGCCCGGCCAGCTCTACGGGGTCGAGGGCCCGACCGCGGTCGACGCGACGCTGTTCTTCTCGCCTCCGCCCGTCGGGTGGAGCGCTCCGGAGGTGGCGGCCGACGTGATGATCCCGTTCTTCGGCGCCCTCTCGACGGCGCAGTCGAGGTGGATCCCGCTGGGCCTCGCCCGCATCGGGCGCGACTCGAGCGGGGGTCCCACCGAGACGACCGTGGCCTTCCAGTTCGGCGGCACCGACGCCGCGGACGGGACCGTGTCGCGCGACGGCGATCTCCAGAGGGCTCTCGATCCGATCCTGGGCCCGGCGCAGCTGCAGCCGCCGGAGAGCGGGCTCCCCGCGCTCGTCGACGCTTTCACGATCGCCTTCGACGCCTCGGGCCTCGCGGACGACATCTACAAGCTGAATCCCAACCTGACCAAGTCCTTCCAGGTCGTGCTGTCGGACACCTTCAGCCCGGAGAACACCGTGGGGCACGAGGTCGCGTCCGCCGCCTACGACGCGGACGCGGACCAGCTCATCTTGACGGTCTCGATGGAGGGCCCTGCCCTGACCGACTTCAGGTCGCTGGGCGCCACCGAGGCGAGCCTCGTGCCGTACTACTTCGTGGTCACCACGAACGGCCAGCTCCTGAGCTACCCGGAGCAGACCGAGATCCGCCTGACCTTCGAGGCCACGGTCGCCGACGCCGAAGGCCATCCGAGCGACTCCGACGGCACGGGCTTCGTGAGCGACATCACCGAGTTCAACGACGACATGGTCCACTACGACTTCTTCCGGTTCCGTGTCGAGTTCAACCTCAACACGTTCGACGGGTCGGTCGACCTCAGCACGCCGAAGCCGGCGATCGGCTTCTTCCGGGTTCCCTTCCGCTTCTAGAGGCCCGGCGCGAGGCCCGGCCGAAGGCCGGGCCTCCCCGTGCCCGAGCCCGCCCGCCCCGTGCCGCCTCGAATCGTTGCCGCGCCCACCCCGATCTTCCGACATCCAGCGGAGTCGCGCACGGGCACCGGCACGCACTAGGCTCGCCCTGACCCTCGCCCTCGCCGGCTGCGCCCCCCAGCAGCCGGCGGCGCGCGTCATGACGCTGGACCACGTCCTGCCGCGCCCCGCGGAGCCGGTCTACCTCAACAACGAGCTCGTCTTCAGCTTCTCGGCCGAGGTCGACCTCGCCTCGCTCACGCGGCGCAACCTCTCGATCGTCGACGACGCCGGCGCGGGCGCCTCTGGCGAGTGGGATGTGCTCGGCAAGAACGTCCACTTCCACCCGGCCCCGGCGCTCTCCGCGGACCTCTCCGACGGCGGCTTCCGTCCTGGGGTGCAGTACCGGGTCGAGGTCCGCGGCTTTCCCAGCCTCGACGGCGTCCGCGCGGTGGGCGGTGCGCCGCTCGACAGGACCTACCGCTGGTCGTTTCGCAGCGTGTCGCCCGAGGACGGCGAGCAGCTGTTCCTCGACTACCACTCGCCCGGGCGGGCGGAGGTCGCGCGGGTCAAGCAGGTGCTCGGGAGTCAGGGACCGATCCGCATCGAGTGCGACGAGCCGCTGGACCCGACGACGCTGCACGGGAGCGACTTCGAGCTTTCCGGCCCCGAGGGGCCCCCGATCGCGCTCGAGGCCCGGCTCCTCGAGAACCGCGGTCGAACCCCCTTCGACTCGGCCCGGCACGGGGCGGTGATCGCCCTCGTCCCCGAGCGAACGCTCGCGCCGGGCCAGTACCTGCTCTCGCCGTCGCCCGATCTGGCGCTGCGGGATTTCGGACGCAACAAGGTGCGCATCGCGGGCTCGGGGGCCGCGTGGACGCCCGGCGTGATCCCGCTCACGGTCCCGGAGGTCGCCGCGGCCGAGGGGCGGGGGACGCTCGAGCTCTCCTTCCTCGACGACCAGATGCAGATGACCGCCGCCGTGCCCGGTGCGGACGGGACCGCCCTCTGGGAAGCCGGGCGCGTGTCGGTGCCCTACCCCGCGGCCGCGGGCTCGGGTGCCGCCGGACCGGTGGTCCTCGCCAGCGAGGAGCCGGTGGCGGACCTGCATGCGACCCGCATCGAGCTCCCGGCCGGCGTCACGTGTCGCCTGGCCCCGGGACCGGGTCTGCGGGTCCTGCGCGCCCAGGGCAAGATCGTCCTCGCGGGCAAGCTCGTGCGCGACGTCGCGACCGACGACGTCATGGACCTCGAAGGCGACGATCCGTTCGCGCCGAAGGTGGCGCTCAGCCACTGGCTGCGCGAAGCCCGGGAGCGGGACCCCACGTGGACCGTGATCCTCGCGGGCGGCGACCTCGTGATCGAAGGCAGCGTCGAGGTGTCGACGCCGCTGCTCCTGGTCGCCGGCGGCTGGATCCGCGTCCAGCGTCCCGCGGTCGTGACTGCGGTCGAGCGGCAGCCGTCCGAGAGGCAGCTCTGGCTCCTGGGACGCGGAGGAGGCTTGGACATGTGGTCGCCCGCCCGGCGTGTCGATCTACTGTGGATGGACCCTCCCCGCGACAACCCCTTGAAGCAGCCTCTGAAGTACTCGGCTGTGTCCTCCCTCGTGCCCGCCACGACGCCGGTCCGGCGCTGGCTCTCGGCCGGCGTGCGCGCCTGGACGGGCCACGGCAGCTTCGAGGTGCGCTACCTCCCGGAGCGCAGCGTCCTCGACCCGGCGGACGGCGTCCTCCAGCCGGCGTGGCTGCCCCGGCCGGGGCCCGTCCGCGTCTGGATCGAGCTCGTCGTGCCCCCCGGGCCGGTGTGGGATCCACCCTTCGTCGATTCCGTCTCGCTCTCCTGGGAGTAGCGGCCGCTCCTCCCCCGGACCCGCCGATGCCCGATCTCCCGCCTCCCGTGCTGGCCGTCGTCTGGGCCGTGTTCGGCCTCTTCGTGGGCTCGTTCCTGAACGTCGCCATCCACCGCTACGGAATCGAGGGGGAGAGCGTCGCGCGCCCGCGGCGCTCGCGCTGCCCGAGCTGCCGCACGACGCTGACCTGGAAGGAGAACATCCCCTTGGTCTCCTGGCTCGTGCAGGGGGGCCGCTGCCGGACCTGCCGCTGGCGCATCCCCGCCCGCTACCCGCTGGTCGAGGCGCTGACCGGCGGACTCTGGTTCCTGGTGGCCGCGTCGACTCCGGTCGCAGAGGTCGGCCTGCTGCTCGTGCGCACGGCGGCGCTGTCCGCCCTGGTCGTGGCGACCTTCGTCGATTTCGACTGCTTCGAGATCCCCGACGGCGTCTCGATCGGAGGCATGCTGGCGGCGCCCGTGGTCTCGCTCCTGGTCCCCGCGCTCCACGCCGACACCGCGCTCGCGCTCGCCATCGAGGATCCGGTGGGTCCGTTCGCCGCGCTCACCGCCTGTCTGGCGGGGATGGCGGCCGGGGGAGGCGTGCTCTGGGTGACCGGCTGGGTCGGCGGGCGCCTGCTCGGGAAGGAGGCCATGGGCTTGGGCGACGTCAAGCTTCTGGCGGCCGGAGGGGGGTTCGTGGGCCCGGGCGGGGTCTTCTACGCCCTGGTGATCGCCTCGATCGTGGGCTCGATCATCGGCTTGGCGAACATCCTGCGGTTCCTCTGCGAGACGCGGCGCCGGGCCCGGCGCCGGGGCCGCCAGCCGCGTCTCTCGCGCTCGTACCGCGTCGCGCACCACGTCGGGTCCCACCTGCCGTTCGGCCCGTACCTGGCCCTCGGCATTGGAATCGTCCTCCTGTATTGGAATCATGTCCCTCGGGCCCTCTGGTAGGCCCGCTCCTCACGCCGATCGAGAAGGGACGTGAAATGCAGCGCACCAGGTCGATCTCGCTCGCGTTCGCTTTGATCGCGGGCACCTTGCTCCCGAGCTGTCTGTCCACCCAGGCCCTGCAGGGCGCCCTGGACGACAAGGAACAGGAGAACCGCGCTCTCCGCGCGGAGCGGGCTCAACTCAAGGAGCAGCTCAAGATCGCGGAGGACGAGCGCGAGCGGCTCGAGGTCTCGCTCGCGGAGGCGACGATGAGGATGGCGGAGCGCCCCGAAGCGCAGCCCGCGAGCGCGTCGCCGTCGGTCCTCGATCGGCTGGAAGGTCTGGACGTGCCCGTCTCGATGCGCGACGGACGCGCCGTGATCACGCTGCCCGCGTCGATCACGTTCGGATCGGGGAAGGCCGAGCTGACCGAGTCCGGGCGCGGGGTGCTGAGCAAGATCGCAGCGCGGCTCGAGAAGGAGTTCCCGGGCTCGGTGATCTCGATCGAGGGGCACACGGACAGCGACCCCATCCAGAAGTCGGGCTTCGCGTCCAACCGCGACCTCTCGCTGGCGCGAGCGATGGCCGTGCTGACGTACCTCGTCGAGGTGTGCCATGTTCCCGACGAGCAATGTCGCGTCGTCGGCTGCGGCCAGTACGAGCCCGTGGCGCCCAACGATTCGCCCGAGAGCAAGGCCAGGAACCGCCGCGTGGAGCTGGTCGTCGAGCCCTAGATCGAGCTGGATGTCCGGACAGGGAAGGGCCAGCCCGGCCAGTCGCACGAGCGGCGCCCCCTTTGCCAGCCGGGGGGCGCGGCGAGTAGGATGGCTCGACTTTCTTGCTCGCGTCCGTCATCAGGTTTCCACTCGGCATGACTGCTCTAGCCTCCATTCGAAACCTCGCGTTCGTCGGCCACCCATCGGCAGGCAAGACGACCCTCGTCGACGCCCTCGCGCACATCGCCGGAGCCAGCCCGCGCAAGGGATCGGTCGCCGACAAGACCAGCATCTGCGACACCGAGCCGGAGGAGCAGGAGAAGCAGCACACGCTCCAGCTGGCGACGGTCGCCGCGGGCTGGGGAGGGTGCAAGTGGACGTTCTTCGACACGCCCGGATACCCGGAGTTCCAGGCGGAGGTGCAGTCGGCGATGTACGGTGCCGACCTCGTCGTCGGCGTGGTCAGCTGCGGCAGCGGGGTCACCTTCAACCTGCGCACGAAGATGACCGCCGCGATCGATGCCGGGCGGCCACGCGCCCTCGTCGTCACGCACCTGGACGCGGAGAACGCCGACTTCGAGGCGCTCGTCGCCGAGCTGCGCAGCAAGGTGGGGGAGGAGTGCGTTCCGTACCTCCTGCCGAACGCCAGCGGTCCGGCCTTCTCGACGACCAAGCGCTCGCTCGACGACCCGGAGAGCGAGTGGTGCGGCAAGCTCAAGGACCGGATCATGGACGCATGCGAGGACGAGGACCTCCTCATGGAGTACCTCGAGACGCAGGCGCTGCCCGAGGCCAGCCTCGGCGACCTCCTGCAGAACGCGATCGCGCGGGGCGTGCTGGTCCCGATCCTCGTGTGCAATCCGGAGAGCGGGGCCGACGTCGACAAGGTGCTCGCGTTCTTCGGGGATTACGGTCCCAGCCCCGCTTCGGTCCCGCCGAAGAACGCCGATGGCGAGGCGATCCCGGTCGCCGAGTCCGGCCCGTGCCAGGGCCTCGTGCTCAACGTGAAGTCGGATCCGCACGTCGGGAAGATCGTGCTCGCCAAGATCCTGAGCGGCACGCTCCACGCGTCGGACGCCGTCGCGGGACCCCGTTCCGAGAAGGGCGAGAAGCTCGGCGGGCTGTTCGAGCTCGTGGGGAAGAAGCGCGAGAACGTCGACTCTGCCGGTCCTGGTCGCGTCGTCGCGTTCTCGAAGGTCGAGAAGCTGTCGTCCTGGGACGTCTTCTCGCAGCCCGGGAACGAGCGCTTGTCGGTGCAGACCCCCGGCGTTCCCACGCCGATGGTGGCCGTGGCGGTCGAGCCCAAGTCGCGCGCCGACGAGCAGAAGATCGGTGAAGCCCTGCAGAAGCTGAGCACCGAGGATCCGACCTTCCGCATCGAGCACGTCGGCGAGACGCACCAGCTCGTGGTGCACGGGATGAGCGACCTGCACCTGCAGGTGATGCTGGACCGGATGAAGCGCCGCTTCGGGGTCGATGTCACGACCAGCCTGCCGCGCATCGCCTACCGCGAGACGATCACCAAGCCCGCGGAAGGGCACCACCGGCACAGGAAGCAGTCCGGCGGCCGCGGCCAGTTCGGCGAGTGCTACATCCGCCTGCGACCGCTGAAGTCCGGCGAGGGCGTCGTCTTCACCGATGCCATCGTAGGTGGGTCGATCCCGCGCAACCTGATCCCGGCCGTGGAGAAGGGGATGCGCGAGGTCGCCAAGGGCGGGATCCTGGCGAACGGGCAGGTCGTCGACGTCGAGGTCGAGGTCTACGACGGCAAGTTCCACGCGGTCGACTCCGACGAGGCCAGCTTCAAGATCGCGGGCGGCCGCGCCTTCAAGGAGGGATTCGCGAAGGCCAGCCCCGTCCTCCTCGAGCCCATCATGGAGCTGGAGATCCGCGTGCCGACCGAGCACGCCGGGACCGTCTTCAGCGACATCACGAGCCAGCGCCGCGGCCATGTGGTGGACCAGGCCAACGAGAACGGGGGTGCGGTGACGCTGATCCGCGCCGAAGCCCCGCTGGCGACGACCCAGACCTACCACCGCGACCTCAAGTCCCAGACGGCCGGCGAGGGCGCCTACACGACGGTGTTCAAGCGCTACGCTGCGGTTCCCGCGACGGAGCAGCAGAAGGTGCTCGCGGGAATGGCCAAGAAGGCGGAAGAGGAGTAGAGGCGGGGCGCCGTCGCGCGCCCTCGTCCGAGCCCCGCTTCCGCTCCGCGCGGCGCCCTGCGCCGCGGCCGCGCGCTCCCGCGCGAAAACATTTCCATCCGCCGATCGAGCCCGATCCTCAGGTCTCTGCCGGCCCCGGTCCGATGTGAGGGAGACGTTCCCGAACGACCCGCACAGCTGGAGCTGGCATGATCACGATGGAAGAGCTCCTGGCGCTGATGGTGCGCCAGGGGGGGTCCGACCTCCACATCTCGGTGGGGAGTCCCCCGAGGATCCGCGTCGACGGTGTACTGCTTCCCGTCGAGCATCCGCCACTGTCGCCCGAGGAGACGCGGCGCCTCGCGACGAGCATCCTCACGTCCGACCAGATCGCGAAGCTCGACCGCGACCTCGAGCTGGACTGCTCGTTCGGCCTCGAGGGGCACGGGCGCTTCCGGGCCAACGTCTTCTACCAGCAGGGCTCCGTGGCGGGCGTGATGCGGGCCATCCCGTACCAGATCCCCGACTTCGAGACGCTCGGGATGCCGCGCAACCTCTGCGAGCGTCTGTGTCGGATGCCGAAGGGGCTGGTGCTGGTCACGGGAGCCACCGGATCGGGCAAGTCGACCACGCTCGCCTCGATGGTGGACTTCATCAACACGCACCGGAAAGCGCACATCGTCACGATCGAGGACCCGGTCGAGTTCACGCACTTGCACAAGTCCTGCATGGTGACGCAGCGCGAGGTCGGCGGCGATACGCTCGCGTTCAAGAACGCGCTGCGCAGCGTGCTGCGTCAGGATCCGGACATCGTGCTCGTCGGCGAGCTTCGCGACCACGAGACGATCGAAGCGGCCCTCACCCTCGCAGAGACGGGTCACCTGACCTTCGGAACGCTGCACACCTCGGACGCCGTCCAGACGATCAACCGGATCATCGACGTCTTCCCCGCGCACCAGCAGTCGCAGGTGCGAACGATGCTCTCGTTCACCCTCGAGGCGGTCTTCAGCCAGATGCTCATGCCCGCCGCCAACGGGCGCGGCCGGTGCCTCTCCGCCGAGGTCCTCGTCGCCACGCCGGGCATCCGGGCCCTCATCCGTGACGGCAAGGCGCACCAGATCTACTCGCAGCTGCAGACCGGCGGGCGCCTCGGCATGTGCACGATGGCGCAGTCGCTCAGCAACCTGGTCCGCTCGGGCCGCGTCCTGATGAAGGAGGCCGAGGCCGCTCTCAGCGATCCCAGCGAGCTGCACAACATTCTGCGCGCGGCCTGATGGTCCACGTCTCGAGCAAGATCCGCCGACTCCTCACCGAGTCGGGCCTCATCTCCATCGAGGAATGGGAGAGCGCCAAGGAGCGCGGTGGGGACGTCGTCGAGAACCTGATCTCTCAGGGCCACGTCGACGAGAAGGCCTTCGTGGACGTGCTCAGTCGGGCCGCCGGTGTCGCGCCGGTCGATCTCGGGCGGATCAAGCCCGATCCCTCCGCGGTGGAGCTCGTCCCGGAGGAGTCCTGCAAGGAGTGGGGGATCGTCCCCCTCACCGTCAACGGCGGCGTGCTCACCATCGCGGCCTCCGACCCCTTCAACGTCCTCGTCCTCGACGACCTGAAGCGGATGAGCGGCTGCCACGTGCGCACCGTGTTCGCGCACGGGCCGGCGATCCGGGTGGCGCTGGAGCACCTCTTCCAGACCGGCAGGCAGCAAGTCGACGACCTCCTCGACGAGGTGGGCGACGGCGGCGGCCAGGTCAAGATCCACGAGGAACAGCAGGCCGAGGACATCGAGCGAGCCGCGGAGGGCGACGAGGCGCCGGCAGTCAAGCTCGTCAACCTGATCCTGCTGCGGGCGCTCAAGGAGAAGGCCAGCGACATCCACGTCGAGCCCTGCGAGAAGGTCATCACGGTGCGCTACCGGATCGACGGCCGCATGAAGGTCGCGATGAGCCCGCCGAAGGGCCTGCTCAACTCGCTGATCTCGCGCCTCAAGATCCTCGCGCAGCTCGACATCGCGGAGCGCTTCACTCCGCAGGACGGCAAGTTCCAGATCCGCTACGAAGGGCGCACGATCGACTTCCGTCTCTCGGTGCTGCCGGTCGTGGGGGGCGAGAAGGCCGTGCTGCGGATCCTCGACACGGGAAGCATGGCCCTGAAGCTCGCGACGATGGGCTACGAGGAGCGGTCGCTGAGCGACATCATGACCGCCATCACTTCGCCCTACGGCATGATGCTCGTCACCGGCCCTACGGGCTCGGGAAAGTCGACGACGCTGTACTCCTGCGTACAGCACGTCGCCAACTCCGAGATCAACGTCGTCACGGTCGAGGACCCGGTCGAGTACCGCATGGACGGCATCAACCAGGTCCCGGTCAACCCCAAGCGCGGGCTGACCTTCGCGGGCGCGCTGCGCTCGATCCTGCGCCAGGACCCGGACGTGGTGCTCGTCGGCGAGATCCGCGACAAGGAGACGGCCGACATCGCGATCAAGGCGGCGCTCACGGGACACCTGGTGCTGTCGACGCTGCACACGAACGACGCCGCGAGCTCGGTCACGCGCCTCGTCGACATGGGCATCGACCCGTTCATGGTCTCGAGCTCGGTACTCTGCGTCTGCGCCCAGCGTCTGGGGCGCAGGCTGTGCAAGCACTGCCGCCAGCTCAACGACATTCCCGTCGAGAAGCTGCGCGACGTCGGCTTCCTGGACGAGGACCTGACGAACCTCGAGCTCCACAAGCCCAGCGAGACCGGTTGCTCGCGCTGCCACCAAGGGTACCGCGGACGTTTCGCGGTCCTCGAGACGATTCCGGTGTCGAACCGCATCCGACGGCTCGTGATCGAAGGGCGTTCGTCGGACGACATCAAGGCGCAGGCGTTGGAAGAGGGAATGCTCAGCCTACGCCGAGTGGGAATCCTCAACGCCATTCGCGGCGTGACTTCACTCGAAGAAGTCTTGCGCATCACGATGGACGACTGATCCCTACAAGCAGGAACGAAGTGAACCAATTCAAGTACGCAGCCAAGGGGCCGACGGGCGAGACCGTCGAGGGCACGATCGCGGCCGCGACCAAGGCCGAGGCCGTCGCGGAGCTCCGCAAGCAGAACCTCGTCGTCATGCGGCTGGACACCTCGGCCGGCGGCAGGAGCGGCGGGAGGCCGAAGGTGTCTCTCGGCACTCTCACGATCGGCAAGGCGAAGCCCTCCGCGCGCAAGGGTGAGCTGGTCATCTTCACGCGCCAGCTCGCCACGATGGTGGGGGCCGGGCTCTCCCTGCTCGAGTCGCTCGAGGTGCTCGGCGATCAGGCGGAGAGCCAAGGCATGAAGCTCACCTGCCAGACCCTGGTCAGCGAAGTCCGGTCGGGCTCGGACCTGTCGGCCGCGATGGAACGCTGCCCGAAGGTCTTCAATCACCTCTACGTCAGCATGGTGAAGGCCGGCGAGATCTCGGGTCAGATGGACATCATCCTCAACCGGCTCGCGGACTACCAGGAAGCCTCGGAGGAGCTGAGCCGCGAGATCAAGTCGGCGATGACCTACCCGGTCATCTCGATGGTCCTCGTGCTGGGCATCACCGCGTTCCTGATGCTGGGAGTCGTGCCGACGTTCAAGGACGTCTTCGAGTCCCTGGACGCGGACCTTCCCTCCATCACGCTCTTCGTCCTCGCCGTCTCCGACTTCCTGCGCGCCCACTTCTACGCGACGATCGGCGGGCTGGTCGCCGCGTTCATCGGGTTCAAGGCGTTCAAGAAGACGGAGCGCGGCCGCCTGCTGGTGGACAACATCAACCTGCGGCTGCCGGTCTTCGGCCCGCTCTTCACGAAGGTGTCGCTGGCTCGCTTCAGCCGTACGTTCTCGACCTTGATCCGCTCGGGCGTTCCGATCATGTCGACGCTCGACATCGTCGCGAACACGGCCGGCAACCGGGTGGTGGCCAACGCGGTGCTCCATTCGCGGGAGAGCGTCCGCAACGGCAACCTGCTCTCCGAGCCGCTGTCGCAGGTGAAGGTCTTCCCTCCGATGGTCGTGCGCATGATCGCGATCGGAGAGAAGACCGGGGCCCTCGAGACCCTGCTGGAAAAGATTGCCGAGTTCTACGACTCCCAGGTACGCGCCCAGGTGAAGGCCCTGACGAGCATGATCGAGCCTCTGCTGATCACGTTCATGGGCGGCATCGTCGGTGGCGTCGTGATGGCGATCTTCGCGCCGATCCTCGACATGGTCGGGAAACTTTCCGGGGGTTGAGAAGCTCAAGATCGGTCGAGCGCGGGGCCGATAGTAGCCCCGACTCGACCGTGACATTCGGGTCGGCTGGGGCGACCACGAATTTCCCCACGTAGGCCGCGAGTCGCGCAAGAAACCGAAATGAGCTCGCGCGAGCTCTACAGGGAGTCAGGCATTCAACAGGATTCAGTGCACCTCCGACGTGCCTGAACGGAACAAGGAGAAAGATGGTTCGTAATCGTCGAAACGCTGGTTTCACCCTGATCGAGCTCATGATCGTGGTGGCTATCATTGCGGTCATCGCCGCGATCGCCATTCCCAAGCTCATGAGTGCGCGTATCTCGGCCAACGAGAACGCCGCAGTCGCTACGCTGCGTTCGATCGCTGCTGCCCAGCAGCAGTTCCAAGCCTCTAGCGCCATCGATACCGACGCGGACGGTGGTGGTGAGTACGCCTTCTTCGGAGAGCTGGCTGGCGAGAACGCCATGCGGATCTTCGACGGCGTCGGCCCGGCTCCGGGCAACCCCGCCGACCCGGCACACTTCCTCGATCCGCCCTACCTCGCCACCGCCTTCGGTCGCGTCGTGGCGGACGCCGGTGGTGAGGGCGTCGTCGAGCGTCAGGGCTACTACTTCAAGATCTACCTCCCCGGCCCGACCGCCGCGGGTGTGACCGCGGGCCTGGCCGAAGCCGGCATCGGCGGTGCGCTCGCCGCGGACGTCGCGCCCGGCGTCTGGGGCAGTGCCAACAGCGAGATCTTCTGGTGCGCCTACGCGTGGCCGGTGGACGTCGACAAGACGGGCAACCGCACGTTCTTCATCAACCAGGAGGGGGACCTCGTCCAGTTCGACAACCGTGACGCGCAATACGAAGGTCTGGCCACGCCGCCGACGTTCGACGCCGCGTACGACAGCACGGTCGTCGCCGTCAGCATGGACCAGCCCCTCGGCCTCACGGTCATGGGCAAGGCGGCCAACGATGGCAACATCTGGACCCAGGTCGGCAACTGATCTGATCTAGGCATCCTTCGAGTGGGCGCCGCCGGCCTGGCCGGGGGCGCCCGCTCTGCATTCGAGCCCGAAGAGGCGCGCCGCGTTCGCACTGGTGAGCGCGGCCAGCTCGTCGAAGTCGATGGCACGTTCCTCGGCGAGGACCTCGAGGACGCGCCGCACGAGCGCCGGCTCGTTGCGCTTGCCGCGGTGCCCCTGGGGCGCGAGGAAGGGGCAGTCGGTCTCGACCAGCAGCCGGTCGGCCGGTACCTCGCGCGCCGCGGCCCGGTTGGCCGCGTTGCGCGGGAAGGTGACGACTCCCGAGAAGGAGACGTAGAAGCCCGCCGAGAGGTAGGGCTCGAGCTCGGCCGGCCCCATCGTGTAGCAGTGCATCACGCCGCGCGTCACGGCGTGCTCCGCGATCAGGGCCGACGTGTCCGCGTGCGCGTCGCGGCAGTGCACCACGACGGGCTTTCCGAGGCGCGCTGCGAGCGCCAGGTGCCAGCGGAAGCTCGCCAGCTGGTCGGCGCGCGGGGAGTACTCCTTGAAGTAGTCGAGCCCGGTCTCGCCGATCGCGACGCAGTCCACGCGCCGGCACAGCTCTTCGATGGCGCTGCGCGTTGCCGGGTCCGACCCCTGCGCGTCGTGCGGGTGGATGCCGGCCGTCGGGTAGAGCCCCGGGCGCCCCGCGCACAGCTCGAAGCAGGCGCGCGAGGAGGCGAGGTCCGTGCCCACGACGACCATGCGCTCGACCCCCGCCGCGCGTGCCCGCGCGATGACCTCCTCGCGGTCCTCTTCGAAGGCGTCCCAGAAGACGTGTGTATGCGTGTCCGTGATCACGGACAGTTCGACTCGATCAGGTCGCGCAGGAAGATGGCGAAGTTGATGTCCGCTTCCCTGCTGAGCACATGGGAGAAGAGCGTGCACGCCTCCTCTGCCGGGACCGAGTCGCGGATCGCCTGGGCGGCCTTCCGGCGCAGGTAGCCGTCGCCGCTCGACTCGATCAGCGCCGTTTCGAGCGCCTTGCGCCCGAGCGGGTCGGGGTAGCGGCCGAGCGTCTTCGCCGCGATCGTGCGCGCGTACGGCTCCATCATCAGGTTGGTGACGACCTCGGCCATCTCCGGCACCGGCGAGCGGCCGACCTTCTCGCAGGCGCTCACCCAGCCCTGGACGAAGAACTCGTCGTTGGGCATCGTCTGCCGAGGCCGCCCGCGGCGCAGGACGAACGGGCGCGCCGCCTCGAGGAAGCGCTCGGGCGAAGTCTCGGCGAGAAGGCGCGTCGCTTCCGCCCGGTCGACCATCCTGTAACCGAACGTGAGCATGAGGTGCTCGAGGATGCCGCGCGATTCCTCGGGTGCGTTGTGCGCGGCGACGGTCAGCAGGGACTGGCGGCGCAACGTGTCCTCGCCCGCGTACTTCTCCCAGGTGCGCAACGCGGCGATCCCGAGATCGACGTCCCCGCGCTCCAGGAGCTCCGCCATGCAGGCCTTCTGCGCGTGGAACCAGCGGTCGTGGTGGTCGCTGGTGAGGGTCGGATCGGGCCGCTCGAGCACGGCGAGCAGCTCGTCGACGACGGCCTGCGCCTCGGGCGAGACCTCGCGCGCGACCTGCGGCTCGGCGAAATGCAGCTCGCTCTCCGAGGCCCGGCCCTCGCCGCAGGCGGCGAGGAGCACCGCGAGCAGGACGCTCGGCACGGCGAGCCGGCCGCGCATCGCGTGCGAACTCGCACGCTCGCTGAGCGCGGGCCGCCGGTCACCGGCGAGGGGCGGCGAAGCGGCGACGTGGGAGGGACGCTCGAGCATCGTTTCCCAGGCGTTGGGGGGAAGGGGCGGGTGGATCGGATTCGGCACGGTTTTTGACGCTCCTGGCCGAGCGACTCGGCGATAGCGTCGGGTGACCTGCAACTCCCAGACCATCCAAGAACCCCAGCGTGGGGCCCGCCCCGGTGCTCCGAAAAGCCTGGCAACGTTCCTGGCGCGCCCACTATAGTGCTCGGTCGCGGGTTGCGTGATCCCCCGCCGCGATACCCCCCCAATGCGGGGCGCCGGTCCGGCCCCGGGTCGAGCCGCCAGGGCCGCCCCCCTCGAGGCTCCCAGACCCCTCCTTCTACGCGCGAACGACACGGACGATGCTGCTCCCCCGTTTCCAAAAGGCCGCCTTGCTTCCCCTCGCATTCGCCGCAGGCTGCTCCTCGAGCGGCAACTCCGGCGCGGGCGACGTCATGTACATCGAGTCCTGCTCCCTCGGGTGCAACAACGGCGAGGCCGGCGACCAGATCTTCTGCACGCTCATCAACACCTACCAGAACCAGGAGGTGTCGGTGGTGTTCTCCGAGTCGGTCGACATGTCGACGGTCACACCGACGACCTTCCGGGTCGTCAAGGTCTCCAACGGCACGTCCCCGCTCGGGACCTACCTGCAAGACCCGAACAACCCGCGGCGTGTGATCTTCCGCCCGGACCTCTCGTTCGACGAGCTCGGCAACCCCTTGTTCGGCTTCGAACCGGACACGGCGTACGCGATCAACATCCCGGGAGCCAACCAGGGCGACGCGCCGCCGTTCATTCGGGCTGCGAACGGCAAGCTCAACTCGACGCGCCTGCAGTGCACGATCCTGACCGACCAGGGCATCGTGGATCTCGTGCCCGGAGCGCCCCAGCTGGAGCTCTCGGTCGACGTCGTGACCGCGTACGACGCGGACGAGAACCCCATCGAGTTCGAGTTCGACGTCCCCGCCGACGGCGCCACGAACGTGTTCCGGTTCTCGGACATCCGCTTCAAGTTCCTCGACATCATGAACCCGGCGACCCTCGTCAACCCCTCGACGGGCCAGGCGCCGTTCATCCGGGTCGCGATCGACTCCGACGGCCAGCTGGGGACCGAGGACGACCGGCTCACCGTGGTGGGCGAGTTCGAGGTCAGCCTGGAGCTCTCCCTGCTCACGACCAACCTCGTCTTCACGCCGCTGGACGGCTACCCTTCCGCCGGCGACCCCGACGAGGTCCTCCTGAGCCCGCGCCGCGTGGTGATCACGATCCCGCCCACCGTCGTCGACCTCGCCGGCAACAGCATCACCACCGAGAGCGGCGGGGGCACGCGAAGCTTCGTTCCCGAGCGGCTGCGCTTCGAGCCGATCGAGTTCATCGAGGACTTCCGCAACACCGACCGCGAGGACTCCGCCCGCAGCGCCGCAGCCTGGGGCGACGGGAAGCTCGAGAGCACCACCGGCGGCGGCTCGGGACGCCTCGGCGTCCTCGTCGTGCGCTCGGGCCAGACGCTCGAGCTCGACACCGACGACCAGTTCTTCCCGCTGCCCGACGCGGGCATCGACGTCATGGGCAACCCGGCGATCGGGCCCGGGACGAAGGCGAGCTGGACGGACTTCCCGATCAGCGAGACCATCACCGACGGCACGTTCGAGTTCGGGCGCATCCTCGTCGAGAGCGGCGGCTCGCTCAAGCTCAGCGGCGCGAGCCACGCTCGGCTCCTCTCGCGCGGACGCTTGATCGTGCAGGCCGGCGGCACCATCGACGTCTCCGGCACGAGCCCGCCCGCGCACGCGGGAAGCGTGCCCAAGCCGCGGGAAGCCGGGGTGTGCAGCGACACCACGATCCTCGGCCAGGACGACTGCGAGGCCGCTGGCGGGGTCTGGACGTTCCTCGAGCGCGGCACCGGCGGTCCCAACGGCGGCGACGGCGGGTTCGGCGGCGACCGCTACGACGTGCACTGCTGGGACCTCGGGACCTGCGACCTCGTCACGATCGGCGCGATCGACAACCCCGGCGCGGAGATCGACGGCCAGCCCGGCCAGGGCGTCGGTCGCTCGGTGAACCCCGACTTGGGTGAAGGCGACGGCGGCATCAGCTTCCCCGCGAACTTCCCGACCACCCTCGACGCCGTCAAGGACCGCGCGGACATGCAGTACGGGCCCGTGGGCGTGGCAGCCACCCCCTGCATCGTGCGCCAGGTCGGAGGAGCCGGCGCCGGTGGCGCCTACGCCAGCGACGGCACCGCCGGGACCCACGCTTCTCCCTCGGCCGACTCGTTCTGTCCGGCGGGCGGGGTGCTCGCGCCGCCCGACCCCACCGAGCCCGGCTTCTCGTCCGAGTTCGGGCTGACCGCCGAGCCCCCCGACCTCGAGAACGACGGCTACGCGATTCGGCTCCTCGACCCGCACGACGGCTTCCTGCGCGGCGGCGCCGGCGGCGGCGGCGGCGGAATGCACCCCTACGGCGTGGTCAACACCAACTTCTGCGAGCCGCCGTTCATCACCTGCGATGACATCCTCTCGTTCTTCTCGGAGTGGCACGACCACAGCGGAGCGTCCGGCGGCGGCGCCGGCGGCGCCCTGCAGCTCGTCTCGGGTCACGAGGTCGTGCTGCTCGGGCGGGTCGACGCGAGCGGCGGCAACGGCGCGGGCCCCGCGACGCTCGGCGTCCCCGAGGTCGACCAGCGGGCGATGCCGGGTGGCGGCGGCTCGGGCGGGGCCGTGCGGATCGAGAGCGAGGTCGTCACGCTCGGCTCCAGCGGCGACCACGTCGACGTGCGCGGCGGCCTCGGCGGTCCGGGCGTCTGGAGCCCGTCGGCCGGCGGCGACGGGGGCTACGGCCTCGTGCGCATCATCGACAACTCCGAGCGCACGTACCTGGAGATGAACCAGGCCGTCGCGCCTGCGATCCAGCCGTTCATCGGTGGAGCCACGTCGGGCGACCCCGACTCGCTCGAGCTCCTCTCCGTCGAGCCGACATGGTCCTCCAGGCCCGAGCGGCCCGAGTCCCTGAACGGCTCCGTCTCGTGCTGGATCCGGCCGAGCGGCAACTTCTTCGGGCTGCAGTTCGACGAGGACGACGAAACGGACACCAGCCCCGAAGCCCAGGGCTGGAACATGGACGTCTTCTGGCAGGGCACCACGACCGCCGACCTGATCCCCTTCCGGGGGGACAACGACGAGTTCGACAACTCCTTCGAGACGGAGTTCGGCAACACGATCAACAGCGCTCCGGACGCCGGCATGGCGCAGTCGCCGGTCGCGGTCCGCTTCCAGGGAGCGCGGGTCGTCGGGGAAGAGGCGGACCTTTGCGACACCGACCCCGCCTCGGTCTTCCTGACGCCGGGCTCCGTCACTCCGTGGGTCGACCACCCCGCGCTCCTGAACGACTTCCCGATCCAGCCGAACATGATCCGCTTCGCGATCGTGTTCGACCACGGCGTCGCCACCGCCGGCGACGTGCGTGGCGTCACCAACCTGCGCATCGGGATCCAGCCCAACTGAGCTCTCGGCCTCCCGGTCTCCTCGGAGGTTCCTTTCCGGCGTCGCCAAGGCGGGTAGACCCCATGGGCGACGCCAGGAAACCCCCGAGGAGCAGGAGGCCAGGAGGACGGGGATCGGACCGCGCGCGACCGAGAGCCGACGGCGGATCGGCCAGGTGACGCATGCGGGTCAGCGTGCTCAGCGCTCCGTGGACGCTCGCCGGTCCCGAGGACTGCGTGGCGGACGGCGGCGTGCTGGTCGAGGGGGGGCGGATCCGGCGCCTCTTGCGCAGCCGGGCGGCCGTGCGCCGGGCGGCGCGCGCCGCGGGCGTCGTCGCCGCCGAGCTCGACGGCTCGCTGACGCCGGGCCTGATCGACGCGCACGCGCACCTCGAGCTCTCGCACCTCGCCGGCCGCGTCTCGCCCGCGGGAGGCTTCCGGGCCTGGATCGACGGCCTGCTCCGCGCCCGCGGAGCGCCTCGAGCGCGGGTCCAGGGCGGCGCGCAGAGCGCCGCCGACGCGCTGCTCGCGAGCGGCACGACGGCGGTCGGCGACGTGGATTCGAGCGGAGCGGGCGAGGGCGTGCTCGCGCGCCATGCGCTGCGCGCGCGCGTCTACCGCGAGGTCCTCGACGCGGCCGACCCCGCTCGTACGGCCGCTGCGTGCGCGCGCGTGGCCCGGCGCCTGCCGCGCCGCGCGCTGCGGCTCGAAGGGCTCTCGGCCCACGCTCCGTTCACGGTGAGCCCGGCGCTCTTCGCGCGCATCGCCGACCTCGCGCGCCGACGCGACGTCCCGGTCGCGATCCACTGGTCGGAGACGGAGGCTGAGCTCGACTGGCTGCAGCACGGCGCTGGCGAGCTCGCCGGGCTGGTCGCGAGCTGGCCCGCGCGCTCCGGTCTCGACCTGATCGAGGCTGCGGGGCTGCTCGGCCCGAGCACTTCGCTGGTCCACGGCAACCACCCGCAGCGCGGCGAGATCGCCCGCCTCGCACGGGCGGGGGCCACACTCGTCCACTGCCCCGGCAGCCATCGGTTCTTCGACCGTGCGCCCTTTCCCATCGGGCGCTATCTCTCCGCCGGAGTGCCGCTCGCTCTCGGAACCGACTCCCTGGCCAGCAACGAGACGCTCGACATGCGGCGCGAGATGGCCCTCTTGCGCGCGGAACACCCGAGCCTCGATCCCGCGCGCGTGTGGGCGATGGCGACCGAGGGCGGAGCGCGGGCGATCGGCCTCGCGGAGCGGGTCGGCCGTCTGGCTCCAGGACGGCTCGCGGACTTGGCGCTCTTCCGCACCACGGCCCGAGGCAGGGCTGCGCTCCTGGACGAGCTCACCGCCTCGTCGCCCGCAGTCGGCGGGGTGTGGGTCGCGGGCCGGCGAATCGGCACGGGGAGGCTGCGCCGACGTGTCCCATAGAGACCCGGTGGGCACGAGGCGGCGCCGGGAAGTAGAGTACGCCGCTGGCGGTCGCGCCCGCCGATGCGATGCACGAGCAACGAGACGACGCGATTCGGGCGGACGCCGAGGACCGCGAGGAGGCCCTCGAGGTCCTGCGCGGCGCGCGCCGCGTGCTCCTGACCGGCCACGAGCGCCCCGACGGTGATTGCGTCGGCGCGCAGGCCGCGCTCGCGCGCGTGCTCGAAGCCTTGGGCAAGACCGCGTTCATCCTGAACCCGGATCCGCTGGAGGGGCGCTACGACTACCTGGCGAAGGACTGCCCGTACCGTACCTACACCGGCGGCGCCGTGCCCGAACACGACCTGACCGTCCTGCTCGATTGCTCCGAGCTCTCGCGCTGCGGCAAGCTCGCCCCGGTGCTGGAGCGGCACCCGTCGAAGAAGCTCGTCATCGACCACCATCCGGATCCGGGCGAGCGCTGGTGGGACGCGGCGTACCGGGACGTGGGCGCCTCCGCGACGGGCCTGCTCGTGCACCGCATCGCGCGCGAGCTGAACGTGCCGCTCGACGACGTCGCCGCCAGCGGCGTCTTCACCTCGATCGTGACGGACACGGGTTGGTTCCGCTATTCGAACACCAATGCCGAGACGTTCGCGGTCGCCGCGGAGCTGGTCGCCGCGGGCGTCGATCCTGCGCAGATCTACCGCGCCGTGTTCCAGCGCCGCTCGCGTGAGCACCCCAAGCGCGTAGGAGAGATCCTGGGCGGGGTCGAGTACTTCGCGGACGGACGCCTGGCGGTCGTCGACGTGCCGCTGGACGGGCAGCGCAACCAGGGCTTCGAGAGCGACGACGTGCTGGACCTCCTGCGCGCGGTGGGACACGTCGAGGTCGTGCTCTTGATTCGCGAGCTGGACGACGGCAGCTGCAAGCTGTCGGCTCGCAGCAAGACGGCCTACGACGTGAACCGGCTCGCCCGCAGGTTCGGCGGCGGAGGGCACGTCAAGGCGTCGGGCGCGACGCTGAAGGGCAAGCTGGCCGACGTCCGTTCGGAGCTGATCGCCGCCGCGGTCGCCGGTTTCGACGAGCGGGAGGGCTGATGAACGTCGCCATCATCTCCGACCTGCACTCCAACCGCGAGGCCCTCGAGGCCGTGTTCGCCCACATCCGCGAGCAGGGAGTCGGAACGATCTACTGCCTCGGCGACATCGTCGGCTACGGGCCCGAGCCCGAGTTCTGCGTCGACCTGGTGCGCGGGCACACGGGCGTGTGCCTGATGGGCAACCACGACGAGGCGCTCTTCCAGGACGCCTCCGACTTCAACCCTCATGCCCGGGCTGCCATCGAGTACACGCGCGAGCGGATGCGCCCGCGCTGGTACAGCTCCACCGAGAAGCGTGGCCGCTGGAAGTGGCTCCAGGAGCTGCCGCTGGTCCACACCGAAGGCCGCTTCCTGTTCGTCCACGGCTCCCCCCGCGACCCCGTGCGCGAGTACGTCCTGTCGACGGACGGGTTCCTCAACCCCTCGAAGCTGCGCGCGATCTTCGAGCACTTCGACGGCGTCGCCCTCGGCGGGCACACGCACCACCCGGGAATGCACGACGAGGACCTGCGCTTCCACGGGCTCGATGGCCGCGACGAGCTCACGCTGCCGCTGCCCGAGGGCCGCAAGTTCTTCATCAACGTGGGCTCCACCGGCCAGCCGCGCGACGGCGACAACCGCGCCTGCTACGCGGTGCTCCAGGACGATCGGGTGACGTGGCACCGCGTGCCCTACGACTTCCGGCGGACGATGGAGAAGATCAAGGCCACCGGGACGCTGAACGAGATCCTGGCGCGGCGGTTGATGCTGGGGAAGTAGGCGGGGCACTTCGTGCCCTGCTCGAACGACCCTCGGCGAGCTCGGACGGGGGCGAGCACGGCACGGGCACGAGGGAACCCGGCCTACCGCAGCACGTTGCGCATGACGTGCCGCAGGATCTCGGGGTTGCTCTTCAGCCGGCGCTGGCTGTAGGCGCGCCACTCCGGCCCGAAGGGCACGTACACGCGCACCTCGTGCCCGGCGGCGCTCCACATCTTCCACAGCCGCTCCTGGACGCCGAGGAGGACCTCGAAGTAGTAGCGCCCGCGGTCGACGCCGCGGTCGCTGGCGAGGCGCAAGAGACGCGCGGCGAGGTGCTCGTCGTGCGTGGCGAAAGCGATCCGGTGGCCGCGCTGCAGCAAGTGCTCGGCGTTCTCGACGAACGCGTCGCGGATCTCTTGCCGCCCGGTGTGCGCGATCTCCTCGGGCTCGAGGTACACGCCCTTGACCAGGCGGACGTCGACCGGGCCTTCGGGCAGCTCGTCGATGTCTCGCGGCGTGCGCCGCAGGCGCGACTGCAGCACGATGCCGACGTTGTCGAAGCGCTCGCGCAGCCGGCCGAAGATGCGCAGCGTGGCGTCGGTCGTGGTGTGGTCCTCCATCTCGACCCGCACGAGGAGGTCGAGCTCGCGGCAGTGGGCGCACAGCTCGCCGATCAGCTCCTGCGCGAGCTCCTCGCCGAGCCGCAGGCCGAAGTGCGTCGGCTTGATCGACGGGTAGGCGTCGAGCTCCGCCTCCGCGATCGCGCTCGCCGCCGCGCAGTAATCGCGCGCGACGGCCCGGGCGGCGGCCCGGTCGGCGACGTCCTCGCCCAGGATGTCCAGGATCCCCGAGTACCCCTGCCCGCGGAGCTCGCGCAGGCGCTCCAGCGCCTCGGCGAGCGATTCGCCGGCGATGTAGCGCGCCGAGAGCCGGCGCATCAGAGGGCGCGGGATGGCCGGCAGCGTCGCCAGCACGAGCTTCGTCACCAGGCTCATCGCGCGCAAATTCTAGAGCCGGTTGGAGCGCCGCGACATCGCGCGGGCGGTGGCTTCTGGAACGGGCCGCCACTGCCTACCATTGCGGGCGATGGCCCGAGACGCCGCGAACGGGGAGCCGCGCGTGGTGCTCGTGACGGCGCCGGACCGCGAGACGGCGCGCACGATCGCGCGCCGTCTCGTCGAGGAGCGCCGCGCGGCGTGCGTCAACCTCGTCCCCGGGATCACGAGCGTCTACCGCTGGAAGGGCGCGATCGAGGAAGAGCCCGAGGTCCTCATGCTCGTCAAGACGAGCGCGGCGCAGCTGCCGGGCCTCGAGGCCCGGCTCGCCGAGCTGCACCCCTACGACGTCCCCGAGTGCGTAGCGCTCGAGCCGGCGCGCGTCGAGCCGGCCTACCTCGCCTGGCTCCTGGGCGAGGTCCGGGGAGGGAGCTGAGAGGTGACCGCGCCGGGCGGCGACCAGCACGGCGGTACCCTCGCCCGGCGCATCGGTCTCGCCGGCGGCTCGCTGGCCTTCCTGGCCATCCTGTTCCTGCCCTCGGGCCTCGACGCCCAGCAGCGCCGGGTCGCCGCGACGACAGCGTTGACCGCCTGCCTGTGGATCACCGTGGCCGTGCCCGTCGCGGCCGCGTCGCTCGTTCCGGCCGTGCTCTTCCCGCTGCTCGGGGTCGTGCCCGCGAGCGTCGCCGCACCGGCCTACATGCACGACCTCGTGATGCTCTTCCTCGGAGCGTTCGTCATCGCGCTCGGGCTGGAGCGCTGGGGCGTCCACCGGCGGATCGCGCTCTTCATCATCGAGCACCTCGGGACGTCGCTGCGCACGCTCGTCCTCGGGTTCATGGCGGCGGCCGCGTTCCTCTCGATGTGGATCAACAACACTGCCACGACGCTGCTGATGCTGCCGATCGCCATGGCCGTGGTCGCGCGCGTCGACGAGAGCGAGGGCGAGAACGGCCGCTTCGCCGCGTGCCTGCTCCTGGGCGTGGCGTACTCCGCGTCGGCGGGGGGCATGGGCACCCCGGTGGGGACGGCGCCCAACCAGGTGTTCCTCGGCCAGTTCGCCCTGCGCTTCCCGGAGGGCCCGAAGCTCACCTTCAGCGATTGGGCGCTGGCATGGATGCCGCTCGTCGTGCTGTTCGTGCCCTGTGTCTGGTTCCTGCTCACGCGCTTCGTCCATCCGATCGGCGGGGGCGGAGGCGGAAGCGGCGGCGCGGGAGCCGCCGACCTCATTCGGGAGGAGCGGCGGGCCCAGGGTCCGATGGACGCCCCCCAGGTGCGCATGTCGCTCGTGTTCGCCGCGACCGGGCTCCTGTGGGTCACGCGCGCCGACATCGCGCTGGGCGACTGGCGCCTCCCCGGCTGGTCGCGGCTCTTCCTCGGCCCCGACGCCGCCGATCCCGCGTGGTACGCGGCGCACAAGAACGATCTCTCCGACTCCACCGTCGCGATCCTGATGGCGCTCGCGTGCTTCGTCCTGCCCGCCGGCGGCGGCCGGCGCGGGCCCCTGATGAACTGGCCCACGGCGGCGCGCCTGCCGTGGGAGGTCCTGCTGCTGCTCGGCGGCGGGTTCTGCATCGCCGAGGGGTTCGAGATCTCGGGTCTCGATCACGTCCTGGGAGCCGGCATGTCGGGCCTCTTCGAGGGTCGATCGAGCTGGGTGATCGTCGCCGGCGTCACGCTCTTCGTGAGCCTCTTGACCGAGTTGACCTCGAACACGGCGACGACCGCGGTGCTGCTGCCCGTGATCGCCGGCGCCGGCGTCGCCGCCGGGGTGCACCCGTTGCTCGTGATGGCGCCGGCCACGATCGCCGCGTCGGCCGCCTTCATGATGCCCGTCGCCACGCCTCCGAACGCGGTCGTCTTCTCCAGCCGGCGCGTCTCGGTGCCGACGATGGCGCGCACGGGCGTGTGGGTGAACCTGCTCGTCGTGGTCCTCGTGACGCTCGTCTTCCAGCTCTGGGTGCGCCGCGTGTGGAACATCGGCGCGGGCCTGCCCGAGTGGGCCGCGCCCTAGCCCCCGGCTCCGAACCTCGACAACGGAGCCGGCATCGGGAAGACTCCCGGCGAGGATGCTCGACCGGTCCACGTCCCGAACTGCGCTGGCGCTCGCGCTGTGCGGCATGCTCGTCGCGTGCTCACCCGCGCCGCGCCGCCGCGGCGAGCCGGCGGCGCACGTCCTGCTCGTCACCGTCGCCTGCCTGAGGGCCGACCACACGTCGGCCTTCCTGTACCGCCGGCCGACGACCGGCGATCTCCTGGTCGACGACGCCGCCCAGACTCCGAGCATCGATCGCCTCGCCGCCGAGGGCGTGCTCTTCGCCAACGCCTTCGCCCCGAGCGAGCGGCCGCGTCCCGGCCTGGCGGCGATCCTCGGCGGCGCCGGCCCGCTGGCCACCGGGGTCTGGGACGAATCCGACGCGCCGCGAGCGGGGCGGCCGCTGCTCGCCGAGCGCCTCGCCGCGTCGGGCTTCGAGACGCGCGCGTTCGTGACCCGCGTCTTCGCCGATGGCTGGCGCCGCGGCTTCGACGGCTTCGAGGCCTCCGAGACCGACGACGACACCGTCCGGCGCGCCACGCAGTGGATCGCGAGCCACTCCTTCTCGGCCGGCCGCAGCCTGCTCTGGCTGCACCTGGACGGCCCGGCCTCGCCGCACGCCCCCGAGCCGCTCGACGGCGTCGACTACGCCGCGCTCTACGATGGACCCTGCGGGCTCTACGACGGCGAGGTCACCCGCGTGAACGCGCTCGTCGAGCGCGTCGTGCGCGCGTACCCGCCGGACGCCTGGCGCGCCACGCTGCTCGTCCTCGCCGGGACGAGCGGAGCGCCGCTCGGCGAGCCCGCGGACGCCCTCGACGATCGACTCCTCCGCGTCCCGCTCTTCCTGCGCCACCCGGCGAGCCTGACCGGGCGGCGCATCTTCGCCGACGTCGTGGAGCTGCAGGACGTGGCGCCGACGCTGCTCGACTGGTTCGAGCTGCCGCCCGAGGAGGCCTGGCGCGGGCGCTCGCTCCGCGCGCGCCCGCTCGAGTGGTTGAAGCGCCCGCTCCCGCCGCGGCCCGCCGTCGCCGTGCGGGACGCCGAGCCGAGCGTGTACACGGTGCGCGACGCGCAGTGGCGGCTCGTCGCGCGCCGGGGCGAGCCCGCGGTGCTCTTCGACGCCGGCAGCGACCGCCGCTTCGAGCGCGACCTCGCCGGGGAGGAGCCCGCGGTGGTCCGCCGCCTGCAGGAGTCGTTCGAGGAGTGGATGCGCGAGCAGACGCGCTGATGGACGAGACGCCCCCCCGCGCGCTCGCCGCACCCGCCGCGCCCGCAGCAATCGTGTTCGCGGTCCTCGCCGCGCTCGCCTTCCTGTCCGCGCGCGGCGCGCTGCCCGAGCGCGTCTTGCCCTTCGCGGCGGCGCCCGTCCTCTTCCTCGGCGCGGGCTTCCCCGTGCTCCTGCGCTGGTCGCCGCTCGAGCCCAGCCTGCTCAAGCTCGCGCTGCTCTCGAGCCTCGCCTCGCCCGCGCTCCTCGCCCTGGGCTACGCGGCGCTGCGGCCCTTCGCCTCCTCCGCGGACGCCTTCGCGTGGACCCTCTTCTCGGCCGCGCCGCTGCAGGCCCTCGCGCTCGGCCGCCGGCTCGGCCGCGAGCCGCTCGGCAAGCCGGCGTGGTGCGTCCTCGGCTTCGCGCTCGCGCTCGCCGGCGCGGTCGCCTGGTTCCTGCTCGGCGCTGGCAATGCGCTGCGCCTCGGCGGCGACGCGAGCCTCTGGCACACCGGCGTCGCCGGCGCCATCGACCGCGGCTGGCCCGCCGAGAACCCCTGGCTCGCCGGCACGCCCGTCCCGGCGCTCGTCTCCTACGACGTGCTCGGGCTCGTCGTGTCGCGCGCGCTCCTCGTCCCGCCGCCGCGCGCCTTCGCGGTGCTCAACGTGTGGGTCGCGCTCCTGCTCCCGCTCGCGCTCTACCTGTGGGCGGCGCCGCTCTACCGCGAGCCGCGGCGCGCGCTCCTGGCGCCGCTGCTCGCGCTGCTCGCGTGGGACGCTGGCGCGGGGCTCGCGGCGCTCCTGGGTGCGGGCCCCGTGCTCGCCACGGGGGCGCTGAGCGCGCCGTTCGTCGGCGCCGGCTACCTCCTGCGGCCCGGCGCCCCGGCGGTCGCGCTCGCGTTCGCGGCCGGCGCGTGGATGGCGGGCGCCCACGCGTTGCGCCACGGCGCGCGGCCGTGGGTCGGGCTCTGCGCGCTCCTGCACGGCGCCGCCCTCTGGATCGCGCCCGCGCTCGGTGCGGCGGCCGCGCTCGGCACGGTCGCGACAGGCCTCCTGCGCCCGGGGCCCGGGTCGCAGGTCGCGACGCTCGTCCTCGCCTGCGCCCTCCCGGCGTTCGCCGACGTCATGGCGGTCGGGCCCCTGACCGAGCCGCAGAGCGACGTCCCCGGTCACGCTGGACCCTCCAGCGCGCTCTTGCTCGGCGCGTGCACGCTCGGCCTCCTGCGCACCGCGTGGCTGCGCTCGCTCCGCGGCGAGCACGCGCGCGGCGCCGGGACGGTGGCTCTCCAGCTCGCGTGCACTTCGGCCGTCGCGCTGCTCCTCTTCTTGGATCTGGGTCCGCTGAGCCGCTACCGTGGGGACGTCTGGCACGTCGCGACCCTTCCCCTGGGGCTCTTGGCCGCGGGTGGACTCGTGAACCTGCTCACTGCCAAGATCCCGCAGCGCGTCCTCGGCAGCGCCCTGGTCCTCGTCCTGGGCGCGGGTTCGGCCGTCGCGCACTTCCACGTCGCGCGCGCGCATCTCGCGCTGCGCCGGGAGCATCTTCCGGTGAGCGAGCGCGGTCGCGCGCTCGACGTCGTCCCGGGCGGCTCGCGTCGCTTCGATCCCGACATCGCAGCGGCCTACCGCTGGCTCTGCGACGACGCGCCGGTGAAGGATCCCGTGCTGATCCGCAGCGCGTCGCTCTCCGACGACAGCTTCGGTCTCGCCCACGTGCCGCACTCGGCGCCGATCTTCAGCGGGCTGCCGCTCTGGTGCGAGTGGCGCAAGGCGTTCGCGGGGGACGCCGAGCGCTTCGGCGCGCGCAAGCGCGAGATCGAGCGCCTGTACCGCGACCGGACCTTCCAGCAGCCGAGCCTGGAGTGGAACCCCTACCTCACGAGCGAGCTGCAGCGAACGTCGCGCGCCGCCGTGTTCCTCGTCGAGCAGCTCGACCGCGAGACGAGCGGGGGCGCGATCGAGTACCGCTTGCAGCAGCTCGGGTGCCGGCTCGCGCGCCGGTTCGGCGACGTGGCGGTCTTCACGTGGGTCCCGGCGGCGACCGCGGTGAGCGCGCCGCGCTGATGGCGCCCTTCGTCCGCGGCCACGCCGTCAGGCACGCCGACCGCGTGCTGGCGCGCTCGGTCTTCTGCCTCGCGCTCGCGGTCTACGCCGCGACCTTCGTCGGGATCCCCGAGGTCCCCGAGGGCGAGCTCGCGTTCCAGTCCGCCCGCTCGCTCGCGCGCGAACTCGACCTCGCGATCGGCGCCACGCCCGAGGCGCAGGTCTTCGTCGAGTTCGCCCGGAGCCACGGGACGGGTGGGGCTCTCGCAGCCGGGCGCGACGGCGAGCGGCTGTACTCGGTGCACGGCGTCGGGCTGTCCCTGGTCGCGCTGCCGCTCTACTGGGCCGGCTGGGCCGCCGGAGAGCTGGCCTGGACCGAGATCCAGCGGCGCCACGAGGACGTCGGCCTGTACGGCCGCTCCGTCAGCGAGTACTTCCAGCACCTCTTCGTCGGTTTCCAGAACCCCCTGTTGGGCGCGTGCACCGCCTGGCTCGTCGTGCTCGTCGCCCGGCGCCTGGGCCTCGAGCGCCGGCAGGCCTGGCTGGCGGGCATCGCCTACGCGCTGACCACCTTCGCCTGGCCCCAAGCGCGCTCGTGCCTGCCCGAGGTCCAGGCCGCTTTCTGGCTCTTCTTCGCGTTCTACTGGGTGCTCCGCGTGCGCGAGCGCTTCGAGCAGCTCGAGACTCCGCGCCGCGGCGAGCTCCTCGCCCTCGGCGCTGGCGTGGGGCTCGCGTTCCTCACGCGGGCCTCGCTCGCGCCCGCGTGCCTCGTGCTCTGCATCGCCGGGGAGGTGGTCGTGTGGAGCGGTCACAAGCGCCTGTCCGCGTCGCGCTGGACGCCGCGCGACCGCCAGCAACGGGGCGTCCGGGCGGCGCTCGCCCTGCTCTTCCTGCCCATCGTGCTCGCGCTCCTCGTGTTCGCGATCACCAACTGGCTGCGCTTCGGCTCGGCGCTCGACACCGGCGCGCCGCCCGGCGGCTTCCTCGCGAAGGACTTCGGCACTTCGGCACGCCTCGGGCTCCTCGGCCTGCTCGCTTCACCGGGCCGGGGCCTCTTCTGGATGGCCCCCGGTCTGCTCGTGATCCCCTTCGGCTTCGCCCAGGCGCGCGAGATCGGCGAACGGCTGTGGCGTCGGGTCACCCTCGGCGTCGCGCTCGCCGTCGTGGTGCCGCTCGTCTTCCAGCGCGAGTGGCACGGCTCGTGGACGTACGGCCCGCGCTACCTGCTCCCGGCGCTGCCGTTCCTCTGGCTCGCCGTCGCGCTGGCGCTCCCGGCCGCCGCGGAGTCGCGCGGGCTGCGCCTGTTCCTCGCCGCCGCGCTGACCTTGGGCTTGCTCGTGCAGCTCCCCGCGGCGCTCGTCGATCACGTGACGCACCAGGACCTCGCCATGCAGGCCGCCGAGATCGCCTGGCCGTCCGGCGGAGGCGATCCCGACGAGGAGGCGGCGGACCGCTTCCAGCGCATCCAGTGGACCTGGGGCTTCGCCGCGCCGTGGGCGCACTGGCGCATCCTGCGCCACCGCCTCGCAGGGCTGGACGAGTCCTACCCCGTGAACGAGGTCTTCCGCGTGGACGACGACGCGACGGTGCGCCCGCTGTTCGCGCGCGAGGAGGGCTTCCGGCACCTGGCCTGGGTCGATCTGATCGAGCGCCTCAGCGGCCCGGTGTGGCCCGGAGTCCTGCTCTTCCTGGCGCTGGCGACCGTCGGCGCGCTGCTGACCGCCCAGGGCCTGGACCGCAGCGCCCCGTAAGAGCGGCGGGAGCGCTGCTCTCGGACCGCGCTGCCGGGAGGGTCAAGGGTTCGGTCGATCCGGTCGATAGCGACCCGCGACCATGCGTGCCGCCGTCCTCATCGCGCTCGTCCTGACGCTTGCGGCTCCGAAGGCCCCGCCGGCCCCCCGGGGCCAGGATGGGGGAGAGGTGAGCGCTCCGCTCGCCGCCGGCGACCGGCTGCGCTGCGAGTACTTCGTGCTGGAGGCGGTCGTCCCGCCGCCTCCCGGCCGGCTCGCGGAGGGGGAGCCGGATCCGCTCGCGGGCCCACTGGCTGTCGCCGCCTGGCGTCGCCGCGACAAGCGCGGCGAGACCGTGCTCGAGCGTGACTTCGTGTTTCCCGGCGGCGTCCGCGCCTGGCACGTCGAGCGCCACGGCCCCGCGCGCTCGCGGCTGATCTGGCGCGAGCTGGGTCCGGACGGCGGCCGCAGCTGGTTCTGCGAGTGGGATCCGGAGGACCGGAGCTGGGAGACGACCAGCTGGGGGTTGGGCGATCCGATCCACGGGCTCGCGGCGGGCGGACGCGAGGTGCGCATGCCCCTCCAGCTCGCCGAGCGCGTTCGCGAAGGACGGACCTCCGCGGGGACGCTGCCCTGCTTCGATCCCCTGCGCGGGTGCGTCGAAGCGTGCCACCTCGAGCGCGGCGGGACCGCCGCCCTCGCGCCCGAGGTCGTCGCGAGGCTCGTCGAGCCGGGCGAGTCCCCGCGCGTGCTCGACGTCGTCGACGTCCGGCGCGCCGACCAGAGCCTCGTCGTGCGCCTGATCTACCGGGCCGACGAGCTCGCCGGCTTCCAGCTCCACGACGGCGAGCTGCTCGCGCGCCGGATCGACGCCGAGACGTACGAGGAGCTCTTCCACCGCTGGGCGCCGACGGAATGGCCACGGCCGGCGTACGAGCAGCTCGAGCGCTACCTCGACTTCCGGGCGGAGGCGAGGCGCCGGCTTCCCGAGTAGTCCAGGCCGACCCCCGGGCGGGGGCGGCACGTTCAACGTAGGTTCGAATCGCGGTAGGCGGGGGTGCCCGCGCCCGTTCGCCGGTATCTTGCCGGTTCAGTTGGAAGTCCCGAAGGTGGTCCCCGGCCCGATTCCTTCGCGACACCGTCCCCAGGCACCGCCCGTCCTGCCGATCCTGCTCGCGCTCGCAGCCTGCAAGAGCGCGGAGGAACACCGGGCGGCCGCCGACAGGGAGGTGTACGCCCTGATCGACGACAGGCTCACCGCCTTTCGCGAGGATCCGCACTTCACGATCGAGCGCGACCCGGACAGCCTGCGCGAGCGGATCCTGCGCGGCGAGTGGGAAGGCTCCGCGCCGCTCGACCTCCTCGGTTGCGTGCAGGTCGCCGCCGAGAACAACCGCGCGTACCAGACGCAGCGGGAGGCGCTCTACCTCAGCGCGCTCGACCTGACGTTCGAGAAGTGGCAGTTCGAGGTCCAGGGCTTCGGGAACGCCGACGCGGGGCTGGCGGGGGTTACGGGCACGTTCGTCGAGGCCGACCCCGACGGGGTCACTGGGGGCTTCGAAACCGGGTTGACCAAGGCCCTCGGGAGCGGTGGGAACATCCTCGCCTCCATAGGGGCGAGCCTGTTCAAGGTCGTGTCCTCCCCCGGAGGCGCCACGGAGGTGTTCAGCAACCTCTCGTTGAGCATCACGCAGCCGCTCCTGCGCGGGTTCGGCAAGAAGGTCGCCATGGAGGGCCTGACGCAGGCCGAGCGCAACCTCGTCTACCAGGTGCGCGACTTCGAGCGCTTCCGCCGCACGTTCGCGCTGGACGTGGCCACCCAGTTCTACGACGTCGTCGAGGCCTACAACCGGCTGGAGAACGAGCGCCGGAACCTCGAGCGCCTGACCGCCCTGCGCGTGCGCAACGAGCGCTGGGCGGAGGCCGGCCGAACGTCCGACATCGAGGTCGACCAGGCGCGCCAGGACGAGCTCGCTTCCGAGTCGAGCATCCTGCAGCAGGAGGCGGGTCTGCAGCGCGCCCTCGACGATTTCAAGTTCTTCCTCGGCCTGCCGGTGGAGACGGTCATCGACCTCGACCGCAGCACGCTGGAGGAGACCGTCGAGGACGCGCCCGAGATGCTGGGGCTCGACCCCGCGGTCGCCGTCGATTTCGCGCTCGACCACCGGCTGGACTACCAGACGGTGGTCGACGGCCTGGCCGACAACGAGCGCAAGGTCTTCATCGCCGCCAACGACCTGCGCGCGACGCTCGACCTCGAGGCGTCCGTGAACTCGACGAGCCTCGAAGGCGAGGTTCTCCGCCACGACCTCGACTTCTCGACCTGGTCCGTCGGGGCCGTGGTCGACCTCCCGATCTCGCGCCTCCCCGAGCGCAACGCGTACCGGCGCACCCTGATCGCGGTCGAGGTGCAGAAGCGCGCGATCGCGCAGACCGGAGACCAGGTCGCGGCCGACGTGCGCGACTCGGTGCGCACGGTGCGGACGGCGCTCCAGGCCTACCGCATCCAGCAGGGCGCGGTGACCCTCGCCGAGCGCCGCGTGCGCAGCTCGGAGCTCAGCATGGCGGCCGGGCGCTCGGACACGCGCGACGTCCTCGAGTCCCAGCGGGCCCTGTTGTCGAACCAGAACTCCCTGACCCAGGCCCAGATCGCCTACGGCCTCGCACAATTGCAGCTTCTTCTGGATCTGGAGTTGCTCCGCGTGGACGAGAATGGAATCGGCCTCGACGAGGAGGGCCTCGCGGTCCTGCTCGAGAGACAACAGCCATGAAGAAGAGAACCAGGACCCGTGTCTTCGCGTGGTCGAGCCTCGCTTTCGTCCTCACGGCGATCGCAGGCGCGATCGGGCCCGCCCGCCGGTGGTTCTCGAGCTCGGAGAGCGCCGCGCTCGAGGGCATGCCCGTGCAGCGCGGCGACCTCCTGATCAGCGAGCTCGTGCGCGGGAACCTCAAGGCCAAGAACAGCGTCAGCCTGAAGAGCGAGCTCGAAGGGCGCTCGACGATCCTCTTCCTGATCGAGGAGGGCACGATCGTCGAGAAGGGCCAGGTCGTCGCCGAGCTCGACGTCTCGGGCCTCGAAGACGATCTCGTGAGCCAGCGGATCAGCGTGCAGAACGCCGAGGCGGACTTCACCAAGGCGCGCGAGCAGTTCGACATCCAGAAGATCCAGAACGAGACCGACATCGCCTCGGCCGAGCTCGACCTGCAGTTCGCGAAGGACGACCAGGAGAAGTACACGATCGCGGACGGCGAGTGGACGCACGAGCAGCGCCAGGCCGAGGAGACGATCGCCCTCGCGGAAGAGGACCTGAAGCGCGCCGAGACGACCCTCGAGTACACGCAGAAGCTCTACGACGAAGGGTTCGTGCAGCGCACCGAGCTGGAGAGCGACGAGGCGGCGGTGCACAGCGCCAGGATCACGCTCGAGCAGGCCAAGCGCGACAAGGCGCTCAAGGAGAAGTACGGCCACCGGCGCCGGCTCGCGGAGCTCGAGGCCGCGGTCGAGACGATGGAGCGCGAGGTCCAGAAGGTCAAGAAGCAGGCGCTCGCCAAGCTCGCCGACTACGAGGCGGCGCGCGAGTCCGCCAGCTACACGCTCGACCTCGAGAAGCAGAAGCTCGCCAAGCTGGAGGCGCTCGTCGGCAAGGGGAAGCTGCGCGCGCCCGTCGCTGGGATGGTGGTGTACGCGCGAGAGGAGAGCCGCTGGGGCCGCGGCGAGCCCGTCGCCGAGGGCGTCGAGGTGCGCGAGCGCCAGGAGATCGTCACCATCCCGCAGACGGGCGGCATGATCGTCGAGTCCAGCCTGCACGAGACCGTGCTCGAGCGCGTGCAGCTGGGCCAGCCGTGCAAGATCACGATCGGCGCGTTGCCCGGGCGCAGCTGCGACGGTCGGGTCGCCTTCGTCGCGATGCTGCCCGACCCCAACGCCTTCTGGGCCAACCCGAATCAGCGGCTCTACCGCGCGGAGCTCTCGATCGACGAGCCCACCCCGGACATGCGGCCGGGGATGTCCTGCGACGTCGAGATCCTCTCGGCCCAGCTGAAGGACGTGCTCTACGTCCCCGTCCAGGCCATCTTCCTCGACGCGGGCGAGACGGTGTGCTTCGTCAAGTCCGGAGCCGGCGTCGAGCAGCGCGACGTCACGGTCGGCCTCGACAACTCCAAGTGGGTCGTCGTCGAGAGCGGCCTCGCCGAGGGCGAGCTCGTTTGTCTGACGGCCCCGCCCGGGTTCAAGCCCGGCGCCGCAGCCCCCGACCCGGCGGACTTCGACGAGTTCGAGCCCGGGCTCGAGATGGAGGGGATGGGCGCGCAGGCCGGCGGGCCGCCCGCCGGGTTCGGCGGGCCGCTGGACGGGGAAGGCCGCCCCGATGGAGAGCGGGGAGAGGGGGGCGAGGGGGGCGACCCCGAGGCGCTGCGCGCCCTGTACGAACGCATGCGCTCCGAGGGGGGCGCCGACGGCGAACGCCCCGACTTCGAGGCGCTGCGCGCCGAGTTCGAGCGCCGGCGAGCCGAGCGCGGCGCGGGCGCGGGCGGCGAGCGGCCCGCTCCCGGGGACGAGCGGTCCAGGGGCGAGGGCCGCCGGCGCGGGGGCGAGCGCGGCGAGGGCGAGCGACCCCCGCGCGGCGACGACGCTTCCGAGACCACCGGGGGCGAGCATTGAGCGAGGGCCGCCAGGCCCGCCCCGTCGCCGAGCTCGAACGCGTCACCCGCGTCTACCGCATGGGGACGAACGAGGTGCGCGCCCTCGACGAGCTCAGCTTCACCTTTCGTGAGGGCGAGTACTGGTCGATCATGGGCACCTCGGGCAGCGGCAAGTCGACGCTGCTCAACGTCCTCGGGTGCATCGACCGCCCGACGCACGGCAGCTACCGGATCCGCGGCCGCGAGGTCGGCGAGCTCGACGACGACGACCTCTCCGACGTCCGCAGCCGCGAGCTCGGGTTCATCTTCCAGTCCTACAACCTGATCCCGCAGCTCGACGTCCTCGAGAACATCCTCGTGCCCGTTCTCTACCAGGACGAGGTCGCGCCCGGCATCGAGGACCGCGCCCGCGCGATCGCCTCGCGCGTGGGTCTCGACGGCCGCCTCGACCACCGGCCGCCCGAGCTGTCGGGGGGCCAGCAGCAGCGCGTGGCGATCGCTCGCGCGCTGATCAACGACCCCGCGATGATCCTCGCCGACGAGGCGACGGGCAACCTCGACAGCCAGACGGCCGGGGAGATCCTCGAGCTCTTCGACGAGCTGCACGCCGAGGGCCGCACGATCCTCATGGTCACGCACGACCCCGAAGTCGGCCGGCGTGCCGAGAAGACGCTGCACCTGCGCGACGGGAGGATCGACTCGGTGCGCGAGTCGGCGAGCGCGGTCGGATGATCAAGAGCCCCCTGGTCCGGGCCCTGCGGCTGGGCATCAAGAGTCTCCTGCTGCACAAGCTGCGCAGCCTCTTGACCACGCTCGGCGTGCTCTTCGGCGTGTCGAGCGTCATCGCGATGCTGGCGGTGGGGGAGGGCGCGAGCGCCGAGGCGCAGGACCAGATCCGTCAGCTCGGCAGCCGCAACGTCATCCTGCGCAGCGTCAAGCCCCCTGAGGACCAGGTCTCGAACCAGGAGTCGCGCACGGTCGCCTACGGCCTGACCGACAAGGACTTCGCCCGCATCGAAGAGACCTACCCGGGCGTGCTGCGCGTGGTCCCGGTCCTCGAGCTGCCCGAGGAGGTCCGCGCCGGCTCGAACGTCGGCCTGCCGCGCGTGCTCGCCACGACCCCCGACTACCTCGCCGTCACCGGCCGCGTCCTGCTCGAGGGGCGCTTCGTCACCTTCGAGGACGAGTACTCGGTCTCGGGCGTCTGCGTCCTCGGATACGAGGTCGCGCGCTACCTCTTCCCCTTCCAGTCCTGCCTCGAGGAGAAGGTGAAGATCGGCGCCGACTACTTCCGCGTGGTCGGCGTGCTCCTGCCGCGCGTCCCGCTGTCCGAGCAGAAGGGGGGCGACATCGGACAGGAGATCTCCGGCGAGGTGATCATCCCCTTCATGACCGGGCGCCGCTGGTACGGCGGGCTGCAGATCAAGATCCGCAGCGGATCCCAGGAGCGCGAGGAGGTCGACCTCCACGAGATCATCGTCGAGGTGGAGCGCGACGAGGACGTGCCCTTCGTCGCCGACGCCTGCCGCACGATGCTCGAGCGCTTCCACGACCAGAAGGACTACGAGGTCGTCGTCCCGCTCGAGCTCCTGATGCGCGCCGAGGAGACCAAGCGCATCTTCAACATCGTGCTCGGCAGCATCGCGGGCATCAGCCTGCTCGTCGGCGGCATCGGCATCATGAACGTGATGCTCGCGACCGTCACCGAGCGCACGCGCGAGATCGGGATCCGCCGCGCCCTGGGCGCCAAGCGGCGGCACATCGTGACCCAGTTCCTGATCGAGACCGTCGTGCTCTCGGCGGGCGGCGGGCTCCTGGGCGTCGCCCTCGGCCTGGCGATTCCGATCGCCGTCGAGGCCTTCGCCGACATGCGCACGATCGTCTCCCCGGGCGCGCCGCTGCTCGCCTTCGGGATCTCCGTCGGGATCGGGATCGTGTTCGGGCTGTACCCCGCCTGGCGCGCGGCGTACATGGACCCGGTCGAGGCGTTGCGGCACGAGTGAGAGCGGGCGCGAGCTCGGGCTTCTAGAGGCCGGGCCTCGGCCGCGCCTCCAGGACCCGCGCATCCAGGAAGCTCGAGCGCAGCGCGAGGGCCTGGGCGAGGTGCGGCGCCGCGACCTCGGCCGCGCCAGAGAGGTCGGCGAGCGTGCGCGCGACGCGCCGCGCCGACTGCACGGCGCGGGCCGACAGACCGTAGTGCTCGGCGGCGCGGCGCAAGAGCTGGCGCGAGGGCGCGTCGAGCGCCGCGACGGCGTCGAGCGCGGCGCCGGCCAGCTCGGAGTTCGCGACCTCCTGGCCGCGCTCGACCTGGCGCGCACGCGCCTCGCGCACGCGCCGCGCGAGATCTTCCTCGCGTGGGCCGAGCGGCGCGCCGCTCGCGGCCACGAGCTCGGCGATCGGCGCGGGCGGCAGCTCGACGCGCAGCTCGATCCGGTCGACGAGCGGCCCCGAGAGCCGGCGCAGGTAGCGCTCCACGCGCGAGCCGGAGCAGACGCAGGCGATGCGCGGGTGCCCGTGGTACCCGCACGGGCACGGGTTCATCGCCGCGACCAGGAGGAAGCTCGCGGGGAGCTCGACGCGCCCGCGCGCGCGGCTGAGGGCCATCCGGCCCGTCTCGAGCGGCTCGCGCAGGGCCTCGAGCGCGTCGCGCTGGAACTCGGGCAGCTCGTCGAGGAAGAGGACCCCGCCGTGGGCGAGCGTCACCTCCCCGGGCGAGAGCTGCGGCCCGCCCCCCACGAGCCCGGCGGAGCTCACACTATGGTGCGGCGCGCGGAAAGGGCGCCGGCGCGCCAGGCCCTTGGGCCAGCGCCCGGCCGCCGAGAGCACGCGCGTGATCTCCAGCCGCTCCTCGAGGTCGGGCGGGGGCAGGAGCCGCGGGAGCCGCGCGGCGAGCATCGACTTCCCCGCGCCCGGCGGCCCTACGAGCAGGAGGCCGTGGCGCCCGGCCGCGGCCACCGCCAGGGCCTCCTTCGCCGCCGCCTGCCCCACGACCTCGTCGAGCCCCGGGCCAGGGATCGGGGCGCTCTCGGCGGGGAACGGGGCGGCGCGCACGAGGACCGGCTCGGCGTGGGTGAGGTGGGCGAGGACGCGGGCGAGGTGCTCGGCGCGCCAGACCTCGAGCTCGGGGATGCAGGCCGCCTCCTCGGCCGTGGCGGGCGGGGCGATCAGCCGGCCGAGCCCGCGCTCGCGGGCGGCCAGCGCCGCCGCCAGGCCCCCTGGGACCCCGTAGAGCGTCCCGTCGATCCCCACCTCCCCCAGGAAGAGCACGCCCTCGAGGGCCTTCGGGGCGAGGTGCCCCGCCGCTGCGACCGCCGCGAGGGCGAGCGGGAGGTCGAGCATGGCCCCCGCCTTGGGGCGCGCCGCCGGCACCAGGTTCAGGAAGAGGCGCCCCCTGGGGAGGCCCAGCCGGTTTTCCGCCAGGGCGCAGAGCAGCCGCCCGCGGCTCTCGCGGATCACCGGATCCGGCAGGCCGGCGATCTGCACCTCCGTACGCTCGGTGTCGCGGACCTCGAAGTGGGCCTCGACCGTCACCAGCTCGGCGCCGATGCCCGAGAGCGAGGCACCCCACACCCGGACCGTGCGCATCGCAGGAGGGACCGGCGTGGCGCGCGCGGGTTGCGCTTCGACGGTCGAGAAAACGCGATCCGTTTAGGATGGGCCGATGCACCGCCTCCTCCCAGCGGCGTTCCTGCTCTCGAGTCCCCTCCCACAATCCACCCTGCCCCCGGGCTTCGTCGACGAGCTGATCGCGGGCGGTTTCGACATCCCGACGGGGATCGCGATCGATCCGGCCGGGAGGCTCTTCGTCGCCGAGAAGCGCGGGCGCGTCTGGATCGTCGACGACGGGGCCGTGCTGCCCGCGCCGTTCATCGACCTGGAGGACGAGGTCGGCAACGCCAACGACCGCGGGTTGATGGGGATCGCCCTCGACCCCGAGTTCGACCAGAACGGCTTCGTGTACCTGCCCTACGTCGTCGATCCGATCTACGGGCCGCCGGACGAGCCGGGCTTTCCGGACCCGGCGGTCACGTTCAGCCGTCTGACGCGCTACAGGGCTCGCGGGGACACGGCCGTCCTCGCCTCGAGGAGGATCCTGATCGGAACGTCCAGCGCGGACGGATTCGTGCAGTGCTCGGGCACCCACGCGATCGGCGCCGTCCGATTCGCCGCCGATGGGACGCTCTTCGTCAGCGCCGGCGATGGAGCGCGCCCGGAGTTCGTCGACAGCGGGACCTCGGAGGAGGAACGGGAGTGCGGGGAGACCTTCCCGGGGCAGGGCGTCGGCGCCCTGCGGGCGCAGGTGCTCCACAGCCTCAACGGCAAGGTCCTGCGCATCGACCCGAGCACGGGTCTGGGCCTCTCCGACAACCCGTTCTTCGACGGAGACCCCGCTTCGTTCCAGTCTCGCGTGTGGGCTCGCGGGTTTCGCCAGCCCTTCCGCTTCGCCGTTCGCCCGGGCACGGGCCCCTTCGGGACGCTGTACGTCGCCGACGTCGGCTGGGACCACTGGGAAGAGCTGAACGTCGTGCAGGCGCCCGGCCAGAACTTCGGCTGGCCCTGCTACGAAGGCGAGCTTCCGCAGCCCGACTACCAGGGCGACCCCGTCGCCGGAGCGTACTGCGACGGCCTCGCTCCCGGCGACGTCAGCGCACCGCTCTTGTCCTGGAGCCACGGCCCCGACGGGAGCTCGAGCACGGGCCTCGCGTTCTACGACGGGACCGGCTTTCCGCCCGAGTACTGGGGCGCCTGCTTCTTCACCGACTACGCGGGCGACTGGATCCACGTCGCTCGCGTCGACGCCGCCGACCAGCTGCTCTCGGTCGAGCCCTTCGCGCAGACGGACGGGCCGATCGACGTCCTGGTCGAGCCCGCCACGGGAGACCTGCTCTACATCGCCGTGATCCAGGGGGAGATTCGCCGCATCCGCTACGTCGAGGACGGCTCGACGCCCTTCGCCCGCGCCTCGGCCGACCCCGCCGGTGGCGTGGCTCCGCTCGAGGTCCGGTTCTCGAGCGATGGCAGCTACGACCCCGACGGCGACGCGATCCGCCTCGAATGGAGCTTCGGCGACGGCTCGCCGCCGACGACGGCGGCGAATCCGGTCCACACGTACGCGATCCCGGATACCCATCCGGCGAGCCTGAGGGTCACGGACGCGACGGGGCGGTCCTCGACGGCCACGGTCCCCGTCCAGGCCGGCAACGAGCCGCCTCGAGTCCAGATCGCCTTCCCGCCGCCCCTCTACCCCTTCATCGCCGGCGAGTTCGTCGAGGTCGAGCGCACCGCCTCCGACCCCGAGGACGGCGCCGCGCTCGTGTGGGACTGGGTCGTGCAGCTGATCCACAACGACCACATCCACGAGGTGCTGACCTCGGACGCGCCGGTCCCACCGCCGATCCGGCTGGACTCGCACGGGTCCTCGGGCGACCGCTACTCCTATCGCATCCTGGTGACCGTGACCGACAGCGCGGGTCTGGATGCCTCGGACAGCGTCGTCGTCCTGCCCTACGACACGGGGCCCAACACCGCTCCGGTCGCAGCGCTCGTCGCGACGCCGACCGTGGGCCTGCCCCCGCTCGCGGTGAGCTTCGATGCCAGCCCCTCGTCCGACGCGGAGCTCGACCTCCTGTCCCATGCGTGGGACTTCGGCGACGGCCTGCGCTCGAACGCCGCCGTCACCACGCACGTCTTCGACGCTCCGGGCACCTACACCGTCACGCTGACGGTGACCGACATCCTGGGCGAGAGCGACATCGAATCGGTGCTGGTACGCGTGGACCCTTCCGACGCGGTGGCGCGTTACTCGTTCGCGGAAGGCAGCGGCTCGATCGTGCGCGACGTCTCGAGCGTCGGGCCGCCGTTGGACCTCGCGATCCACGATCCCCGCGCCGTCACCTGGCTGCCGGGCGGGGGGCTGTCGGTCGACTCTCCGACGCGGCTCGCCACGTCGGGTCCCGCCACCAAGCTCCTCGACGCCATCCAGGCGAGCCAGGCCCTGACCGTCGAGGCGTGGGTCGAGCCCGCCGACGCGACCCAGTTCGGGCCCGCGCGCATCGTCGCCGTCTCCGAGGATTCAGTGCCGCACGGCGCGGACCTGGTGCTGGGGCAGAGCGCGGACGAGTACGAGATGCGAGTTCGCACGCAGGAGACGGATCAGTACGGCCTGCCCGGCTACTCGACTCCGCCCGGCTCGGCGACGACGGACCTGACGCACGTCGTCTACACGCGCAGCGACGCCTGGACGGGCCGGCTCTACCTGGACGGAGCCCTCTCGACCACCGGGTTCGGCGGCGGCGACCTCTCACCCTGGGGGAGCTACGGCCTGACCCTGGCGAACGAGCCGACCGGCGACCGCCCCTGGAGGGGCGCGCTGCATCAGGTCGCTCTCTACGCGCGCGCGCTCGACGCGGCCGAGGTCGCCGAGCAGTTCGCGAAGGGGCCGCGCTTCTCGCCGCTCGACGCGGAGTTCAGCGCCACGCCGACCACGGGCGAGCCACGCCTGTTCGTGGGGTTCACCGACCTTTCCCGCGGCGACACGTCGAGCTGGTCGTGGGACTTCGGCGATGCCGGGACGTCCACCCTGCGCAATCCCACGCACACCTACAACTCGGCCGGTGACTACACCGTGCGCCTGACCGTGACCGGCCTCTACGGCGTGGACACCGACACCAAGGTCGGGTTCGTGAGGGTGAGCGAGCCGGCTCCCGTCGCGCAGTTCGCCGGCCAGCCGCGGTCGGGCCAGGCTCCCCTGAGCGTGGACTTCATCGACCTCTCCTCGGGGGACGTCTCCTCCTGGACGTGGAGCTTCGGCGACGGCGAGGTCTCGTTCGAGCGGAATCCCTCGCACACGTACGCGACGCCCGGCCTGTACCCCGTCCGCCTGACGGTGAACGGCGCGGGCGGACCGGACAGCGAGATCGAGCTCGATTACGTCTCCGTGACCCCGTCCGACTGCCCGGCGACGAGCTACTGCGTGACGAGCCCGAACTCCGTCGGGCCCGGCGCCACGATCGCGGCTTCCGGCTCCACGTCGATCGCGGCCGACGACTTCCGTCTCGTGGCCAGCGGGCTGCCTCCCGTGCAGTTCGGCATCTTCTACTACGGGCTCCTGCAGGCGCAGATCCCGTTCGGGAACGGGTTCCGCTGCATCCAGGGGCTCGTCTACCGCCTGCGTCCGCCGGCGCTCGCCGACGGCACCGGCCAGGCGAGCCACCGCGTCGACTTCGACGACCCCCCGCTCGCCAGCGGCCGGATCAGCGCCGGCTCGACGTGGAACTTCCAGTTCTGGTACCGCGACCCGGCCGGCGGCGGCGCCTTCTTCAACCTGACCGACGGGCTGACGGCGACGTTCTGTCCGTGAAGCCTAGGCCGCGCGCGTCGAGCGGCTCTTGACCAGCCGGTCGGCGACGTGCGAGGCGCACCACGACTCGGGCTTGAGGCGCACGCGGAAGCCGTAGCCCACGACCATCCCGGCGAGGGCCTGGACGTAGTTCGACGACTTGTGGCGCGCGTCCTCGTTCGCGTCGACGTGGACGCTGATCTCCGGCGTGACCTCGCGGGCGAGCTCGAGCGCGACGTCGATCGAGAGCTGAGCCTCGCGGAAGAGGCGCTGCGCGATCGACTGCGACCCGCGCTCGCGCTCCCGGCGGTAGAAGACCCGGCCTCCGCGCCCGGGCGTCAGAGCGGCGATGACCGTCACGTAGTCCGTGTGGTCACCGATCTCCTGGGAGTCGCTGCCGATGTGCAGCGTGAGCTCGTGCTCCTCCATCAAGGCGCGCAGCGTCAGGACGAGGTCTCGTATTGGTCCGCCGGTGAGGGATTTCCACATGGGTTCGTCGTCGGGGGGGGCTCGGTGGTGTCGGCTCTCCTGATGATCGTCATCGTAGCGGACGGCGAGCGACGATCCTCCGATCCATACAAAAAGGAGATGAAGCTCACGCCCACGGCAGGCCCAGCTGGCGTTCCCGCGGCCCTGGCGGCGCCTGCACCCCGTCCCCGGTCGCGATCCCAAGGCGCCGGCAGGTCGTGCGGAAGAGCTGCTCGGTCATCGCCCAGCGCGCCCCGCGGCCGCGCATGCGCTCGTGGAACCGGCCCTCCCGGCGGTCTCCCGCACGCACGTCGTCGAGCGCGGCGAGGACGTGCCGCGCGCGATCCGGGAAGGCCTCCGCGAGCCGCGTCACGAAGACCTCGTGGACCGGGCCGGAGAGGCGCAGGAGCGTCAGGAATGCCTGGCGCGCGCCGGCTGCGTGGGCGCGCTCGAGCAGCTCGGGGACGTCCGCCTCGTTGAGCGCCGGGATCAGGGGCGCGAGCGCGATCCCGGTCGGGACGCCGGCCGCCGAGAGCGCGGCGAGGGCCTCGAGGCGCTTCTTGGGCGAGGGCGCGAACGGCTCGACCGCGCGCGCCACCGCGGAGTCGCGGAAGGCGAGGCTCACGAAGACACGGCAGCGCGTCCTCTTCGCGAGCGCGGCGAGGACGTCGACGTCGCGCCGGACGAGGGCGGCCTTCGTCACCAGGGCCACCGGCTGGCGCCGCGCGAGGCACACCTCGAGGCAGCGGCGCGTCAGGCCGTAGTGCGCCTCGAGCGGCTGGTAGCAGTCGGTGTTGCCGGAGAAGACGATCGTCTGGCCGCGCAGCGCGGGGCGCGCCAGCTCGCGCGCGAGCACCTCCGGCGCGTTGACCTTGACGACCAGGCGCCGCTCGAAGTCGGTCCCCGCGCCCCAGTCGAGGTACTGGTGCGTCGGCCGCGCGTAGCAGTACGAGCACCCGTGGAAGCAGCCGCGGTAGGGGTTGACGCTGTAGCGGAAGGCGAGGTCGGGGCTGTCGTTGGCGCTGAGCACCGAGCGCGCCCGTTCCTCGTACACGGAGAGCTCGGCGGCCGGCGGCTCGCCCAGCCACTCGACGTGCGCCGAGTGCCAGGGGTTGGGCGGGTTGGCGACCGGCCGCGGCATCGCCCGAGTATAGGAGCGGACCGGACCTGCGAGGCACAATGCGCCCGTGCGCCGCGCCGTCCCCTCTTCGCTCCTCTTGGCCGCCTCCTGCGGCGCTCCCGCGGCAGCGCCGGAGCCGGCAGCGCCGGTCGGCGAGGCCGTCGTCGTCTGCGGCCAGCGCTTCCCGATCGGCGCGCCCGTCGTGCTCTGGACCGATCCGGGCGGCTACGACGGGACCTCGCCGCTCCCCGCGTTCGACCGGGAGGGCGACTTGGATGGCGACGACGGGAGCGCTGGCGAGCGCGTCGCGCCCGGGCCGCGCTACACGCCCGGCCGTGCCGCGCGCGGCGAGCCGGGTGAAGTCCTCGTCGCTCCCGGCTCGACCGACCTCCAGCGGCTGCGCGAGGTCGTCGACCTCTTCGTGGTGCACTACGACGCGTGCGGGACGAGCCGGCGCTGCTTCGAGGTGCTGCAGGACCTGCGCGGGCTCTCGGTGCACTTCCTGCTCGACCTCGACGGCACGCTCTACCAGACGCTGGACCTGCGCGATCAGGCGTGGCACGCGGCAGAGGCGAACCCGCGCTCGATCGGCGTCGAGATCGCCCACGTCGGGGCGCATCCCCCGGCGGACTTCGAGATGCAGACGGCTGCGTGGTACGCGCTCGACGCGCGCGGGCCGCGCATCACGATCCCGGCCGAGCGCGAGCCCTCCGGCGTGCGCACCGCGGGCTTCGTCGGGCGGCCGGCGCGCCCCGGCGTCGCGCGCGGGGTGATCCAGGGGCAGCGGCTCGACATGTACGACTTCACCCCCGAGCAGTACGCGTCGCTCGCGCGCCTGGCCGCCGCGCTGTGCTCGATCTTCCCGCGCATCGCGCCCGAGGTCCCGCGCGACGCCTGGGGCGGCGTGCGCAGCGTCGCCCTCGACGAGGCCGAGCTCGCCGCGTTCTCGGGCATCCTCGGGCACTACCACGTGACGCCGCGCAAGGTGGACCCGGGGCCCGCCTTCGACTGGGAGCGGCTGCTCTCGGGAGCCCGCGCGGCCCTCCCCGCGGAGCGTTGACGCCACCGGGGGAGCGCGGACCGCTCACCTCTCGGCCAGCCGGCGCAAGGTCTCCGAGGCGACGAGCGGACCCGCTATGCGCGCCGCCATGCGCGCGCAGCCGGCGTCGGTGAAGTGAACCGAGTCGGCGTAGTGGACGGCGTCGGCGGGGATCGTGTCCTCGCCCTCGACGAGCAGCGCCCCCGTCGCCCGGGCCACCTCGCCGATCACGCGGTCGTATTCCTCGAACGCGGCGAGCAGGCCGGCGGGGGACAGGTACGGCATGTAGTAGAGCGAGGACGCCGAGGCCGCGAGCCGCTCGTCCGGCGTCTGGTCCGCGCGCACGCGCGGCGCGAAGGTGACGAGCACGACCAGGGACGCCGAGCGCTGGCAGGTGTGCACGAGCCGCTCGAGGCGCTCGCGGAAGCCGGCCGACAGCGCGCGCGGCTCGAAACCGAGCCGTCCCGCCTCGCGGCGCGCCGCCGAGCTGCGCAGGTGGAAGAGCACGTTCTTCTCGATCAGGAAGTAGGCCATCGACCAGCGCGCGAGCCAGCTGTCGCGGTCGGCGTGCCCGGAGTAGACGCCGCGCTCGCGCGCCAGCTCGCGCGTGTCGCCGGCGATGTCGTTGGTCGCGTGGTAGATCACGACGACGTCCGGCGCGCAGGGCGCGACGCGGCGCTCGAAGTTCTGGATCGAGCTTTCGACGCCGTAGCCCCCGACCGCGGCGTTGACGTAGTCGACGCGCGCGCGCGGGTACGCCGCGGCCACGGCCTTCCAGACGAGGTGCGGCCAGGTGGCCTCGTTGCTCGAGGCCTCGGCGCAGAACGTCGTCGAGGCTCCGAGGAAGGCGAGGCGCAAGGTCCCCGGGGGCTTGGGCACCTCTACCTCCGGGCTGCGGAAGCCGTGCGAGTCGGTGCGCACCGCGCCGTGCCGGTTCTGCAGGGGGATCGTGAGCCCGGTGCGCGCGTCCAGGACGAAGGCGTGCGCGCGGCGCAGCGAGCCGCTGCGCAGGTAGTGGCGCGCGCGCACGGCGCCCTCGAGCAGCCCCGCGCCGGCGAGGACGCCGAGCAGGGCGAGCGCGAGCCGCCTCGCGATCCTGCGCCGCGGCGCCCGGCCCGCCCTCATCCGAGCGCCCGCCGCAGGTCGCCGCCGGCGCTCGCGAGGCGCGCCCGCGCGCCGGCGACATCGGCGAGATCCAGGCCCGCGCGCTCCATCAGCACCGCCAGCTTGACCTGCCCCTCGGCCGCGACGAGCAGCGCGCGCGCGCGCTCGCGACCGACCACCGCGAGGCGCATCACGAGCCGCTCGCCGCGGTCGACGAGCTTGGCGCTCGCGCGCGTGTCGACGTCGACCATCAGGCCCTCGTACACCTTGCCGAGCCGCGCCATCACGAGCGTGCTGATCGTGTTCAGGACGAGCTTGGTCGCCGTTCCGGCCTTGAGCCGCGTGCTGCCCGCGAGGAGCTCGGGGCCCGTTTCCACGCGGATCGAGACGTCCGCCTCGTCGGGGCACTGGGCGCGCGGCACGCACGCGAGGAAGACGGTCGCGGCCCCGGTCTCGCGCGCAAAGGCCAGCGCGCCGCGCACGAAGGGCGTCGTCCCGCCGGCCGAGATGCCGAGGACGACGTCGCGCGCGTCGAGGCCGCGCGCGCGCAGCTCCGCCGCGGCCGCGCCCGCGTCGTCCTCCGCGCCCTCCACCGCGCGCGTGAGCGCGCGCGCGCCGCCGGCGACGAGCGCCTGCACCTGGCGCGGGTCGCTCTGGAAGGTCGGCGGGCACTCGGCGGCGTCGAGGGCCGCGAGGCGCCCGCTCGTGCCCGCGCCGGCGTAGAAGAGCCGCCCGCCGTCCGCGAGCCGCTTGGCAACGAGGTCGACCGCCGCCGCGATCTCCGCGCGCGCGCCCGCGACCGCGTCGAGCGCGCGCCGGTCGGCGGCGAGGAAGAGGTCCACGGCCTCGAGCGTCGGCAGGCGATCGAGCTGCGCGCCGTCGGGGTGGACGCCTTCGGTCGAGAGCTCGCCGCGGTCCCGCACCTCCATCATTCGGGCGCCCCGCGCTCGCGTCGCACGCGCTCGCCGACGGGCCACATGCGCCCGGCCGCGAGGCTGAGCCCGCCGTCGACGACGAGGCACTCGCCGGTCACCGAGGTCGCGGCGGGGGAGAGCAGCCACAGCGAGTGCGCCGCCACCTCGCCGCGGTCGGCGAACTCGCCGAGCGGGATCGACTCGCGGATGCGGCGCTCGACCTCGGGGTCGGGCCACAGGTTCTCGCGCGCGCCCTCGGAGTGGAACGGGCCGGGCGCGATCGCGTTGACGCGCACGCCGCGCCCTGCCCACTCCGCGGCGAGCGTCTTGGTCAGCGCCAGGACGCCCGCCTTGGCGCTCGCCGAGTGCGCGACGCCCGGCATGCCCGTCCAGGCGTAGGTCGCGACGACGTTGAGCATCGTCCCGCGGCCCGCGGCGAGCATCAGCCGGCCGAACTCCTTCGAGCAGAAGAACGTTCCGTCGAGCACGATGCCCAGGACGGCGCGCCAGGCGTTGGTCGAGAGGCGCTCGCTTTGGCAGACGAAGTTGCCGGCCGCGTTGTTCACCAGGACATCCACCCGCCCGTGGCGCCGGGCGACCTCCTCGGCGAGCGCGCGCACCGCCGGGGCCTCGCGCACGTCGAGCCGCGCGGCTTCGACGCGCCAGCCGCGCTCCTCGGCCTCGGCGCAGAGCGCGGCGTGGTGCTCGGGCTTGCGCGAGGCGATGACCACGGCGGCGCCGAGCTCGGCAAGGCCGCGGCTGATCTCCAGGCCCAGGCCCGTCCCGCCGCCGGTGACGACGGCGACCTGGTCCGCGAAGGTGCCCGCCGGAAGCCAGCGTGCCGCGGGGACGTCGCTCTCGGCGCCCATGCGCCCAGCCTGGCAGAGGGCCGATCGGAGGGAAAGAGGCGAGGGAAAGATGCGCGCGACTCGCGGCTACTCGCGCTCGAAGCGTGCCTCGCGCTCGCCGGGCATCTGGAGCAGCGCCCACTTCACCTGGCCCTCCTCGAGCTCGAATGCGCCCTCCCAGTCCATACCGGCGGCGGTCGTCGCGTGGAACGCGTCCGCGCCTCCCGACGCGCCTGGGGAGAGCTCGAGCGTCAGCGCGCCGAGGGTGCCGGTGAGCGCGCCGTCTTCCACCGCGATCTTCAGCGTGCCCCACCACTCGCTCGCGTATGTGCCGGCGTACGCGGCGGGCGCGAGCGAGAGGGTCTCGGCGGAGAGGCGCGCGCTCGCCTCGCGCGGCGCCGACATCTGGGCGCGGTACTCGCTCGCCTGCTCGAGGTAGCCCGGGAGCAGGTCGGGCAGCTCCTCGCCGAGCAAGCGCCCGTAGACGTCGATCGTGATCAGCGCGGTCAGGAGCTGCGCGCCGGCATCGCTGTTCGCGAGCACGGCGACGCCCAGACCATCGTCGGGCAGGAAGGAGACGAGCGCCGCGCTGCCGACGTAGCCGCCGCCGTGCTGGCAGTAGCGCCTGCCGCGCAGCGTGCCGACGTTCCAGGCGAGGCCGTAGCCCTGCATCACGCGCAGTGTCCCCTCGGTCTGCTCGAGCTCGCCGGTGAGCGCGTGCGTGCGCGCGAGCCACTCCTTCGGGAGGAGTCGCACGCCGTCGAGCGCACCGTCGCCGACCTGGAAGCGGACCCAGCGCGCGAAGTCGTCGATCGTCGTCCCAAGGCCCCCGGCCGCGTGCATCGTGGCGTCGATCTTGCGCACGGCGGCGGCGTCCGAGCCCTCGGGCGTCGGCACCGTCGGGAACGCGACGTCCCCCTGGGCGTACATCCAGTCGGCGTAGCCCGTCGTGCGCGTCATGCCGAGCGGCGCGAAGACGCGCTCCTTCAGGGCGTCCTTCCAGGGCTTGCCCGTCAGGGCCTCGAGCAACTGCCCGGCGAGCGTGAAGTTGACGTTGGTGTACTCGACGCGCCCCGCGACCTGCGCTTCCTTCAGGAAGTGGTAGTAGCGGTCCGCGGTGATCTCGCCGCTGTACGCGTCGAGGAACACGATCGGGAACGCGTCGATCCCTGCCCGGTGGCAGAGCAAGTCCTCGACCGTCGTCATGACCGTCCGGTCCTCGTCGGGCAGCTCGAAGCGCGGCAGGTGGTCCTTGACCGACGCCTCGAGGTCGAGCTCGCCCTCGGCGGCGAGCTCCGCGAGCGCGAGCGCCACGTACGTCTTCGTGCACGAGGCGATGTAGAAGATCGTGTCGGGCGTGACGGGCTTCCCGGCGTCGAGGTCGCGCACGCCGAAGGTCTGCATGTGGCTGACCTTCCCGTCGCGCACGACGGCCACGGCGAGGCCGGGGACGTGGAGCGCGCGCATCGCGCCCTCCCAGCGCTCGGGGAGGCCCTCGAGGTCGGGGTCGGCGCGCAGGCGCGGGTCGGCGGGCGCGCCGTCCTGGAGCGGGACGAGAGCGAGGAGCAGGGGCAACGTGACGAGCTGCATTACCGTATCCATGGTCAGGGGGGGTCGAAGGCGTGCATGCGCGGCGATCGCGCGGCTATTCTCGCGGCGGGCAAGCGTACTTGCAGCGCAAGGCCCGAGGCTCCCCTACCGCAGGCTCTTGCTCCACGACCTCGGCCAGCGGCGTCTCGCCCGGGAGCTCCTCGAGGTCGTAGCGCACGCGCACGATCGGCTTTCCCGGATCGACCAGGCGCGCGAGGTCGATCGGCGTGCCGGCGAGCACGAGGTCGGCCGGCACGGCGGCGAGCGAGGCCTCCAGGTCGGCGAGACGATCTCGGCGCCCGCGCGGCAGGCGAGCAGCGTGGCGGCGCCGAGCTTCATCCCGCCGTGCGTCGTCGTCGGACCGTCCTCCACGCAGACCACGCGCTTGCCCGCGAGGGCGCCATCCATGCCCTCGAGCGAGACGGCGCTCGGGGGGGAGCGTCTACTGCATGAAGCTGATGCTCCCGTGACCGCGTCGGCGGCGCGTCAACGGGTCCGATGCGGGGCTGCGACGAGCCACCAGGACTGGTCGGAATCGCGGCAGTGCAAGAGGTGCACGTGGCCGTCGTCGGTGGCGACCGAGAAGAAGCGCCCCGTCGGCTCCAGCCAGCGCCGCAGGACCTCGCGCACCAAGAGCTCGCGCCCTCCCAGGAGCACGGCCCGCGGTTCCTCCTCGCCGCGCGACCCCGAGTACGCGACGACCTCGACGGGGAGGTCCTCGTCACCGTGCAGCGGAGGGCCCATGCTCGATGATCATCGCTTCCGGAGGCGGCTTCGGCACGCGCACTTCGGCATGGGACGACGCCGAAACGTGCGTAGACGCCGCGCCGCGCTCGGGGCCGGGTCGGAGGAGCACGCCGCGGGTATCCTCCGCGCGTGGACCTCGACGGCTTTCGCACGAGCGTGCGCGGTGACGCGCTGCCGCCCGGGCTGACCCCCGCGCTCCAGGCGCTGTGGGCCGACGCGCGCGGCGACTGGGACGGCGCCCACGGGCTCGCCCAGGACGACGCGTCGCGCGCGGGGTCCTGGGTGCACGCGTACCTGCATCGCAAGGAGGGCGACCGCTCGAACGCGGGCTACTGGTACCGCCGCGCGGAGCGGCCCTTCTGCGAGGATTCGACCGAGGAGGAATGGAACGAGATCGCGCGGGCGCTGCTGGAGGGGGAGAGCGCGACGGGCTAGCCCGGATTGTTCATGAGCCTTCACGCCAGACGCCGCATCTGCTCGCCACAGCTCCACGCGAGGAGCGCGCCGGCCGCCGCGAACAGCGCGAGCGCGGCTTTCCGGCCGGCGATTGTTCGAGTGGGGACACCCGCCATGACCCGCTCAGAGAGTCTCCCGCGCGCCCTGGCGTGGCCAGCGGGAGCCGGGGAGCGCGGTTTTCCGGCGGGGGGCGTTCGCTTCGCGGCCGCGGGGCGTTCACAACCCGACGCGCGGGGCGCGATCGAGGTCTCTCCATGCTCGTCGAACGAATGAACGCCCGTTTGCCCCCTGCAGGACGTAGGCCGCGGTGCGCCGTGATAAGCTCTGCCGCGAACCCGCTGCGGCGCGGCATTGCGAGCCGCACTCCGATCGTTTGCCTGCCCGTGCCGCCGAATCGAGCCTGCCGCGATGACGGAGTCCGAGGATTTGCTCCAAGCGACGATGGGCTTGCTGGAACGCATCGACGCGGGCGACCGGCGCGCCCAGGAGGAGCTGTTCCAGCGCTTCCTTCCACAGCTGACGCGCTTCCTCGCGGCGCGCTCGAGGGGCAGTGCGCGCGACCTCCTGCACACGCAGGATGCGGTCCAGGAAGTCGTGCTGCGCGCCTTCCGCGGCCTCGACCGGTTCGACTACGACGGTGTGGGGTCGTTCTGGGCGTGGCTGCGCACGATCGCGGTGAACCTGCTGCGCGACGAGGGGCGGCGCACGGGCCGGCGCGGCGTGGCGCTGGAGCTGGCAGGCGACTCGCGCGGGGCTCCGAGCGACGCGGGCCGCACGCCGGCGCAGGCGGCCGAGCTCGCCGACGACGTCGAGCTCTTCGACCGCGCCCTGCACGTCCTTCCCGAGCGCGAACGCCGCGCCGTGATGCTGCGCGTCGAGCTGGGGCTCGACTTCAACGCGATCGCGTCGGACTGCGGTTTTCGGTCCGCGGACGCGGCGCGGATGAGCGTGCGCCGGTCGCTGGACAAGCTGGCCGAGGAGATGGCTCGTGAGTGACCCGGGCGAGACGCTGTTCGACGATCTCGTCGACGGAAAGCCCGTCGACTGGGCAGCGTGCGAGTCCGGCGCGGTGCCGCCGAAGAGGCTGCGCGCGCTGCAGGCGATCGAGCGCCTCATGACTCCTCCGGCCGCTCCCGCCGCCGGCGTGCCCGCGGGCGGGGGGGACGAGCCGAGCGGGTTCCGGTCCGTCCGGGCTCTCGGAACGGGTGCTCACGGCCGGGTCGAGCTCGTCGAGAACTCGAAGCTGCAGCGCCTCGAGGCCCACAAGATCCTGCGCAGCGGCGGCGTCTGGCCGGAGCTGGCCCGAAGGCGTTTCCTGAGCGAGGCCAGGGCTCTGGCGGCCATCGACCACCCCAACGTCGTGCGCATCCACGACGTCGTCGAGGCGGGCGACGACTGCGTCCTGCGGCTCGAGTTCGTCGAGGGCAGGACGCTCGAGGAGATCGTGTCGGACGAGGGGCCGCTGGCTCCGGAGGAGGCGGCGCGGGTCGGCGTGCAGCTCTGCCGCGCCCTTTCCGCTATGCACGGCCACGGGCTCGTGCACCTCGACGTCAAGCACCGCAACCTCATGCGTGCCAAGGGCGGCAGGATCGTGCTGCTCGACTTCGGGCTCGCGCGCGCCCCGGTCACCGACGGCGCCGCGCGCGGCAGCAGCGAGGGGACGCCGATTTTCATGGCGCCGGAGCAGTTCGGCGCGCGGGAGCCGGGTCCCGCGGCCGACCTCTACGCCGCCGGCGTCCTCTTGTACTGGCTCGTGTCGGGGCGCTACCCGGTCGAAGCCGAGTCGCTCGTCGAGCTCCACGCGAAGGTCCTCGCCGGAGACAGCACGCCTCTGAGCGACCGGCGGCCCGACGTCGCGCCGGACTTCGCGGCCGTCGTCGCGCGTGCGATGGCGCTCGACCCGCTCGAGCGCTGGCCTTCAGCGGGCGCGCTCGAGCTGGCGCTGCGCGACGTGCTCGCCGCGTCCGAGCCCGCGCCGCCGGCGCGACCGCTCTCCCGGCGCTGGTTCCTCGCGCCGGCCGCTCTCGCCGCGGCGCTGCTCTGGACGTGGTCGTCGCGCGCGCTCGGCGCCCGGCCGGCGTTCGAGGCGTCGTGGTTCGTGCGACCCGCGGGGTCCGCTCCCGGGGATCCGTTCGAGCGGCTCTCCGCCGGCGATTCGGTCTGGGTCGGTGACGAGGTCCGGCTGGAGGTGCTGCCTTCCGACGACGCATGGGTGTACGTCTTCAACGAGGACGACGCCGAGCAGATCCGCGTCCTCTGGCCCGTCGCGACCAAGTCCTGGCGCCGCACTCCCGCGGCCGAGCCCGACGCGGTCCCGGGCCGCTACGTCGACCGCAGGACGGGGCGCGAAGAGCTCGACTGCTGGACGGTGCGTTCCGCGGGCGGACACGAGCGCTACTTCGTCTGGGCCGCCCCGGCCCCGATCGATGCGGTCGAGGCGCTCGTGCGCAGCCACGTCGCCGCGGACGCGCTGCCCGTGATCAACCCCGTCGCGCTGCTGCGCGGGACCTGGGGGCTGAAGGGTCAGGCCGAAGGCGAGGCGGTCGGGCAGCCCGCGCGCCCGCCGGGTACGAGCCTCGAGGAGGCGTTCCTCGCGCTCGGCCGCGACCTGCGGCCGCTCTGGCGGATGTTCGAGTTCCGGAACGAAGGGGCGCGAGCGCCGTGAAGAGGACCTTGATCCTCGCGGCAGCCGGCTTGCTTCTCGCCGGTCTCGCCCGCGCGCAGGAGCAACCGATCCTGCGGGTCGGCGAGGAGCTGGCAGGCACGGTCGAGGCCGAAGGGCCGGTTCTCGCCAACGTCGGTCCCGGAGTTGAGCTGACGCTCGACCCGGAGCGCGACGCGCGCGTGACGCTCTCGCTCGAGTCGCACGACTTCGACGCGTGTCTGCGCGTCGAGGACACGGAGACGCGCTCCCTCCTCGGCGAGGACGAGGACGGCGGTCTGCGTTTCAACGCTCGGCTCGTCCTCGACCTCGAGGCCGGACGTCGCTACCGCGTCTACGCCCTCGCGTCGCGCTGGGCGGGCGGCCAGTTCGTCCTGCGGGCCTTCGAGGGCGAGCCCCAGCCGCTCATTGGTCTGGAGCTCATCGCCGCGCGCATCGAGTTCCACCGGATCGGCGCGGAGCGCGCCGAAGCCCAGGGCAAACGCGAGGCGCTGGCCACGCACCTCTTCGACTGCGCGTGGTGGCACCGGGCCTCGTCGCGCTACGCCGAGGCGCTCGAGTACTACGCTCGCGCGGCGCCGATCTGGTTGGAGCTGCGGCGCCACGACGAGGCATCCAACACGTACGGCGCGCTGGGGGACACCTGTCGGCACATGGGCGAGCTCGCGCTGGCCCGCGAGTGGTACGGTCGCGGGCGCGAGCTGGCCGAGCGCATCCGGGACGAGCGCCTGATGCTGGTCTTCCGCGCGGACGAGGGCCGCATCCTCAGCGCGGAGGGCCGCCACGAGGAAGCGCTCGAGGTGTACCGCGAGGTCACGCTCGAGTTCCACCGCCTCGGCTATGCGAAGGAGCTGATCTCCAACCTCGGGAACGCGGCGGCGGAGGCGCGCTTCCTGCGCCGCTACGACGAGGCTCTCGAGTTCCTGCAGTGGGCCACGGACGTCGCCGAGGAACTCGGCGATCCGCGCGAGCTCGCCGACGTCGTCTCGTCGCGCGCGTCGCACCACCACTCGCTGGGCGAGTACGAGCTGTCGATCGAACAGGCCGTGCGGGCCGCCGAGATGTTCCGCGCGCTGGGAAGCCGCGACGACGAGGCTCAGGCGCTGCTGTTCTGCGGCGCGTCCAAGCGGATGCTGCGGCGCTACGCCGAAGCCCAGGAGGACTTCGAGCGCGCCCTCGAGCTCTCCCGCGGCGGCGCCGTCCTCGTCCAGGGGCAGGTCCTCATCGAACTGGGGCGCACGGCGCGCGAGCGGAACCGGCCGGCCCTGGCGCGCGAGCGGTTCGTGGAGGCGCTGGAGCTCTCCCGCCGCGACGGCGTGGGCGTCGTTCACTACCAGGCGCTCGAGGGTCTCGGCCAGCTGGCTTCCGCCCGCGGCGACCGCCATCGTGCGCTCGACTACTTCCGGCACGCCTTCGAGGTGGCGACGGACGCCGAGGCTCGCGTGTTCGCGCTCCGCTACCAGCTCTCGATGCTCGAGCTCGGCGTGCCGGCCGCGGCGGCCGAGGTCGTCGAGGTCGGCGAGGCTGTCATCGAGGGGTTCCTGGCCGGCTCGCCGAAGTCCGTCCCCTGGGCGCGCCGCGCCATCGGCGTGCGCCTCCTGGAGCTCGGCGAGGTCGAGGCCGCGGTCGATCAGTTCGAGAAGGGGCTCGCCTACGCGGGCTACGCGCGCCTACCGCAGTTCGAGTGCGAGTTCCTCGCGCGCCTCGCCTCCTGCGTGCTGGCGACGGACCGCGGGCGGGCCGAGGTGCTCGCGGCCGGGGCGTTGCAGAAGCTCGAGCACGGTTTCGACTCCGAAGCCTTGCTCGTCCACCGGGCGCACGTCGAGCTCGCCCTTGCCGCCGGCGACCTGGAGCGCGCCGAGCGGCACGAGCGCGCCGTGCGTCCGGTGGTCGAAGAGATGATGCAGGTCGGCCGCGAGGGCGACCTCGCCGCTTCGTACCGTGCCGAGACGGAGGTCTGGAACGAGCTCGGCCACGACGTCCTCGGGCTGAGGATCGAGCGGGCGGGTGGAGCGGGGCTCGAGCCGGGCGCGATCGCACGCGGCTTCGAGCGCGCCGGGTGGTGGCAGGCCCGGCGACTCGCGACCGGCGTCAGCGAGCACGCTGCGGGCGGGCGGAGCGCGGAGGTGCTCTCCCTGCGCGATGAGCTCGACGGCGCTCGCTCGAGGTACTACGCCGAGCTGCGCGAGGTGGGCGTGGCCTTGCGCGAGCGGCTGCCGTCCGACGAGGTCGCCGCGCTGCGCGCCAACGCGGAGGCGCGCCGGACGGAGGTCGAGCAGGCCGAGGCGCGCCTGCGCGAGGCGTCCCCGCGCGACGGGCTCTTCGCCGTTTCCGCGCCGGCGACGCTCGACGAGGTCCAGGCCGGGCTGCTCGGCGAGCGCACGGCACTGATCAGCTTCGCCGACGGCGCGCGCGGGCTCTACGCCTATGTCGTTACGAGCGACGCGGCCGAGCTCGTCCGGCTCGGCGAGCGTACGGCGGCCGAGCGCGAGATCGCGCAGTTCACCCGCGCCGTCGCCGACCCCGCGAGCCTCGGTTCGCCCGCGGACGTCGCCCGCCTCGGCGGCGCGCTCTACTGGCGCGTGCTCGCGCCGCTCGTCGCGCGCATCGACGCGCGCGCCCAGCGGCTGTGTATCGTGCCGAGCGCGGTCTTCGCGGGCCTGCCCTTCGACGCCCTGGTCACCGGCGTCCGGTCCGCGCAGCCCGCGAGCTTCGCCGAGCTGGACTTCGTAATCGATCGCTTCGAGCTCTCGTACGCTCCGTCGCCGGACGTCGCCCTGCTGCTGCGACGGACGCCGCCGCGCGCAGGCGCCGGACGAATGCTCGTGGTCGGCGATCCGTTCTACGAGGAAGGGCAGGGCGAGCTCGCGACCGCGGCTCCTACGGACGTGCTGCGCCAGCCGTTGTCGAGCCTGGTCTTCGAGCGGCTCCCGGAGACGCGCGGCGAGGCGCTCGCGATCGCGGAGCTCGGCCGCCGGGCCCGCGGTCTCGAGCCGATCCTCGAGCTGGCGACGCGGGACGGTGGGCGCAGCGTCCGCCATTCCGGGCCCGCCGCCGAGCTCCTCCTGGGGGACGAAGCGCGCCTTGAGCGCCTCCTCGGCGACCTGCGCCAGTACGGCGTCCTGCACTTCGCTGCCCACGCCGTCGTCGAGGCCGACAACCCGAGCTCGTCGGGCATCGCCCTCTCACGCCGAGGCGGCCGTCAGGAGTTCCTGACGCTCGACGACATCAGCGGGCTCGACCTCGACGCGGACCTCGTCGTGCTCTCCGCCTGCGCGACCGCGGGGGGACCGATGCGCGCGGCGGAAGGCGTGGAGTCGCTCGCAAACGCGTGCATCTACGCAGGCGCGCGCAACGTGGTTGCTAGCCTTTGGAGCGTCAGCGACAGCGCGGCGTGCACGACGATGGAGCGTCTCTACGAGGGGATGCTGCTCGAGGGCCTGGGGCCGGGAGCGGCTCTGCGCCGCGCGAAGCTCGCTGTTCGAGCGGCGTCGGGCACCTGGGAGCTACGCGACACCGGCGGGCTGCGCAGCCAGCGGGCGCCCGTGGAAGCGGGGCACCCGTTCTTCTGGTCGCCCTTCGTCCACGTCGGGCCCTGACCGGTCCGGATTCCATCGACCTCTGTTCGGTCCGCCTCGGTCGGGCGTTCGCCGACCGGAGCCGCGAGAGGGCGGCTCGCCCACCCAGGTCCCGAAAGAGGCATGCCGATGATCCGTCTATCCGAGCTCACCCGCTCCCGTTCCCTTTCCCGCACCGCTCGACCCGGCTGGCGCTCCGCGCTGGCCGCCGCGACCCTGCTCCTCGGAGCCTGCGGAGGTGGTGGTGGTGGCGACCGCCCGCCGTCAGCCCCCAGGCTCCAGGTCGTGCTGCCGCCCGACGGCGCCCGCGACGTGGGGCTGGACGCCGTGCCCAGCGCCGCCTTCGACGCCGACCTCGACCCGCGCTCGATCCACGGCCAGTCCGTGCTTCTGAGCCACGCGGTGTCGGGAGCCGTCGCCGGGACGGTGCGTTACGAGCGCGGTCTCCGGACGATTCAGTTCGCGCCCGACGGCGGCTTGCTCCCGGGCAGCGAGTACAGTTTCGAGCTGACCGCGGAGGTCCGCTCCGAGCTGGGGGCGCAGATCGAGCCGCGCGAGTTCCGTTTCCACACGGCAGAGCTCCTGCGCCCGAGGATGACCTCGGCCGACCCCGCCGACGGTGCCGCGGACGTCGCGCCCGGGGTCGCCCCGTCCGTGACCTTCGACCTCCCACTGGAGCCGGCGACCGTCCATGACGAATCGGTCGAGCTCGAAGGGACCGCCGGCTTCGTACGCGGCACGGTCGCGTACGTGGGCTCGGCCAACAAGGTGAAGTTCGCGCCCGACGCCGACCTCGATCAGGGAGCGCAGTACACGCTGCGCCTCACCAGCGACATCCTCGGCACGAACGGAGTGAGCATCGAAGCGGTCGCCGTGAGCTTCACGATCGCGGTCGGCGACCAGTCTCAGCCGCGCATCGTCGCCACGGTCCCGAAGCAGGGCGCGACCGATGTCCCGCCCGGCAGCGTCCCGACGGTGGTGTTCGACTCTGCTCTCGACGGCGGCACGGTCGGCGCGGGCTCGGTGAGCCTGCACGGCCCCTCTGGCTCGGTCTCGGGAACGCCGGCGTACGTCCCCGCAAAGCGTGCCATCAAGTTCTTCCCGGCTGCGGAGCTGGAGACGAGCAGCGCCTACACGCTGCGGCTCACGGCGGACATTACCGGTGCGAACGGGGTCGCGATCGACCCGTTCGCGCTCCACTTCACGACCGCGAGCGGGCCGCCGCCGCGCGTCGTGAGCACCGATCCCACCGACGGCGAGACGGAAGTGCCCCTGGACGTCCGGCCGGCGGTCACCTTCGATTCGGACCTCGATCCACTGACCGTGCACGGCGGGAGCGTCTCGCTGCACGGACCGGGAGGCGCCGTCGCGGGTGACGAGCTGTACGACCCCGCGTCGCGCACGGTGAGGTTCGTCCCGAGCGCCTTGCTGGACGCTGAGAGCGACTACACGCTCGTCCTGACCGATGACATCGAAGGCGCGGACGGCGTGCCCTTTGCCGGGATGTCGCTCGGCTTCCGCACCCTGTCCCGGCCCAAGATCGTCTTCGTGACTCCAGGCGACGCGGACGTCGACGTCGAACGTGACGCCCGCATCGAGGTGCACTTCGACCGCCGGCTCGACCCGACCTCGATCAGCGAGGACACGATCGAGCTCTTCGACGATGGCCGGCGCGTCGACGCGCCCGTCACGCTGCAGCCCGGCGACCGCGTCGTGCACATGCAAGCCGCCGATGCGATGGGGATGCTGCGCCCGATGAAGATCCGCGTGAAAGCAACCGTGAAGTCCGAAGACGGGATCCACCTCGGAGACCGCTACCACTTCTACTTCACGACGAAGGACGGCGAGTGGGGCACGAGCTCCGAGGTCGCGCGCTCCTCCGACCCGGCGTTCGCCAGCCCCGACGTGGCGCTCTCCCACAACGGCGAGGCGACGGCGGTCTTGCTCGACACCCAGGGCGGAGACGTCGTCCACGGCGTGCGCTACGAGCCCGACGCGCCCTTCCCCTGGCAGAGTTCCGAAGCGATCGACGCACGCGCCGACAGCTCCGAAGCGCACGTCGCGGCGAGTGACTTCGGCCGCGCGATCGCCGTCTGGCGCAACGGTCCGTACGTGTTCTACAACCGCTACAACGCCGGCTGGCTGGCAGCGGGCACGCAGCTGTCGCGCGACGGCACGCTGGCCAACGAGCCGCGGATCGCGATGACTCCCGACGGGCGCGCGCTGGCGGCGTGGCTGCGCGAGGACGAGGTCTCAGGGACCTACAACATCGAGTACGCGACCTACCAGTCGGGCAGCTGGGGCTTCGTCCAGACCGTCCTCGACCTGGACCAGGACCAGCCGCTGCGTGAGCTGCGGCTCGGGATGGACGCGAACGGCGACGCGGTCGTGGCCTTCACGATGTCGGTCGAGGGGCAGTACCGCATCTTTGCCGCCCGCGCCGAGTGGGACCGTGACTTCGACAACGCGCGGCCGGTCGACGACATCGAGCTGTCGCGCGACGATGCGATCGACATCACGCTCGCCGTCGCCGGCGGCGTCGCGCTCGCCTCCTGGGTCCAGGACTCGCAGTCCTGTCCGAGCTGCGGCGACTGGCGCAACCGGCTGTGGGCGAACCGCCTCGACCTCTCCGGCCCCGCTTGGGACGGTCCCGAGCTGATCGACGAGACCGGCGAGCTGAGCTCCTTCCAGCCGGCCGCCGCGCTGAGCGAGGACGGGTCGCGCGGCATGGTGATCTGGCGCCAGGACGCGCAGGTCGGTCGCGACAAGCTCGGCGCGCACTCGATCGACACCACCGTTCCGCTCGCGCTCGGCCTGGGCACACCGGTGCTGCTCGACACGGGCACGGAGTCCGCCTTCCCGAACGCCAAGCCCAAGGACATGCAGGTGGCACTGGACGGCTCGGGCAACGGCGTCGCGGTGTACCGCCTCGAGTCCTCCGCGGAGGTGTTCGACGTCGTCGGGCGCCGCTTCGCGCGGGACCTTTGGTCGTCCGCCCAGCGCATCGAGACCCTCGTGGCCTCCGCCGCTGCGCCGGAGCTCTCGATGGAGCGCTCGGGGGCGGCGATGGTCATTTGGCACGCCTACTCGCCCGGTCAGCCGGCGCGGGTCGAGGCGAACCTGTTCGAGTGACCGCTCGGCGGTGAACGATAGCGAGGCCCCGGCGCCGCGCCGGGGCCTCGCTGCGTCCTGAGTTCGCCTTCGCGCGTCGGTCGTCGGCGTGGGGACTACCCCTCCATCGGATACACGAGCCCCCACTGCGCGCGGATCCGGTCCAGGCTGCGCATCACGTCCAGGCTCTCGCCCAGCGGCATCACCTCGCTCTCGAGCTTCCCCGCGCGCACGCAGCGGGCGACCTCGAGCGCTTGGTAGTGGTAGCCGTTGCCCGCGATCTCGAAGCGCTCCTCGCTCTTGCCCACGAACAGCCGGTCCGGGCACCAGAAGCGGGGCACGCGCAGGCGGCTCTCGGTGCCGGTGACCACGGCCTCCTGCGGCGTGTTCGTGCGCACGGCGGCGCTCATCACGGCGAGCTCGCCGCCGCCGTAGCGGAAGAGCCAGGCCGACTGCTCGTCGACGCCGGTCGTGCCGAGCTGCGCGGTGCCGGTGATCACCTCGGGCGGGCCGCCGAAGAGCATGTGCGCGTAGGAGACGCAGTACACCCCGACGTCGAGCAGCGCGCCCCCGCCCAGGCGCGGGTCGAACAGGCGGCTCTTGCGGTCGAAGTCGGTGCGGAACCCGAAGTCGCAGGCGAGCATGCGCGGCTCGCCGATCGCGCCGCTCGCGATGCGCTCGCGCACGCGCTTGGTCACCGGGTTGAAGCGCGTCCACATCGCTTCCATCAGGAAGCGGCCGTTGTCCCGCGCGCAGAGCACCATGTCGTCGGCCTCGCCCGCGTTGATCGCGAAGGGCTTCTCGCACAGGACGTGCTTGCCGGCCCGCAGGCAGGCGAGCGTGTTCTCGCGATGCAGCGAGTGCGGAGTCGCGACGTACACGGCGTCGACCGCCGGGTCGTTCGCCAGGCCCTCGTAGCTGTCGTGCCGGTGCTCGATGCCGAAGGCCTGGCCGAAGCGCTCCGCGCTCGCGCGCGAGCGGCTGCCGACCGCGACCGGCAGCGCGTCGTCGGTCGCCGCCAGGCCCTCCGCGAACTTGCCCGCGATCGTCCCCGTACCCAGGATGCCCCAGCGGAACTTCGGCATTGGCTCCTCCCGTGGAGGCGGATTGTAGCGGAAGCGCGACCCCGTCTCCGCTCGCGCTCCGAAGCCGGAGCTCGCGCCGAAGCCGGAACTCGCTATCGTGATGCGCCCCCATGCAGAAGCTCGAGAGCTACGTCCACGGCACCTGGCACGCGGGCCAGGGCAGCCAGTCCCTGACCGACCCGACGACCGGCGAGGATCTCGCCGCGACCGACACCGCGGGCGTCGACTTCGCCAGGGTCGTCCGCCACGGCCGCGAGGTCGGCGGTCCGGCCCTGCGCGCGCGCACGTTCGAGGAGCGCGGGCGCATGCTGAAAGAGCTCTCCGCGGCGATCCACGAGCACCGCGACGAGCTCATCGACCTCGCCACGCGGAACGGCGGCAACACACGCGGCGACGCCAAGTTCGACATCGACGGCGCGACCGGCACGCTCGCCGCCTACGCCGCGTACTCGAAGCAGCTCGGCGATGTCCCCTACGTCGTCGACGGCGAGGGCGTGCAGCTCGGCCGCACCGCGCGCTTCTGGGGCCAGCACGTCCTGGTGCCGCGGCACGGCGTCGCGGTGCACGTCAATGCGTTCAACTTCCCCGCGTGGGGGATGATGGAGAAGGCCGCGTGCTCGCTCCTCGCGGGCGTGCCGGTGATCGAGAAGCCGGCGACGGCGACGGCGCTCGTGGCGTGGCGCATCGCGCGCGTCACCGTCGAGAGCGGCATCCTGCCCGAGGGCAGCTTCCAGTTCCTCGCCGGCGGCCTCGGCGACCTCCTCGACCACCTCGGGCCGCAGGACTGCGTGGCCTTCACCGGATCTTCGCGGACCGCGCGGCTCATCCGCGGCCATCCCGCGATCGTCGAGCACGGCGCGCGCGTCAACATCGAGGCCGACTCGCTCAATGCGGCGGTCCTCGCGCCCGACGTCGACGCGAGCTCGGACACCTATGGCCTCTTCCTCGCCAACGTCGCGCTCGACATGACCCAGAAGGCGGGGCAGAAGTGCACCGCCGTGCGCCGCATCCTCGTCCCCGAGGCGCTGCTCGAGGACGTGAAGCGCGACCTCGCCGCCGAGCTCGGCCGCGTCAAGGTCGGCGACCCGCGGGAGCGCGAGAACCGCATGGGTCCCGTCGCCCACGCGGCCCAGCTGGCCGACGTGCGCGCGGGGATCGCGCGCCTGGCCGAGGTCGCCGACGTCGTGCTGGGTGGCGCCGACCCCGTGCCCGCCCACGCGGGCGGCTGCTTCGTCGCCCCGACGCTCCTCGTCGCGCGCGATGCGCGCGCCGCGGTCCTGCACTCCGAGGAGGTCTTCGGGCCGGTCGCGACGCTCGTGCCCTACTCGGGCGCCGCCGGCGAGGCGGCCGAGCTCGCGGCGCTCGGCGGCGGCGGGCTCGTCACGAGCGTGTACTCGAACGACGCCGACTGGACGCTCGACTACGTCCTCGCCGCCGCCCCCTGGCACGGCCGCGTCTGGATCGCGAGCGACCGCGTGGCCGAGCAGGCTCTGCCGCCGGGCATGGTTCTGCCCGGGATGATCCACGGGGGACCGGGGCGCGCGGGCGGGGGCGAGGAGCTGGGCGGGCTGCGCGGTCTCGCGTTCTACATGCAGCGCGTCGCCGTGCAGGGCTTCAAGGGCTTCCTCGAGGGCCACCTCTCCGGGCCGCGGGAGACCCCCGGCAGATGACGACGGGGGGGACGGCGGCGGACGCGGGCGAGGGCTCGCCGATCCGGGTCCCGGCCGGCTTCCGGGCCGCCGGCGTGTACGCGGGCCTGTACGCCCGGAGAGAGCGCCTCGACGTCGGGCTCGTCCTCGCCGACGAGGCTTTCCCGGCGGCGGCGCTCTTCACGACCAGCCGCATGAACGGCGCGCACGTGACGCTCGGCCGCGAGCACCTGCGGCGCTCGGGTGGACGCGTGCGCGCGTTGCTCGTCAACACGCGCAGCGCGAACTGCAGCACGGGCGATCCGGGCCTCGCGGACCAGCGCCGGCTCGCGGGGGCGCTCGGCGAGCTCGTCGGCTGTCCGCCGGAGCAGGTGCTCAGCCTGAGCACGGGCGTCATCGGGCTGCCGCTGCCAATGGAGCGCATCCTCGCCGCGCTCCCGCGCCTGGTCGCGACGGCGCGCGCCGAGGGCGCCGAGGATTTCGCGCGCGCGATCATGACCACCGACACCGTGCCCAAGCTCGTGCCCGTCGGCGCCGCCGGCGGCCGCAGCGTCCTGGGCATCGCCAAGGGCTCGGGCATGATCCACCCCGACCTCGCGACGATGCTCGCTTTCCTCCTGACCGACGCCGAGGTCCCCGGGGCGGCCGAAGGAGCGGGTGAGCTCCTCGAGCGCACCGCCGCGCAGAGCTTCCAGCGCCTGAGCGTGGACGGCGACACCTCGCCCAACGACACGCTCCTCTTGTGGGGCTCGGGGGCGCGCGGGCGGTGCGCCCCGGACGAGCTCCTCGCGGACCTGTGCGCCGCCTCGCGCGAGCTCTGCCGGCGGATCGCCGCCGACGGCGAAGGCGCGACGCGCCTCGTCACGATCCGCGTCGAGGGTGCCGAGACTCCCGAGGCCGCCGTGCACGTCGGCCGCGTGATCGCCACGAGCCCCCTGACCAAGACCGCGGTGAACGGGCGCGACCCGAACTGGGGGCGCATCCTCGCCGCCGCGGCGCGCTCGGGCGTCGCCTTCGACCCCGCGCGCGCGCGCGTCTGGATCGGGACGGCCGAGCTCTTCGCCGGCGGCCTGCCGCGCCCGGAGAACGAGGCCCGGGCCCACGCCCACCTGGAGGGCGAGCCCGAGGTCGTGCTCGGGATCGACCTCGGGTGTGGCGCGGCGGCGGCCGAGGTGTGGACCTGCGACCTGTCGGCGGACTACGTGCGCATCAACGCCGACTACCGCAGCTGACCCGGCGCCGTTTCGGCGCCCATCGCGTATCCTCGGTGCGTGTCTGCAGGACCCGTTCTGCGCCCCTCTAGAATCGGACGGACGACATGCCTCGCTTGCAAGCTCTCGCACTCGTTCTCGGTCTCGCGATCGGATTGGCCACGGCCCCGGAGGCCTCGGCCCAGGCCCAGTTCCGGGAGGTCGCCGCGGAGCGCGGCATCTCCGGGTACCACATGGCCACCGGGATGGGCGGCAGCGTCAGCGCCGCGGACTACGACGACGACGGTGACATCGATCTCTTCCTGCCCAACGGCCCGCGCCATCCGGACCAGCTCTTCCGCAACCTGGGCGACGGCCACTTCGAGGAAGTGGCCGCTGCCGTGGGGCTGGCGTCGCTCGAATCGCACCGCTCGTCGCTGTGGGTCGACATCGACGCCGATCGGGACCTCGACCTCGTCGTGACCGGCGGCGACTGCTACGCGCTCGCCTGCGGTCCGGGCGTCAAGAACCTTTCGGTCTACGAGCAGGTCACCCCCGACGAGTTCCGCGAGGTCACCTTCCGGTCCGGCCTGTTGTTCGGCGCCGGCTTGACCCAGTCGCCGCACGCGTCGGCGATCTCCGCCGGCGACGCGAACCGCGACGGCTACCTGGACCTCATCCTGGGGCTGTGGGCCGGAAAGTCGCCGCTCTTCCTCAACCAGCAGGACGGGTCGTTCATCGAGGACCCGCAATTCCAGGGCGGGCTCGAGAACGACCACTTCTGGCAGTCGGTCTGGCACGACTTCGACGGCGATGGCTGGCAGGACATCCTGGTCGCGATCGACTTCGATCGGAACCACCTGTTCCTCAACCAACGCGACGGGACCTTCGTCGACGTCGCGCCCGCGCTCGGCATCGACAACGCCATGAACGACATGGGGCTCACGCTCGGCGACTACGACAACGACGGGGACTTCGACTACTACATCACGAACGTCTTCGACTTCACCGGCCGTGGCGAGCGCAACGTCCTCTACCGCAACCTCTCGGAGCGCGGGACGCTCGCCTTCGAGGAAGTCGGGCGGCGCGCGGGCGTCGATCAGGGTGAGTGGGGCTGGGGCTGCACCTTCTTCGACTGCGACAACGACGCGTGGCTCGACCTCGCCGCGACCAACGGGTTCGGCTACGGGCACTGGAGGTCGGATCGCTCGCGCTTCTTCATGAACCCGGGCGCGCCGCCGTTCGTGTTCCGCGAGGCCGGCCAGCACGTCGGATTCGCGGACGGGTACTGGGGCAGCTCGCTCGTCGCGGCCGACATCGACCGCGACGGCGACCTCGACCTCCTGCAGACGACCAACCTCGGCGGCCCCTTCCGGCTGCTGCTCAACGAGACGTCGAGGGGTGCGGGGCAGAGCCACTACCTGAGTATTCGCCCGCGCATGGACGGGCCCAACCACCGCGCGATCGGGGCCGTGGTGCACGTCGAGGCGGGCGGCCTCGAGATGGTCCGGCTCATCACCGCCGGCACGGGGTTCATGGGTCAGGAGCCCGCGGAGGCCTTCTTCGGGCTGGGCGCCGCGACCATCGTCGACCGGCTGCGGGTCGACTGGCCCGACGGCGACGTGACGGAGTGGACGCGGGTCGCCGTCGACCAGCTGCGCACGGTCGTGCCGGGCGGGACGCCGGGCGACCTCGACATGGACGCCGACGTCGACGAGCAGGACCTGCACGCCCTCCTGCGCTCCTGGGGCCCGTGCGCGGGCTGCGAGGCCGACCTGAACGGGGACGGCGTCGTCGACCTGGCCGATCTCCTGCTGCTGGTCGAGAACTGGGGCTGAGCGGGCGCGGGTACGCCTGAACGAGAGCCGGCGGCCTCTGGCGGCCGCCGGCTCTCGTTTCGCCGATCGCGAGGGCGCGAGGGCGCGAAGGGCGCTCGATCAGCGCCGCGTGACCGGTCCCTTCCCGTTGCGCGGCTTGCCGTCGATGTCCCCGAACATCGGGCGGGCGTGTTCGATCGTCACTTCGAGCTCGGCGTCCTCGGGTACACTCCCGGTGTACTCGCTGAAGCCGCCGCCTCAGCACCCGCCGAAGCGACCCGAGTCGAGCAGCTCTCCGGTGTTCGCGTCCCGGATGAAGATCTTCGGCGACTTCGCGTCGGGCTTGAAGGTGTGGTACTCCTCGCCCATCCGGCCGTAGAACCGCAGGTCCGCCGAGACCGTGATCGCGGTGCCCATGACGCCGTAGTCGAACTCGGCCTGCACCGGGCCGCCCCAGGAGAGGATCTTCTCCTCACCCGCCTTGACCTCGATGGGAGCCATGTGGCCCGTGCGCATCTGCACGGACTCCGTGCTGCGCACCGCGAGCCCGCTCACCAGGCGGTACTTGCCCACGGGCACGCGCACGCCGTTCTCGTCGTCGGCCAGGTTGAAGGAGCGGTCGCCGTCCTGGACGACGGCCGAGACCAGCTTGCCCGTGACCTCGAACCCCTCGACGCCGTTGATGATGCCCGAGTCGCCCTCGAAGGGCTCGACCCGCGCCTGCGCCCCGTTCGCGGAGATCTCGAAGTCGTAGAGCGCTCCGTCGACGTTGATCACCCGCGACAGGAACGAAGCTGCCTCGCCGTTGCCGACGATCAGCGCGTCCTGACCGAAGTCGTCGTAGCGCCCGTTGCCGTTGCGGTCGATCACGTGGATCGTACGGCCGCCGACCTTGCCGACCATCGAGCCGCCCGGCGCCCAGGTCCAGGTCGTGCCGTTGCTGCGGAAACGGATCGCGTAGTCGAAGCGCTCGCCGCTCTCCTTCTTGGCGCGCAGCGCGACCTCGCCGCCGAGACCGCGCAGGACGTCGTCCGACTTCCCGTCGGCGTCGGCGTCGATGTGCAGCTTGGTCGCGCCCGGGGCACCGGACACCGACGTCGCGAACGCGAGGCCATCGAGGCTCAGCTCGTCGCCGACGACGTGCCACTGCTCGTCGGGGATCACGAAGGACCACTTCCTGTGGGCATCGAACTTCAGACCGACACTGCCCTGCTCTTCTTCCCCCGCGCTGCCGGGGAGCGTGAAAACGAGCAGAGCCGCGGTCGAAAGGCCCATCAGCGGGCCGATCTTGAAACGCATCTCTCTGCCTCCTCTAGGGTTCGATCGGGGACGCGGCCCGGCAGGCGACCGGACCTGGCTCAGTGGGAAGAGGGTAAACGAATCGAGCCGCCGGTGGGACGGATTCGAATGCCCGGTCTTGTATGCCTTGCGCTCGAAACGGCCTCCTCGGGGCCTCAGCGGCCCTCCTGGGGCAGCCGCTCGAGCCGCTCGGCCACGGCGTGGACGAGGGTGGCGATCGCGGCCGCGCCCAGCTCGAGCTCGCGCGGGTGGACCGCGTCCAGGGTGTCGAGCTCGGAGTGGTGCACGTCGAAGTAGCGCTGGGAGTCGGGCCAGTACCCGACCAGCGGCACGCCCGCCCGCGCCATGGGGGAGATGTCGGCCCCGCCGTAGCCGCGCTCCACGCGGTCGGCGCCGATCGGCGCGAGCGGGCGCGCCGCCTCGCGCAGCACCTCGAGCGCCGCGGGGCCGGCGTCGGTCGTGAAGCCGCGCGGCGTGAAGCCGCCGCGGTCGGACTCGAGCGCCATCACGTGCCGCTCCATCTCGTCCTCGTGCGCGGCGAAGTAGGCGCGCGCCCCCGCCAGGCCGTTCTCCTCGTTCGCGAAGAGGACCGCCCGCAGCGTGCGCCGCGGCCGCAGGTCGAGCACCCGCAGGAGCCGCAGCGCCTCCAGGGTCTGCGCGCACCCGGCGCCGTCGTCCTGGG